>Ga0187863_10003955_pt1 | contig 10733 bp, 7 predicted proteins | sample June2016WEW_11_1_FD_132975 | JGI IMG/M metagenome (GOLD analysis project Ga0187863, IMG submission 132975) | Peatland microbial communities from SPRUCE experiment site at the Marcell Experimental Forest, Minnesota, USA - June2016WEW_11_10 | ecosystem: Environmental > Terrestrial > Soil >...
ACCGGCGTCGGCTTCACGCGCAATCCCGCCACCGGCGAGCACGTATTCTTCGGCGAGTACCTGATGAACGCGCAGGGCGAGGATGTCGTCTCCGGCGTGCGCACGCCGCTCTCGATCAGCGAGCTCGAACGCGCGATGCCCAAGGTCTACGACCATCTCAAGGCCATCACCTGGAAGATGGAAAAGCACTATCGCGACATGCAGGATTTCGAGTTCACCATCCAGGATGGCAAGCTCTACATGCTGCAGACCCGCAACGGCAAGCGCACTGGCTTAGCCGCCGTGCGCGTCGCCATTGACATGGTGCGCGAAGGCCTGATCACCCAGGAAGAAGCCATCTTCCGCGTCGAGCCCAACCAGTTGTACGACTTCCTGGTTCCGCGCCTTGTTGAAAAGGGCGAGAAGATCGAAGTCCTCGCTACCGGTTTGCCGGCTTCTCCCGGAGCGGCTGTAGGCCAGATCGTTTTCACCGCGGAAGACGCGGTGAAATACCACACCAACGGCTCCTTCAAATCCGTCATCCTTGTACGCGGTGAGACCACACCTGAGGACATCGCCGGCATGGAAGTTGCGTCCGGCATTCTGACCTCGCGCGGCGGCATGACCTCGCACGCGGCCGTTGTCACCCGCGGCATGGGCAAGTGCTGCGTGGCCGGCGCAGGCGACTGCACGGTCGACGAAGCCAAGAGGGAACTCCGCGTCAAAGGACACACCTACAAGCACGGCGACTGGATCTCACTCGACGGCACAACGGGCCGTGTCATCGCAGGCAAGCTCAAAACCCTCGATGCACAGCCCGACGATCCCGATCTCGTGAAATTCATGAGCTGGGTGGACCCGGTCCGTCGGCTCAAGATTCGCGCCAATGCCGACATCCCGCGCGATGCCAAACAGGCTCGCACATTCGGCGCAGAAGGCATCGGCCTTTGCCGCACCGAGCATATGTTCTTTGCTGAAGATCGCATCGAGCACATGCGCACCATGATCCTGGCCGACAATGAAAAGGATCGTCGTGCGGCACTGAAGAAGCTCCTGCCCATGCAGCGCGCCGACTTCGTCGGCCTCTTCAAGAGCATGGAGTCTTTGCCGGTGACCATTCGCCTGCTCGATCCGCCGCTGCATGAGTTCCTGCCCAAGCGGGAAGATCTACTTGTCGAGATCAAGCACCTCGAAGACACCAAGCCCCGCTCGCCCAAGCTCAAAGAGCTGCGTCCGCTGCTGGCGCGGGTCGAAGAGCTGCATGAACAGAACCCCATGCTCGGTCTGCGCGGCTGCCGTCTCGGCATCGCGTTCCCCGAGATCACAGAAATGCAGGTGCGCGCCATCTTTGAGGCTGCGGTCATCGTCAAGAAAAAGGGCGGCGATCCGCATCTCGAAATCATGGTCCCGCTCATCGGCTCCATCGAGGAGATGCGCAATCAGTCCGCCATCATCCGCCGTGTCGCCGAGGAAGTCTTCGCCGAGAAGAGCACCAAGGTCGATTACATGGTGGGCACCATGATCGAGCTGCCGCGCGCGGCCCTCACTGCGGATCAAATCGCGGAAGATGCTGAGTTCTTCAGCTTCGGCACCAACGATCTGACGCAGACGACATTCGGCATCTCGCGTGACGACATCAACAACTTCCTGCCGGCCTACTTGAAGTACGGCATCTTCAAACAAGATCCTTTCGCCACTCTCGACCAGGCAGGCGTTGGACAGCTGGTGAAGATGGCCACGGCCAAGGGACGCAACACGCGCCCAACCCTCAAGGTGGGCATCTGCGGCGAACATGGCGGCGATCCTGAATCCGTCAAGTTCTGCCACAAAATCGGGCTCAACTATGTATCCTGCTCGCCCTTCCGGTTGTTGACGGCGAGGCTTGCGGCTGCGCAGGCGGCACTCCAGGAACAGCAAACGGGGCCAGACTTGCACAGCGGCACCAACTGATCAAGCAACCGGTGTAACAGCGAGGGCGCGGCCAACTGGCTGCGCCCTCGCTGTATTCTCACCCCAAAAAGCGCAGAATCAAGCCCAGACCGCGATTGCAGACGCCAAACTCAGCGACCCGGCCAATTCCTCATTCACGATCCGAAATCCTGCATCCAATAAAAGGGCCGCGATGTTCGGCAAGGGGTTCTTGTCCCGTTGAATCGGCCGAAGGCCAGATTTCTTCGCGTCTGAGGTTTACAAAAAACATGCTGATCCGCGTCGGATACGATATCGAATTCAACCTGCCCGCCGAAGTGGCCATGCTTGCCATGCTCAACGTGCACCCCTCTCGCTCATTCGACCTGCTGGAGCCTGACGATGTACGCACCGAGCCCGAGTTGCTCGTATCCTATTACTTCGATTCTTTTGGAAACCGCTGCACGCGATTTGTTGCCCCCGCCGGCAGGCTGCGCCTGACCGGTTCCACGCTCGTCCTCGATACCGGGCAGCCCGATCCCGTCAAGTGGTCTGCCCGCGAATGCCCGATCGGCGACCTTCCCGACGAGGTACTGATGTATCTGCTGAACAGCCGGTACTGCGAAGTGGACCGCTTTTCAAACACGGCCTTCGAGCTTTTCGGAAGCACGCAGCCAGGGTGGCCGCGGGTGAAGGCGATCTGCGACTGGGTTCACCGGAAGATCAGGTTCGACTACGCATCAGCGCGTCCCACCAAGACCGCCCTCGATGTCTTTACAGAACGCGTCGGCGTCTGCCGCGACTTCCAGCATCTGGCCGTCACCTTCTGCCGCGCCCTCAATATTCCTGCGCGCTACGCGACTGGCTACCTGGGCGACATCGGCGTGCCCCCGGGGGGCCCCATGGATTTCAGCGCCTGGTTCGAGGTGTTCCTCGAGAACCGCTGGTGGACGTTTGACGCTCGCCACAACACCCCGCGCATCGGCCGTGTCCTGATGGCTACCGGCCGGGATGCCTCCGATGTTGCCCTCACCACTTCGTTTGGCCAGGCAGATTTGTGCCGTTTCTCTGTCGTCACCGAAGAGGAAGGGCAGAAGCCGGCGGTCGCGAATGCGCCGGTGACGGATTCCGTCGCAGCCGAGTCGTCGAAACCGGAATCGCGGGTAGCGGAACCGAAAGAGCTGCTGCCAATAGCTAGTTAAAAACAGCGCGCCGAGGTCTACTTTGAGGTGTCCCCGCCCGGCGCGTAGTACCCTTCACGCGTCTGCACAGTCAGGTCATCCTTGTTGGCCTTAAGCGTCACCTTGTGGTAGCCCCCGTCGGTGTCCACCTTGTCAGGCGTGTATGTCAGCAAGTACTGGCCGCGTAGCTCCTCGGCAATCTGACTGTAAATCTCTTCCAGGTTGTCTTTCTTCTTTGCCTCAAAATACCGGCCGCCGGTCTGCGTGGCGATCTTTTCCATAATCTTCTTACCATCGACCTGGGGTTCGCTGGAGCCGCCCCGGCGCCCACCGCCGGGATAACCGCCGCCGCCCCCGGGATAGCCACCGCCGCCGCCGCCGGGAAAGCCTATGCCACCGCGCCGCCCGCCGCCCGGGAAGCCGCTATTCTCCCCGCGCTCCTGTTCGCCTTTGAAATAGATGGTGTAGACGGTCACATCCGCGCGCTCCGCCGCATCGAGGGACTCGTTCAGCGACTCCTTGCTCCCGCGATCTACGCCGTCAGAAAAAACGACCAGCGCCTTCCGGCCATCCTTCGGCTTCATCAGTTCGTCCGACGCGAGAAAGATGGCATCGTAGAGTTGCGTTCCACCGCGCCCACTGCTCCTCTGCCGGTCGCGATCGTCTCCGGTGGTCTCTGGGCCCTGGCTGTCGTTCTGGGAACGCGAGGACGGACCCATCTCGTCAATTTCATGGTGAAGCTTTTCTCGCGACGCGGTGAAGTCCTGCAGCAGTTCGACCTCGCGATCGAAGTGGATCAGGAACGCCTGGTCTTTGGCCGAAGCCATGTTCGGAACGGCCCCAGTAGCAGACGCAGCTGTTCCAGAATCACCGGCACCCGGAGGATCGGCGCTCGCCTTGTCCCCAGGGAGCATCTGGTCCACAAACTTGTCCGCGGCCTTGCGCTCGTCTTCCATCGCTCCCGAGACGCTACGGCTGGTGTCAACGAGCAGGCCTAACCGAGAGGGCAGGTCCGTCTCGTGCATCAGGCTCTTGATCACCTGCGGACGACCGTCTTCGGTGAGCGTGAAGTCGCTCTTTTGCAGCGTGGTCACCAGCGCGCCATGCTTGTCGCGCACTGTGACCGGGAGCAGCACCTCACGCGCCTGCACATGCAGGGTGGTCACCGGCTGGTCATTCGCCGGCTGCTGCGACGCGGATTGCTGGGCAATACTTGCCAGCGGCCAAGAGACAAGACCAAATGCCACCACAAGATGGGGAAACCTATGATTTTGCATTTTTATCAGGCACACTTTCAGTTCATTAGACGGGGCATCGTTGCAACCGTTGACCGCTGACTCCGAGGAACGCACTTCTGGATAAGTCCCAGTAGAACGCAAACCCGTCTTCTGCACGAGGAAAAACCGAAGAGGCATGGGTTGTTGGAGTGTAGGGAGACGAAAGATGTCGCGAATCCTTATTCCGCCCTAGGTTCCGCGGAATGCTCCGAGTTCCATCGGCGCACGCGCTCCTGCGTTTGCGCCAGCACGGTCTCCGGCAGATTGGAAGCGGCGGCATCGCGCTGCGCGACAATCTCTTCCTGACGGACCGGCTCCTTCTCTGCGGCAGCCGCCAGATTGAACCAGAAATACGCTTCGGCATAATCCTGCGCAACACCTTCTCCTGCCTGGTACATCGACCCGAGTTGGTATTGGGCAGCGACGGCACCCTGCGCCGCCGCCTTGCGCAGCCACGCGGCCGCCAGTGCATTGTCCTGCGGAACACCCATGCCAAGAAGGTAGGCCGCGCCGAGTCTGCATTGGGCCGCGGCGTTTCCGTTTTCTCCAGCTTTGCGGTACCACCGCATCGCCTCAAGGGCATCTTTCGGAACGCCGTCTCCATACCCGTAAATCTCGCCGAGACGATACTCCGCTGCCGGATTCGCGCTGCCTTCGTCGGACCTGGTGTACCAAAGAACCGCTTTTGTTTTGTCCTTTGCTGTTCCTAATCCGGTATCGTAAGCCCGTCCCACGAGGAATTCCGCATCGGCATTTCCCTGATCGGCCGCCTTACGAAGCCAGCGCACAGATTCCGCATCGTCTCGCGCAACGCCCAAGCCATTGTGGTAGGCGATGCCGAGGTTATATTGCGCAAGTGGATTTCCGTGGCCGGCAGCTTTGCGGTACCAACGAGCTGCCCGCTCTAAATCCAGCGGTATCCTTTGGCCGACCGCATATTCAAGCCCCATGCGAAATTCAGCGTCCGAATTCCCCCTGTCTGCTCGCCGTTCCAACTCGGCGAAGTCTTCGCCCCATGCGACTGCGGTGATTGACAGGAAGAGGCACAGTGCCATCGTCGAATTGCGCGTACAAGGGTAAAGAATCGGCATAACACCACCTTGCGCAACCAGCATCCAGCCCGCGCAGGCAGGCGCATCGGCACAGACCTTCAGCGCCACACGCTGTGGTTTTGCTATAGGCACAGTCCGCCGTTTCGAACGGACGATACATCCGGCAACCCGCGAGTGATTGCGAATTATTCCGACATCCTACTGCGAAATTGAGCGCGCCGCGACTTTTTCTTTTCTGAAATTTGGAAATCGCCGCGGTCGCTGAATATGCCGGAGATGGCTGGGCGCAGCTCTTCATCGATGAACATCAGGCGAGCCAATGGCCTAGGCAGCTCCACGAATCCCCTGGCAGCGCGCATACATTTGCAGGCCAAGGTGAGTCGGCTTGGCTTTGCCCGTATCAGGATTTGCAGACGATGAGATTCTTGGACCCTTTTCAAGCAATCCAAGCTCCGACAACTCGGCAATCGACCGGTAAATCTTGGCAAGGTTGGTGGAACGTGTAATCTTAGCCATCTCTTCCGCGGAAAAGGCGAGCAGATACGGAGAGACCGGTGCACTCTCTGCAATCGCCTGAGTCGCCTTCGCACAAGCTGCAGTCAGGATCTGCGTAGGAAGCGGCGCCATCCGGCTGAGCAAATTGATGAATACCAGATTCGATTCGTCCTGCCCTTCGAAGGTGCACGACGAGGCCAGGAGACCCGCCCAGAGTTCCTGAATCCACTCCATGTCAACCCACGTGCCATGCTCGAGAATGCGCACCATCAGGTCGGGGTGCGCCACCATGCTATAGGCATTTGGTTGATTCACCAGGAGCCGTTCGGCTTTGAACGCGATCTCCACGCCGTTCGCGACTCTCACGCTGCTGAGAGAGTTGTGCAGCATCTCTTTAATCTGTTCCGCCGCAGGAGGGCAGATACGCCGCAGGAACGCAATCGCCCTCGCCATGCGCAGCTCGCGCACCACACTATCGGGCTCGGCTTCGTAGATTCCTGTTCTTTCCGGGCTCTCCCACAGCCTCAAATCCATGCCTTCCGGCAGAACGAACGTCAATCCCACGCCATCATCACCCGCACGAACAGCGCCAGCTTCAAATGCGATCCGCTGCTGCGGATTTTCTTCCGGCGGCCCGTTCCTTTGCAGAGTGAGCGAAACCCTTGCACCGGGTTCCCATCTACCGCTTGTCCGAAGATAGATGCCAGTGGAGCTGATATTGTCCACTTCGTGCATTTGCGTCGTGTTTCCGGAAAGCTCGTAGGCCACCAGTCCCGGTGAAGGTCGCCGCTCTGCACCGCGGCGATTCTGGTCGTAGAGGGATGGATAGAGCCACCGAAAGAATCTGTCGACGATCGGTTTCTTTTCCTGCAGATCGGAGGAAGCCGACACTTCCTCGAGCCGTGGCCTCGCCGGTTCGAGATGAATGACGTGACTGTTCTTCGGAGGCACCGCCGAGACGGGATCAGTTTTTGGGCCAATCGGAAAATCTTCCGGAGCGTACTCAACTGGAGCGAAGAATGGGGCTTCCTGAATGTGGGGGGTCTCAGTGCTGCTCAGGCCGGAGGTCTCGGCAACGGACGATTCCGGAGCCCCCGTTAATTTCATCCAGTGCACCATCTCTCGAGGCTCATCCGGCAACGGAACGATTGCGTTCTCCTCCGCGCCAACCTTCGATTCTGATGCCTCGATCGGAATCGGTTGTTGCTCGAGTTGCGGCTGCCGTTGTTGTTCCGCCTCCCGCTCCATGCGGAACCAGGAGCCGAAGATCGGCGTTACAACCTCGGCAACGGTGCTCTGCACTTCCGCGGGAGATTCGGCGTCTTCGTCGTGCGCAACAGGATCGCCACCTGCAAATAATGAGGCCACTGTTGCGGTCTCGTCCTCTGCTGCGGCCTCGGCCTCTGCCCCAGCCTCAATTGTGAAAGGGGCCTGCTTGACGGGCTGAACCTTCGCAAGATAAACCGGAACCGGATCATCCGCCACAGCGGATGCCGAAGGTTCATTCTCGTTTTCGGTCTTATCCGCTGCTTGAACTTCCTCTTGAGGAATCTCGCTAAAGGCCAACTGGTCGCCGGGCTCGATCTTCGCTGACGATATCGTTCGGAACGGTAGAACCAGCGCGCTTGCCGACGGTTTCTTGAATCGCGGAATCTCACTGGCCGGGAGTAGCTCAACCCGTTCCACGACTCGATCTTCTTTGTCGAGATAAACCAGGTCAAACGGAGAAATTCTTGGCACCATTGGGATGACGGTGACATGCGTCAACCAAAGGCCCGCTTCATTGTCGGATTCAAGCCCCTCCACCATGACGCGCAGTGCCGCCAAGGGCTCAAGCGTGGAGTTGATCACCGTGACGCCGGTGCTGACCGCGGTTTCTCGTGCCTGGTTTTGTATAGTGTATTTTTTTGCTTCCATACGCGATCATTCCGCGGACACTTTCAGGGGTCAGAAAATACTCGAATTGCTTGTAATTCGTTCCTTTAATTTCCCTGCATTCAATAGTCACGAAATGACGCAAGCCCGCTTGTAAAGTAGGGGTGATTCACGCACCGTCCACACATGCTACCACCCCGCCGCATCGCAAATTCAGCGGAAATTTGCAACTTTTGTGGCATCGCACTGGGGGCATTTTGGGGAACAGAAACGCCTTGATCCTCATCCAACGCCGGTGCCGGCGAAGAGGAACTTCCACGAGGTGTCGAGATACATCCATCGCTGGGTGCCAAACCAGCTTGTCGGCAGGCCGGGCACGTGGAGCAGCGTATGGCCGCTGGTGCAGATCAGCTCGGTCCCATTCCAGGCAAGGAATGTGCGCGAGGCCTGTCCGACCTGGGCCGGATGAGTCACGCGCCTGAGGCAGACGGGACAGCGTTCGCGTTGATCAAGCAACACCCATCGCATGCCGAACAGGCAGATGAGGAAGGACGATGCGAGCTGGGCATATTCCGAGAGCTCCGAATACCCGGTTGCATTCCAGTACGAGAGATCGAGCGAGGCAAAATAAGCGATGGAAAGAAGCAGCGCGATTTTCGTGCCGAGGAAAATCCAGCGATACAGGTTTCTCATCAGCGACGGCCTATGCGAGCTGAAGCAGGATTCTCCCAAAGACACGGACGTGATGGCGGGCAATGCAAGAAAGGCGAGAAAGATCGCGAATCTGAAGATTGTCCACGGACCACGCGTGCGCTCGCCGAAAGACACACCCCAAAGATCCTCGTCCGGGTCGTCCGGAACGAAGCCGTTGATATGCACGCGGTCGTCGTAGATCTCCGATCGACCGAGACGCGTCAGGTGAGCTACGACATATCCGACCGCACCTCGCGGGATCTGCGTGTCCGGCTGGAGGAGCCACGCATCCGCTCTGCCGGGCAACCGCCATGATCCTCGTGGCAGCACCCCGACAACCTTTGCGGCGCTTCGACCAACGAGCACCACACTTCCAATCACCTTCGGATTCCCGCTGAATTGCCGCCTCCACAATTCATCGCTCAGGACAACCGCCGGCAAGTCTCCAGCAGGCTCGCTCGACACCACGGAGAAAGCGGCTGGCGCGCCAAGCAAAGCAAACAGACTCAAACTCGCGTGAGCTATGCGCCACTTCGGTTTGGCATCGACGCCGGTCGACACCGATTCCTTCGCCATCCGATAAAACGCCAGCCCGTCGATGCCCCTCTGCCGCGACGCCTTCAGGTCGAGAAACTGTTGCCCATGGATGGTTGCCGCGGAACTGTCGGTGAAGAGTTCGCTCTGCAGCAACACCAGCCCTGGGTTGAGCTGATAATGCGCTGGGTGGCTCTCCATGGAGACACCAGGCAGGACGCAGGTGAGGATGTAACTCACAGCCAGAAGACCGCCAAGCCAAAGCAAACACTCTCCGGCGGAGCCGTGTTGCGAAGAGGCCGCCACTGATGCTTCACGGCAGAGATGCCGGACGCAGAACGCGTCCTGAAATGCCCCGAGACAGAAGGCTGCTGCCACTCCCTCGGACTTCCAGCTGAAACCGTCCACAGGAGGGCATGATCGCCTCATGTGCCACAGTTCCGCACTCCATTCGCGTAACCAATCGGCGCGCTGCTCTCGTGGCACCAGCCTGGAGGCGCAATGCAGAATGCCTCGATTCATCCCGCCGAGTGCCAACCGAAGCGCGGAGCTCATAGAGACCGGGCCTCCTCAGACGGAATCATCCGTTCGAGCAAGGGATATCGTTTGCGCGACGCTTCAAGCGTCGTCCGGCCTTGCGAAGTCAGTTTGTAATATTTTCGAGCCGGCCTTTGCTCAGCGTCGGCGATGGACTGCCGTTCCCAGCGCGAGCTGATCAGCTGATCGCGTTCCAGGCGCCGCATCGCCGGATACACGGTGCCGCTGGGCAGCCCCGTCATCTCCATGATGCTGAATCCGTAAACACAACCGCTGGCGATCGCTTGCAGGATCATCGCAGCTGTGTGCGAAAGCTTCGCCTCTGAGGCCATGCCGCATTCTATCTATGTAGTAATCTGACTGGCAAGTGCCAAGGCGAGCCGGCGCGGGGAAGCCCGCAGCCCAGACGGCTACGTTCCTATCAAGGATTCAAAAAGCAAGGATTCAAAAAGCAAGTGGAGTTACAAGCTGTCCACGAGTTCACTGCTAACCGAGTTGAACGCAAGGTTGACCCCGGAGGCTAGGCTCTGCATTCCGGCCACACAGCCGAAGGCCATAAGCGCCACGATAAGAGCATACTCGACCAGATCCTGGCCTTCTTCGCCTGCCATCAGGGAATGGAGCTTGAAATGTACTTTGAGCATTAGTTTGTGCATCTCGTATATCTCCTTTGCCCGAACTATTTTTCTAAGCTTGAAACCGTTCAAGCGAACTCTTGATTAGGCATCCTATGAGAACCTGCATCCAAATGTCTCGACAGTTCTTATCTTGATTCAGTCATTCGTTTCCGGTTAGCGCGCAATAGTCACCCATCCCGGACTCCATTGGGAACACGATCCCGATGTTACCGGGATGCCATCGCAATGAGATGGGCCGGAAATATGATGCGATGGAAAGGTCTCTAAGAAGTGCTGTGACAAGCAAAAGCCCGCTGACTTAGCGGGCTTTGCGGAGCTGACTGGTAGCGCTAACGGGAATCGAACCCGTGTTTTAAGATTGAGAATCTAGCAGCCTAGCAAACGGGTTCAATCACTTACAGCCAATTGTGACCAGACTGTGTACCGCAGTGTGTACCACAAAGGAGAAAAATAGCCTATTGGACCGCTTCGCTCACTTGCGGGAATGCTGCTGCGAGTCCCTCTGCTACGCTGCGCGTGTGGTACTCCACAAACTTCCCGAAGCCAGCGGCAACGTGTGTCTCT
>Ga0187863_10003957_pt1 | contig 10732 bp, 11 predicted proteins | sample June2016WEW_11_1_FD_132975 | JGI IMG/M metagenome (GOLD analysis project Ga0187863, IMG submission 132975) | Peatland microbial communities from SPRUCE experiment site at the Marcell Experimental Forest, Minnesota, USA - June2016WEW_11_10 | ecosystem: Environmental > Terrestrial > Soil >...
AGTGCATGCTGCAGGTCTGCATCCGGTCGCGCTTGTCGCATTATCTCGAGGAAGGCCTGATCGCCCGCGGCCAGGCTGTCGAGGTCAATGATCTCTTTGAGAGCTGCCAGGCTGGCGAGTGCGTCGGTGACTTCGCGACCGCCGGATAGGAGCGCGCCGACGAGGGCACCAGCTGAGGTCCCCACGACTGTGTCGGCGCTCGCAAAGTCGACACCTGCATCGCGCAGCCCAGAGAGGAGACCGGTCTGCCAAGCGATGCCGACGGCGCCACCGCCCCCGAGGACGAGAGCCCGTGTTGGCGAACCGTTTTGCGCAGACGTCACATCCGCTCCCTTCCACTCTGTTTGATCGTTCCGTTACCTGTCGACCCGACCTTTGAATCAGCGAGGGCAATGCCAAACAGTGCTGCCGCATTGGCTGAGGAGAACTTCTCTCGATCCTCGTCGGAGGCAAAGTGTCCGAGGAAGGAATCGATCACGTCTCGTGACGGATGTTGAAACGGATAGTCAGTGGAGAAGATGAGCCGATCGATGGAGGTCACCGACAGGGCGTGCTGTAACAGTGCCGGGTTGAACATACCGGACGTCGTGATGTAAAAGTTCGTTCGGATGTAGTCCGAGACGGTGTGTCGTAAGCCAGCGAAGTTGGACAAGCTGTCGGCCCGGTCGAGCCAGAACAGCAACATCTCGCCCCAGTGGCCGAGCACGATCTGCAGACTCGGGTTGCGCTCGAACGTGCCGCGCAATATCAGACGTAGTGCGGCGAGTGCGGCGTCTAGGTGCCAGCCCAATCCAAAGGTGGCCAACGCGAGATTCGTTATGTCGTCAAAGCCTCGGTAGGAAGCGTCGCGCAGTGCGTCAGAGGGGATCTGTGGGTGGAGAAAGACCGGCTGGCCGAGCTCGGCGGCAGCGGCGAAGAATTCGTCGTAGACCGGGTCGTCGAGGAAACGGTCGCCAGATCGCCCGTAGACCATGGTGCCGACGTGGCCCAGATCCTTGGCCCGCACGAGTTCGGCGACGACGTGCTCGGGGGAGGACATGGGCAGGGTCGACAGCGACCGAAACCGAGTCGGATGCTGGCTGACGGCCTCGATGGCCGCGTCGTTCGCCGCGCTGCTCAGGTGTCGAGCCTGCTCCGGAGGAAGCGGTTGAGTCCCGGGAGGGGTCAGGGCGAGGATCGAGATGTCGATACCTTGGGCGTCCATGGCGGATATTCGGCCCTCGCCTGTGTCGTCAAGGCGCTGCTGGTGGTCGCCGAGTTGGTTGAAGGCGAGGCTTTCGTCCGGGCGTGCCAGGCCTTTCAGGGCGGAGGTGATGTCCGGGATGATCCAGTGTTCTTCGATGGCGATGAGTGTCAGGAGTGACGTCCTTTCATTCGGTCGATGGCTGGGTTGACGGTAGTCTTCTCGATGTCTATCGTTTGATAATTAAAATATCGCGTGACCCGATTACCTGTCAAATGATTGTAATCTGGCGACTGTGACGCAGTCCCGGACGAGATGATGGAGGAGCGGACCTCAAGCCTGTTCGAGCTCGCTGACCTAATCCTGGCAGTTGGTCGTCACATCGAAGCGTCGAAAGAGACCGAAGCTGGGTCTGGAACACCTTTGCAAGGTGCGGTCATGCGTTACATTGACCGTCACCCGGGCACAACGGCCGGCGCCGCCGCCGAGGCCACGCAACTCATTTCGAGCAACTTCAGCCGTGCGGTGAGTGGTCTCGAGAAAGCGGGTCTGGTGCGACGCGTGATCGATCAACATGACGCCCGAAGAGTGCTTCTGTTTCCAACCGAGAAGGCGCATCAGAACCTCCTTCGACTACGTGATACTTGGAGCCGATTACTTGAGGCGACGGTGACTGATCCTGAAGAGATCGACACCACAATCTCGACCCTACGCAACATCGAGACACGGCTGGTCAGCCGAAGTCGCGGCGAGGACCGATCAGGTTAGAAGTATTCAAGAATCTATTCCTGTCCAACGGAGCAGCATAAGTTGTGGCCGGTTCAGAATCTCCCCGGTCCAAAGAATGGGAGTGCAGTGTGTCCAATCCGCATACGATCCTCTATCGCAATCCTGACTTCGACGGCCAGCTTGGTCGCACGCTGTCCGCGGCGCAATTCCACTCGTCGGATTTGGGTGAAGCCCTAGCCACGGCTCGGGGCGTCAAGACATTGACTGGCGCCTCGTGGCATCGGGCGTGGGCGAATGCGGCGACCAACGCCGAGCTAAGCGCACGCTTGTCTATCGCCATCGGCGACACTGTCTCTGCCCGACACGCGCACTTACGCGCGAGCGAATACTTTCGACAGAGCTACTACTTTTTGCGCTCAGACCTGGACGACAAACGATTGCAAGACAGTTACCGCCAACACGTGTCGACGTTCATCGCTGCGACGGAGCTGATGAAGCATCCGGCCGAACGGGTGAAAATTCCGTTCGAACAGACTTACCTGATTGGATATTTTTACGCTCCCGACGACTCGAGGACGAAACGCCCGACATTGCTCTTTCCATGCGGCTACGACTCCACGGCAGAGGCCGGTTGGCTTAATGTGCCCGCGGCGCTAGAGCGCGGATACAACGTCCTCGTCTTCGAAGGACCGGGCCAGGGAGAGGCCCTCTTCAACCAGCGACTGTATCTCCGACCTGACTTCGAGAAGGTTTGCACTCCGGTCGTCGACTGGTTGCTCACTCGGTCGGAGGTCGAGCCCACTTCCGTGGCCCTGATCGGGAGGTCATTCGCGGGCTACTTGGCACCCCGCGCCGCCGCTTTCGAACACCGCCTCGCGGCACTCGTCGTAGATCCGGCGCAGCCGGACATGGCCGAGCGTCTCCCTGCTGGTATGGCCGCCAAATTCGCTGGACCCGTCGTCAAGGCACAAATGCGATTCAGCCAGGCTCGGAGGGAATTCTTCGGAGCTCGCATGGCCGCTCATGGTCTCCATGACATCGATTCGTACTTCGCGGAACTGCGGCGTTTCAACATGCTCGACGTTGCAAAGCAGATCGCTTGCCCAACGTTGATTGTCGAATCGGAGAACGACTTCGCCGGTGGCAGCGGTCGGACGTTGCGGGCGGCAATGACAGCGCCCACGACGTTCGTGCAGCTCAGCGCAAAGCAGGGCGCAGACGGACACTGCGCCGGCCTTGGACAAGAAATTTGGTCTGATGCAGTGTACGGGTGGCTTCGCGAGACATTGGAACACGAGCGAACGTCGACAAGCTAACCCGCGAATGGCTGGTCAACTAGATGTATTGCCCACGTAGGTCTACCTTCCAGCCCCCGCCGTCGGGGATGCGGCCCAGTTTTTTCACGTCGACGTGGATCAGGTCGCCCGGCCGCTCGCGTTCGTAGCGGCGGATGACCCGACCGATGGGCCGGTCCATCCACTTCAGGCGATTGAGACCGCGTGGGCACAACACCCGGTGCACCGTTGAGGGCGCCACACCCAAGCGGTAGCCAATGCGTGCCGGGCCGAGTTTCAATGTCTGGCGCAGTTCAGCGATCTGGGCCTCGATCGTGGGCGAGGTTTGATGGGGACAGTGGTGCGCGCGACTCGAGCGATCGACGAGTCCGAGTTCACCCTCCTCGCGCCAGCGCCGCCACCACTTGTAGGCGGTGGGGCGTGAAACGCCCATCTCATCAGCGACGGGAGCGACGGCTCGCCCACCTTCAACTCTCATGACCAGCGTCAATCTGCCAATCGGGGTTAGACGAGCGTTAGCGTGCATTCGAGTCTCCTGGGAGTTGGTGGTTTCTGAACATCTCCACTTTGCTCCCAGGGACTCATTCCGTCAGCGAGTTCTTGTTAACAACGCTCGTGGTCAATACAACTAGACGAGTCATCATGACCGACAATACTTCTCCAAATCTAGCCTCTGATCAGGGTCTCACTCGCAAACATCACTAATAAGGTGGGACACATTTGTACTTTGGCGTTCCGACACCCGGTCCGCCATATGCCTCGTGCTCGTGCTTCCCCAGGTCGCGCAAATAGTCCACGATCGGACTCGTCTTGTTCAACGCCAACAGGGTGAACTCCTTGCTGACGCAAGCGCGGGCGAACGAAGAGAGGGCGTAGGGAATGGTCATGGGCCGTCCCGGGGTGCCGAGCAGATCTGGCAGGACGACCGTCATATCGCGATCCGCGACGCGACGCGCAAACTCTGCGACTTGAGGCGTGATGCCAGGAATCTTGTGGATGATGATGACCGCTGGTCCCGATCCCCTTCGATAGACATGGCGGGTTCGCCCGCTCGATGACGTGAAGGGCGTCATTTCGAAGCCCTCAAGGTCGAAGGGTGCGACGCTCATGATATCCCCTTGTGGTCGGAGATAACCATTTTCTCAGAAAGAACAGTGTTGAACTCGATGGCTCACCGTACAGACTTTCGATTTGCCCTGGGAATCATTATGTCTCGTTACCCTTGCTGACAAGGAAGCACCTCTTCCCCCTACCAATATCCGGTAGCAAGGGATAAAGTCCATCCAGCGCCCGAAGAGCCGTCGGTCCCTCGCGGGCATTCGTCGAATCGGAGGCGAAGTATGGATGGGATTACTCGATTGATTGGTTGGCGTTTCGGGCTCGTCGTGCCGATTGTGTTAAGCGGAACACTGATTGCGACGCGAAGCGACGCGATAACGCCAACCTATGACCTCAATGGTTCTTGGTCAGTCACCCTCAAAGACGCTGCATGTGTGGGCTCCAATCAGGGCCCGTACCCCATGAACGTGACGGGCTTCAACAAGAGCACTGGCGACTTCAACTGGAGTTTCCACTCAGGTGTGTCGACGGGCACCGGGGTTGAGAGCGGCAGTGATGTCATCTTCAATAGCTTCGGCGGCGAGGGAAACCCAGATTTGACTGCGACGGCCTCACACGACAATGGCGTGCTGACGTTGACGAGTCAGATCGGTGAGTGTCAAAACAACGGAGGCGTCAATGAATGGATCTTCACATTCGGCGGCGACCTCGTCGTTGACTCGACTCTGCACACGGTGAACTCGACAGAAGCTCGTGACGGCGTTTGCAATGCCGATCCTGGTTCGTCTCCACCGGTATGTACACTCGCTCAGGCGCTAGCCGTCTCCAACTATGAAGGTGGCGACACAATCCGTTTCGCGATACCGCACAAAGACGGCAATACATTTGAAGGATCGGTGCCGGAGATCGACGTCCCAATCAATCAGGTCCTGGAAGTCAACGCACCGACCACAATCGATGCGTCGACTCAACCCGGTGGTCGCGTGGAGCTCAGTGGCTTCGCCATTTCCAATGTGAAAGGACCAATCACCCGAGGTCTGTATGTGACGGTGGGCGGCGCTGGATCGACGGTCCTCGGGATGGTGATCAACGGGTTCAACGACCAGATCCAACTCGTCGGTGGAGGGAACACGATTCAGGACGACTGGTTCATGACGAACGCCCAGGGCACCGAATCTGATTGGAACCCACTCGTCGCCTCACTCCTCCAAGGTCAATACGCCCAAATAGGGATCGACCTCGAAAGCTCGGGAAACCAGATTGGCGGAACCGACTCGGGCCAGGGCAACCTCTTCGCTCTGTCGTGGTCGTCTCGACCGGGGCCAGGTGCGCAAACGCGTGTCGTCGGCGCGATCTACGACGGTGGTCAGTCGCTTGGTCCCAACGTCATCCAGGGCAACGACATCGGCATCAAGCCCGGTGCGATCTCGTCGCTCATCGAGGAAAAGATTCCCGGGATGCCCGATGATTTCCAACCTGAACCGGGGCTCGATCTCTCTGGGGGCCAAACTATCGGTGGCCCAGGTGCAGGTGCGGGTAATCGCGTCGCGGGGGCAATCATCTCGGGCCCTTCGATACTTCAAGGTAACGACTTCTTCGGTCAAGTGAGTGTTTCGGGGGCGGCCACCATAGGAGGTGCGGTGGCTTCACCAGGCACCGCACCCGGCAATGCCTTCAATCCCCTTGCGCAATCCTCCACGATCAGTGATGAACTTACCATCGCAAACTCGAACGCGGTCACGCAGGGGAACCTCTTTAGAGATACTGACCACATTTCGGTCGCTGCCGGCGTGTCACTCGACGTGTCTGGTGCGACCCTTGGCGGTCCGCTGGAGAGTGACGCGAATCTCTTCACCGGTCTCGACGTTCAACACGGAGCGGTTTGGCTCTTTGACGACAGTGACGTCGTACAGAACGACTCGTTTATTAAGAACTCGGGTGCGGCCGTCCAAGTTTCGTCCGGAAGCGGCAATCGAGTCACGCAGGTCTCGATGTCCGCGAACCGGTTGGGCATCGAGTTGGGCGAAGACGGATACGTCTACAACCCAAGGGAGTTCGTGAACCCGACTGGACCAAACGGCGGCGAACCATACCCGAATCTTCTCTCTGACCAGGTCACAGCGTCGGACACAACAGTGACGGGGAGTGTGTCACAATCTGGGACACTCATCATTGATCTTTACGCTCAAGCAACATGTGCGTCGCCGGGAAACGAGCCTGGGCAGGGATTTGTTCTGGTTGGCAGCCAGAACTTGACCAGCGTCATCGGAAGTCTCGACTTCTCGCTGGTGTATAAGCCGCTACCCCCTGGTATGGACGCCATCACGATGACCGCGACAGGCTCTGACGGGTCGACGTCAGAGTTCTCGCCTTGCCTCGAAATGGATTCGAAAGCGCCATCATTGCTTGGAGCCGGAGTCGCGCCCACATTATCGAGAGTCCCCGTAAAGCTCAGTGGCGCCACGGCGTCCCTCTCTCAACGCCTCCAGCAACGAGCGACGTCGCTAGGTGGTGACGCCACGATCGAGTTGTTATGCCCGGGTGGCGCTCAATCACCTTGCACGGGAAGCGCGACGTTGACCATTCCTGGCGGGAACTACCACAACGCGACTTTGGCGCGAACCTCGTTCACTATGCCAGCTGGAACGGTATCCCCGTTCGATGTTCAATTCAATCGCAAGATTTACTCGACGTTGAGGAAGTTCCGTCGCCTCACCACTCGCCTTACGACCTCCGCGAGTGACGCATCTGGCGACCACGTCTCGAAATCATTCACCGTGACTTTCGTGTACGCGAAGACGAAATAGGATCGGTTCGCCACTAAGTGCTGCTCGCTGTTTGGAATCCGAGCCTCACTGTTGAAGGTGTGGAGGTCCGGCACGAGTGAAGACTTTTGGACTGATGCCGGCGAAGAACAAACGACGATGATCTCGTTGAACGAATTGATCCACTGTTGAGCATTCTTCGACGGAATACGAGTTCCTATCGCGAGACACATTCAAGTTCTGGTGTTCCGACACCTGGTCCGCCATGTGCCTCACGTTCGTGGACCGCCAATTCGCGCAAGTAACTGACGATGGGGCTCGTCTTGTTCGTGGCGAGTAGGTTGAACTCTTTGCTCACACAAATTTTGGCGGGCGTCCCCAGCACGTAGCCGAGCGACATTTCGCGCCCGGGCGTTCCATAGAGATCGGGCAGTACTGCCGTCATGCCGCGATCAGTAATCTTGCGGCCAAAGGCGGCGACAAGGGGAGTAATTCCGGGCATCTCATGGATCACGATGACCGCTGGTCCGGATCCGACGCTGTAGACGTCGTGAGTTACATTCGCGCTAGAGCGAAACTGAGATTTCTGAAAACCCTCTAACGCATCGCTATCTGTGCTGGTAATCACTTTCCTGCCTCTCGACTCCGAAAAACACAGTTCGCTCAACTCGAAAATGTACCCGGTGGCTCCGGACGTATCTCGAGAAAGGACATTTCGCAGCTTTGGGTTTTCTTACTTACAGGAGGTTCGGTCCTCGCTCATTGGTGGACTCCGTAGGCATTCATGAAGGTCGCCGCGGCGGCTTCGGCAACATCGATGAGGTCGTGGTTCGCTGCATAGTCGTCATCGCCCGAAAACATGGCCCTGTTCACTGGAATCCAAAACAACATGCCGACGAAGTGCTCGGCGGCCACTGTTGGATCGTCGATGACGAGTAGCTGGCGGCGCGCGAGCGCCTGAAAGCTGCTTGCGAGTGCTCCAAGCACCCGCTCAAACCCTTTCTCGTACCACGCCGTTGAGATCTCGGGGAAGCGGTCCGCCGAAGCAATGACGAGCCGGCGCAATTTCAGGACGCGGGGCTGCATAAGCGCAGTGAGAAACGTTTGGGCCAACTGGCCCAAGGCCTTGCGCAAGTCAGTGGTTTCGGGAAGTTGTTGGGCAATGAGTTCGATGAGAGTACTCATGTCGTCAGTGGTCGAGAGGACGATTTCAGCGTAGAGGTGGTATTTGTCAGTGAAGTGCTTGTACACGGTCTGCTTAGAGACCCCGGCCCGCGACGCAATTTCTTCCATCGTGGCCCCCTCGTATCCCTTTGAGAGAAAGGTTCCGACGGCGGCCTCGAGGATTTCGCGGTGGCGCCGGTCCAAACTTCGTTCTGCCTGTCCGGGAGAATCTGTTGCCACGCGTCCACAGTACTTGACGGACTAGTTTCGGTCGGGTACTATACGGTCTAGTTCCTATCCAGTGAAAGCGAGATCAATCATGAATTTAGAGGCATACCTTTTCTTCCCGGACAACACTGAGGAAGCCATGCTCTTTTACCAAGGTGTCTTGGGCGGAGAACTGTCGATCACTCGTCGTGGTGACGTCGATCCGTCAGTTTCGGAAAGCGAGAAGGATCGCGTCATCAACGCCGCACTCGATACCGGAGCTTTCACGATACGTGCAAGTGACCGATCAGATGCCACGAACGAAGTCCAGACTCGGATCGAGCTATCGATCGTCGGTACCGAGGAGAGTGATCTACGGAGGATCTTTGAAACGCTGAGCAGTGGCGGGACCGTCAAGGCTCCTTTGGAAAGAATGTTCTGGGGCGACGTATTTGGTGCCTTCATCGATCGCTTCGGCATCGGTTGGCAGGTGAACATCTCGGAAGGATGAGTGAACACTAGCTACGTCACCTGTGAACAGTCGCAACATTCGCAGCCCCTAACGTGAGGCACGCTCTAGATCCGGTGCTCCGACGCCTGGTCCTCCGTGTGCCTCACGTTCGTGTTTCGCCGAGTCGCGAAGGAAGTCCACGATGGGACTTGTTTTGTTCAGCGCGAGCAGGGTGAACTCCTTGCTGATGCAGACACGGGCCAATGAGGAGAGGGCGTAGGGAACAGTCATCGGTCGGCCTGGAGTGCCGAACAAATCGGGCAGAACGACAGTCATGCCGTGATCCGCGACGCGGCGGGCCAATTTCGCGACCCCTGGTGTGATGCCCGGTATCTCGTGGATGATGATGACTGCGGGTCCGGTCCCCATTCGATAGACGTGACGCGTGCGCCCGCTCGATGAAGTGAAGGGATTCATTTCGAAGCCCTCGAGGGCGAAGGGCACGATACTCATGAATTGTCCAACCTTTCGACGTAACCATCCTCTCAGTAACAGAGGTCGAGGACCATTCGGCGTCGCAGACAATCCTGGAATTGAGAGAGCGATATTGGAAGGGCTCCGGCGACGAAGGGCTAACACGCTTGTACTACAACGAGAGACCAGCATCGTTGTTCGAGTTCGATGAGCGACTGAACGTAAGTCGAGCATGACGTGCCTGTTAGGGTGCGGAAGAGGACGTCCAGAACCCCGCTTCCGCACTCGCCCGACAGTTCGTCGGTGACGAGGGAAAGTGGGCGGTTCTATGGATAACGTCATCGGACTCATCTGGGATCCCTGGCGGAGGCTAGGAAAGAGAACGACGTTGTCCCGGTGTAGGACGGCGCGCTCCAGGATCCAAATCTCCCGGTATTCAAGAACATCATTCGGTCCACGTCGCCTGGCTTTCAATTACTCAACCGTTGAAGATGTGTTGTAGAGCTGCGGTCGGTTAATGACATATGAGAAAGCCGTCGGAACACGAAGGTGGTACGCCCTCGGCGCATTGGGTCTCGCCGTCTTGGCGGTCGGCGTCGACGGCACCGTGCTCGGCGTGGCGCTGCCCACGCTCTCCCAGGCGTTGAAGGCGACGGAATCGAATCTGCAGTGGTTCTCATCCGGGTACTTCCTGGTGCTCGCCGCTGCCATGCTGCCGGCCGGTCTCGTTGGTGACCGGTACGGCCATAAGAAAGTACTTGTCATTTCGCTTGGGCTCTTTGGAATTGGCTCCGCGGCATGCTCATACTCGACGTCAACGGCCGAGTTCATGGTCGCTCGCGTGCTGATCGGACTTGCCGGGGCTGGGCTGATCGTGACGGCGTTGGCGGTCCTCACCGTGATGTTCACCAAAGAGGAGCGACCGAAAGCCGTCGGTATCATCGCGGCCTCTACGTTTCTGGCCTTCCCAATCGGTCCAATTCTCGGCGGATGGTTACTCACCGATTATTGGTGGGGTTGGGTCTTTTTAATCAACGTGCCCGTGATTGTCGTCGGACTGGTCGCCGTCATTGCGTTGGTGCCCGAGTCGCGCGCTTTGCGGCGTCCGCGGATTGATTTTGTGGGCGTCGCGGCGTCGGCCGGCGGGTTGGTGGCGCTCACCTACGGCCTGATCGAGGCTGGCCAGGACGGGTGGAGCGACGTCTTCGCTCTTACCATGATGGTCGTCGGCGTCGCGCTGTTGGTTGGTTTCTTCGTATGGGAGCGGCGACTCACTCGACGCCCTAGTGGTGAGCCTTTGCTCGACTTGGCCCTTTTCGAATCGGCGTCGTTCACCTGGGGCGTGATCCTGGCCGTTGTGCCGATCCTTGCCATGCTCGGGATCTTGTTCACCATGCCCCAGTAC
>Ga0187863_10003958_pt1 | contig 10731 bp, 6 predicted proteins | sample June2016WEW_11_1_FD_132975 | JGI IMG/M metagenome (GOLD analysis project Ga0187863, IMG submission 132975) | Peatland microbial communities from SPRUCE experiment site at the Marcell Experimental Forest, Minnesota, USA - June2016WEW_11_10 | ecosystem: Environmental > Terrestrial > Soil >...
ATGATCCACGCGAGCGATTCTTGACTGCTGCTTCGCTGCGCCGACGGAATCACAGCGCTGGGGGACGCGGTGCTTTCCGCGCTCCACTTCAGTTCGTGGATCAGGTCGCGAGCGGTTTGCCAGCGGTCGTTGGGGTCTTTGGCGAGGGCCCGCTGAATCACATGATCGAGCGCGGGTGACGCCATGGGCTGCACTGACGAGACGGGCTCGGGCTCTTTCTCAAGGATCGCGCTCATTACGCTGATCTGGCTTTTGCCCGCGAACGCCCGCTTGCCGGTCATCATTTCGTATAACACTGCACCGAGAGCAAACAAGTCTGAGCGTGCGTCTGCATCTTGTCCTTGCACCTGCTCCGGGGCCATGTATTGAAATGTCCCGACGATCATGCCTTCAACGGTGAGTGGCTTGCTCATGGTGGCCATGGAACCGGAAGCCAGCTTGGCCGCGTTCGGTGCCGGCTTGGCGAGTCCAAAATCCAGCAGCTTCGCGCCCGACTTGGTGAGCATGATGTTCCCCGGCTTCAAGTCGCGATGCACAATGCCATGGGCGTGCGCCGTTTCCAGTGCTTCCGCAATCTCAATCCCGTATTGCAGCGCCTGCTTGAGTGGCAGCGAACCTTTTTTCAGGCGGTCGGCGAGCGTCTCACCCTCCAGCAGCTCCATGACCAGATAGTCGGCCCCATCCTGCGAACCGATGTCGTAGAGATGGCAAATATGGGGATGGCTCAAGGCCGAAATCGCTTTAGCCTCGCGTTCGAAGCGCGCCTTGAAATCAGGATCGGAGGAAAGATGTGCGGGCAGGACTTTGATGGCTACATCTCTACCCAGCCGGGTGTCGCGGGCACGGTAAACTTCGCCCATACCGCCGGCACCCAACGGCGATTGAACCTCGTACGGCCCGAGCTTCGTGCCAGCAGTGAGCGCCACTTGTGGGCATGATTATATTCCCAACCGCTTATTCTGAAGCGAGTGACTGTGGTCAGACTGTGGTCAGAATTCCAGGCGGGCCTGGAATGCGATCATGCGCGGGCTGCTGTCGCCGCCCAGGCCGACGCCGAGCAGGCCGGTGGGCGGAGCAGTGGTGTAGGTGAGCGCGCCGAATCCGGTTTGCGTGGAGGGTTTTCCGGGAATGCCGGCCAGGGCCATGCTGGGAAGGCCGAAGTTGGGATGGTTGAAGATGTTGAACGACTGGGCTTCCAGCCGCAGCTTTACGTGTTCGCTTACGGGGAACCATTTCGTTAGATAGAAGTCGCCCCAGACAAAGTTCGGACCGCGCAGGGCGTTGCGGCCGAGATTGCCGAACTGACAATCCTGCGGAATGTCGCCGCTAGTGCCATTGCACTTTCCGGTACTGGGATCGACGGTCGACACGAACGCATTGGGATTGAGCCACTGGAGCGTGCCCGGTTGCGTGACTTGAGGGACCGGCTGGTGCTGATAGAGCGGAACGCCCGGTACGACGCTGGCGAACTGCGGACCACTGCCCTGTACGATCCCCCTCGGCGTGCAGAGCCCGTTGGGCGTCGCCCTGACGCAAGCGGAATAGGGCGTGCTCAGGACCGAGAACGGAATGCCACTGTGCCAAAATGCGGTGCCGGAAATCTGCCAGCCATTGAGCGCATATCCTAGCGCGCGACTGTGCACTTTGATGGGCAGCTGATAAACGTACTGCGCACTCAGATTGTTCCGGATGTCGTAATCGCAGGGGCCGTAGTCGCGTGCGAGTTCTCCGGGGAGCGGCGAGAGAATTCCTCCGGCAGAGAATTGCAGGAAGCCTCCGTTCGAAACTGTGTCCATGCAGCGGCTCCAGGTGTAGTTGATCTGGCCCTGCAAGCCGTGACCGAGGCGCTTCATGGCGGTGAGTTGCAGGCCGTTGTAGTGACTGTTCTCGCCGGTGGAGAGTTGGGTTACAGCACCGAATCGCGGATCGGTGGGCTGTGGATGGGTGGGCTGCGAATAGGGGAACGGCGTGAAACAGCCCGGACACACCGTCTGATAGCCGTTCACTTGCGTGAGGTAGGGCTGGTTCACGGCTCGTGTGCCGACGTATTGCGCTTGCAAACTCGCGGTTGTGCCGAGTTGATGTTCCAGTCCAAGACTCCATTCCATGAAGTAGGGAGCGTGGAGTGTGCCATCGGGAACGGCCGTAATCGCGACAGGCGGAAGACAGGTTGTGGGAGTTGACTGTGGAGAAGCGCAGGAAAGCTGGCCACTGGGAAAACCTGAAGTGAAGATTTGATGAGCAGCTACGGTTGCATCGACGGCGCTGTTGGGCACGCCGGGTGCAATGGATGTGCCGCCGACGGTGCCGAGCAGGCCGCCTTGAAAAGTCTGGACATAGGGAGGGTTCACGCCGATGAGATCGGCAACGCTGCCGGGCAAAATGTCGCTGAAAATTCCGAAGCCGGTGCGCAGCACGGTTTTGGGCTCGATCTGCCACGCAATCGCCATCCTCGGTTGCAGGATCGCGAGCGGCGTCGAGGAAAAAACATGACCGAGACCAGTCTGAATGGCGGCGTTCAGGGGCTGATTGACGTCGTGCGAGATGGAGGCGAAAGAGCCGGGCAGTCGCGCGATCTGGCGATGAGGATTGAGCGGATTGGAATTCAAGGTGTCGCGCAGACCGAAAGTCCAAGTCAGGTTGCGGGTCACTTTCCACGTGTCTTGCGCATACAGGTCGAGATTCAGAAAATTGAAAGGCTCGTTGGCGGCCGTAGGAAACGTTTCGCTTGCGGTCGACGCGACGCCGTAAATGTATTGCGGCAGGGTGGTGTAGATCACCGTGGGAACGGAACCTTCGCCGAAGTCGTAATCATTCAACCAGAAGATTCGCGTGTTGGTTCCGAAGCGCAGCTCGTGTGCGCCGCGGCTCCAGGCCAGGTTGTCGTTGAGGAAGAGGCGCGAGGCGCGTCTGCCTTGAACCCAAGTGTTATCGAGTCCTCCGACGGGCGTGAAAGGCGCATTGGCTCCGCTGCCTTGCAGAACAATCGGAAATGCGGAAAGTGTTTTCTGAAAGTCAGCTGGACCAAACAGACTTTCATACCACGAAAATGCCGGGTTGAAGTAGTTCACCAAATGCTGAGAGAAGACGAGGGTGTATCCGGCGGCGAAAGAGTAAAGAGGCTGGGGAGACACGGAATCGAATAGAGGATTGATCGGGTCAGTGTAGGCCGCCTGCAGACCGGTATCGGCTTGAAAGCGAAACCATGCCGTGGTCCTCTCACTGAGGTTGTAGTCGATGCGTGCGGTCTGTACTTGTTCGTGGTCGTCGCTGGAATGAGAAACGCTTTGGCGATTGGCACAGCCGTTCCCGTCGTTGGCGATTGCGGGCGGGCCTCCGCCGACATCGAACGGACAACCCAGCACTACGAGGGGCGATCCGCTGGTGCTTCCATAGAGCGAAAACATCTGCTGATAAAAGGGGACTAACTGAGGGGCTGCGGGGTAACTCGTACCGGTGACGGAATCGGTGCCGCCGAGCGGAAGCTGCTGCAACACGTATTGCTGAAATGCGGCGGTGGGAACCGTGGTGGGTGTGACAATGGGCAGCGCAATGCGGACCCATTCGCTGTCGAAGAAGAAGAACAGTCTGTCGTGCAGGATGGGCCCGCCCAGACTGCCTCCGAAATGATTCACGGTTGATCCGGGCTTGTGATTGCCCGTGGTGGCGTTGGTGAAATAGTCTGCCGCGTTCAGGATCGCGCCGTTCCATAGTTCGTAGAGATTTCCGTGAAACTGGTTGGTGCCGGACTTGGTGACGTAGTTGACCTGAGAAGCGCCGTAGCGGCCCTGGTCGACGGAGTACGAGAGAGTGTTAACGGTCACTTCGGAAATGGAATTCAGTCCGAGCACGAGGTTGGTGGAGAGTCCGCTGTTCAGATTGGTCAGCGGATCGTTGGTTTCGAGTCCATCGACGATGTATCCGTTGGAGAGCGCGGGCAGGCCGTTGAATTCGACGTTGCCGTAGCCGTTGGTGCCACCGACAAAATCGTTGCCGCTGCCAGCGGTGTTGATGAGCGCGCCGGGAGCGAATTGTAGAGGGTAAGTTAGATCTCCGCCGGGATTGGGGAGATTCTCCAGGGCGGGCGCGCTCAAGTTTGTGGAAGTGTTGGCATTTTCCGCATTGATGAGCGGAGGCTCGGAACTGACCTCGACGGTTTCTCTGGCTTGAGCAACTTTGAGCTTGAAATCGACGGTCTGCTTCTGGCCGAGACCGGAGGAGACATTGTCGTTTTTCTGGGGAGCGAAACCTGCCGCTTCGACTCGAACCGAGTAAGTGCCGGGCTTGAGTTGGGGAAAGTTGAAGCGGCCGGCGTCATCGGTGTGGGCTATGCGAGTTGCTCCAGTCTCGCGACTTGTGACCGTGACCACGGCGCCGGAGACGGCGGCGTTGGATGCGTCTGAGACCTGGCCGACGATCGCGCTGGTGGTCTCTCCCTGGCCGGATGCGCGGGGGGAAAGTAATGCTACTACCGCGAGAAGAAGCGAGATGTGAACTGCGCGGATCATACTTCCAGGCCTGATTTCGTTTTCTCCTGCGAGCAAGTTATCGGTCGCCGTGCAGGATTTGATAGATCACTATTGCGAACATGAAGACTAGATAGAAACGGAGAGCCCAGAACAGGATCTTTTCCGTGAGCGTTAACTGGCGACGGGGGCAGTGATGTTTTTCTTTGGTGGAGATGAGTTGGTCGGGTTCGAGCGAGGCGACGACGGAGGCGAGGTCTTCACTGCTGATGTCGGCGTCGGACGCGGGATTGAGGTGCGGGTTCATTTAGGATCCGCCTCCGGGTTTGGTGGAATATGCGCCCTCAGGGGCTAAAGCCCTCGAGTCAAGAGATACCTTGATCGCAGCGCTGCAAGCGCTGCGCCACCCAAAATCTAGCCAAGCTATCGCTGCTCGTCCCGCAAACTGCGAAGGCGAAAATCCGCTGGGGCTAAAGCCTGGATTGATTGTGCCTGCTCTACGCGGCGCTAAAGACGCCGCTCTTCCACGGCGGTAAACGCGCCTGTGTTGGTTCTTAAAGCGCCGTCCGCAATTTATTGTCACGCCCATTTACTTCCCTCCAAATATGGCGAGGGAGTGGGGAGCAACTACGCTGACGCCGAACAGGAGTCCGGCGGCGACCAGGATGATGACCACCCCGAGCGCGAGGATGTTGGCCCACAGCGGGCTGACCAGGTCGCCCATGATCTCGCGGTCGTTGACCAGCATGTAGAGGAAGAGCAGCGCGGGAGGCATGGCCAGCACGGCGATCACGTTCACGATGAGGACGATGTAGACCAGGGGGATGCCGGGGATCAGGACTAATCCTGCGGCGGCGGCGGCTTCGAGAATCAGGACGAGATAAAAAGATTTTCCCTGCTGGAAGGGAAGATTCAGGCTGTGGGGTCGGTGGGCGACTTCGCCGAAGGCGTAGGCCGAGGAAGTTGAGATCGTGATGGCGGCGACCATGCCGGCTTCGAACATGCCGAGCGCGAAGAGCGCGGAGCCCCAATGTCCGACGAAGGGCTGAAGAGCCTGCGCGAACTGTGCGCCTTCGAAGTTTCCCGTGGACATGCCGTGAGCGAACAGCGGGGCGGTGCAGACGATCGTCGCGAGCGCGGCCAGAGCGGCTAGAGTTGCGCCCAGCACGGTGTCGATGCGGCCGAAGCGAATGTCGTGGGTAGTGAGGCCCTTGTCGGCGATGGCGCTCTGCTGGAAGAAAAGCATCCAGGGCGTGACGGTTGCGCCGATGTTGGAGAGCAGGATGAGGACTGTTTCCTGCGTGATCCCGCCCGGCAGCGGTTTCCAGGTGAGAAGCGCGCTTCCAATCGCACTCCAATGCGGATGGGTGAGTAGGGCTACCGGAACAAAGATCAGGTTGCAGAGAGCGGCGACGAGCGTGATGCGCTCCCAGGTCCAGTAGCGGTGGGCCATGAGGGCGACGAACAGGACGATCCATGCGCCGAGCACGGAGACGGCGGGGGGCACGCCGAAAAATCCGAGGCCGGCGCGGATGGCGATGAATTCGGTGACCAGGGTCAGGAAGTTGCCGACCATGAGATCGATCATGGAGAACCATCCCCAGAAGGGGCCGAAGCGATCGAAGATGAGTTCGGCGTGGCCGCGGTGAGTGGCAGCGCCTAGGCGCACGGTCATTTCTTGAACCACGCAGGCCATGAGGAAGGTGAGCACGACGAAGGGAAGGAAGAAACCGATGCCGTAGCGGGCCCCGGTGGCGGCGTAGGAGAGCATGCTGGGGCCGTCGTTTTCGCCGAGCATGACGAGGATGCCGGGGCCGACGAGCAGCCAGAGCAGGCGGGCGCGCGACCAGGGGCCGCGCTGGGAGCGGGTGGTGAGAACGCGCTCGCGGTCGTGGGCGCGGTCGATGTCTTCGTGAGTGATGACGATGTTGTCGGGTGTAGTTTGGGCGGAAGCGTGCGATGGCAATTCCCTGCGCGGCTTCGGTGTTGTGGTCGTCTCGTTCATCGGAGAGAAGTGGGGGCCCAGGCGAGCCTTGTGTTGGGGCTCAAAGTATTAGCGCAAGTATATAGCAGATTATAAACTATGGTTAACTATTTTGTAGGACCGAGACTCGAGTAGTAATTTCCCACTCTAACGTCGCAAAGTGCGCGACGTTAGAGTGGGCCGCCCTTCACGTTCAGGAAAGGCTTTAGCGCCTTGATTGCTGGGCGAGCGCGAGCCATACACGGCCGGAGGCTGCGGGGCCTAGTGATACGGTGCCGGCGGGAGTGGAGAGGGTGAGGGTCTGGTCGTAGTTGCGCTCGATCAGGCGCAGTTTGGCACCGGGACGGACGCCGCGGTGCTCGAGAAACTCGAGGAGGCGGCGGTCGCGTTCGTAGATTCCGCTGACGGTGTAAGTGTGGTCGAGTTCGGCGTCGGAGAGCAGGACCAGGCCGCGGCGGCGGCGGCTGGCGGGGCCTTCGAGTTCACTGAGGTTGCCGTGCGGACAGGCGCCGCCCGAGCCTAGCTTGGCCAGGAGTTTCGCTTCAAAGTCGGGCGAAACGGCGTGTTCCAGGCGCTCGGCTTCGTCGTGGACCTTCCACCATTCCATGCCGAAGAGTTCGGAGAGCATGCGCTCGATGAGATGATGGCGGAGGGTGAGCTTGCGGGCGATCTTGCGGCCGGCGGCGGTGAGGCGGACCTCGCCACTGGACTCGACGCGGACCAGGCCGTCTTTTTTCAGGCGGCGGAGGGCCATGGTGACGGCGGGCGGGGAGACTTTCAGCAAGTCAGCTAGGCGGGCGGAGATGACGGTTTCGCCTTCGCTCTCGGCTTCGAGGATCGACTTGAGGTAGTCCTCTTTGGAGACGGTAATCATTTGGGGATAATTATACGATGGGGAGTTAATTAGGGTTAATGGGGCGACGCGTCGGGACGGAAAAACCTGCGGCGCTGGCGCGCCGCGGCCGGGCCAATGGGCCCGGCCCCACACAATCAAAACCACATAATCAAAACCGGGCCGCAGGAGGCAAAAGAATAAGGACAGTCCGGAGCCCCCGAGACTGTCCCTCAAAACCCTCCCGGTTAGAAGGGCAACTTGATGACTTCAAGGTACCGGGGCGATGTTGCAAAGGGATTGCAGGAGGATGAATATCTGATGAATTCAAATTGGGGGGCGCTGCTATAGTATTCGGTTGCGTTTTTCAATCCTGGTAGCGGAGGCGGACGAATGCGTCCGCCCCTACGTGGTTTCCGTGTCGAGGGGATTCGATGCCGTCCACTACATCGCGTAAGACTGAGCAGTCGCGGCGCCTGCAGCAGCGGGCGGAGAGCATGATTCCGGGAGGAGTGAATTCTCCGGTGCGGGCGTTCCGCTCGGTGGGAGGGGATCCGCCGTTTATTGTGCGCGGCAAGGGCTCGCACATTTGGGACGCCGACGAAAACGAGTTCATCGATTACATCGGATCGTGGGGGCCGCTGATTCTGGGGCACGCCGAACCGAACGTGCTGGATGCGATTGTGGGCGCGGCCTGCAATGGCACGAGCTTCGGGGCTTCGACGCCGTCGGAGGCCGATCTGGCGGAGCTGGTGATCGGGGCGTTTCCGCACGTGCAGAAAGTGCGCTTCGTGAGTTCGGGAACGGAAGCGACGATGTCGGCGATCCGGCTGGCGCGGGCTTACACGAAGCGAAAATATATTGTGAAGTTTGAAGGGTGCTATCACGGGCACGCGGATGCGCTGCTGGTGAAGGCTGGGTCGGGCGTGGCGACGCTGGGGATTCCGGGGTCGGCGGGCGTGCCGGAGGAGTTCACGCAGTTCACGCTGGCGTTGCCGTTCAATAATCTCTCGGTGGTCGAGCATGCGTTCCAGAAATATAAACATCAGATTGCGTGCGTGATCGTGGAGCCGGTGGTGGGGAACATGGGATGCGTTCCGGCGGCGGACGATTATCTGGTGGGGCTGCGGATGCTGACCGAGCGGGAACGGTCGGTGCTGATTTTTGATGAAGTGATGACGGGATTTCGCGTGGCTTATGGCGGGGCGCAGGAGTTGTATAACATTCGTCCGGACCTGACGACGATGGGGAAAATTATTGGCGGAGGGCTGCCGGTGGGAGCGTACGGCGGGCCGAAAGAAATTATGGATCTGGTGGCGCCGTTGGGACCGATGTATCAGGCAGGGACGTTGTCAGGGAATCCGCTGGCCATGGCGGCGGGATGCGCGATGCTGAAACAGTTGCGCGATCGCAAGGGGGAGATTTATCCGCGGCTCGAGAAACTGAGCGGAGAATTAGTCGAGGGCGTGGCGGCGGCGGCCCGGGATGCGAGCGTGGCACTGTGCCACAACCGCGTGGGATCGATGTTTACCTGGTTCTTCCAGAAGGGGCCGGTGACGGATTGGGATTCGGCGTCGAAGTCGAACACTGAGGCGTTTGGGAAATTCTTTCGCAGCATGCTCGATAGTGGAGTGTATTTGCCGCCTTCGCAGTACGAGGCGGCGTTTCTGGGGGCGACGCACACGGAGGACGATGTGCAGCGGACGGTGGCGGCGGCGAAGGTGGCGTTTGCGGCGGTGCGAGGATAGGTTCTGTTTGTGTGGAACCGGGTCTTTGACCCGGTTGCGGCGCGGACCGCCGCGGGGGTTGCTTCAGAGTTAAGAATCGTGCTGCTGGACACAAAAAGTGCGGCCCTGCGGGCCGCGGCCGGGTCAGAGACCCGGCCCCACACGATCTCACCCGACTCATGCATTCATCATTTGCGGGATCGTTACGAATTCGTAGCCTTCTGATTTGTACTTCGTGATCAGGTGATCTGTGGCTTCGACCGTGTGCGAGCGGTCGGCGCCCATTTGTTTGTGGCCGCCGTCGTGGAGCAGGATTACGTCGCCGCCGCGGATTTGCTTGGCGACTTTTTTTTCGATCACGGAGGAAGGCGGCGCGGTCCAGTCGTAGCCGGTTACGTTCCACATGATGGGCTCGAGGCCGAGTTCACGGGCTGTGCTGAGAACGGCGGGACGGCGTGCGCCGAACGGAGGGCGGAAGAGATTGGAGTGCTGGCCGATGGCGTCGTCAATGGCGGAGCGGCAGGCGTTGAGCTCGTAGCGAATTTCGGAGGCGCTCTTGAAGATCAGCGCGGGATGAGTGAAGGTGTGGTTGCCGACGACATGGCCGGCTTTCGCGATTTCGCGGGCGATGTCAGGGCGCTGGTGGACGTAGCGACCGATCAGAAAAAAAGTTGCGTGAACCTTGTGGCGGGCGAGGACTTCGAGCAGGCCCTGTGTGTGGGGATCGTTGGGGCCGTCGTCGTAGGTGAGCGCGAGTTGTCCGGTTCCGGGCGCGAGGCCGGTAAAGGTGCGGCCGTACCACTGTCCGGTAGGGGCCATGGACTGGTAGCCCGCGGCGACAGCGGCTGCGGCGGAGGCTCCGGCCAGGACGGTTCCGAGCATGGGAGGGATTGTAATTGTTGATTGTTGATTTTTGATTGCTGATTAACCTTGGAGCCTTTTCAATCAGCAAGCAACAATCAGAAATCAGCAATGCGTCGGTGTTAACTCATCCCGCAATTGCCACTCGGCTCTATCCGAGATATCCTGCTGGTTCCGAGACATCGCACCAGGCTTCGCACGACCTCATGGCCAATCTTTTTGAGTTGCCCCGGTACATTGCAGTGGAAGGGCCCATTCGAGTGGGCAAGAGCACGCTGGCGCGCATTCTGGCGGAGCGGCTGAACGCGCAACGGGTGATGGAGCCGGAGGCGAATCCGTTCCTGGATTCCTTCTATGAGGGGGAGCGCGGGGCGGCGTTTCAGGCGCAGTTCACGTTTCTGGTGCGGCGGTTTGAGCAGCTGCAGGCGCTCGATCTGGGGGCACGGTCGCAGAAGATTGTGGTCTCGGATTTTATTTTTGAAAAAGACAAGCTGTTTGCCTGCCTCAATCTGACCGATCACGAACTCGATACCTATAACCGGTACTACAACCACTTTCGCGATCTGCTGCCCACGCCGGACCTCGTCATCTATTTGCAGGCGACGCCGGAAGTGCTGAAGAAGCGGCTGAAGAAAAAAAATGCTCCTAGCGAGCGGTCGGTGAGCGACGAGTATCTCGAGGAAGTGGTGAAGGCCTACGAACATTTCTTTTTTCACTACACGTCGTCGGACCTGCTGATCGTCAACACATCAGAGATCGACTTCGTCGATCGGAATGAGGATTTGCAGGAATTGCTGCGGAAGGTGACGGAGCCGATCAAGGGGACGCAGTACTTCTTGCCGCTGGGCGGGCAGGAGGGGG
>Ga0187863_10003959_pt1 | contig 10728 bp, 11 predicted proteins | sample June2016WEW_11_1_FD_132975 | JGI IMG/M metagenome (GOLD analysis project Ga0187863, IMG submission 132975) | Peatland microbial communities from SPRUCE experiment site at the Marcell Experimental Forest, Minnesota, USA - June2016WEW_11_10 | ecosystem: Environmental > Terrestrial > Soil >...
CATCGGCCGGATGTCGTGCTGCTGGACGTACGACTGCCGGACATGAACGGCGTCGATGCCATGATCACGATCCGAAGCGAGTTTCCGGAAGCCCGGATCATCATCGTCACCTCATCGGAAGGTGATGTTGAGATGCAGCGAGCTCTCGAAGGTGGAGCGGCTGGCTACATCGTAAAGAGCATGCCGCCCCAGACTTTACTTGAGGCGATCCGTAAAGTGCATAGCGGCAAGAAGGCAATTCCTGCCGAAGTAGCTGGCCGGCTCGCTGACCACTACAGCGATGAAGGGCTGACCACCCGCGAGATTGAGATCTTGCGGCAGGTCGCCGAAGGCAACCGTAACCGGGACATTGCCGAAAAACTTTTCATCTCGGAGGGGACCGTCAAGGTTCACATCCAACACATCATGGCCAAGTTGGGGGCCAACGACCGCACCCAGGCAATCACGATTGCCGTCCGCCGCGGCATCATCCATCTTTGAGCCGCCAGATCGAGCCCTCCGATTGGGAGTATCACAGACTACCACTATAGTAGTACTTGAAAATTTCAGATCCGGCAGATTCGCCGCCCGCTAACACTCGATAGTCTCTCTTTGTGGTATTACAGGCCAGTTGAGGAGGCGAGTCTTGCGGCGGTTGTATTCCACATTTCCAGGCAGCTTGCCCGGGGCCGGTCTGTTGCTCTTGCGAATCACAATAGGGATGGGGCTATTGATTCAGGCTTCCTCCTGGTTGATTGGGCCGCAAAGTTCCAACAATGGAATGTGGGCTCAGGGCCTGCTCGCTCTCGTAATCGGCATCTCCTTTATATTGGGTATTCTGACCCCCCTGACAGGTTTCGTTTCGGCGCTGTCGGGCGTTGCGATTCGCGTGTTGCATCCGCATTGGGGTGCTTCGATGACAAGCATGTCAGGGGTGAGCCCGCTGGTTATAGTCATTGCGATCACGTTGTTGGGGCCCGGAGCATTCTCGCTCGATGCCTACTTCTTCGGGCGCCGTAAAATCATTGTTCCTCGTGCAAGTAATTCCTAAAAACCTGATTGCGTGTCTGAAGAGAGCTTGAACCAGAGAGGACACAGGGGTTCCACAGGGCTTAATCAGAATTTCTCTCGGTTTTTTCTTCCCCTCGATTTTCGCCATGCCTGTTGGTATAGCCAAAAGTGGTATCTCGCATATCTCCCGCAGGATTACCAAAAAAACTTCTTATCGTGAGATGCCCTGTCCCGTCAGGAAACCGCATAGTGCCTGCAGCGAACACGAAGATTCCTGACTGCGGCGATTATCCCGATAGCGACAGGATGAAGCGAATAGTCGCAAATCGAACGGTACTTATAGGAGGATGTCATGAAAAAAATGAGCGCGACAATGCACGCGACGCTGAGGCTTGCTGGATTGGTTCTCGCGTCGCTGATTCTTTGCAATATCAGTTTGGCCCAGCAGCCCCCAGACAACGTCCAAGGCAACTGGACAATTTACTCCACGAGGATCCAGGACGGTCAGGTCGAAGTAAAACACGTCCAGATTGCACAATACGGCAATCACATCACCGGCTACTTCGAAGGGCCCGTCCAATCCGGTCCAATCGAGGGTGAAGTCCACGTCCATCGCATACGATTCAACACGGTAACTCCAAATGTTCTTCACTTTTCGGGGGACGTCTTCGGAGACACCATGTCGGGAACGTACGGGATCCGTGGCAAGCACGCGCCGTGGCAAGCCACGCGTCCGGCTACGACTCCAACTCCAGTTCCGCCCAGCAACGGGGCGGCGTATCAGTCTCAACCAGAATTGGCTCCGCCGGTAGCGCAAACCGCCTATGAGGCGCCCGCGCAGACCACTTATCAAGCTCCGACGTCCGCTTATGCGTCTGCGCCTGTTGCTTCGGCGAACCCGACTTCGGCGTACCCGGCGACGAGCGCTGCGACGCAAACCACTTCGACACCGGCGGCTGGACAGGCTCCAGCGCCGGCGCCGCTGTCGTCGGATCAACTCAACGCTCTGGTTGCTCCTATCGCTTTGTATCCCGATGCGCTGGTAGCGCAGGTGCTAGCGGCGGCTACGAATCCGGATCAGGTAGCATACGCCGATGACTGGCTGGCACAAAACAGAAACCTGACCGGCGCGGCCCTCGCGCAAGCTGTCGACCAGCAATCCTGGGATCCCAGCGTCAAGGCTCTGACACAGTTTTCTTCTGTGCTGGATAACCTGGCGCATAACCTCTCGTGGACATCGAGCCTCGGGCAGGCGTTTGCGAATCAACAGGCCGATGTGATGGCCGCAGTACAACTGATGCGCGCGAAAGCGCAAGCGGCGGGAACGCTGCAATCCAATTCGCAGATCACGGTAACTCAGCCGGCGGCCTCAACGATCGTGATTCAGCCGGCAAATCCGCAGGTTGTTTATGTTCCGCAGTACAACCCGGCCGTGGTTTACGGCGCGCCCGTGGTGGTGCCGATGTATGTGGCCCCGCCGCTGCCGGTTGCTTCCTTTGGCCTCTACTTTGGGAGTGGTATCACGATTGGCGCAGCGTTTGGTGGCGGTGGTTGGGGTGGAGGCTTCGGCTGGGGCTGGCACTCCTGGAATGTGAACTGGGGCGGCGGCTGGGGTGGAGGCGGCGGTTCGACCATCATCTACAACCACAACACCTATATCAATCACCACATCTGGAACAACAGGAACTACAACGGCTATCACCCCTGGGCGAACAATTCTGGCTATCATCCCGGCACCGATACTCATTACGGACCAAACGGCGGCTATCACCCAAACGGTTATTACGGTCCTAACGGTCACTTTCATCACGATGTTCCTGGCACGAATCCGAACGACCAACCAAATGGCGGACACAACGGAGATCACGGGCTAATCGGCGGCAATGGCGGTGTTCAACATCCGAATGGAAAACAACCTCACGCTGACGGCACTTCCTGGGGAGATCGCGGTCCGAATGGCGGGCACAATGGTGATCACGGCATGATTGGCGGCAATGGCGGCGTTGAGCGTGCAGCCGCGGACAATCGCGATCGTAACAATTCGCGCATGAGCGGAGACGGCCGGGCAAACCGCATGGAAAGTAATCGTGGCCGTGGAAGCATGGAAGGACGTCACTCCCAGCCGCACATGGCAAGAGCGCACGCACCGGCTGAGCACCACTCGGGTGGAGGCGGACGCCGTCGCTAACGGGCCGGGAGAATGCGGCCTTCCAATATCAGATCAGCCATTCAATAAAAGAAAAGACAAATCAAAACTTTCATAAGGAGATTGAAAATGAAATCGAATGCGAACAAAATGACGAAGAAGTGGACGCGGGTTGTAATCGGAGTGCTGGCGTTCGCCGCCTTAGCGCTGGTGGTTGTACGACTCAAGACAAGAAATTCCGTGCTTGCCCAAGGCACCCAAACGACGTTCTCGTCATCCGCAGATGCCGGTGCTGCGCTTGCCAAAGCGGCGAAGAGCGGCGACGAGACTGCTGTTGCGGAAATCCTCGGCCTTGATACCAAGGTCCTGTTGAGCGCGGGAGACAAAGAAGCAGATAAAGCCGCGTTAGAAACCTTTGCTTCAAAGTACGAGAAGATGAATCGTTGGGTTGACATGACCGACGGCAGTCGCGTGCTCTACATCGGAGCGGACAACTTCGCTTTCCCGGTGCCGCTGGCGCAGAATGCCTCCCGCCAGTGGTACTTCGATGCCGTTGCCGGCGCTGAGGAAATCAGGGCTCGCGACATTGGCCGCAACGAGTTGTTGACGATCGATGCTTGTTCCGCCCTCGCCAGCGCGCAACAGATTTATTTTGCCGCCGGCGGTGATTCGGCTGAATTCGCCCAGCGCATCATCAGCACTTCGGGCAAGCAGGATGGGCTCTATTGGGCGGCGTCAGAGCAGCGGGTTCCTAGCCCGCTCGCGAACCTCGGCGAATTCGCCGCGCCGTCGCTCACGACGCTCTATCCCAATGAACCTCTCATCATCGATGGCTACGCGGTGCGCATCCTGACTGCTCAAGGCGACGCCGCCCCCGGCGGCGCCCGGAGCTACATCGTCAATGGTAAGATGACCGGCGGCTTCGCTATCGTGGCAACGCCCCTCAAGTACGCAGAAACCGGCATCATGACCTTCATGACCGGCCGCGACGGCGTCGTCTACGAGCGGGACTTAGGTCCCGATACGGTCAAGCTCACGGCCTCCATTCAGGAATACGACCCGACTGACGATTGGTCGCCGGTCGAGTAGCGCTTCCCCGAGCCAAAAGACGGGAGACGCGAACAGAATGCGTTTCCCGTTTAAATATTTCGGGTTGCGATTCACCTTATGATTACTGACTCCGACTGCGCTTTCGGGTCGCGCATTAATCATCGAGGCGGCCTTCGGCGAACTGGAATCCCGGGGGCCGATGGGGCCGCTGGCTAATCCGACAGTGCTCCCGATAGTAGCTCTTTGATTCTTTGCACGGCACCTGGAATGGCGTTGCGCACGGGATCAGACAGGTTTTCCTCCAGCTCAAAGGCTGCCCCCGCGACGGTGACTAGATAGGCGCGTGATGGCCGCTGGCCATAAACGTCCTCAGCAAGCAGGAGCAGAGATTCAGGAGAACTGTAATGAGTGCCCCGGAGCGACGCACCTCGGTTCGTTCGCAGTTTTCGGCAGGCAATTGATCCCGGCGGCCCATCAAGGGCAGCATCGACGAATACTACAAACTCTGCTTGGCTGACGGGTTCGGCGAGTTCGGGCGTCCACTGCTGCTGGCAATAAAACTCTGTTGCCGGATCACTCAGGCCTTTCTGCAAATGATTCACAACCTCGAGTGCAACGCCGTCGTCGCCGCGCAGAGGATTCCCGCACGCCAGCACGAGCGCTTTAATCATGATTTGGACAAATCACGATTTCCGGAAGATGATTCCCGGCAAAGTTCGTCCAGCAGCTTGCCGTCTGCGGAAAGCAGCCGAATTTGCAGCGGCATTTTCCCGTACGCGTGGGTGGAGCAACTCAGGCAGGGATCGAAGGCGCGAATCACTGCTTCGACGCGGTTCAGCATTCCTTCGTTGAGTTTTTCGCTCCGCACAAAATGGCGTGCGACCTGGAGAATCCCGCGATTCATCGCCAGATTATTGTGCCCGGTCGCGATTACCAGGTTAGCCCAGGTGATGAGGCCCTGCTCATCGACGCGATAGTGATGAATGAGCGTGCCCCTCGGCGCTTCACAGCAGCCGATTCCTTCGAGATTGTTCAGCGAGGCGGAATAGCGGGCATGGGTCTCGGTGATGATGGGATCAAGTAAATACTCTTCGATATGCTCGAGCGCAAACAGCATCTCAATCAGCCGCGCGTAGTGATAATGGAACGAACTCAATACGGCACCGCGTTCCAAGGCGCGGAATTCAATCCATTCCTGCTGGGCCAGCGGCGTGCCGCAGTTCTCCACCAGGTTAATGCGCGCGAGAGGGCCGACGCGGTAGATGCCTTCGGGATAGCCCATGGGTTTGTAATAGGGAAACTTCATGAACGTGAATGGTTCTACGGCTTCGCCAAGAAAGTCGGCATAGTTCTCTGCGTCGAGTTTGTCAGCCACGATGTTTCCGTGAGAGTCGGTGAAGCGGAGTTTGCCTTCGTAATAGCCTGCGCGATCATCGACGGTGACTAGTCCCATGAACAGGCTGGGAAAGTTTGCGAAGGTGCGGATCTCTTCACGAAAGTTCTCGAATTCGATTTTGAACCAGGCCAGAGCCTTCTGCACGATCGCGATCACTTCCGGGATTTGTGTCAGCAACTTGTCACGTTTTTCGATGCTCAAAGGTTCAGTCACGCCACCCGGAACCACCCAGCCGGGATGAATGCGCTTGCCGGCGAGCGTTTCAATCACTTGTTGTCCGAACTGTCGCAAGCGGATTCCTCCGCGACCTAGCTCGGGATGTTTGCGCGTTACTCCAAAGATGTTGCGTTCCTTGGGGTCGCCATCCATCCCTATCAGCAAGTCCGGCGATGAGAGATAGAAGAAACTCAGCGCGTGCGACTGAATGAGTTGGGCCAGGTTGAGGATCCGACGCAGCTTTCCGGCCGAAGGTGGAACTTTCATGGCAAGCAGTGCGTCGCAGGCCTTCGCCGAAGCCAACAGATGGCTTACTGGGCAGATACCGCAGATCCTCTCCATGAGGTAGGGCATCTCGTAGAAGGGACGTCCTACGCAGATTTTCTCGAATCCGCGGAATTGCGTTACGTGAAAATAGGCTTCGGAGACCTCGCCCTGATCGTCGATTTGCAGCGTGATCTTAGCGTGGCCTTCGATGCGCGTAACCGGATCGATGGTGATCGTCTTGGACATCTTCTCCTATTTCGCGAAACTCAAATCCGTCTAAGCCCCGAAGCGGGACAAAGCTGCTACATCCGGAACGCGTCCAGCAAGCAACTCGGTAACGACAAAGAAAATTGTGTCGGCGGAGGGCGGGCAGCCGGGAACGAACACATCCACGTCCACCACCTCATGCACCGGCCGAACGCGTGGCAGAAGAGCGGGCAGTCGCTGAGCGGGTACCTGCCCTTGCAGCAGACCGTTTCCCTTGTAAACGCAATCCAGCAATTCGGGCACAGGTATGGGATTACGCATCGCAGGAACGTTGCCCGTCACCGCACAATCGCCAAGTGAAACCAGCGTTCGGGTCTGCGCCCGCACGAGTCTGATCTTGCGTTCGTCCTCATCGCTGCTCACCGAGCCTTCGATCAGAGCAACGTCCACTTGCGCGGGAAATTCCTTGTGGTCCACCAGCGGCGAATAGACCAGATCGAACTGCTCGCTCAGTTCCACCAGACGTTCATCCATATCGAGAATCGACATGTGACAGCCGGAGCAACCATCGAGCCAGATGGTGGCGAGCGTCGGCTTCCTCGTCTTCCGTTCCCTCACCGTCGGATGACTCGGCCTCGGTTCGCTCATCGCAGGCCTTCACGCATGTCCTTCAGGTAAGAAAGGAAGTCGGGATTTTTTCGCACCTTCCCGCCAACCTTGCTTTTATCGAACAGCGCACCGGTGGGACACACCTGGATGCACTTGCCGCAGCTCGTACAAGTATCCGATTCGCCCCAGGGCTCATGAAGATCGCTGATGAGCAGGGAATTCACTCCGCGGCCGAGAATGTCCCAAGTGTGCGCGCCCTCAATCTCGTTGCACACGCGCACGCAACGGGTGCATAGAATGCAGCGATTATGGTCGAGCGCAAAACGTTCGTGCGAGACATCGACAGAAAGCGAGGGCGAGCGATAGGGAAAGCGCACGTGAGTGATGCCTTGCGCGACTGCCTGATCCTGCAACTCACACATATTGTTGGCGACGCAGACAGAGCAGACATGGTTGCGTTCTGCGAACAGAAGTTCCAGCACCATGCGCCGGTATTTCTGCAACCGCGGCGTGTGGGTGGTGACCTCCATGCCTTCTTCTACCAGCGTCACGCAGGCTGGTTGCAGGCGAGTCGAGCCCTTGAGTTCCACCAGACACATGCGGCAGGCCCCGACTTCGGTCAGGCCATCGAGATGGCACAAAGTGGGAATCGAAATCCCATTTTCCCGCGCAGCATCGAGAATGGTTTGATCGACGGTGGCGCTCACGTCCTTGCCATCGATCAACAGCGTTCTTACCGCGGGCGTGGGATTCATGCGAGGACCTCCGCCGATTTGTTGCATTCACAGACGCCGGCGCGGCAGTGTTTGCGAACGATGTGCTCCATGTACTCGTCGCGGAAGTAACGCAGAGTGCTAAGCACAGGATTGGGCGCGCTCTGCCCCAGTCCGCACAGGCTGGTGTTGCTGACCATGTCGCAGAGTTCTTCGAGCAGATCGAGATCTTTCAACGTCGCGGTTCCAGTGGTCATGCGCGTGAGGAGTGCGAACATCTGTGCCGTGCCCGCTCGGCAAGGAATGCACTTGCCGCACGATTCAGACATACAGAACTCCATAAAGTAGCGCGCCACGTTCACCATGCAGGCACTGTCATCCATCACGATCATTCCACCGGAGCCCATGATCGACCCGACTTCTTTCAAGGATTCATAGTCCACCGGAAGATCAAGAAATTGCTCTGGAATGCAGCCGCCGGAAGGTCCGCCGGTCTGAACCGCTTTGAAACGATGTCCTTCGGGCACGCCACCGCCGATATCGAAAATAATCTGGCGAAGGGGTGTGCCCATGGGCACTTCGATTAAGCCCACATTCCGCACTTTTCCGCAGAGCGCGAATACTTTCGTTCCCTTACTTTTGCTCGTGCCCAACGAGGCATACCATTCGCCGCCCCGCCGCAGGATGTTCGGAATGTTGGCGAACGATTCGACATTGTTAATCAAGGTCGGCATATCCCACAAGCCAGATTGTGCCGGAAATGGCGGTCGTGGCCGTGGTGTGCCCCGTTTGCCTTCAATCGAAGCGATCAGCGCGGTCTCTTCCCCGCAAACGAATGCACCGCCGCCGATTCGGATTTCAATGTCAAAACTAAACTTGGTGTTGCAAATCTGGCTGCCCAAAAAGCCCAGTCGCCGCGCATCGCGAATTGCGACTTGCAGCCTCTTGATCGCCAGCGGATATTCCGCACGCACGTAGATGTAGCCTAGATTCGCTCCCACCGCGTAGCCGGCGACGATCATTCCTTCCAGCACGCGATGTGGATCGCTCTCCAGCACACTGCGATCCATGAACGCCCCGGGGTCCCCCTCGTCTGCATTGCAGATGACGTATTTCGTCGCTCCGATTGTCTTGGCTACGGTGCCCCACTTGAGGCCGGTGGGATAGCCTGCGCCGCCGCGGCCGCGCAAGCCGCTCTTCGAAACTTCCTGCACAATCTGCGCCGGAGTCAGTTCGGTCACCGCGTGGAGCAGCGCCTGGTAGCCGTCGGCGGCGATGTACTCCTCAATCTTCTCCGGGTCGATTCGACCGGAGTTTTCCAGAACGATGGCAGTTTGCCGTTGGAAGAACGGTTGCTCCCGAGAATAGAGAAGGCGCTCGGGCATGACGGTGTTCAGGTTTGCGATGATCTCGGGCGCATCCGACTCGGCCACGTTCTTCAAGAGGTGCCCATCAGGCTCGCTGGTCACTAGCGGACCGAGCGAGCAAAGACCCATGCAGCCCGTTCCGGCTACGCGACAATTCGCTCCCTTGCGGCGCACTTCTTTCTCCAGCGCCAATTTGATGGCATCGCTGTGCAGAGACAAGCAGCCCGCGGCAACGCAAACATTTAGAGCGCGTGGAAATGTCTCTTTCGCCGCGCGCGCTTCGGTCGCGATTTGTTCGAGTTCCTCGAGCGTCATTAGTTATTCCATGCTTGCAGCTTGTCGCGAAGAACGGTCTCACTGACGTTGCCGGCAGTTTCTCCATCAAAGATAAGGGCGGGGGCCAGGCTGCACGAGCCAATACAGCGCGCACTCACCAGGGAAACATTGCCGTCGGGAGTGGTTTCACCTGCTTTGATGTTGAGCGACGCTTCTGCCGAGGAGAGCAGTTGGGCTGCTCCTTTGATGTAGCAAGCCGTGCCCAGACAAACCAGGCAGGTGTGTTTTCCCGGTGGTTTTAAGGTGAAGTAATGATAGAAAGTCGCGACCCCATAGGCCTGACTCAGCGGTACGTGTAGAGACGCAGCGACGAATCTCAGGGACGTTTTATCAAGATAACCAAAATATTCCTGGACGGTGTGCAGGGTTTCGATCAGGGCGTCGCGTTCAAACCCGTGCCGCCGCATGGTGCCAGTTACGATTCGCCAGCGCTTGTCATCCGAAGGGAGCGGGGGCTTCTTCGAGCTAGTAAGCATAAATTTATTGCGACTTTTCAGTATATACCGCGAAAAATTTCTCCCCAGTACACAGTTGTCCATGCGTAGCTCCTGGAATGTCCGCCGTGATCGAGAACTACGCGGTGCAACCGGGTCGCGACCTGCGCCAACTAGTCCGGGGTCCAGCCCAGAAATTCTTCGTGTCCCTCGAGGATTTCGACCAGCGAGTCTCGGAGTGTAGGCTTCTCCCTTACCGGCTTTGGCTCGGAGACATGCTCGTTTTTCTTGACGACAGGTTCCTCTCCTGGCGGAGCGATGCACGGGGCTGCCATAAAAATCTCCTTTCTATTGGGACGAAGAATCTTGTGATTTATCCAGCCTTGGTCACAGGTTTCTCGTTCTTCATCTTGGTGGCCGTGGGAATTGCCGCCAATACGGTTCGTATTCTTATTGCCTCGGGCATGGGAGCTTCCTTCGCAATTCTGCTCCGGATCAAGGGCCTCAGGACAAATAGCGAGAGAATCGCGGCAATGCCGCACAGCGCGGCTGAAATGTAGAACGCCACCGCAAAAGACCCGCCGAAGTAGGCAGCTAGCGTGGCCGCTCCAAAGCCAGCAAATACGGAAGCCAATCCTTTGGCCGTGTATACCATCCCGTAATTGGCAGACGCGTTCTTGGGTCCGAAAACGTCACCAGTCGTTGCTGAGAACAACGAGTAAATTTCTCCCCAGAAAAGAAAGATGAAGGAGAACAGAGCCAGGAAGCCCACAGGGGTTCCCGCGATTCGCGTCACCAGGAAAACCAGCACCGCTTCGACTCCGAAAGTCAGAAACATCGTGTATTCCCGTCCCAAGCGGTCCGAGACCGATCCCCACACGATTCTCGACACGGCGTTGCAAATTGAGGTCAGGGTCGCGGCGAGAGGAACGAACGCCAGACCCCAGATTTTCGCGTCGCTCACATGGAGAGACTTGGCAATCTGAGACAGGTTGCC
>Ga0187863_10003961_pt1 | contig 10728 bp, 6 predicted proteins | sample June2016WEW_11_1_FD_132975 | JGI IMG/M metagenome (GOLD analysis project Ga0187863, IMG submission 132975) | Peatland microbial communities from SPRUCE experiment site at the Marcell Experimental Forest, Minnesota, USA - June2016WEW_11_10 | ecosystem: Environmental > Terrestrial > Soil >...
CCGCTTACCACCACCGCATTGGGATTCACCACAAAACCGCCGTTCAGTTCGGGAAACGAGTGCCATTCGCCCAAAGCATCCAGCCGCAGCACTCCGGCGCCATAGGTTCCCACAAACCAGTCGTCTCCCACGCGCGCCAGAGCCGTAATCCAGTTGTGCTTCAGATGCGAATTGCCAGTCGTATAGTTCGTGCGCACCGTATCGCTATCGAGGACCGATAATCCGCCCAGCGTTCCCGCTACCACCCGGGCGCCTTCAGTGGCAACCGTGTAAACGTGATTGTTCACCAGGCCGTGAAAGGCGTAGAGGCTGCGCACGCCGGAGCGATCGACGAACGACAGGCCCGCCGGCGTGGCCACCACCATGCCTCCCGCGCGAAACGCGACGTCCGTCACGTGATCGGCGAGCAATCCGTCTTTGCGTCCCATCACCTGGCGAGGCTCAGCGCCGGAATCGAACAGCACCAGGCCGTTAGCCGTGGCGACCGCCGTGCGCCCATGTTCCGTGTCCGCCACGATGCGGTTGATGCAGAAGAGCGTGTCGCTCTCGTGATGCACGGCATGTTCCAGGCCGGCATCCACGACGTCCAGCCCGCGATCGAAGTAGCCGATCCACAAGCGGCCGCCGCTGAGGGCCAGCGATGCCACGTTGCGGTCCGCCATCAGAGCGCTGCCCGCCGTTAGCACGCTATTCCACCGTTTGGACGCCATATCGTACCGGTAAACCGCACCGTCGCTCACCGCGTACATATCGCCTTCCAAATTCGCGAGGCGGATAATGGGCATGGACGGCGTACCCGTATCGGATGGAACTCGCGCTCCCTGCCGCGACTGCAAGGGCACATCCACGATGCCCTCATCCTGGGTGCCCACCTGCAAGGTTTCGCCATGGCGCGCTACCGCGCGCGCAAAGAAGCCGTCGGCGAGAACGCGTAGGCGCTGTCCGCCGCGGAACTCCACCACTCCCAGCGGCGTGCCGACGTACGCCGCATCCTCGTCCACGGCGGTGTCCACGGCGATCGATAACACTTGCGGATCGGGCAAGGCGGCAACCAGTTGGTCGAGTTGTCCAGCGCGATGATGGAAGACGCCATCCTGGAGGGTGCCAATCCACAGATTGCCGTCGCTGCCGGCGAGGGCGGTAATATGCGCAGCGTTGAGGCGCGGGTGGAACTCCGCAAGCCGGCGGCCGTCGAATACCAGGAGTCCCTGGCGTTCGGTGCCAATCAGGATCCGTCCGGATCCTAACGCCAACACTGAAGTAACTGTTCGCAGGTGCGCATCCGCGGGGAGAATCTGGCGAAAGCGCGCGCCATTGAAAGCCAGCAGGCCTTCGCCGCGCGTCGCGATGAAGAGTTCGGGCTCAGCCGAACCGGCGGCTATGCCCGCGGACATGGAACCAAGTTCGGCGGGTGGCAATTCGATGCCCACGCGATATGAACGGATCAGCGCGCCATTCCGGCCGTACAAGAAAAGCCCGGCGCGCGCGCTGACCACGATCATTTCCTTGTAAGCCGCGAGATCGCGGAAGCCGGGGACCGCCGCTACCGGCTCAACGCCTGGAGGCGCGACTCGGTCGACGGTTAAGACACGATAGGGGAACTCCGCTTTCGAGAGAACTTCGGCGGCCGCTTCTTCCTTGGCATGCGAAGCGCGCCAGAGCACCAACGCGATGGCCAGCACGGGCGTGATTAGAACAATGGCCAGAATCCCGCCCGACCGGCGGGACAGCCACGGCACTCGAAACATGTCGATGTCCTCAGCATATTCGGTAGCATCCAGTTACTCAATCCGCTGTCGAATCGCCTTCCTCGGGGATTCCATCGGCATTCCGCATACCATCACGCGTTTTTTCGAGCACGGGCTGGTGAGAGGAACGGCGAAGCGCAGCTTTATCTATGCCGCCGCGTCATTCGGCCGCTTCGGCTTCCGTTTGCAGCCGGTCATGGCGCTGTGTCCGGGTTTAGACGCATATAGCCGGAGCGACACAAGGGGACGTCAGGAGCGCCGGGATGATGGCTTGCCGCAATGCTGTTCCCTAATGATGTTCCGGTGGGGCAGGCGATCGTTTTATGTCGCCTGCCAACGCTCCCAGAAGGCGGCAGACCACAAAGTGCGATGGTCTGCCCCACCAAAGTGAACGGTATTGGGGCTTGCCGGGCGCGCGAACCCAGCGACGAGGTCTTCATCCAGCGCGGCCCTTAACTGCCTGTACTATACTGATCTAGGAGATTTTATGCTACCCGATCTCATTGCAGCCAGCTTTTCCGTCCTGCGCAAGCACAAACGGCTCATTCTCTTTCCGATCCTGGGTGCGATTGCGGCACTGGTGGTGGCCGCTGTTTTCGCCGGTTTCGGGGGGCTGCTCTCAGCCGGGAACGCCGGCCGGTTGCGGGACCTCGGAGCTGCGGCCTATCCTTTCCTTTTTGCCGGGTACTTACTCTGCGCCTTCGGCGTTATCTTCTTCAATCGTGCCCTGGCCGCCTGCGCGCAGGAATGCCTCGCGGGAGGTGCTCCTACCATCGGATTCGGGCTGCGCCGGGCGGCCGGCCGCACAGGGACGATTTTCCTGTGGGCCGCCATCTATAGCACTGTCGGCATCCTCCTGCGGATTATCGAACGTCTGGTGCCGCTGGCCGGAAGAATCGCGGTCTGGCTCTTCGGCGCAGCTTGGGGCATGGCAACCTATCTGGTTGTCCCCGTGCTCATCCTTGAGGACCGCAGCGCAGTTGATTCCATCCACCGATCGTCCCAACTGCTGCGCGATACCTGGGGACCGCAGCTTACGGCCAGCATCCGATTGAGCTGGCGTTTTCTGCTTTTCGCCATTCCCGGCGTGATCGTGGGCGCAATCGGAGCGAACTACTACCGGCCTCTGGTTGCCCTGGCGGCTGTCTACCTGGTCGCGCTGGTGACGGCATTGTTCGCCGCCAACAGCATCTTCGAAGTTGCGCTCTATCGTTATGCCGCGGGCGACTCCGAGCACGCGGATTGGCCGCGCGACTCGATGTCGTCGGCTTTCCGCCCCTCGCGTTAGTCAGCCGAGTGCCCTCCTACGCCGGCACTGCACCGGTCTGGTATTTGCCGCGGATGCAAGGCCGAGGAGGATTTGGCGGTGCAGGTGCGCGCGGTGCGGCGCATGCGCGCTTCGGAAACCGTGTGATACTCTTGATGGCTATGAAGCGACCAGGAACAGGCGCACTCATTGCCGTGTTGTTCGGCGCCGTGAGCCTAATGAATATGGCGCTGAACGGGCGGCTTGAAGCTCTTCGGGCTGTAGATGTGGTCCAGTTGATTGGCACCGGCATGTGTTTCGGCGCGGCGGTTGTCGGTATCGTCACCATCATGCGCAAGCGCAGGTAGGACGGCTACTAAGTTTGTTCGGACAGCGCGAATTTTTGGCACGGCTGGACGAGCGCCTGACTGCCAGCCAGCGAAGAGCCGATGGTCTTCGTGTAGCTCGAAAGCCCAGAGTCGTTCGCTACGGGCCCGGAGGGGTGTACATACTCGTCATCCGCCAGGCGCGATAGGCACTCGGACCCTGAAGGTCCAGCACCTGCGTGCCGGTGGTAGTGCCGGAAGTGGGCAGGATCTCGATGAGCTGAGTATCAATTGTGGTGGCAGTCACGGGCACATACCCGGTCGCAAAAAAGTAACTGTTGTTATCCAGAATTTGTGCGCTTCCCAAAGCATGCGAATAAACTCCCAGATCCACACTCATGACCGGCGTAACCTGCATGGTGGATTCGTCAAAGGTCAGAGCCATGCCGCGGCTGTGGCAGTCACTCGGCCCGCAACTGCTGCCCAGATCGGTAATCCGCGTATTGCCATTGTCGAACATCGTCATGGGGCCGTTTCCACTTTGGGCGATTTCCGCGTCATGCTGGTGCGAGTTCCACGGCCAGGGGTCGTTATTGATGTTGTTGAAAGTGAAGTCGCCATCCAGGCCCAACCGCCACAAAATGTTGCCCGTGCCCGTGCCGTCCTTGTAATCGATGCGCATCACCCAGTCCTGATGCCGCGACGACCAGATGATGTCGCCTTGGGAGCTGCCATCCTGGGGCGCGGGCCAGTAATAGAGGCTGTTGGAGTGCAGCCAATCGTGCGCCAGCGGCGCAATGCCGGCGCCCAGCAGGAACAAGGGCGGACAACCGAACCCGGATGATGTGCAGGTTTCCCCCAACACCGCCGGCCGGTTGATATCCAATTGCGTGCCGCCCCCATCGTGTTCAAAGGTGTCAAAATACCAAACCACCTGCCAGTTCGGATCCAGCACGATGATCATGTCTCCGATAATATCCACGGGGAGGCCGGTGGTGTCCCCCTGGGTCCCCGCCGGAAAGATCTTTTCAATGTTCGCAAAGGCCGCGCTATAACCGTTCGGCAAGGTCTGGATGATGTCGTGGTGAAAAATTCCCAAACACGCCGACCCCACCGGCGCCGGGTGCGGAAACGCTTCGCACGGTTGCGCATCCGTGGCGCCCATCGCCAGCAGTTCCTGCTGGATGACGCCCATATTGGTTTCCTTGATGAGGTTGCCGGCCAAGTCCACCTGGTGCAGGAGTTGGTTATACTGGGTAAGCGGATTCCACGCCTCACCGAAGGCGTCTAACAGGAAGGTGCCATTCGGCAGGGGCCACGTGATCAGGTCGACGTTCGGCGACGGCGGATTGTAATACCAGAGAATTCTGCCGGTAAGGTCCGTCGCCACTCTTGGGTAGTGCACCCCTTCGGCAGCCGAATAGTCGTTGAGAATCACCGAATCGTTTGCGTCCGTGTCCGCGCCGGGCGGCACCAGCGTTGTGAGGGTTGGGAAGGGAATCGAGCCGGGAAGCGCCCCCGTCGTGAAACCGACAGTCGGACCATTCACGACATTACTTCCAGTATGTGTTTGGGCGAACATGGTGTAGGCCGTGTGTTGGTACATGCCGGCCACTTCAAAAGTCATGCTGGCGGGCGGGTGGCAGGCCATCCACGACGTTGCCGTGCTCCTCTTGGCGCCATTGGGCTGAAAGACCACCCGCATACTGCTGCCGTGCGGGCAAGAAGGCGCACTAAACAGCGCCACCAGCGGATTGGCCGTTTGCACCACCACGGGAGTACTGCCTGTCACCAGGGGATTCACACTGAAGTTTACCGTGCTGCTGGCGGTTTCACCCGACGTAAAGTCCTTGGCCACTACGTTTATTTGATAGGTGCCTTCGATCCCCGTCGGAGTCCACACGAACGGCTGCGCAGTCCAGGCGCCGGAGCTGAGCGTACCAACATTGAAATCTTTCACCATGTCGTTCTGCCCGCCCGGCGCCGTTACATTGAACTGGAAAGTCAACGGACCGGCATTGCTGTCGGTTGCCGTGACCGTCCACGTGACGATCTGGCCGATCGTCTGAGGCGATGCGGGCGACGGATTCACGGATTGAATCTGGACACTGGCGTGAACCGGCATCCATAGCGCGAACAGCATTGCAATGCTTGTCAGTAGACAGTTCTTAGATAGAATTCCCATTTTGGCACCCCGTTTGGGCTAATATACACCCGCCTTGCTTCTCTTGCAACCGTTGAGAGCAGGTTTCTTCTCTTCTCTGGATTTCGGTACCTACAGTACGCTCTTAACCCGCGACGCGGCTGAAACACCTGCGCGTGGATAGTTGGTTCGCAGAGATCTTGGCCCTCGATTGGGGCGCGCCGTAGGCCTTCAACATCGGATAGTCGTCCTCGTTTGACAGAATCGTTTGCGGCGCAGCGGGCCCTCTCATGCGCTCCGGAATCCTTTTGAGGCAAGACAGCGCCCTGGGACCGCGAGCAAGCTCACGGCGCTTACCGATCTTCCAGTTTCCGGACGAATTACGCGCCGCTGGGTGTTACCACCTGGACTGTTCTGCTGGTCGCGCCGGCTGGTACGGCCGTAGCGATTCGAGTTTGGCCGGTTTCAATTGCGCAGCCAAGGCAAACGGGCCTGCTTTCGTTTTTCGGCTGCTTATCTTACGCCTTTCGTTCCGCGAGGTCGTAGCGGTCCAGGTTCATCACTTTGTTCCACGCAGCCACGAAGTCCTTCACAAACGTCTCCTTCGAGTCGTCGCTTCCATAGACCTCCGCGATTGCCCGGAGCTGGGAATTGGAACCGAACACAAGGTCGGCGCGCGTGCCCGTCCACTTGATTTGGCCGGTCGCACGATCGCAGCCCTCATACACGCATTCGGACGTAGAAGAGTCCTGCCACTTCGTATTCATGTCGAGCAGGTTGACGAAGAAATCGTTCGTCAGTGTCTCCGGCCGGCTGGTAAAGACGCCGTGTTTGGACTGCCCGAAGTTTGCATTGAGGGCGCGCATCCCGCCCACCAGAACCGTCATCTCGGGGGCGGTCAGCGTCAGCAACTGCGCCCGGTCCACCAGCATCTCTTCCGCCGCTCTTTGGCGTCCTTTCCGCTGGTAGTTCCGGAACCCATCCGCGGTCGGCTCCAGTACGGCGAAGGCGTCGACGTCGGTTTGCTCCTGTGACGCATCCGTGCGCCCCGGCGTGAAAGGAACCCTTACTTCGTGCCCGGCCCTTTTCGCCGCTTCCTCGACGGCCGCGCAGCCGCCCAGAACAATCAGGTCAGCCAGCGAAACCTTCTTCCCGCCGGACTGCTCGCCGTTGAACTCTTTCGCGATCGCCTCCAACGTCTCAAGAATCTTGGCCAGTTCGGCCGGCTGATTGACTTCCCAATACTTTTGCGGCGCGAGGCGAATGCGGCCCCCGTTGGCGCCGCCTCGTTTGTCGCCGCCGCGGAACGTCGCAGCCGACGCCCAAGCCGTCGAGACCAGTTGGGAGATGGACAGTCCGGATGCAATGATATTGGCCTTCAGCCCGGCAATGTCCTGCTCGCCGATCAGTTCGTGATCCACAGCCGGAACGGGGTCCTGCCACAGCAGCGTCTCTGTAGGAACAAGCGGGCCAAGGTACCGCGAAAGAGGCCCCATGTCGCGATGCGTCAGCTTGAACCACGCTTTGGCGAAGGCGTCGGCGAATTCCTGCGGGTTCTCATGGAAACGCCTGGAAATCTTCGCGTAGCTCGGGTCCACCGTCAACGCCAGATCTGTCGTGAACATCATCGGGGGGTGCTTCTTCGACGGATCGTGGGCATCCGGCACAGCTTCCGCACCGGCGCCGTTCTTCGGAGTCCATTGGTTGGCGCCGGCCGGACTCTTCGTCAGTTGCCATTCATAGCCGAACAGGTTGTCGAAGTAGTTGTTGTCCCACTTCACCGGATTGGTGGTCCATGCGCCCTCCAACCCGCTGGTGACCGCGTGGGCGCCGACACCGCTACCAAAGCTGTTCTTCCAGCCGAAGCCTTGCTGTTCGATGTCGGCGGCTTCGGGCTCCGGACCGACATACGTAATCGCTTCGGCCGCGCCATGGGCTTTACCGAACGTGTGTCCGCCGGCTATGAGCGCCACCGTCTCCTCGTCGTTCATCGCCATGCGTTTGAACGTTTCGCGGATATCCCGCGCCGCGGCGACGGGGTCCGGATTTGCATTGGGACCTTCCGGATTCACGTAAATCAGCCCCATCTGCACAGCGGCAAGAGGATTCTCGAGGTCGCGGACGCCGCTATAACGCTCGTCTCCGAGCCACTTCCCCTCGGGCCCCCAATAAACATCTTCTTACGGTTCCCAAATATACGGACGCCCGCCGCCGAAACCGAAGGTCTTGAAGCCCATCGACTCCAGAGCAACGTTACCCGTCAGGATCATCAGGTCGGCCCACGAGATTTTCTTGCCATACTTCTGCTTGATCGGCCAGAGCAATCGGCGTGCCTTGTCGAGACTGACGTTGTCCGGCCAGCTATTGAGCGGAGCAAATCGCTGTGCGCCGGAACCCGCGCCGCCTCGGCCGTCGGCGATACGGTACGTGCCCGCGCCATGCCACGCCATGCGGATGAAGAGCGGTCCATAATGGCCGTAGTCGGCAGGCCACCAGGGCTGCGACGCGGTCATCAGGGCATGGAGGTCTTGGATCACGGCATCCAGGTCGAGAGTCTTGAATTCCTCGGCGTAATTGAACTCCTTGTCCATGGGATCGGAGAGGGGGCAGCGCTGGTGCAGGATCTTCAGGTTCAGTTGATTCGGCCACCAGGCTGCATTCGCGGAGCCCCCGGCCATATGCTGGCGAGCGCCGGCCATTATCGGGCACTTGCTTTCTGGACCCTCAGAGGCCGGGTGCGGGCTTTCCGTGGACACGCTTTGCGTCTTATGATCGGCGGTCGGCGGCGCCGACGCGGGAGTAACTGGTTTATCCATAGGTGTATTTTCCTTCGTAGAACCCTCATTCTATCTCCGCGCGCGCACGGAACCCAAGGGGGTATCGGCAATAGTCGGAATCGGCGTTGCCTCTGAAGATCCATCAACTGAGGAACTTGTGCGCGGTGGCGCGCACCGGTAGCTTTACGCGGGCTTCGGTGGATGAAGGCGTGGCGCAGCCCTCGCTATCGCAGCAGATTGTGAAGCTGGAAAAGACGCTGGGAGCCAAGCTGTTCGACCGGCTCAGCCGTGCCGGTGCAGTCGATCGAATCCGGGCGGATGCTGCTGCCCAGAGCGCAAACTATTCCGCGCGAGGTGAACGAAGCGCGGAGTGCCCTGCAATCTCTGCGGCGCGGCGTAAGCGGGCACGTATCCGTGGGCTGCATCCCCACGCTCACGCCCTGCTTTCTGGCCCCGCGGCTATCTCTTTGGCGAACCCATCTGGGTGGCGGTGGGGAAGACGCATCGCCTGGCCGATCGCAAGGAGGTGCACGTACCGGATCTGCGCCGGGAGAAAATCCTGCTCCTGAAAGAAAGACAATTCGCCAGCATCTTTCCGTTGGTGGCGGCGGGTTTGGGAATCGCCCTGGTACCGAAGATGGCAGCACCCAGGGAAGTAAAATGGTTTTAGGGGGTGCTCATGTTTTTTCGAACTGTCTTGCGCCTTGTGACGGCCAGCCTTCTTCTGGCCGCCGGCCCGGCTGTCGCCGCTCCGAACCCGCCGATTCCGCCGCCATCCACCGATGTTCCCCTTGCCGCAAAGCCGGGAAAAGAAACTGCCGTCTTCGCCGGCGGCTGCTTTTGGGGCGTGCAGTCCGTGTTTCAGCGCGTGAAGGGTGTACTGTCCACCGCCGCCGGATATTCCGGTGGAGATGCCAAGACCGCCTCCTATCGACAGGTGGTTACCGAGACAACCGGGCATGCGGAATCGGTCGAGGTAGTCTACGATCCATCGCGCATCACCTATGGCCAATTGTTGCGCGTTTACTTTTCGGTCGCACACGATCCGACGCAGTTGAGCAGGCAAGGGCCGGATGTGGGAACCTCATACCGGTCGGCGATTTTTTATGCGAACGCGGAGCAGAAGCGGCTGTCGAATGCGTACATCGCGCAACTGGATCGGCAGGGAGTTTTTCCAAAACCAATCGTGACCGAAGTGACACCCCTCAAGGCGTTCTACCGGGCAGAGGACTATCATCAGGATTATGCTTACTATAATCCCGATAATCCTTATATTCAGGTTTGCGATCGGCCGAAGATTGCCGCGTTGAAGCAGCAGTTTCCGGAACTGTTTGTTGAATACAAACCCAAGCGGTAGCTTGTGAGGATCTTGCCTGGACTCGTGACGAGTCGTCCTGGGTAGGCTTCGCGGGCCAAGTACTCCTTCCGGCTGTGGGCCGGAAAAAGGGTAGGTATCTCCACCTCAGCGGTCACCCATGCCGGCCTTAGCCCTTCCGGGGCCTGCCCGTTAATCTGGGTCGGGCTGACAAAGACGTAAGCGGGCTGTCCGTTGATCCCGACGCTGACGTCGACCTATGCCGGCTTTCAGGGATGTCGGCGATTGACCATGAAACAACATCTGCCATACTCCAGACCGCCGTCGCTAGAGATAGGTTGACGCCAAAGAGCGAGATCAACGATCCGGAGACCACCCCGCGATTCGAAGGTGGCGGCGTTGACGACTCCCTCGCGAGTGGTCAATGCGGGCTGGATGGCGGCCGCCCAGGGCGGCGTATCGGGGTAAGAAGTGAACTGATCGTTTGTTGGCCATGCCGGGTTTGTGCTGTAAACGTTCCAGAAACCGGAGTCTGTGTCACTCTGCAGGTTGCAGGAAGTACACCGAGTGTTTGAAGAAATACCACGTAGTCGAACCGTCCCCCGTGCGGATTGATATGTGAAGGTGCCGTTTCGTCCGGTGCAGTTTTGCTCTGGCGGCTTCGACCGATCCCGGCATGAACACAATCCAAATGATCGGGGAAACCGGCGCTCTAAGCGAAACCCGGAACCGAAGGGCACGATTTGCTGGAAAGCAGGATGGGAGCGACCAACAGTTCTATGAAATCCCGCAAGCGTCAGGGCCGATAAGATTTATTTTTACGGGATGTACTCAATGACACAGTGCTAAACTGTCGCCGTAGTTTGTGCCGATTGCAGCCAATTCGCTTGGTGCAGCATCTCGAATCAACCCCAAGACCTTCAGGACCCTGGTTGACAATTCGTCGCTTTGGGTCAATTCTAACAGAGTATAGGGTTTTTCCGAGAATCACCAGGATTTATCCGGTGAGGCCGAGATCTTATTATTAAAAAGCGGTCCAGGGCTTCGGCTGTGCGGTATGAAATGCTCATTCAGGCTCCATTTCGTCCACGGATTGTAGAACCGGACGACACCCGAGAGACCGCTTTATCGTTTAATAAAGCCAAATCAGCGAAGCTGTGGAAACAACAGCGA
>Ga0187863_10003965_pt1 | contig 10720 bp, 9 predicted proteins | sample June2016WEW_11_1_FD_132975 | JGI IMG/M metagenome (GOLD analysis project Ga0187863, IMG submission 132975) | Peatland microbial communities from SPRUCE experiment site at the Marcell Experimental Forest, Minnesota, USA - June2016WEW_11_10 | ecosystem: Environmental > Terrestrial > Soil >...
CGAAATTCCCGGCCATTGTGTAATGATCTCGACGTAGTTATCCGCGACGTCCGGATACGCCTCAATCGGAAGGTCGTGGAAAGCGACGATGCCACTTGCAAACAGCAGCGCGGCGAAACCCAACACTAGCAGCCGGTTGTTAAGAGCAAAATCAACGACTCGGCGAATCATTGATTGCTCCAGGTGCTTTGAAGTAAAAAGGCATTTCCGAAACGACCTGCTCTCGAGGTCTAAGCCTTGTGTATCCTTAAGTTTCGATTGCCGGGAGACACTCAAACGGCCAGCCCCGGAATATTTCGATTCCCGGAATACGCTGACCTCGGCAATCGTCTGATTGACTCGCTTTAAACAGCTGAGTTACGGATCATTCCGCAGTTGAATGTTGTCCCGCGATTGCCGTACCGTTAATCTCTTCGGCAATCATTTGATTGGCTTAGAAATCAACAACATGTGGTGGGATAATCACCGTTTCGTCGGAATCTATGCTGAACTTGGAATGGGTCTGGGAAGCAGAGAACCGAACCGCGATTCTGCTCACGAGCGTTGGTATCGTGCTCGCAATCGCGGTCGTGGACTGGTGGACGAAGCCTTATGTCTCGCTGGGCTTTCTCTATCTGTTTCCCATTATGCTCGCCGCCGGGTTCGTTCCACGGTGGTCAATTGTTATCATGGGTATCGGCTGTGCGCTTCTTAGCGAACGCTTCAGTAACCTGGACCCAGCAGATGCTCCGCTCCGGACCAGTTTTGAGGCACTGGCGCTGGTTGGCAGTGGGCTGTTTATCTCTGAGGTGCTGCGCAACCGCCGGTTGAGATTGGCATCCCAGGAGCGATTGCGCGTTCTGGTGGAAACGAGTCCAGCCGCAATCGTCACCGTCGATGATCATGGCTTCATCGAACTAGCCAATCACGCCGCTGCCGAACTCCTCTGCCCACGAAATGAACATCTGATTGGACAGCCGATTGCTGCATTCTTGCCGGAACTACATTATGCCTTGCGATGGGAAGAGGGACCACAGTTCAGAACTTCGATGCAATGCCGCGCGCATCGAGGCAACGGAGAATCGTTTCTGGCAGAGGTGTGGTTCTCCAGTTACAAAGAAGGGCTGAGTCCCAAACTCGCCGCAATTATCGCGGATGTAACTGAAGAACGGAGCGTCTCGGCCGATTCGAGTCCGGCCAAGTCCGATCAACAAGAAAGAACTCCTTTGAACAATCGCGAATCGGAGGTGCTCAAACTTCTGGTTCAAGGTATGACCAACAAGGAAATAGCGGCGCGTTTAAACGTCTCCGAGAGCGTGGTCAAGAACACGCTCCAGCAATTATTCGCGAAAACCGAAGTGCGCACTCGTAGTCAACTGGTTCGGGTGGCCTTGGAATGCTATCGGGACCTTCTGTGACAGGCCTGAACAAAATTGCCATGATTGCACTAGTATCGAATTTGTGGCCTCTAGCTCACAAAGGGCTGTTGATTTTTGTTTTTAGCTTCTCTACTGCGTGTTCCATTGCTATGCGCGTGCCAGGGTGGACGCGCTCGCCCAGAAGGAATCGCTCAATGGCATGTTGAGATGCCCCGGACCATTACTTTCTTGCGTAGGCGGTTCCAGTAACGTGGTGGGGAGGATCGGAGACCAGGCGAATGTAAGAGATGAGCGCCTCGATCTCAGCCTTGTTGAGAGTGTAGCCGTAGGCTGGCATGAGGGCAGACTTGTTGAGCGCGGGTCCGCCGTGGCTGATGATGGCAGTCACGTCATCGTCGCTCATCCCGTTGAGGGTTCCACCGTCGGTGAACGGGTGCGGCTTGACTTCGAGATTGTCGTAATTTGAAACTCGTTCTGGCGTCGACTCGGGGTCATGGCAACTGGCGCAGTATTTGTTCTGGAGCTGAAATCCGAGCTGCTCTTGATAGCCCATGGCAATTTCTTCAATCTTCAGCTCGATTGGTTTCTGCGCTTTGGTCGAGGTGCGGGCGGTTAGTTGATAGCGTCCTGCCGTGCTGCCAAAAGCGACGTTCGTAGTGGCTTGTCCGCTGGCATCGGTCAAGCCGCTCGGCGGGTCAAAAGTGGTGCCCGCAGGGCCGCTGAATTCGACCAATGCTCCGGCAACGGCGGCGCCTTGTTCGTCGTTGACCTGCACGACTACAGGCTGAGGCAATAGCGCGCCGACTGTTCCTGTCTGCTTTCCTCCGCTGGACTCTACCAGCGCGGCGCCAAACCCAGTCGGCTTCAGAGCGGTGGCTGCTCCGGGCTTGCGGGTGCAGGCTGCAGCGAAGAGGATGGCCGAGACCACGAGGAATGTCCGCCAGCGCCGCGTCATATTATTTCTTTGCCCCCTGCTTGCTGGAACCCTTTTGCGTCATCAGGAATGCGGTCAAAGCGAGCGCATCTTCGTCACTCATACTGCGGTTCGGTTCGATGGTGCCTGGTTGCAAGGCCTGCGGGTTTTTCAGCCAGTGGTAAACCCACGCGGCGTTCAGGCGCGAACCTACCTGCGTGAGGGTTGGTCCGACGTACCCTTTATCGGCTTTAGTGTCGATGATGTGGCACGACTGGCAGGCATACTTGGAGTAGAAAAGCTGTTTCCCCCGCTGCACCTGGGCAGGCGTATAGCCAGTCGAGAGTAGGGAGTCGCGGTCGAATGCGGGAGTCTGATACACGGTCATCATGTAGTCGGTGAGTTGGGTAATTTCGGAATCCGAAAGATTAAACTTCGGCATGCGGCGAATCAGAGCCGGACGCAATGTGCCGGGATTCTTTAAGAATCCCAGCAGCCATGGACGCTGTACGGCAGTGCCTTCCCAACTCAGGTCGGGAGCCATATCGCCGCCTCGACCATTGATGGCATGGCAACTGAAGCAGGCCAGATCGGCCACAAGTTTTCCGGCATTGCCTGCTGGCTGATAATTCGATGGCGCTTTTGCAGGGACGGTCAAGGCCATCGGTAAATCGTGCGCGCGGTCGGTGAATGCGAGCAGCGCGGTGGTCAACGCATCAATCTGCGTGGGCGCTAACGTGTACTGCGGCATTTTCAATCCCGCTCCAAAGGCGCGCGGTTGGCGGATCTTGGTAGCGATGTAATCCGGCGTACTGCGCTTCATTCCAGGCAGGAAAACGATCTCGGTGAGCGGTTTGCTGCCTACGCGAGTTAGTTCGGGAGCGAAGTTATCCGGCTTCTTGATGCCACTGATCTCGTGACAGGCCGCGCAACCATAGGTGGTGACGAGAAGCTTGCCGTGCGCGACCTGCTCTGGAGTCGCGGCGTTCAGATGTACGTTTGCTAGTAGATCAGAATCGCTTTTATTTCCGAGATACGCGGTGAGCAAAGAAACTTGCGGTTCCGTGAAGCGGTAGTGCGGCATCGCCGTTTCCGGATTATAGACACGCGGATTACGTAACCACGCGCGCAACCATTCCGGCTTTGCCTTATTGCCGATTCGAGTCAGCTCAGGACCGACATCTCCGCCGACGACATTTCCGGCAGCATTCTGCACGGCATGGCAAGAGGCGCAGAACGATTCCCCGTAAAGGCTGGCTCCCGCCGTGGCGTCGGGCGGCGCATTCTTCACCGTCTCGGAGTCTCCAGTAACCGGCGCACTGTTGGCGATCAGGAACGCAGAAATATCGCGCGCATCGGCGTCGCTCAACTTGAAATCAGGCATCGTCGTGGTGACGGAGTAAGCGTAAGGATTCTTCAGCCACGCGTAAATCCACTCGCGCGTAGTCTTGTCGGCAATGTGCGAAAGCGAGGGCGGATCATCGCTCGGCTTTACGGTGCTGCCGTCTGACAACTTGATGGTGTGGCAGTGCACGCACCCATAACGCCCGAGAAGATTGCGGCCGAGGTTAAGTTGCGGTGTGCCGGTGAGTGGGGCACGATGGCATTGCCCGCAGGAAGCTTCGAGATAGCGAGCGGGAAGAATCGGTTCTTCCCAGGCGCGCGTTGCATTGTGCGCTTCCGCCAACTCTGTCGCTGGGCCTTGTCCACGATGGCAGATTACGCAACCCCAGTCTTGGACGTTGTGAGCCACAGGGGGATGGGCGCGAAAAGGTTCGGGGACCGAAGCGTCACCCTGCAGGCTCTTCTCGCTGACGGCTACGTGGCACGTGGTGCAGCGATCGACGACTGTGAGTTCAGGCAGCCAGATCTGCTGAACCCCTCCGGTGAAATGGTGCTGCAAAGTGAGGCGGTCGGAGCGAGTAGAAATAAATTTGCGGTACTGACGCTGGTAATGCCGCCATTCGTTAAAAAAGTCTTTGGTTGGCGCAACCGCCAGTGCGATCAGCAGGAGAAGGCTGGCCCATCCGAAACGGTGAACGGGCGAAGCGAGGACATGCCGGCGCAGCCATTTGCGCATCGGTTGAGGGATCAAGGATTCCTCCAGGGCCATACCCAGACCCAGCCCGGGCCACGGAAGAGAGCGCCCACCGTAGTCAGAATCACAGCCTCCATCAAGAACCAGGTCATGATCCAGAAGGAGAGCGGCTTGGCGCTCAACCAATTTTGAAATCGGCCGGACGGATGTCCCGCCCACGATGCTGCCATTGTCATGAGGGTTGCGATGGTGAGGACGGGAATGGTGGCGTCCCATGCGCCGACGCGCAACAACATTGCGGTCAAGGCGACCGTGATCACGGCAAGACCAATCAGCCGCTGCGACTTATTCCGGTCCCACAGGGTTTGATCTTTTATGTTGACGTTGAAGAAGGGCACTACGATGAGCGCGAGCACGATCAGCGTAGGAAGAATTACGCCCGCGACAAACGGGGGAAAGTAGTGCAGCAATTCCTGCAATCCGGTGAAATACCAAGGCGCCTTCGCGGGATTGGCAGTGTGAAGCGGGTCAGCTAACTGCTCCAAGGGCGCGTTAAACACGAGCGCGAGGCAAACCAGCACCACTGCCAGAATCTCTATGGCGATCATCTCGCGGAAGAGCAGTTCTCCGTAGGAGATGGTTTTTTCGCCGGGAATCCGCGGCGGCAACTGTGTTCCGCGCTCTGAGGCAGAGTTATTCATCATTATTGTGGTTGCTTGGTCTTCTCCGATTCCTCGGAATCGGGCGAATACATCCCACCATCCTGGTGCAGACGCCACATGTGAACACAAATCAGGGCAATGACCGATAGCGGCAAAATCACCGCGTGCAGAACATAGAAACGCAGCAGCGCGTTCGCGTTCACCGTATTGCCGCCGAGCAAGACGAAGCGAAGCTTTTCTCCAAGAACCGGCACCGACGCCATGATGCTGGAGCCGACCGTCACCCCCCAATAGGAGGTTTGATCCCATGGCAGCAAATAGCCCGTATAGCTGAGGAGCAACGTCAACAGCAGGAGCGTCGAACCGACGACCCAGTTCAATTCGCGGGGCGGGCGAAAAGCTCCGCGGTAGAAAACTTTGGCCATATGAATAAAGACCAGGAGCACCATGGCCTGCGCCGACCAGCGGTGCAAATTCCTCAGGAAAAAGCCGGACGACACTACGAACTGAAGATTCTTCATGTCCGCGTATGCTTGCGGAATGGAGGGGTGATAGTAGAGCATCAGCAGCAAGCCGGTGCTCAATTGGATCGTAAACGTCCCGAGCGTCAGCGCACCCAAGTACCAGGTGTGGCGGAACCCAAGTTGCGGCTCGCGCACACGGTCGCGGGACATGTGCTTGAGTTCGGCGCCCCAGCGAGCGAGCGCGGTAAGGGGATTTCGAATCGCGCCGTCTGCATCCTTGCGCTCAACTTTTTCCATAATCACGCTCGCACATATTCTTTCTCGGGAGCCACCTTCGTCGCCCGGTCCACCAGCAATTCGCCATCGTCGTTCATCCACATCTTGAGCCAGGGCAAAGGCTTTGGAGCGGGGCCATCGATGACCGCTCCATCGCGATCAAACTTGCTGCCATGGCATGGGCAGGTGATGCGATTGATTTCGGGCTGCCATGTAGTGAGGCAGCCGAGGTGAGTGCAGACAGCGCTGAGCGAGAAGAAGCCTTCCTGCGAACGAATAATGTAGATACCCGAATTCACCTCAAGGGTGACCGAGTCCGGCGCATAGCGCTCGGGCTTGCCCAGGTTGACGATCGGCGAGGGTTCGTAGAGAACATTCGGCTCCAGATACTGGTAGGCAAAGGCGACCGTGCCCGCCGCTGCGATACCCAGAGAGCCGATGCCAAGTTTCAAAAAGAACTGGCGCCGATTGACTGTGTCATCGACTTTTGTTGTCTTTGAATCGTCTGGCATAGGTCTCTCTCAACCGGATTCAACTACAGCCCTCGAAATCACGCATTACTTGCTGAGTGTGAAATCGGCTTTGCCATCGCCCGACACGGTTACCGGTTTGGATTGGTTCTTGGTGCCCTCATTCCATGCGGTCACTGTGTAACTGCCATCGGGAACATTCTCAATCTTGTATGCGCCCGACTTATCGGTGGTGGCAAAGTAGGGTGTGGGTGACACCACGACGTAAGCGGCCATCTCCGGATGCACGTTGCAGAGCAGCGGCACGACGCCGGGATTATCAAACTTGAAAGAACGCTTTTCGCCCTTCGGCCAGGTGCCCAGATTGTGGCCGAGTTTTTTGTTGCCGCTAATGGCAGTCCAGAAAACATTGTGGGCGACGCTGTCGCTGTTCAGGAAGTCGACTGTAGCGCCCTGCTGGACGACGACCACGTGCGGCGCGAACATAAGACCCTTCTGATCCATAACCGTGTTCGTTGTCGGCGCCGGGAAGGTTTTGCCCGCGATCACGTCGACGTAGACCACCGATTCGCTCTTCGCACCCGAGACTTTCCCGGTGATCGTACCCGCGCCGGCGATCAAACTCATGGCTGCCACGAATGCCATTACCATCATCAAATTTCGTTTCATCATTTTCTCCTTGTTAGTCGCTGCTTCAGTCGTTGCTTCCGATTTCAATTTTGTTCGGTCGAGATACCGTAACCTGGCTGCGATATCGGATCAGAAAAGGAACTTCGCATCCAAATAGACGGTGTTGTTAGAACTTGCATTGCGGCCGGCGCCATCGTAATTGTTCGATCCGCCGTTGAAGCGTGTGTATCCCGTGTATTGGAAGGCGAGTTGCAAATTCTGCCACGGCCAATAGGAGAGGTTTGCTGTATATCCGGAGCTTCTCGGGTCGCCATTCAAATTGGCAGTTACCGGAGGCGTCGGCGGATACAGCGTGGTATCTGAGGTGCCCTCGGTGATGAACCAACCGAAAGTGCCCGAAAGGCGAGTGCCGTAGTGGTATTCGATGTTGGGCATAAAAGTATTCAGATGGTGTCCTCCCAGTGAGGCCAGCGGACCTGTAGGGGGCGGGACGGCGGCGCTGGACGCCAAATTGGAATTTTCGTGGATAAACGTGCCGCGCAGACTCACGACGTCTTTCCTGAATACGGTTTGATCAAGCTGCGTGTCAAATGCCCAATCGGTGTAACTATCATAGACATTGTCTACGCCACTATTGATCACATTGTTGGTGCTCTTCACGTGCATTCCATAAGTGCCGATCTCGAACTGCGTCGGCCCTCTAGATTCCTGCCATGCGAGGCGCCAGTAGGGTGCAACCCCAACGATGTTGACATTCGCCCCGACTCCCGGATTCGGCTCGGAACCACCTACGTGTTGGGTGCGATAAAGATCGACGTTTAGATAGAGATGATTGTTCCACATGGCATAGCCGCCGAATCCTGCGACGTCTTGTGCCAACACACCATTAATGATAGGGCTGGCGTTTGGGGTCGGCGCAACATTGCTGGAGATCCACGGATAACCCCATGCCGGGGTGGTGTTCCAAAGATCCTCTACGGTTGGATTGTTGTTGAGGTCGAGGCCGTAAACCAGTTCCTTGCCGCTCAACAGCGTCTTATTGGCGAAGCGGATATCGGTGTTATCGCTGGTGAAATGGTCGGATTGGGTTTCGTACGTCACTTGAAGAAAGCTGCCGACATGGCTGGTCCATGCCCCAGCCAGGAAGAGGGACATATCTTGAGGAACTTGAAGATTGCCGTTCTGAGTCGTGGGCACGGGCGAACTGGTGTTGGTGAATGACGCCTCGAACATTACGGAAAGGGGCAGCGAGGCGAGAAGATCAAGCGCGGCACGCGATTTGCTTCCCTCGGCCTTCACGGTTTTGGTGTCATCGCCTCGATCGACGTAGCCCATCAGCTTGAACCTGCGTCCGGCGGGATTGAGCTCAGGAGGCGCGTAGTGGCAGCCGCTGCAGGCCAGGCCCGTCTGCCGCGCATAGCTCGGAACGGCCAATGCCGCAGGCGGACTTAATAGTGCAGAAAACAAAATCAAGGCAGGCGCCACCGTGGTCAAACTCACCACGACTCTTTTTATCTGGGAGATCATTGCATGTGCATCCATCCGGTCGCCTCCTTAGCGATATTAAGTTGGGGACCATTCCCCACGGATCAGGTGTGTACGGTGGAGGACATTATGGTGGGACGCATCTTGGCTGACTGCGGTGTCAGTCACAGCAGTGTGTGATCGCCGTCACGCGAGTCCGGGGACTCGATGTTCTATCGGAGGTGCATCAAATGCCGTCGTCGGGGCGACATTTAGTTCCTGAAACGTGTTTACACGTTGGTCAGTTGGTGTTTACTACCTCGTCGAATGCATATTCCGTCCCATGGTGTTCTAACCCCGTCAAACGAGGGGGGAATAGATCCCGATTTTAAGTAACGACGAAAGCCTTCTCATCTAGTTATAGCTGGATTGTCGGCAATCCCTCCCTGAAAGCATTGAAGAACAGGATTCCCTGTGGGGGCTGTCAGTTCTGCCAGTATCCGCTGTTGCCCCGGTGCCTCTAGCCTCGCATTGCAGAGAACTGAGTCTGGTTGAAAAGCCGTGCTGCAGCTACGCAGCCGTTCCAGCCAACCCGCCGAAAGGATACAGCTATGGGAACCACACTGAAAGGGATCAAGATGACGCCGGACGCTCCGCCGCACATTGCCACGCCAGACTCTATCGAATCTTCACTTGGCACTCTTGAATTCAAGGACGGCGCGCCGAGCAAGCAAACTGTTGACAAAGTTTATGACTACCTCGACCTGATGCACGCGGTTGAGGCCTACGTGAACGGTTATCAAGGCGTTTCGACCTATGCCATCTGGAAGGGTTTCAACGACGCTGGCATTCCCGATAACTCGGTCCTCATCTTTTCGGAGTTGATGGATTCGAAGTCCCTGTTTCTGACGGCTAATGCGGACGTGGTCTATTTTTGGCCCATCATTGATTTGAGCAAGGGTCCGATGGTCGTCGAGATGCCGCCCATGTCGCTCGGCGTCATTGACGACATGTGGTGGCAATGGGTGACTGACATCGGCCTGCCCGGTCCGGACCGTGGAGCAGGCGGAAAGTACTTGCTGCTGCCCCCGGGTTACACGGGCGAAATCCCCGAGAACGGTTACATCGTCGAGAAGGTGCGCACGACGCGGGCGAACCTGCTTGCCCGTGCATTCCTTCAGGACAACAGCCCGAAAGCAGCCGTCGACCTAATCAAAAAGACGATGAAGATCTACCCCTACCAGCCCGGCGGCTTTGGTACCAGCATCGCCACGGCGCTGGACGGTAAGGTCTCTCTGGCGCGCGACTCCAATGGCCACCTGGACTGGTCCTTCCTGAAACCGCACCCGCCCGCGAATTTCGTCGAAGGCACCGGTAAGGTGATGAACACGATTCCGCCCAGCGACTACAGCTATTTCGAGATGCTCAACGAGGTCGTGCAGAGAGAGCCCGCTGGATCGCTGGACCCGGAAATCATGGGTTCCATCGCGGCCATCGGCATCGTCAAAGGCAAGCCATTCAATCCCGATGCGCGGATGCGGAAAATTCTCACCGACGCGGCGGCGATCGGGACTGCCGCGGGGAGAACGTTGCTTTGGAGTGACCGCGAGTCTGAAGGTTTCCGCTACTATCCCGGTTCTGCGTGGATGAACAGCCTATTCGTCGGCGGCTACAAGTTCGAAACGCCACCACCGCAGGTGAGTTCGACCGGAGTCGTCACGCCCTACCCGCCAACAGGGGCGCGGACGCTCAATTCCCGCACCGCGATGTTCTACTTCGCCACTGGCGTCACTCCGGCGATGTGCATGCGTCTCACGGAAGTCGGTTCGCAATACCTTGCCGCGTTCGCGGATTCCAACGGCGAGTATTTGGACGGCAGCAAGACTTACAAGGTAACGCTTCCACCGAACATTCCAGCGGCGAAGTTCTGGTCATTCACCGTCCATGACAACCAGACGCGATCCATGCTGGATACACCGCAGCGCTACCCCAGAGCAGGCAGCCAGAGCTACCCGTCTCCGGCGGCGACGGCGAACCCGGATGGGTCAACAACAGTGTATTTCGGTCCCGCCAAGCCGGCCGGCGTGAGTGATGGCAACTGGATTCAAACTGTTCCTGGCAAAGGCTGGAACACGCTTCTTCGCTTCTACAGCCCACTCGAACCGTTCTTCAACAAGACGTGGAGGGCGGGCGAGATCGAATTGGTGAAGTGAGTGGATTCTCAAACCCCTGGAGAAGAGCACAAATCATGGAAAACAAACTTGCAGGGCTGAGCCTGCTCGCCACTGCTATCGCTTGCACAGTGTGTCTCACTACGGCCGTTGCTCAAACCACCGACGGGAAACAGTCGATCGAATATGAAATGAAGGTTGAACGTGCCGCCCAAGCGGCGGTTTGGGCCATTCCGGCGGTGGCTATTTGGGATGTCGCGGTCGCCACGAGAAG
>Ga0187863_10003967_pt1 | contig 10715 bp, 9 predicted proteins | sample June2016WEW_11_1_FD_132975 | JGI IMG/M metagenome (GOLD analysis project Ga0187863, IMG submission 132975) | Peatland microbial communities from SPRUCE experiment site at the Marcell Experimental Forest, Minnesota, USA - June2016WEW_11_10 | ecosystem: Environmental > Terrestrial > Soil >...
AGTACCTTGACGACCGGATTCTTGGCGCTGAACGGCTGCAGCGTGAGTTCCCCGAGAAACCCGCCGAGCCCCTTCACCTTGATGCTGTAGTAGATGATCAGAACGAAAACCGTCAACGACATGGCGAACGTGACGTTGAGGTCGGTGCTCGGCACGACTTTCAGGTGGCCTGCGCCCGCGCTGCGCGCCACGAGAGGCAGCAGGTCCACCGGCAACACGTCCATGAAGTTGAACAAAAACACCCAGCAAAATATGGTGAGGCCCAAGGGTGCGAGAAGCTTGTTGGTCCCGTGAAATGTGTCTTTCACCTGGCCATCGACGAACTCGACCAAAATTTCCACGAAATTTTGGAATTTGCCGGGCACGCCCGCCGTGGCGGTGCGCGCGGCCAGATAGAACGCGCCTACGAAAAGCAGGCCGAGCGCCAGCGAAATAAGCACGCTGTCCCAGTTGATGACGGATAGGTCCAGAATCCCCTTCGGCGCCTTGTTGGTCAGGTACGTCAGGTGGTGAAGGATGTACTCGTTCGCGGTGGTGGGCTGTTCTGCTGCCATTTACTGTCTTTGCGCTCGCTTAACGTCTCGCCTCGAAGTCAACTCTGTCCTTGGGGCCGGTTCGGTCCGATCCAAGGTCATTCCCGGCTTTCGCGTTTGCGCGTGCGTCCCGTGTCCCGCCCAGCGGGGGCAGGAGGTTCGCCAACGCAACCCAGAACACCAGAAAGGTGGCCGCATACGTGCCAAGCATCGCGAGCGGGACCACCTTCATCGTCTTCAGCACCACGATGAACAGCACGATCATCACCAAAACCTTCGCCGTCTCGCCGACGAAAAACGTTCCCAGCGCCCGCTGCGGGTCCACGGCGGAGCGGCCGCCGACTCCGAGAAACGCCATCGCGAGGCTCGCCACGGTGCTGATTCCGCCTCCCAACGCCGCGGACAGCGCGGCATGCGCATCGGCGATCAACCAGGCCGCGAGTGCGCAAATCGCGGTCACGGCGGCCTGGCCCAGTACGACGCTGAGGGCCAGCCGCCGCGCTAGGGCCAAGTCGATCGCGATCACATTAGATCCCACACATGGAGCGACGCCTGCATTCCCGGGTCCGTCATCCGGAACGCGAGCCATTCGCTTTTAATTTGCCATATCGCCTTGGACGCCCGAGGAAGCCTTCGAGAGTCCGACGCGAGGCCCGGCGGCCTTGGCCCAAATAAGCCGGCGCATTATAGGGGCCCTTTTGCAGTGCTTCAAGTTATTGGATGCGCGCGTTTTAGGTGCGCGTCATTGGATATGCGCGAGGATCCCTTCGAGCTCATCGAGGCTGTTGTAGCTCACGACCAATTTGCCTTTTCCCGACGTGCTGTGCTGGAAGGCGACCTTGGCGCCCAATTTGTCGGCGAGCTCGAGCTCCAGGCGGCGGATGTCGGGATCCGGCGAGGTCTCGGGCGCGCTGCCCGCTTTCGGCGCCGAAAGGAGCCGCCGCACCAGCGATTCGGTGTCCCGAACCGATAGCGACTTCCTGGCTACCAGGCCGGCGACCTCGATTTGCTGCCGGCGGGCGGTCAGGGACAGCAACGCGCGGGCATGTCCCATCTCGATGCGACGCTGTTCCAAAAGCTCCTTCACCTCATCCGCGAGCTCCATCAGCCGCAGCAAATTGCTCACCGCCGCCCGGGAGCGGCCCACCGCCTCGGCCGCCTCCTGATGCGTGAGCCCGAATTCCTCGATGAGCCGCGACAGCGCGCGCGCCTCTTCCAGCGGATTCAAGTCCTCGCGCTGGATGTTTTCGATGAGCGCCATGGCCAGGGTGGCCTCGTCCGGCACGTCGCGGATGACCACCGATATCTCGGCAAGGCCGGCCATTTGGGCCGCGCGCCAGCGGCGTTCGCCGGCAATGATCTCGTAGCGCTGTGATTCGCCCGGATTTCGGCCGGGAAGCGGCCGGACCAAAATGGGCTGTACGAGTCCCTGTGCCTTGATGGAATCGGCGAGCTCTTGCAGCGACTCGGGTCGCATGTCGGTGCGCGGCTGGTATTTGCCCCGTTGCAGCAGATCGAGCGGCAGGCTCGCGATCCGGTCGCCTGCGGGTTGCGGCGCCGCGGTTTGGGCGTCGGGCACCGCGCTGCCGCGTGCGAACAACGGAGAAAGCTCCGCGAGTCCTCGACCCAAGGCCGGTTTTTTGACCGTCATACTGGAAATCCTCGAAGGCCGCCCGCCCGAACCCGCGCAATCCGACAGCGATTATACGGACGTCACGGGCGCTTCAGGTGTCTCGGGCGAATCGGCGGCGGAAGATGACGGCGGCGTGCCGTCGGGGTCCGGCGCTGCGGCAGGATACGAGCCAGACATGGGGGGCTCCTGCCCGCTCGGCGCCTCCGCCGGCGCTTCGGGCATTGACTGCGGCTCGGACGTGGGCGGCCCCGCGCGCGTCGCATGCGCCTCGGGCGTCACCGGCACCTCGGACGTCGCCGGCGCATCCGCCGCCTCGTTTGCATCCAGCGCATCGATCGCGTCCGGCGACTCGTCGCGCCGGATCATCTCGCCGGCGAGCGCCAGGTAGGCGAGCGCGCCGCGCGACTCCTTGTCGTGGAACAGCGCGGGCTTGCCGAAGCTCGGGGCCTCGGCGAGACGGATGTTGCGGGGGATCAGGGTGCGGAACACCTTGTTGCCGAAGTGCTCGATCAGCTGCGCGGACACGGCGTTCGCCAGGTTGTTGCGCGGATCGAACATGGTGCGCAGCAGCCCTTCGATCTCCAGGTTTGAATTGATGCTGGTCTTGATCTGTTCGATGGTCTGCACCAGCGCGCTCAAGCCCTCGAGCGCGTAGTACTCGCACTGCATGGGCACCATCACGGAATCGGCGGCCACGAGCGCATTCACTGTCAGCATGTTGAGCGCGGGGGGGCAATCGATCAGGATCACATCGAATTCATCGCGCAGCGGCTTCAACGCATTGCGCAATTTGAATTCCCGGCCGGCGATCATGGTGAGCAGCCGCACTTCCGCCGCGGTCAGCTCCTGGTTCGCCGGCATGAGCTTGAAACCGCCGTATTCCACCAGCACCAGCGCGTCCGCGGCGGTGCAGTCGCCGAGCAACACGTCGCAGCTGGTCCAGGCCTGGGTGTTCTTGTCGATGCCGCAGCCCATGGTGGCATTGCCCTGCGGATCCAGATCGATCAGCAGCACGCGCCGCTTGGTCGCGGTGAGCGACGCTGCGAGGTTCACGGCCGTGGTGGTCTTGCCGACACCGCCCTTCTGGTTTGCGACTGCGATGACCCGTTTCATGTGGTGTTCGGTTTCGGCTTGGCCGGCGATCGATGACCGGCAGCGGAGAGTTCCACAAGATGGCGCTCGTCGTCCAGCCCCGGGAGCGCGATCCGATGCACGGCGGTCACCCGGAATGACTTCGGCAGTGCGGCAATCTCCTGATCCGGGCGCCTGCCTTTCATCGCCAGAAGCCGCCCGTCCCGCGCGCATAAATGTCCCGCGTGGGCGACGAAGTCGGCCAACGACGACAGTGCGCGCGCGATCACGACATCGAACGGCGACGCCGGCCGATAGAGCTCCGCGCGCGTGTTGGCGAACTCGACGTTGGCCAGCTTCAGCCGCTGCGCCGTCTGTTCCACATAGCGTGCCTTCTTGCCGGTGGCCTCGATCAACGTGAAGCGCCGAGCGGGATTCACGATGGCGAGCGGCAGTCCGGGAAAGCCGGCGCCGGTGCCCACATCCGCGATGCGCGCACCCCGCAAGTAAGGCTGCACGCTCAGGCTGTCGAGCACATGCTTGGTGAGCATGCCGGGCCGGTCGCGGATCGCGGTGAGGTTGAATTCGGCATTCGCGCGCTCCAGCTCGTCGATGAGCTGCAGCAACGCGTCGGCCTGCGCGGTCTCGAGGGTCAAATCGAAACTGCGCGCGCCCTCGCGCAATGAGTCGAGCTCTTCGCTTCTATTCACGGCCGCCTTCGCGCACCGGAGTCTGGTCGATGAGGGCGATCGAAACCGCGGGCCGCGCAGAATCCTCCGGCAGGGTCAGCCGGGCGTCGAGCTCCGTGGTGCCGTCTTTCATCTGGCAACGATCGGCGGCCGCGGTGCCGGGGATGCCGGTACGCTGCCACTCGGCGCAGGCCGCCGCGAACTGCGCCGACGCGGACTGCGCCGATAGACTCACCGAGGCCTCGATGCGATTCAGCCGATCAGCGGAGAAGCAAAGGGAGTAATCCTCGACCCGCCGCCCGAACAATCGCGGCGGCGCGGTTCCCTGCAGCGTGTAGCATTCCCGGTCTTCCCGTCCGGCGGCCACGCTCGCCGAATCATGGAACACCACGACCTCGTCGAGCCGAAACGGCACATCCCGGAGGAGCGTCCCAAAAGGCAGCATCATCAGTACGTGCCAATCGTCGGTGGGCGCCGTCGTCGCTGCAGCGGAGGCTCGGAGTGCGGCTTTCGGGCCCGAATTCGACGACGCGCACGCGGCGAGCATGGCCGCCAAGCATGCCGCCGCCGCGGCGAGTGTCGACGCACAACCGCGATGTGCGCGAGCCATGCGCCTCAAGCCGCAGCGAGGCGATGCTCGATCTCGGCCAATTCCGGTGCTGCATCGGCGGGTACTGCCGGCATCTCGCCCGCGTGGCGCAGCGCCTCCAGAGCGATGGTGCGCATCTGCGAGCAGGGGTGCGAGAAATGCACGCGCCAATCGGAAACCAATTCGGGTTCCAGTCCCTCGTACTCGCGATTGTTCAGGATCGAGTCGAGCACCATGGCGCAAACCGCAAGCTCTTGAACGCGCGACCAGGACAGGGTCGGGGACGAGCATCCTTCCGCGAAACACCGACGCAGGTACGACGGAGGATCCGCGCTCGCGATCTCGTCGAGCATGTCGCCCACGTCGCAAGATTGTAATAGGTGCTCGAAGCTGGCCATCGTATCCATTATCCTCGCGGGCCATATGACCCGCATCTTTCTTGCGCCGCTGATCGCGGCATCGCTCCTGCTTGCTTGCCCCGCCGATGCTGCGCCGCCCACGACCCGGGGCAATCTGATCTACGACGGAATTCCGGATCGGCCGCCGGGCGGCGCCCTCGACGCGTCCGACACGCTGGATGCCTATCTGAGTGCGCGACAGGCGACTCCCCTGGGTTTCACCCCGAAAGGCCAGCTCCTGATCGTCACGCGCTTTGGCGAGAGCGATCAGCTGCATCTCGTCGATCGCCCATTGGGCGAGAGGCGCCAGATCACCTTCCTGCGCGAGCCTATCACGCAGGCGGCATTCTCGCCCGATCCGAATCGCAACGCCTTCATCTACGAGCGCGATACCGCGGGCGACAGTAACACGCAAATCTATTACCAGCGCGCCGGCGACGCCGTTGCGCGGCGCCTCACCGATGGGAAGTCGGTGAACGGAGCAGCGCTCTGGTCCAATGCCGGGCGGGAAATCGCGTTCTTCACGACGGCACGCTCCGGGATTTCGTACGATATCGACATCGTCGACCCGGAATCCGGCGCACTGCCGCATCTCGCGGTGACCGGCGACGGCGCAGCCTGGTATCCGCTCGATTGGTCGACCGACGATCGCAAGCTCTTGGTCGAGAAGCACGTGTCCGCTCAGGAGGACTACCTGTATATCGTCGACCTGGGCAGCGGCCAGAGGCGCGAGGTGGATCCCTCGCCCTCCAAGGTGGCGATCTCCGGGGCCAGGTTCTCGCGCGACGGCACGGGCGTCTACATCCTGTCGGATCGCGACAGCGACGTTGCCAAGGTCCGCTACATCAATATATTCACAGGCGAGAAGAACGACATCTCGGCGCGCAGCCCGTGGGATGTCGAGCGCTTTGCGCTCTCCAATGACGGGCATTACCTGGCGTATGTGACCAACGAGGGCGGCCTCGGCAAGCTCGATCTGGTCGACCTCCGAACGCACCAGGACCTGACACCCCCGCGGCTGCCGTTCACCGGCGTCATCGACTCGCTCATTTTCGACCGCGACGGCAAGCGCCTGGCATTCGGCCTGTCGGCGGCCAATCAGCCGCGCGACGCGTATGTGCTCGACATCGATACAAACCGCCTCGAGGCATGGACCGCGAGCGAAGCGGGCCCGCTGGACAAGAGCAAATTCATCGTGCCGCACCTGTCGCAATTTCCGACCTTCGACCGGACCGACGGCAAGTCGCGCGAGATACCCCTGTACTTGTACGAACCCACGGGCGCAGGTCCGCATCCCGTGCTGCTCGTGTTGCACGACGAGCCGGATTCGCAGTTTCGCCCGGGGTTTGATCCTTGGATCCAATACGTCGTGAACGAGCTGGGTTACGCGGTGGTCGCACCCAATGTTCGCGGCTCCAGAGGTTATGGGAAAAATTACTTCGCTTTGGACAAGGGGATGCTGCGCGAGGATGCGGTCAAGGACGTGGGCGCGCTCCTGGTGTGGCTCGGCCTCGACCCGAAATTCGATGCCAAGCACATCGTGGCATCGGGCGGTTATCTGGCGCTCGCAACGCTCGTGAACTACGGCGAGCGGCTGCGAGGCGCCGTCGACTTCGCCGGCATCACGGACTACGTCGGCCTCATGAGCACGACTGCGCCCTATCTGCAGAGCCAGCAACGCGCAGATTTCGGCGACGAGCGCGATGTGGACACGCGCGCGTACTTGCGGCGCATCTCGCCGCTGACCGGCGCGGACCGCATCGTGCGCCCGGTGTTCGAGGTGCATGGTAAGAACGACCCGCGCGTACCGATTTCCCAATCCGACGAGCTCGCGAACCGGCTGCGCAGTCGCGGAGGAACGGTGTGGTTCCTAAAAGCGAACGACGAAGGACGCGGGTTCGCCAGGCGGGAAAATCTCGACGCCTACTACCGCACCTTGACAGAATTCCTGACCAGCGTGCGCTAGGCGGCGTGATCGTGCTTCTTGAGATAAACCAGGAGGAGCGATAGTGCGGCGGGCGTCAAACCGGGAATGCGCGCCGCCTGCCCGAGCGTCTGCGGCCGCACCGAATCGAGCGATTCGCGCGCTTCGGTCGACAAACCGCCCACGCTCGAATAATCGATGTCGTCGGGCAGCCGCATGTCCTCGTGCCGTTGTTGCCGGTCGATTTCCTGGTCCTGGCGCTTCAGATAACCGAAGTACTTCGCCTGCACGTCGACTTGGTTCTTGACCTGCTGGGCCATCCGCTCGTCGCTGCGCCAAGCGCCGCCGTCGCCTTGCGCGACATCCTCGGGCAGATCGTCATAGGCGAGTTCCGGACGGCGCAACAGCTCGAAGGCTCTGACCTCCCGCTGCAGCGGCTGCTTGAGCTTCGCGATCAGGGCAGCGTTGACCTTGTCCGGCCGCACCAGCACGGCGGACAAGCGGCCGATCTCGGCCTCGACCGCTTCGCGCTTGCGAACGAAGAACTCCCAGCGTTCATCGTCCACCAGGCCGAGTTCGCGGCCGCGCGCGGTGAGGCGCAGATCCGCGTTGTCCTCGCGCAGCGAGAGCCGGTACTCGGCGCGGCTGGTGAACATGCGATAGGGCTCCGGAGCGCCGCGGGTGATGAGATCGTCGACCAGCACGCCGAGATAGGCGTCGCTTCGTTTCGGGCACCAGGGGTCGCGCCCGGCCGCAGCCAGCGCCGCGTTCGCGCCTGCCAGCAGGCCTTGTGCGGCGGCTTCTTCGTAGCCCGTGGTGCCGTTGATCTGGCCCGCGAGGAACAATCCGCCGATGAGCTTGCTCTCCAAGCTGGCCTTGAGCCCTCGCGGATCGAAGAAATCGTATTCGATCGCATAGCCCGGCCGGGTAATGTGCGCCCGCTCGAAGCCGCGGATGGTGCGCACGAACTCATACTGCACATCGAACGGCAGGCTCGTGGAAATGCCGTTGGGATAAATCTCGTGCGTGTCGAGCCCTTCGGGCTCGATGAAGATCTGATGCGAGGTCCGGTCCGCGAAACGCATCACCTTGTCCTCGACCGACGGACAGTAACGCGGTCCCGTGCCCTCGATCAGGCCGGTGAACATCGGTGAACGGGCGCTGGCGCCGCGAATAATGTCGTGGGTGCGCTCGTTCGTCGCGGTGATATGGCAGGGAATTTGCCGCGGATGCGCTGCGCGAGTCCCGAGGTAGGAGAACACCGGGCGCGGCTCGTCGCTCCACTGTTCGCGCAATCCCGAAAAATCGATGCTGCGCCCGTCGATGCGCGGCGGGGTGCCGGTCTTCAATCGGCCGACCCGCAAGGGAAGCTCGCGCAGCCGCGCAGCGAGCGAGTTGGACGGTGGATCGCCGGCCCGACCGCCCGCATGGCTGTCGAGTCCGATATGAATCCGGCCGCCCAGGAACGTTCCAACCGTGAGCACGGTTGAGCGTGCGCGAAATTCGACCCCGCTCGCGGTGACGCACCCGGCCGCGCGCTCGCCGTGCATCCTGAGATCCGCGACCTCTTGCTGAAAAATCTCCAGGCGCGGCTGAGTCTCGAGCATCCGCCGGATGGCGCGTTTGTAAAGCTGGCGGTCCGCCTGCGCTCGCGTGGCGCGGACGGCCGGCCCCTTGCTCGCGTTCAAAGTTCGAAACTGAATGCCGGCTTGGTCGGCCGCGAGCGCCATTGCGCCCCCCAGCGCGTCGATCTCCTTGACCAGATGCCCCTTGCCGATGCCGCCGATGGCGGGGTTGCAGCTCATTTGCCCGAGCGTCTCGATGTTGTGCGTGAGCAGCAGCGTGCGCCGCCCCATGCGGGCAGCCGCGAGCGCGGCCTCGGTCCCGGCATGGCCGCCGCCGATCACGATCACGTCATATTCCGTTGCGAAACGCATAGTCTTGAGCCGGCTCCCGAGGAGGACCTCGCCGAACAGCCCGGCAGTTTAAACCCGTCGGCGCGATCCACCAACGCGCGGGCCTGCCTAGCTCATTCCACCGCGACGTTGATGCCCGCGAATTTCCCCTGCCAGGCCTTCGGCCCCAAGTCGTGCACCGACTCCCCGTCCGAGCTCACCGCCACCGTCACCGGCATGTCCCGAACTTCGAATTCGTATACCGCTTCCATGCCGAGCTCGGCGAAGCCGACGACGCGGCTCGAGCGAATGGCCTGAGACACCAGGAACGCCGCGCCGCCCACCGCGATCAAATACGCCGAACGGTGCGCGCGGATGACCTCGATCGCCTCGGGTCCGCGCTCCGCCTTGCCCACCATGGCGAGCAGGCCCGCCTTGCCGAGCATGGTTTCGGTGAATCGATCCATGCGGTTCGCGGTGGTCGGACCGGCCGGACCGACCACTTCGTTGCCGACCGGATCCACCGGCCCCACGTAATAGATCACGCGGTTGCGAAAGTCGACGCCGTCGGGCAGCGGCTGGCCCGCCTCGAGCAACGCGCAGATGCGCTTGTGCGCGGCATCTCGCCCGGTCAACAGCTTTCCGGACAGCAACAGCCGTTCCCCCGCCTTCCAGGTGGCCATTTGCTCCCGTGTAAGCCCGTCGAGCGCGACGCGGCGCGCGCTCGCATCGGCGCTCCAGTGCACGTCGGGCCATTGCGTCAGATCCGGCGCTTCGAGCACCGCGGGCCCCGAACCATCGAGCGTGAAATGCAGGTGCCGGGTGGCAGCGCAATTCGGAATCACGGCCACCGGCAGTGATGCCGCGTGGGTCGGATAATCGGACACCTTCACGTCGAGCACGGTGGTGAGCCCGCCCAGGCCCTGCGCCCCAATACCCAACTCATTGACGCGCCTGAAGATTTCCAGCCGCAGCTGCTCGAGCTTGCTGGCCGGTCCGCGCGCGATCAGATCGCCGATGTCGATCGGCTCCATGAGCGACTTCTTCGCCAACAGCATGGCTTTTTCGGCGCTGCCGCCAATGCCCACGCCCAGCATCCCGGGCGGGCACCAGCCGGCACCCATTTCCGGCACCCTCGCGACCACCCAGTCCGCCACTGAATCCGACGGGTTCAACATCTCGAACATGGATTTGTTCTCGGAGCCGCCGCCCTTGGCGGCCACCGTGATCTCGAGCTTGTCCCCGGGTCCGAACTCGGTGTGAATCACCGCCGGGGTATTGTCCTTGGTGCCGGTGCGCTTGCCCGCCGGGTCCGCCACGATCGAGGCCCGAAGCTTGTTGTCGGGATTGAGGTAGGCGCGCCGGACGCCCTCGTTGATCATGGCTTCGAGATCGCGCGTTGCCTCGAAGCGAACCCCCATGCCGACCTTGACGAATACCACCACGATTCCGGTGTCCTGGCAGATCGGGCGATGGCCCTCCGCGCACAGGCGCGAGTTGGTGAGTATCTGCGCAATGGCGTCGCGCGCCGCGGGGCTTTGCTCCTGGGCATACGCACGCCCCATCGCCCGGATGAAATCCGGCGCGTGGTAATAGGAGATGTATTGCAGGGCGTCGGCGACGCTGTCGATGAGATCATCTTCGCGAATGACGGTCATTGGCTTGCCTCGGTATCGGTCCAATTGACGAACTGGGCCGCAAATCTATCAAGTCGAGGCCGGGCGGGGATAGCGAGTCGCTACACTTGGCCGCCTGAACGGCATGAAGCGTTGACATCCTCTCCGCTCTAAAGGGCGGGGATTCCCTCAGCAGGCGTTCGGATGTCCCGAACGGAAGAGGATATTCCGAGCAGAGTTGATGTCACGATCATGCGACATGCCACACTCAGAACAGATCCAGCTTCTTATTCCGAGGTCTGCGACACCTTTCGGCCCCGTCTCGCTTGCACAAGACGAACAGACTCGGGAAGAGAACGATTCATTG
>Ga0187863_10003971_pt1 | contig 10704 bp, 10 predicted proteins | sample June2016WEW_11_1_FD_132975 | JGI IMG/M metagenome (GOLD analysis project Ga0187863, IMG submission 132975) | Peatland microbial communities from SPRUCE experiment site at the Marcell Experimental Forest, Minnesota, USA - June2016WEW_11_10 | ecosystem: Environmental > Terrestrial > Soil >...
ATCGCTGTCCCCGTATTCACCACGCCGTTCACCGCGGGATAGCCAAGCACCTGCTGTCCCAGACTGGTCACCAGATAATTATTCTGGTCCAAAGAAAAGTCTCCCGCGCGGGTATAGCTGGTGCTCCCGTTCTGCTCCACCGCGAAGAATCCCGAGCCTTGGATGGCTACATCCGTGGGCACTCCGGTAGCGCTGATGCTGCCTTGCGTGAACAGCGATGGCATGGAGCTGACTTTTGTTCCGGCCCCCTCTTGAATGGGGTCTCCGGATCCGGTGGTTCCCAGGCTCTGATAGAACAGATCGCTGAACTGAACGGTCGTGTCTTTATAGCCGGTTGTGTTCTGGTTGGATAGGTTGTTGGCGATGGCGGAGAGAGCGGTGGATTCGGCGGTCAGCCCGGAAAGTGGAATAGAAAAATTCGGCATTTTAGTATCCTCCTCGGAAAATTTTGCGAATGTTTTTCCTGCCAATGCGCAACTCGTGAATGTTCGTCGTGTGAAGGCTCGTCCTGATAGAGCTCCACCTGATAAAGCTGGCCCCAATAAAGTTCATCGAATCTGTGCCGCCGTGGCCGCGCTGTGAGCGGCAGCGATCGCGGCAGCCGCAGCCGCTGTCGCTGAGTTGCTCGCCGGACTCGCCGGGCTGCTGCTGGCCGGCGCGGCCGCTGCGGTGGAAGCGGCTGCTGCGGCAGCGGATGTTGCCGAGCTCGACGAGGGCGAAGTGAATTGCTGCAGCAAGGTGTAGATCGACGTGACTTCGCTGAGTTCGCTGAACTGGGCCAGCTGTCCCACGAATTGCGAAGGATCCAACGGGTCGAGTGGATCCTGATTTTGCAGTTGCGCGACCAGCAGCTGCAGAAACATATTGTTCAGGCTCTGCCCGCTGGGCAGCCCCGTTCCCGAAGTCGGAGTGGGGGTTGCAGGCGGAGTGACCGGAGTTGTGCTCATAACGAGGATCCTGTCTTCACGCCAAAACGCTAAGGCCGGCGTGACGGCTTCTGGAGCTTTCTGTGTTTCCGGTCGCGGGAAAAGTTTCCGGCGCAGTCTCGCTCACCGGCGGAGCTGGAGCGGGAGGAGTGAAGAAACGCCGCTGTGGGTTTCCTCCCGAAGACGAGCCTCCCGAAAATGCGGAAGTTTCGTGAAAGTTTACCTGGCTCAACCGCAGACTCTGTTGCTGCAACCGGTTGGCGAGGCCGGGGAGTTCATTGGCCAGCAGCGAACGCAGGTCGCCGCGCTCGCTGCCAATGGCGAGTCCCACGTCGTTGGCCCGAACCTGAGTACGCACTTCGACGTTGCCGAACGCGGACGTGGTCAAGCCAATGCGCATCTCCGACTGCGCGGCCCGGCTGACCATCTGCGCCATTTGCACGGGGCCTACCGCAGGGCTGAGCGGGGAATCTCCCGATGCCGGCGTCGGACTGGATGAAGATGAATCCGGTGCCCCCGCCGCAGTATCTGACTTTGGCGCCGCATTCGCCGCCGGAGTCGCAGCCGGGGCTGTGCCGGGCTGCCCTGCGGCATCTCCCGGAACCGCGGCTGCTGCGCTCTGCGGCAATACCGGCTGTGCCGCCGCGGGTGACGTTGCCACGCCCGTCAGATCCTTACGAAAGGATTGCTGGTCTCCAGACTGCTGTACCCCAGAATCCGCTGTCCCAGACTGCCCTGACCCAGACTGCCCTGACGGAGACTGCCCCGCTCCGCTATCACTCGACCCGGAGTCTTTGCCCGATGCACCGCTCGCGGGATTGATATTTCCTGGGGAGTGATTGGGCCCGGCGCTGACGGACGTCTGCTTGCCGCCCGAATCCGGACCTGCGCTTGCCGCCGCTGGAATTCCCGCGGGAACTGGTGGCACAGTCGAAGAAGTCGAAGAAGATGAAGACAACGCCGAAGTATTGGCCGAGGAAAAATGTAACTGGAACGAAGATTCCGCTGTGACCCCGTTCTGCGATTTCGGCGAAGCACCCTCCAACCCGTGAGCCGCAGCCGGCCCCAGCGGTACATTTCCTCTGTCCGGAGCGGACGCGGTACGAACGTCTGAAACTTCTCCCGAAGCCGCGCGCTCTGCCCCCGCCAGAGATTCGCGACGGGACTGAAGATTCGCACCAGAGGAAGCCGGGGCAGGCGTCGCCCCGCCCGAGGGGATCACGTTGCCCGGAATTACATTCAGGGACATGCTGCCTGCGGGCGCTGCATCAGCATTCTGCGAGAGCGAATCGATCGAGGATGGTGACGCCGTTGCGCTGGCGGAATTCTCGGTGTTCACACCCGCGGTCTTCTGAACTGGAGTAGGCGCCGCCACACCGCCGGGATCGAGACCCTCCTGACCGGGCTGAGCGAAAGCCGGATCAAGCTCTGGATTCGAAGATCGTGTTGGCGTTAAATCGTCCTCCGGTGGGTTGTCATTTAACGTCGAGGCCGTCACAAGCTGATCCGCACTCGAAGCCTGCGCACTCGAAGTCTGCGATGTCGAAGCCTGCGGTGTCGCAGGCAGGGATGCAGAAGCGTGGGAGGTCGAAGCCTGAGGCAAGGATTGTCCACTCAGATCGGCCAGATCTCCTCGCGCGACGGAAAATCCCGGCGAAAGGTCCGGCAGAGTCGCCCGCGTCTCCGGCGAAGGAAGATTCGCGGTCGCAGCCGGAATGGTAATTGCGATGGGCGCTCCTCCGCTTGCGGGCGTGGCCGAAGTTTCCTGCTTAGGCGCGGGATTCGGGCTCGCCGTCGCCCCGCCGGTCCCAGCAGCAGCTTTTGCGTTTGATTTGATTTTGCTCAGGCGGTTCTCGGGTAAGGGAACGTCATTCGCCGAGGACTGGGAAACCGACAAAGCGTACGTGGAAAAAAAAGTCTCAGCGCCGGGCTCTCCGGAAGTCCCGCGCCCGGGCGCGCTGCTCGCAGGGCCTGCGGCAACATTGCTCGGAAACGCGGCTTGGATACCCAGGTTCATGGTGACGAGGCCAGCCTCAAAGGCTCAGCATGCCTCTCAATGCATCTGGCGGGCCAAAGGGAGGCGGTACCGGCAGATCGGAGGAAGTGCCGAACGCGTGAAGAATCAAGCGCATCCAGAGTTTGCGGGCGAGCCGCATCCGGCCATGGGTTGCTGTCTGGGCAATGCCTGCCCACGCCCCCGGGCAATTGTTAGCCGTCGCGCGGCGAGCGCTCGGCAAGATAGGAGCGGCGAAGCAGGAACGCGTCGTCCAGCCGCCGCTGTTCGCGACGAGACGCCTTGCGCTCGTATTCGCGGCGCTGGTGGTCCCGCAGGCCGGCCAGGGTCTCACTTTGCCGGCGGGCTTCGACGAAAAGTTTTTGTTGTTCATCCCGCATTTTTTGCAGGCGTTGCAGTTCGCGCTCCAGTTCCTGGCGCTGTTGTTCGAGAGCCGATCGGCACAGCGCGGAAAAGCGCAGCTCGGCGGCCGTGGTTCCCTCGGCCAGCTCTCGCGCCTGTCCCGCGTGGAGTTCCTGCACTCGCGCGTTGTGCTGGTCGAGCACCCGCCGCACCCGCGCCACCTGCTGGTTGGCGGCGCGCAAGCGCAGTTCCTGCTGGTGCTCCAGACTCTGCCGGAAGTGCAGCACCGCCTGCAGCGAAAAACGGAAGGGCATGCTTCACTCAATCCTGCTCAACTCAATCCTGATTCACACAATCCTGATTCACTCGATTCTGGCTAACTCCATCCCTCAACTGGGCAACGCCAGCAGCCGCGTGACCGTGTCCTCGAGCGTGGTGGTTTCATTCGGCTTCTGCATGAGAAAACGATGGAGTTCGGGAATCAGCGTCAGCGCTTTGTCGAGCGTCGCGTCTCCCCCTTTTTGGTAAGCCCCAATGCGAATCAGGTCTTCCGACGCGGTGTAGGCGGCGAGCAACCGGCGCAAGGCATACGCCTTCTCCAGATGCGGAGCCGAAGTCACGGAGGGCATCAGCCGGCTCACGCTGTCGAGCACCGCGATCGGCGGGTAATGGCTGCGGACCGCCAGCCGCCGGTCCAGCATGATATGGCCATCGAGCAAGGCGCGGGCGCCGTCGACCAGCGGGTCCTGCTCGTCGTCGCCTTCCATCAAAACCGTGTAGAAGGCGGTGATGCTGCCGCGACCGAATCTGCCGGCACGTTCGATCAGGCGCGCCAGCATGCCGAAACACGAAGGCGTGTAGCCTTTAGCCGTGGGCGGCTCGCCGGAAGCTAAGCCGATTTCGCGCTGGGCCATGGCCAGCCGGGTCAGCGAGTCGACCACCAGCAGCACGTTCTTGCCCTGCGCGCAAAAATGCTCGGCCACGGCGGTAGCGGCCAGCGCGGCCCGGATGCGCAGCAGCGGCGACTGATCTGACGTCGAGACCACCACCACCGCGCGCTTGCGGCCCTGTTCGCCGAGAGCGTTTTCCAGAAATTCCCGGACTTCGCGCCCGCGCTCTCCCACCAGCCCCAGCACGGTCAGGTCGGCAGCGGTGTTGCGCGCCATCATGCCAATCAGCGTGCTTTTGCCCACGCCGCTGCCACCAAAGATTCCAATGCGCTGGCCGCGTCCGCAAGTGAGAAACGCGTCCACGGCGCGAATGCCGCAGGCCAGCGGCTCGCGGATGGGAACCCGCTCGAGCGGAAGCGGAGCGGCCGCATCCAGCGGCCGGGAATCGAGTCCTTTGGGAGGCGCGAGGGAATCGAGCGGCTGCCCGCTACCGTCGATCACCCGTCCCAGCATCTGGTCGCCCACGCGCAGGGTGGCCCGCTCGCCCCAGGTGATGACCTGGTCGCCGTAGCGGATGCCCCGCGGCGATTCCAGCGGCATGGAAAGCACCGTCTCCCCGCGAAAACCGACGATCTCACCGGGCAGGACGCGCTTGCGGGAATCGACAATCTGGCAAATCTCTCCCACCGAGCAAAACGGGCCGACCGACTCGACCAGCGGACCGACCACCTGCGTCACCCGCCCCTGCCAGCGCAGTCCGCCGCAGGCTTCGAGACGCGCCAGGTAGGGTCCCAGTGGGGATTCTCCGGGCATGCTGGTCATGCAGTCTCCCGCGGACGCGCGGCCAGCAGGTCCATGAAGCCCTGCTCGATTTCCTTGAGTTGTACTTCGACGCCCAGCTGCGCCGTGCCCATGGAAGTCTCCAGCACACAACGCTCCGGCTCGAGCGCGGAATCTTCCACGATCCCGGGAAGGTCGCCGGGGTCCATACGCGAAGCCAGATAGCGCTGCCAGTCCGCGGCCATGCGGGGATGCACCCGCAGAGCGACCCCGGTGGCGCCTTCGATTTTTTCGAGCGCCACCCGCACAATTCCCGCCAGCAACAGCGGATCGACCTGCGCTTCCCGGTGCAGGATCTTGCGGGCGATGGCCAATGACAGTTGCACGACTTCTTCTTCCAGCTTCGTATAGTAGGCGCCGCGGTCGCGGGTAAACTGCGCCAGAGCGGCCGCGATGGCCGCGCGCTCCCGCCCCAGCTGCTCGTCGAAGTTCTGGCGCGCCTCGGCCCGGCCTTCTTCGCGGCCCAGTTCCCGGGCCCGCGCCTGCCCGGCCGGGGCCAGTGAGGCCGCTTCCGGTGCGGGTGGAGTTTCCGAACTTTCTCCGCTTCCGCGAGACTCCGCGGCGGAACGCATTCCGCTACCCGGCAAGAGTTCGTCGTAGGGGAACGGCAACACGATGCGGGCGGAATCGGCGGATCGTGCAAGCGGCAGCGCCGAGCGAGCCGCGCTACTCGACATATTCGTCCTCGCCCTCGGGAGTCAGGGAAAGCTTGCCTTCCGCCTCCAGCCGGCGCGCTACCGCCACGGCTTCGAGTTGCGCCTTGCTGATCTCCCGCGACTTGATCGGCCCCAGAACTTCCATGTCTTCTTTCAACATCTCGACCGCCCGTGACGACATCGATTTGAAGATATAACTCTTCAACTCCTCGGAAGCGCCGCGCAGCGCGCTGGCCAGAGTCTTCTTATCCATTTGTCCCAGCAGTTCGCGGATGCCGGCCTCGGGGACGGCCAGCAGATCTTCAAACGTGAACATCAGGTTGCGGATGGAGAGCGCCAGCTTGGGGTCTTCTTTTTCGATGGATTCCAGAATGCTTTTGCCGGTCGCCAGGTCGAGGCGGTTCATCAGGTCGGCCACGCCGCGCAACCCGGCGTAGGCCCGGCGGCCCTGCTCGCCGAGCGCTTCCAGGCGTTTGTGCAGGACGAGCGAAACGCGCTCCGCCATCTCCGGCGAAAATTGCCGCAGCTGGGCCAGGCGCTTGATCGATTCCGCCCGCAGTTCCTCCGGCAGACGCATCAGCAGCGCCGAGGCCTGGCGCGCGTCCACGTGGGCAAGAATCAGCGCGATGGTCTGCGGGTGTTCGCCTTCGATGAACTTGGCCAGTTGCTGCGGGTCGGCCTTCTGCAGGGAGTCCAGTTTGCCGGCGCTCATTTCGGCGGACCGCGATACCTGCTGCAACAGTTCCCGCGCGCCCTCTTCGCCGAAGGCTTTTACCAGCAGCTTGTTGGCGTACTCACGCCCGCCCTGGGCCAGGTAGTGGCCGGTCAGCACCATGCGGTCGAACTCTTCGAGCACCGACAGGACGGTCTCGGCCGTCACCTGTTTCATGCCGGCAATTTCCTGGGTGACCTGCTCCACTTCCTGCTGCGACAGATGGCGGTAGATCTGGCTGGCGGCGTCTTCCCCCAGAACTACCAGCAGGATGGCGGCTTTGCGCAGGCCCACAGGTGCGCTCACGGAGTTTTCTCCTCCTGCTGCACCCAGGTCTGCACCAGGCGGCTTACGGCCGCGGGCTCGGCCTGGGCCTTCTCGGTCAGCAGGCGCTTCAGCTGGGTGGCGCGGTCGCCCCCGCTGGCTGCCGCGGCGAGGTTGGCCGGGGCCGAGCCTGCGGCTGCGGCCGCGGTTTGGGTGGAGACCCGGCTGGGCAGCTGGCGGAAGGCGGCGAGCGCCTGCTGCTTCACGGGACGCAGGACCATCCAGTAAATCACCAGAAATAATGCGGCCAGCCCGACATAGCGCAAGCTCCACGACCAGGGCACGATCAGGGTGCGCCAGCGCTCGGTGCGCGTGGGCGGGGGAAGAACTTCCACCGGAAGTTCCTGGAACGACAAATTCTCCACTGCCAGCACGTCGCCCCGTTGCGGGTCCACGCCGATGGCGGCGCGCGCCAGTTGCTCGATCTGCTTCATCTCATCGACCGTGCGCTTGCGCCGCGTGCTGGTGCGCTTTCCGGCCAGTTCGGTGACTTCCACGGCATCGTCCACCAGCACCGCCGCGGCGATGCGGCGCAGCCGTCCGGGAGGCTCCACGCTGTGGTGCAGGGTCTTGCTGACCGCGAACGTCGTCGAGTCGGAGCGCGAACTGGACTGCTCCGACGCAGGCGCCGCGGCGGAGGCAGTGCTGGTAGCGGCGCCGGGGGTGGCGCCCGCAGCCGCCCCGGGGGGCGCAGCTGCCGGGGGAGCCGCGGGCGCGGCCGTGCTGGCCGGAACATTGCTGGCCGTCCCGGGAATCCCGGCGGGCGCGCCGCCGCTTGAGCTTTCTTCGGCATGCTGCTGGGTCAGAGTGGCGGTAGTCTTCGGATCGTAAGTTTCCTGGGAATCTTCGCTGGTGCCGAGGTCATATTCCACGTGCACGCTGGCGCGCACATGCTCCGGTCCCACCACCGGCTCGAGCGTATGCACCAGGGTTTTGGCCAGTTCCTCGTCCAGACCGTAGGCGGAGCGCCCGGCTCCGTCGCGGTTATGCAGCAGCGGAGTATTGTTGTCGGCATCGACCAGCGTGACATTCTCCGGACGCAGGCGGTCGACCGCGCTCGCCACCAGTTGCGGAATCGCCTGCTGCGCCTGCTCCGACAAGCGCCCGCTGCGGGTTTTCAGAATCACCGCCGCTTTGGCCTCGCGCTGCTGTTCGGTGAACAGCGATTCCTGCGGCATCACCAGATGCACCCGCACCGCTTCCACTTCACTCAACGTCGATAAAGTGCGTTCCAGCTCGCCTTCGAGCGCGCGCTGGTAGTTCACTTTTTCGGTGAAGTCCGAGCCTGCCCAGTTGGGGGTGTCGAACAGTTCAAAGCCCATGCGTGCGGAGCGCGGCAGGCCCGAAGCCGCGGTTTCCAGACGGCTGGCATCCAGCTTGTCTTCCGGCACCAGCACGCTGCCGCCGTCGGGGGAAATCTGGTGCGGAATATTTTTCGCCGCCAGGCGGCCGCCCAGTGCCTGCGCCTCTTCCGGCCGCAGTCCGGAATAAAGCGTCACATATTTCGGCTGTCCCAGCAGGACCACGAACAGCCACAGCGTGGCCGCGACCAGCACCGTCCCGCCGGCCAGGAGCAAGCGCTGCGGCCGGCTGAGCCCGCCGAAGAACTGGCGGGCGCGCTCCCAACCGTCGCGGAAAGATTCGGTGCTGTCGGCGGCCATGGATTTTTTCTGCGTTCTGGCGGAGGCCTAACGGTTCGCGGCATTCCCTCCTCAGAATTGCATGCGCGAGATCTCCTGATAGGCGGACACGATCTTGTTGCGGACCTGCATCATCAGCTGGAAACTCAGGTCGGCTTTCTCGACCGCAATCAGCGCGCTGTGCACATCGGTGCCGGTGCCATCGAGCACTCCGGCGACCTTCGCTTGGGCCGCGCCCTGCAGGTTCTGCATGGCGTCGAGCGCGCCGTGCAGCACGTCGCTGAATTCGGGCTGGGCTTCGGTATCTGTATCGAAGCCCGAGCCGGCGGCGCTGCTCGACGCCGCGCCCGCGCCGTCCCCGGTCGACCGCAGCGCGGCTTCGGCGGCGGCGGGAAGAATGCGTAACGAAGAAATCGCGTTGTCCATATCGTCCGTGCCCTCGGGTGGAGTGCGCTGGCGTCCCCGGCCAGCTTAAGACGCCAACTCAAAAAGTCAGCCCAAAAAGTCAGCTTAAAATCTGCAGTGACTGCTGCAGCATGTTCTTCGCGGCCTGCACCGCCGCCGCGTTCAGCTGGTAGGCGCGCACCGCGCTCAACAGGTCGGCCATCTCGAGCACCGGATTCACGTTGGGATAGCTGACATAACCGGTCGCGTCGGCGTCGGGATGTCCCGGCTCATAGCGCCGCGGCAGCGGAGAGCTGTCGGCCACGACGCGATCCATGCGCACTCCCGCCCCGGGATGGCCGGGCTGTCCATGAAAACCGGCCAGCAGCAAAGGGAACCGGGACATGGGCTGCGCCCGGAACACCACCAGCTGCCGCCGGTACGCTCCGCCCTCGGGGGTGCGCGTGGTCTCGGCATTGGCCATGTTGGCCGCCACCACTTCCGCCCGCCAGCGTTCCGCGCTCATGGCCGATCCGCTCACTTCCAGCATGCCAAACAGGTTCATGACGATGTGCCTCCCGAGTTGATGGCTTGCGAAATGCTGTGGAACTCGTCTTTCAACAGCTGCACGCCCAGGTTGAACTTCATCTGGGTCTCGGCCAGCAGCAGGCCTTCCCGCTCCACGCTGACGTTGTTGCCGTCGGGCCGCTCCACCAGCCCGCGCACCGGGCGCGCCACCGGAGCGAAAGCCGCATACTGCAGCGGGACGGGTTGCCCTTCGGACCACTCGCCGACATTCATTTCTGCCCGGTTCATTTCAGTATGAAAGTCGAGGTCGCGGGTGCGGTAGCCCGGGGTGTCGACGTTGGCCATGTTGGCCATAATCAGTTTGGAGCGGGCCACGTTCACGTCGAGAAAGCGGGTCAGGGCTTCCACGCCCGAGTCTTCCATCATCGAGCTCGTAGTCAGGGAAATTTCAGTCATGGACATAGCTGCTCCGGCGCGGCAGCCCGTAGCTGCGAATCTTGTTGCGTACGGTGCGCAGGCTTACGCCCAGCAGCGCCGCCGCGCGCGAGCGGTTGCCGCCGGTCGATTCCAGGGTCAGGGCAAAGAGCTTGCGTTCCATGTCGCCGAGCGAGACTCCGGCGCGCAGGCGGTTGTCCGAGGAAGAAGCCGCGGCCGCCGCCGGATTCCAGGAACAATCTTCGAGCGCGGCAACCCCGATCTGGCTGGAGGTCGCGAGCGCCACCGCCCGGCGCAGGCAGTTCTCCAGTTCGCGCACGTTGCCCGGCCAGGTGTGCGCCGCCAGGCGGTCGAGAAACTCGGGCGCCAGCTGCAGGGCGCGGCCAGGCGCGCTGTGGCGCCGCATGAAATGCTCGGCCAGTTCCGCGATATCTTCCGGACGCTCGCGCAATGGAGGCAGGCTCAGCGGAATCACATTCAGCCGGTAGTAGAGATCGGCCCGGAAGCGGCCCTCGCTCACCATTTCAGACAACGACCGGTTGGTGGTGGCAATCACCCGCAGATCGACCCGCACCGTGCGGGTATCGCCCAGGCGGTCGAATTCGCGCTCCTGCAGCACCCGCAGCAGCTTCGGCTGCAGACCGAGCGGCATCTCGCCGACTTCGTCGAGCAGCAGGGTGCCGCGGTCGGCCAGTTCGAACTTGCCGGGCTTGGCGGCGTGCGCCCCGGTAAAAGCTCCCCGGGCGTGCCCGAACAATTCGCTTTCCAGCAAGGTTTCGGGAAATGCGGAACAGTTGACCGCGATAAAAGGATGGTGGCGGCGCGGGCTGAGCCGGTGAATCAGGCGCGCCACCAGCTCTTTTCCGGTGCCGCTCTCGGCTTCGATCAGCACATCGGCGCCCGAGGCCGCCGCCTGGCGCGCCCGTTCGACAGCCCGCAGCCATGCCGGCGCGCTGCCGCTCAACCCGCTGGCGGCTTCGGCCTGGGTCTGGGCTTGCGCCAGGATGCGTTCG
>Ga0187863_10003974_pt1 | contig 10702 bp, 8 predicted proteins | sample June2016WEW_11_1_FD_132975 | JGI IMG/M metagenome (GOLD analysis project Ga0187863, IMG submission 132975) | Peatland microbial communities from SPRUCE experiment site at the Marcell Experimental Forest, Minnesota, USA - June2016WEW_11_10 | ecosystem: Environmental > Terrestrial > Soil >...
AGGCTCTGGCGTTCATTAAGCGCTTGTAGTCCCCTAAGAGCTGGACTCGCAAATCCCGTCTCCGCAGTCGTTCTGAGCGGAGCTTCTCGAGGCGGAAGTGAGTCGATACTCGCGCCGCCAGCCGAATTGGCCCAAAGGAGCTCTTGCCGAGTGGGCGCATCGCCACAAATTCACTTCATTTAGCAATCCATTCCTCCACAGCCTGCGTTCGTCTTCCAGAACCACTGGTGACCGCGGAGCGGAAGTCCGCCGCGTTTGAACCCCAATCCCAACGATTGTTCACAAATTGAACCGAAAAGAGAGGACTTATGGAGAACCAGGAGCGTTTTGCCTCGATCACCTCAATCGTGGAAGCACGACTCGGACGGCGCACATTCCTCACTCAGGCCGGAGTTCTTGGCTTAGGTGCAGCAACCACGCTCGCCGCGGGCGGCGCCAAGAGCGCGTTCGCAGAGCACGAATCGTCCGCGGAAGAAACGGAGGAGACGGAGCAGGCAAAAGATACGGTCAAAGAAATCTTTACTGCGGCTCTAATTGCCGAGGACCTTGCCAGCACCTTCTACTACAACGGGCTTATCGGCACTGTCATCCAAGACCCGAACCTTGCCGGCTCCGGCGGCTCAGCCACCAACGTGACGAGTGCGGGTAATTTGGGCAATGTGAATTATCTGCAGGCGGCGCTGAGCGAAGAGATCAGTCATGCCGATCTTTTTCGGTCGCTGCTGGGTATCTCCGGATCGAATGAGGACCCCGTGCAAACGTTCTATTTTCCCTCCGGCAGCTTTGACTCGCTGGGTACATTTCTCGGTCTCTTGAACGCTCTGGAGAATGCATTTATCGGCGCGTACCTCAACGCGATTCAGGAGCTCGCCGTCAAGTCCGCGAGGGCGCGCTGGGACGCCGGTTGGCGTGATCGAGATGGAATGAAATACACCACGGAGCAGTTGGACTATTTCGCCAAAGTGGCCGCTACAATTATGGGAATTGAAGCCGAACACCGCGTCCTGGGCCGCGTGATCGGCAACAACAATCCCGCGAACAATCTCGCTTATGAACAAACTGATGGTTTGAATGCGGTCTACAACGGGCCCAATTCCGCCGTGGCGGCGCTAACGCCATTCCTGACCTCCAGCACCGGCCCTGGATTCACGCTGGCTACTGCACTAGCCAATCAGGGCACAGTCTCGCTTCCTGCGACAGGCAGCCCGCCGGCGTTCTAACTACGCGCGCAAAGGGAGCCTTGAACCTGAGACCCGAAAGCCGACCTGCAGGCGGGATCGATCTCGGTGAGCTTTGCTATGTGAGAACGTTCAAAGTGCTCCCTTTCCTCCGAAAGAAGCAGGGGCGGTCTACTCGGATCACGGGGACGGTTCCGATGTGCGCCTCTTCAGTTTTGAATGGAATTCCATATCTCAGTTGGTAACCAGCTCCGAGTTACAGTGGTTGCATGTCCTTTCGGTTTCCTCGCTCTCCGGCGAAGAGAGTAGTATTTGCATCTAAGGAATCGGACGGGAGGTTCAATGCACGTGCTCGCTTGGCTCTTCCCCTTTTTCCAAGGCCTTCTTCTCGGGATCATTGCGATGGCATTCCACGAGGCCGGTCATATCATGACGGCTCCACTAGTTGGCATCAAAATTAAAACCATCGGTTTAACGTGGAAGGGACTTTACACAGTGCGCGAGGCCGGACCGCCGGCGAAAAACTTAATCGTTTCGCTTGCGGGGCCATTGACGAACCTGACTTTGCTCCTGCTTTGGCCATTATCTCCGAAGCTCGGTCTTGCGAATCTCTGCTTTGCCTTCTTCAACATTCTTCCGATTGAGGGATCGGATGGGGAGCGCGTCTGGACATGTTGGCGGCAGGTGCAGCGCGATCGCCGCAACCTGGCAGCTTCGCCGCCGGTGGTCCCCAGTGGAGAGCTCAGAAGCTTGGTTGGCGACTCATCGCGCGCTGAAGATTAGTGTTGCGAGAAGATCGGGCGACATCTCACACTAAGCTGTTCTTTGTACCGGCCTCGTCACTTCCTCTGTGCCCGGGATTTTGCGCGTTGCCGTCCACAATATCAGAGCAAATCCAACAATGACCGAACCTGCGCTTGCTAGCTGGGCATTCGATAAATCGAACAAAATCTTTGGATTACGTCGTATAAATTCAACCAAGAAACGAGCTGTTCCTGTGAGGACAAGGTACTCTCCCAGGATCCTGCCTGCAGGCCTTGGCGTTCCACCCCGAATCCAGAGCAACCAACCAATCACCAAGCCAGCGGCAAGCTCATAGAGAGGCGTTGGATGCACCCTGACCAGCGTAGGTTCGAGCCCGTTCGGAAAACTCATGCCCCAGGGTAAGTTTGTGGGAATCCCGTAGCATCCGTCTCCGGAAAGAAAGCAGCCGATGCGGCCGATCCCGTAGCCAATCGCCGCCGCCGGTGCTGCCAAATCGAGAGTGCGCAACGCGCCGATCCGGGCACGCCAACCTTGAAAGACAAGGGCCGCGATTCCGAAGGTGAGGCCGCCGAACCATGCAAACCCCGCTTGGTCCCACAAGACACGCCAGCCGATTTCGCGGAACTCGGAGGGGGTATCCAAAACGTGCCATACCTTAGCGCCAACGATGCCTGCTACGACTGCGATAGCTACAATGCCGACTGCGTCAGCGTCGATGCCGGCTCGTCGAAACGAGGCGTGCATCACCCAGGCCCCAGCCACCGCGGCCAGCCACAACATCAAGCCGAACGTCGGTAGGTTCAGACCCCAAAGATGGAGATACGGAATCATCTCTATTGAGTATAGACGTCGGCCAGAGCGAATCGATCCAGTGCGTGTCTCAGACGATTTTCACACAGCCACGTAACCGTAAAGTGCGGATTCGCGAGATACTAAGGGCATGTCAACCATCACCTATCAGGGGCTTGAGATCCTCTATACGCATCAGCAGATCGCCGAGCGGGTGGCTGAAATGGGAGCCGAGATCACGCGTGACCTGAACGGAGAAAAGGCAGTGATGGTTGGAGTGCTGAAAGGCGCCGCCATTTTTCTCTCAGACTTGGCACGTGCGATCCAGGTCGACACAACGTTCGACTTCGTCGCCGTATCCAGCTATGGCAAAGGGCAGCGTTCATCCGGCGCAGTGAAACTGATCAAAGATCTGGATGAGCCGATCGAAGGGAAAAACGTCCTGCTGGTTGAAGATATCCTCGATACTGGCCTTACGCTTGCTTATTTGCGCAAGATTCTTCTGCAGCATCACCCCAAAACCTTCCGGATCGCAACCTTGCTCGATAAACCTTCGCGAAGAATTGAGCGGATCGACGCGGACTACGTTGGCTTCTCGATCCCAAACCTGTTCGTTATCGGATATGGGATGGATTACGCGGAACGTTATCGCAACCTTCCGGACATTTGCCTCATGTCCCCCAGCCATCCGGAATAGACTTCAGACTGCGAGACAGGATGCCCCAGACAGCAAATCTGAACGAGTTGCGGTTGCAGCTGATGTCCGCTTATCGGGATTTCAATGCGCGGAACATAGAAGCAGTCTTGGAGCGTCTCCATCCTGAAGTCGAGTGGGCAAACGGAATGGAGGGCGGCCACGTCCATGGACGTGACGGTGTCCGCGAATATTGGACCCGCAAGTGGGAGATTCTCGATCCGCACGTTGACCCGGTGAGCATCGAACCTGATGAGACGGGTCGGGCGATTATCGAGGTGCACCAAGTAGTCCGAGATCTGAAGGGGTTGGTTCTGCTGGACACAACCGTTCATCATGCGTACCGCTTTGAAGACGGGCTAATCAAGCGAATGGACATCGAGTAAATAACCTAACTGGAGCAGTGGGTGTCCGCGTTGGTAACTGTGATCCTGTTACTTGGCCGGCTGTTCCGCAAGCACTATACTCATTTCCCGGAGATTCTCTGGCGAACCTAGAAAGGAGCCAGCCCCATGGGGAAAACCACTATGCCTGTTATCACGCCGATCGGTGAGGCGGACCTTGAATTTGATCACGGAAGCTTTGATGCAGCGGGATTCACGCGCCAAGCAATGACGAATTGGCAGACACTGGCCGCCGTCATCGACCATACTCTTTTGAAGCCCGATGCGACGCGCGAACAAGTGGAAGTTCTGTGCGATGAAGTTGTCCGCTATCGCTTCGCCTGTGCGATGGTGAATCCGGTCTGGGCATCTACCGCGGTTGGCATGCTCTCAGGGACGGGAACTCCCGTCGGTGTTGTGATCGGTTTTCCTCTGGGCGCTTCGCTTGTCTCCACGTTGCGTCAAGAGGCTGCCGCGTTGGCCCGGATGGGCGTGCGGGAGTTGGATATGGTCGTTTCTATTGGACAGCTTAAGAGCGGCAACCACCATGCTGTCCAACACGCGGTGCATGCAGCTGCGACCGTAGCCCACCATCACGGTGCGCTGCTGAAGGTGATTCTGGAAACGGCGCTCCTGACCGTGGAGGAAAAACTTCGCGGCGCTGAGCTAGCCATTCAAGGAGGAGCGGATTTTCTCAAGACGTCCACCGGTTTCGCATCGGGAGGCGCTACCGCGGCCGACGTGGCGTTACTGCGCGGCGTGGCCGGCGGGCGCTGCGGCGTAAAGGCTTCCGGCGGCATCCGCAAACTCGCTGATGTGCGCACCATGCTCGAAGCCGGTGCGAATCGGATCGGCGCGTCTTCCTCGGTAGCGATCGTTCGGGAGATGGGGGCGGAATAGGTTTCCATATTCGAACCCTGCCACGACCTGACGGATTCGGCCTTCGGGAAATTCCGTGGTGCGTTGAAGCGCGGCATTGAGCATTCCGTGCGCAGCCTCCAAAGTGTATCGACTCAACCACGACCACGAAATCCTGACAAAAACGCATCCGAACTTAAGCGTAGAAGTTAGGAGCCACAAGCCGTTCCATGGTTCAGCTATGATTCCCTCTACGTTCATGCCAGCCACTCCAATAACGCCCCGCGAAGAGCCTGAGTACGAAGGCGATTATCGGCCCGCAGATGCCGAAAACCCGCATGCGCATCTCGATCCGGCCAATGTCCGCGTGGAGACGGCCGACTTCACCTACCTAGTCCAGATGGCCGACGCGCTCAACACCACTCTGGACCTGCAAACTCTCCTTCGCCGAACCTCGGAGTTGGTACAGTCCATCATTCACTATAGGATCTTTGCCATCCTGCTTCTAAACGACCGCACCCACGACCTCCGCATGCGCTTTCAGATTGGGCACAGTCCGGAAGTCGAGCGCATGCGCTTTCCGCTCGGAAAGGGGGTCGTTGGACAAGTCGCCCTCACGCGCCAGGCGATTCTGCTCAACGACGTAACGAAAGACGAAAACTACATCTCCGCAAATCCCGAAGTGCGCTCGGAACTCGCCGTGCCGCTGATCGCTAAAAACCGGCTTATCGGCGTGATGGATATCGAGAGCGAACAGACGGGCTACTTCAGGCCGGAACATCTACACCTGCTCACCCTCACCGCTTCGCGTATCGCGCAGGCCATCGAAAATGCCCGTCTCTATGCGCGTGTTTCACGGCAGGCGCAGACACTGACAGTGCTGAATGAGATTTCCGCTGAGCTCACCTCGATTCTCGAACTCGACCCCCTCCTGGCGCGCATAGGCCAGCTATTGCGGCGGTTGATCGATTATCAGATGTTCAGCATCATGTTGCTCGATGACAAGGGAGAGACACTGATTACCCGCTACGCCTGGCGTTTTGGCTATGCCCACGCACCTTTACGCCGCGTTCCGATCACGAGCGGGCTGGTTGGCGCCGCGGTGCGCGAGTGGCGCCCGATCAATGTGCCGGATGTGCGTAGAGACCTGCGCTATTTGCCCATGAATCCCGAGACGCGCTCGGAGCTGATCGTGCCGCTCTTTCACAAGGGACGCATCATCGGCGTGCTTGACCTGGAGCATACTCGACCCGGATTTTTCAATGAAGACCATGAGCGCGCCTTGACAACCATGGCGGCACAGGTCGCCATCGCCATCGAAAATGCACGCCTCTACCAGGCGGTGAGGCGCCAAGAGCGGCAATTAGAACGAGACATTGCGATGGCGCGTGAAGTGCAGCTAAGGCTGCTTCCCACGGCACCCCCCGTGCAATCCCATGCCGATCTGGCGGTACGGTTTCTCCCGGCCCGCACCATTGGGGGCGATCTCTATGATTTCGTCGAGTACGAGCCCAATCAAACTGCAATTATGCTGGGAGACGTCAGCGGCAAGGCTGCCCCTGCAGCGCTCTTCGCGGCGCTTGTAAGCGGCCTCATGCGGTCGGCGGCGATTCAGCGGCCAAAGGCAGCCGAGATGCTTTGCATGTTGAACGATTCCCTGCAGGAGCGCAAACTCGATTCGCAATATGTGACTATGCTCTTCGCACTCTGGAACGATGAGAACAGGACGTTGCAGGTGGCGAATTCGGGAGCCGTTCAACCTGTTTTTTGCAGAGAGGGCCAGTCTCTGACAATCAAGGCTGAGGGTTTTCCGCTCGGGCTCTTCCCCGACGTCACGTATGACGAGATCAGCGTCGTGACGCAACCCGATGATGTGGTAGTCTTCGTCTCCGACGGAATACTCGATGCGGAAAATACTCAAAACGAGATGTATGGCTCGGAGCGGCTGTCGAAGATCCTCTGCACAAATCCCGAACAGACCGCGAGCCAGGTTGCAGACGCCATCATGGCCGACGTTACGCGATTTCAGGACGGGAAGGACCGCTTCGACGATGAGACGATCATTGTGCTGAAGGTACGCTGACCGAAAGCGTCTTCCCGGCTTACCATTGCCCCGATGTTCGCCGGTCTTCCGATAGACTGGAAAGGAGTCCCTCTCGGAGCCGCTTTGCACACCGCAACGCAAGAACGAATCATTCGACCCGCTCGAAATATACTGGGAAGCCTTCGCCTTCCGGGCGATAAGTCTATCAGCCACCGTTATGGCATGCTGGCTGCGTTTGCTGAGGGAACCTCGCGCTTCAGCAATTTCTCTACCGGCGCGGATTGTGCTTCGACCTTGGCTTGCATGCAGGGTCTTGGCGCACAGGTTCGCACTTTAGACGATGGCACCGTTGAAGTGACGGGTGTGGGGGGCTGCGTGACTCCCGCAGACCATCCGCTTGATTGCGGCAACTCCGGATCAACGATGCGGATGATTTCCGGGCTGCTTGCTCCCCAGCAAGGCAAATTCACTTTGGTCGGCGATGCTTCACTTTCGCGCAGGCCGATGGAACGCATTCGCAAGCCTCTTGACGCCATGGGAGCGCGACTGACGCTCACTGAGGGCCACGCACCGATCGAAATCGACGGGGCGCAACTCCACGCGATTGAATATTCCACGCCGGTTCCCAGCGCGCAGGTAAAGACATGTGTGCTGCTCGCTGGTCTTCAGACCACGGGTTCGACGGTAGTGCGCGAATCGATCCGCACCAGGGACCACAGTGAACTGGCACTGCGCGCGTTCGGCGCAAAAGTTGAGCGCACGATTGATTCAGTTTCCATCACTGGTCCACAAACATTGCATGGCATCGAGGCTGCGGTCCCCGGCGATCTGTCTTCGGCCGCGTTCTTTTTATGCGCTGCAGCGATCTTTCCCGGCTCCTCGCTGGTGTTGGATGGACTCGGGCTCAATCCCACGCGCGCTGCCCTGCTCGACGTTCTGACTATCCTAGGTGCGCACATCGCGGTGCTCGATCTCGAGGAAAAACATGCCGAGTTGGTCGGCACGGTGCAGATCACTTCTCCGCCTGAAGGGTTGCGGTCGACCGAGATCAGCGGCGCCCTTTCGGCGCAACTGATCGACGAGTTGCCTGTCCTGGCTGCCATCGCACCGTATACTTCGGGCGGCATCCGCATTCGCGACGCCAAAGAACTGCGTGTGAAGGAATCAGATCGCATTGCACTCGTTGCGCAAAATCTTCGTGCGATGGGCGCGGAAGTCGCGGAATTTGAGGATGGCCTGGATGTGCCCGGCGGCCAGACTCTGCACGGTGCGGCCATTGACTCGGGCGGCGATCATCGGATCGCCATGGCCTTCAGCGTTGCTGCTCTCCGCGCGGAAGGAGAAACGCTGATGCAGGGCGCCGAATCCGCGGCCATCAGTTTTCCGGAGTTTTTCGATTTGCTGGATCGTGTCGCCGATCGGTAAGAATCAATGGCGCATCACCATAGCAATTTCAGAGTTGATTGCACCGACCGCTTTTCTCGGCGCCCCCCTTCTTCATGTTTTGGGTAAATTTCTCATTCGACTGGGTTTATGGTTATCAATAACTTACGGTAACCCATTTAAAGTGAATGGTTTATGGCTAAATTTCTCTGCCAATTGAGGTTATCCGCAGGCTCCTCTCAGCAAATGACTTAGCAGACTTCTCAGCGGGAAATATCCCAATTTGGAATATCTCTGTCCCGGCTGCAGCCTTGGCTCCTGCTTCCAGTATGGAAAAACACGCGAATTATTCTGCAAGAGGCGAGTGGGCTCAACGGCTACGTGCGTGCCGCATCAGGCTCGAGGTACTCTGGAACCCCTCATAGACCAAGCGACGATGCAGCGAGCAAAGATGAGGCCCGACAACGCGTGCCGGGCCCTCGAATCTTGCGTGAAGCGGGTTAATTGCTCGCTGGCGGGGTCGTGGGAGCAACAGTTGTGTTCGACGCCGGCTGTAATCCCGGGATGACGGGGGCGGTTCCCATTTTTCCGGTGGCGGCGTCATTCAAATTAATCCCATAGTGCTGCAGCGTCGAAGCCAGCACTTGATATAGGAGGGCGCGGTCCTTCGCGTAGGTCAGGTTCGCCGTAATGCGAGCGTTCTCGGCATTGGCAAGATTGCGCTCCTGCAAAAGTACATTAGCGGTGATCGATGCTCCGAGGTTCAGCTTCTTCTGCTCGGCCTCCAGACTCTGTCGCGCATAGTCCTCGGCGGCAATGGATGCCTGCACCTGCGCCCGGTCGTTGGTGAGCGCATATTGTTGCGCCACGACCTGCATGCGAACCTGCGTGTAGAGCTGCTCGAGGTGCATTTCAGCCTGGCGATATTCTATGAGCGAGCGCGCCTGATCGGCCTGGGCGGTGCGGTTGCGGATCGGAAGTTGGAAGGTGAAGCCGATGCCCTTGTCCGGGGAACTGCTGTTGACCAGGTTGCCCAGCACGTCCGAATAGCCGCTAGTTGCGAAAGGTGTGCACGGTTCGCCGAAAGCTACCGCCAGCTGGCAGGAAGCCGGGTTGAAGGCGCCCCCAACGCCTTGCGCGCCATAGTAGCCGTAAACATCGAGCGTAGGCAGCAGATTCTGCCGCGCACCGCGCAAGGTGATTTCGTCCTTCTTGATTGAAAGTACCGCCTGCTCGAGCTCCGGACGATTCCTGAACGCAGCTTGCGCGAGTTCGTCGGGAGTCTGCTTCTCTTCCGGCAGCGGATCAAGATTGACGCGATCGGTTGGGATGATGGGCGCCGCGACCAGCGCGGGATCGTTCAGATTGCGGGCGATCGCCTGTTTCAGGACGAGCTGCTGATAATTCAGGTTACTCTGCGAGCTGATGAGCGATTGTTTGTCCGTGGCCACTGTGGAATCCGCGTTCACAACGTCCAGCGGTGCCATCGTGCCGATATCGAGCTGCTTGCGGGTGTCGCTGTCCAGCTTTGTGCTCTGCTCGAGGGCACGCTGCTTCGCCTGTACGTCTTCATACGCGCTGACCACGACCCAGTAAATATTCTCCACTTGATTCACGGTTGTGAGAATCTGCTGCCGGAATGTGGAGTCGGTAATGCGGCGATTGAGAATCGCTTCATAAATGAAGCGGTTATTGACCCAGAAGCCCGCTCCCTGGAGCAAGTGCTGAGTTACCTTGGCATTAAAGTTCGACAAGATCTGTGGGCTGTACGAACTGAAGAAATTCGTCGTCGTCGTGCGGCTGTTGTTCCAGCTAAGATTCAGCGACGTGCCGGGAGAGAAGCCCTGCGCGTAAGTAAAGTTGTACGTATCTGTGTTCGTGAACGCGCGGGGAGAGAACGAACTGGTTTGCGGCGATTCCTGCCGGTCGAACTGCAGCGAGCCGCCTACGACGGGATCGCGGTTCTCGGGCGTCGGCCCCGCGCCATCTTCTGAAAGCACGATTCCCAAGCTCCCGGTCGCAGCGCCGCTCACAGTTCCCGGCGCACCGCTTTGACTGAGGGTGTTCGATGTTCCGCCTAGGGTGTTCTGCAGGACGGATGCGCCGACGCCACGAAGACCCGAACCAGCCTTGGACCGCAGAATATCGGTGTCCGCAATGTCCAGGTAATACCGCGCGATGGCGATGTCGTAGTTGTTCTCGAGGGCGAGCGCGATGGCGTCCGAAAGGCTCAGGTAAATCTTGCCGTCCTTCACCAGATCCTGAAGACGGACGGAGTTGTTGAAGTCCGCTTTGGCAATCGTTGTAGGCCGATACATATTGATCGGATCGCCAGCCAGGCGTCCCGCGGGCTTGGAAAAGTCGCGAGCAGATTGGCGCAGTGTCAAGGGTTCCGTTTGCGTGGGAACCGGAGCCGACGGCAATTCCGATGCGGCTTTGTTCGTGGTCGCAGTAGGGGCCTGCTGTGCATACCCAGAGGGCACACAGGCGGCCAATGTTAGAAATGTCGCCGCAAACGCACGCAGTGGACTTTCGATTTTCTTTCTTTTTGGCCGCACTACCACATCCTGCTGTTCAAACACACCGAGATCGAACGAATGCATGATTC
>Ga0187863_10003976_pt1 | contig 10699 bp, 8 predicted proteins | sample June2016WEW_11_1_FD_132975 | JGI IMG/M metagenome (GOLD analysis project Ga0187863, IMG submission 132975) | Peatland microbial communities from SPRUCE experiment site at the Marcell Experimental Forest, Minnesota, USA - June2016WEW_11_10 | ecosystem: Environmental > Terrestrial > Soil >...
GAGTCCGTGGAATCCAAAGCCTGGTAGTTGGAAACCACCGTCGCCGCTTCTCCGCCATGTCGGAGGATGGCAGCGTTGATGGAGGTCGAAGCGTTGTCGTGCATCAGGCCGCCCGACTTCACCAGAATGTTCGACAGGCCCCACAACGGTGCCGTCCGCCACATGGTCAAGCTTGCTTGTCCGGTGCCGTGCGGTTGGAACGGAATGCCACCGGAGTCGCCTGATCCCATGTCGTGGAGCAGGAAATCAGAGTACGGGTTGAAGGTGACGTTGCTGAGAGACGGGATGACAGAAGTCTTGCTGCCATTGGTTGTCTTCAGGGTCACGTTCTGCTGCGTGGTGAAGCTTTCAATGTGGCAGATATTGCAGCCGACGCTGGCGAATACGGCTTCACCGGCAGTGGTCTGCGAGGTCGGGGGTTGCGGCGGAATCGGCGCCAGCAGGGATTGGAACTGGGTCATTTTGATCATGTTGACCTGAGCGACGTCCTGCGGCGAATTCGTATCCGGCTGACAGGCTGTCGGGTACGGCAGTCCCTGCGGGAGGTGCTCATTCGGATTGAAGGCGGTCGAAACTCCGAACAGGCTGTTACTCGTGGTGATCCCGAGCTCGTTGAACTCAGCGTTGGCTGTGAACTGGAAGAGCGTAACCGAATCCAGTTTTTGTCCGAAGCGTCCGGGGCGGATGACTCCGTTTTCGTCAGCCACCATGTTGGCGACGCCAGTGATTCCGTACTTCTTGGTAATTCCAACGTTGGCCGTGATCGCCGAGTCAGGAATGTTGTCGATCAAACCGAAGCCAAACAGCTGCGGCGAACGAACTTGATTGACGACCGTTGCGTCGGCGGGCACAACTTCGTGGGGCAGGTTCTGCGCGGTGCCACCGCCAGACGCGGCCAGGGCCGAAGTCGGGTTGGTGTAGGTGAAGGTCGTGCCGGTCGGAGTTGCGAGGATGACGTATGTGCCGTTGTATCCGGAAACCGGAACGCTCTGGATCTGCACGTTCTGCCCGGCCTTGAACCCGTGGGTCTTGGTGGTGGTGATGGTGACGGTTGTGCCGGATTCCGTGGCTCCGTTGGAGGCGATGGTCATCTGGCTACAATTAGGCAGGGTGCCGAAAGCGGCGTTCGAAATGCCGTGGAGCACTGGGCCGCCTTCGTTCTCAGGAAACGTTCCATTACCGTCGAGATAATTGAAGGTGTTATCCGAATTAAACTTCCCGAACCGCGTTCCGGTGATGGTACTAATGTCGCCAGCTGTGCCGGTCAGCACGTCAACGCCGGCGCCGTGGCAAGTGAAGCAACCAGTCTGAGTCGAGACAGGGCCCAAACCGCGGATCGGATCCCACTTAATCACGAACGTTCCGTATCCACCATTGAACAAGTTGGTGATGCTCGGCGAAAGGCCAGCCAGAGGACCTCCAAACTCTCCCACGGTAGGCGGAGGCGGAGGCGGAGGCGGGCAAGTCGGGCAGACGGCCTCAACTTTCTTAACGTAGTGCGATGGAACTGCCAGCATGCAAATCGCGGCCAGAACGCAGAGAGCAAGTGGTGCAATACAACGATTCATAACGGCTCCTAATACCTGTCTCGGAATGAACGAGTGATTTTATCTCTCTTCGCGAAAAGGGGGGAGGCGCGAAGACTGTGTTTTTGGTGGTCCTAAGTTCGGTAACGGCTGCCGGAGGCACAGCAAATGGACAGAAACCCAGCCCACAACGCAGCTTGTCCGGAAAGCGCGACAGTGTCAAGATGAAATTTCTTGCATGCTATTCCGGAAAACCTTCCCCTCTTTGGGCCGAAATGTGGCTACGGCCCATGTGCGTCAACACCGAAAGGGAGGGAGTGTTGCGGCGAAATTTCTGTGGAAATCCGGGGGCTAGAGTCTTTCTTCTCTATTGAAAATAAGCCATTTACCCCTAATGAAGTCTTTGGTCACCACCACTTTCTTCCCATTGCAAGAACTTGCAGGACTCTATAGATTTAGTTCACTTGACGTTGACTTACGCCGACCCCTTACAGGCGGCGTTTCACTGGAAGTTATATCCCCCCTTTAACCAAAGCAAGCGAAGGGTTCTCGCTTGTCCAGCGACCACAGGAAAGCTCCATTCGTTGACTGTTGTCAAAAGCGACGAATGTGACTGAGAGGGCGGAGCTGTGAACGGAGTAGCACAAGTGGAATCGAGCAGTCTTCCAGTCGGGGGCGAGGTGATCGTCAATCAAGCCCACTGGTACGCCGTTCGGACCCGCTCCCGCCATGAAAAACTTGTGGCCCGGCAACTGGAAAAGCTGGGCATCCAGGCCTTTCTCCCCGTTGTAACCAAAATCAATCAATGGAGCGATCGCCGTAAGCAGGTAGAGGAGCCTCTATTTTCTGGATATGCTTTCGTGCGACTGAACCACTCCTCGAGCGATCGAGTCCGCGTTTTGCAGACGCAAGGCGTGGTCAACTTCGTAGGAGTGCAGGGCTCCGGCGTCCCCATCCCCGATCAAGAGATTGAAAACATTGCGACCCTTCTCGCCAGCAAAGTTGCCTACCAGGAGAGACCTTACCTCCATGTGGGGCAGCGAGTGAGGGTTAGCGGCGGCGCGCTGGATGGATTAGAAGGCATCCTGACAGCGGAAAACAGCGACAGCAGCGTGGTGATCTCGATCGGACTGATTCAGAGATCGCTGAGCGTGCGAGTGGCAGGTTACAACGTCGAACCACTGTAGTCTTTCTCTCCCTGTCTGAAAAACGTTCTGAAGAGTGTATGAGGTGCATTTTATGAGCGAAACCGAAACCAAAGCCATCAAAACTGAATCCCAGCAGATCAAAGCAAAGCCGTATCGCAACGACGGTACTGAGGCTGAGAAGCAGCAGGGAAACCCGCCGTCCCTCCGGAGCCTTAGGGTGGAAGCGGAGATCTATGCGATCAGCCGGACTCTCGAATACACCGGCTGGAATCGCCGAAGGGCAGCCCAATTGCTCTCCATCAGCTACCGCGGAATTCTGTACAAGATCCGGCAGCACAATCTGTCGCCGCGTCCGCGAGGCCAGGAAGAGCCAGTGGGCGAGATTCTCAAGGCGGATTCGCAGAGTTAGGGCTGCACGAGCGGTCTCGATTCGTTTGATCCCCAGGTAAGGGGAAGGAAGTTGGAGGTTTCTGCAATGAGGAAGAGTTTCGTTTCACAGGTGCAAGTGCTTGCAGTGTTGCTGGCCGGTTGCTCATTCTGCGTTGGCCAGGGAAACACGGCGTTGAATTCGACCGCGCCTGAGCCTGAGGTGGCCAAGGCATCTGCTCCGAGTCCGGGATTCAGCGCGCGCAGCCCGCGTTACCGCATCGAACCGGGCGACACTTTTGATGTGACTTTTGAGCTGAGCCCGGAATTCAATCAGACGGCTGTGGCGGTGCAACCGGATGGTTTCGTAACGCTGCGAAGCGTTGGGGATGTGAAGGTCGCCGGCCAGACTGTACCGGAACTGACGCAGACGCTGCGTCAGGCATATTCCAAAATGCTGAACAATCCGCTGATTTCCGTGGTCCTGAAGGACTTTGAAAAACCGTACTTCGTTGCCGATGGGCAGATCGCAAAGCCTGGCAAATACGAGATGCACGGAAGCACCACGTTGACGCAGGCGATCGCGATTGCGGGCGGGTTTCAATCCTCCGCCAAGCATTCGCAGGTTCTGCTGTTCCACCGCGTCGACGATCAATGGACCGAAGCCAAGCTCATCGATGTGAAGAAAATGCAGAAAACTCACAACCTGTCCGAAGATCCGATCCTGCATCCGGGAGACATGGTGGTGGTGCCGAAAAACACATTGTCGAAAATCGATCGGCTGATTCCGAACATGAGCATGGGTACGTACGTTCCCCTCGCCATCCCGTAGCGTTTCGGGCCGCTGCATCGACGAGTACAGATTCGCAAGGAATTACGGAGACTATATGAATGAAGCGTTAACTGGCTACGGGAACCGGAGCTACTCATTTACAGCGCGAGACGTGGCCGCGATCGGATTCCGCCACCAGAGAGTTCTGATTCTGTGTTTCCTCGGAGTCGTTCTCGGAGTCGGCGTGTCGTCCCTATTTCTGCCCACGAAATACAAGTCAGAGACCAAGTTGCTGGTAAAGCGGGAACGTGTCGATCCGGTGATCAGTGCCCAGTCGAACGTTCCGATGACGGTCCATGACACGGTGAGCGAAGAGGAGATCAACTCCGAAGTCGAATTGATCACCAGTTCCGACGTTCTGCAGAAGGTCGTCACGACATGCAATCTCGACAAAAAGAAGTTCTTGTCGGGCTTGCTGCATCCCTGGCAGACCCCGCAGAACCGCACCGACAAGGCCATCGCCGATTTGCGAGCGGAACTGCAGCTCGAAGTGCTGAAGAAGACGAACATCATCAGCATCGGCTATGAGTCGCACGATCCCAAGCTTGCGCAGAAGGTGCTGCAGACTCTCGATGATGCTTACCTGCAGAAGCACCTGGACGTGCATCACCCGTCGGGGCAGTTTGAGTTCTTCGACCAGCAGTCGGCGAAGTACCAGCAGGACATGATGGCTGCCGAAGCTCAGCTGAAGCAGTTCGCCGGGCAAGGCGGAGCCGCTCCGGCAACGTTGCGGGATATGACGCTGCAGAAGCTGGCGGATTTCAACAGCGCTTTGGAGACGACGAGAGCTTCGATCGCTGAATCGAAAAAGCGGATCGCCGATCTCGAGAAGCAATCGCAGTCCGTACCGGCGCGTTTGACGACCGAAATGAAAGAGTCGGACAACTCCTCGGTACTGGAGAATCTGAAGTCGACGCTGCTCACCCTTGAAAATAAGCGGACGGAGTTGCTGACCAAGTATCAGTCTTCCTATCCGCTAGTGGCGGAAGTCGATAAGCAGTTGGCCGACACGCGCGCGGCTCTGGCGAAAGAAGAGCGCTCGCCGGTGAAGGAAGAAGTGACCAACACGAACCCGACGTTCGCATGGGTGAGTTCGGAACTGGCGAAAGCAAAGGCGGATCTGGCCGGATTCGAAGCGCGGGAAGTATCGCTCACCAGCATCATCAATACCTATCAAACTCAGGCGACGAAGCTGGAAGAGCAGGGGATCCAGCAGGGCGACCTGATGCGGACCGAGAAGGAAGACGAAGCAAACTACGAGCTGTACACCAAGAAAAAAGAAGAAGCCCGGATCGAAGATGCCATGGACCGGACGCGACTACTGAACGTTTCCGTGGTGCAGAATCCGATGATCCCGAGCATCCCGACCCGGTCTCCTTTCATTCTCGTGGTGGTTGCGCTTGTGCTCGCGTCGGCGGTCAGTCTCGGCGTGGTCTTCGCGATTGACTATGCGGATCAGTCGTTCCGTACGCCGTCAGAAGTCATGAGCGAGCTGAGAATCCCGGTGCTGGCTGCCGTTCCCATGCATTACGACGGAAATCGGCTGCAGGGAACCCGTGGCAACGGTAATGGCAATGGACGTGGCCATGACGACAGCAACAATGGCGGCGTCCGCGATGACGTTCATTACGAGACCACTACAACCAGTACGATCATTGAGGAACGAGGATAAGAGCGATGTTCTTAGACTTTTTCGGCCTTCGAGAACAGCCCTTTGGTGTCACACCCGACCCGAGATACTTGTATCTGGGGACCGGTCATCGCGAAGCTCTGGCGTCCCTTTACTACGGGATCGAGGCGAATCGCGGCTTCCTGTCCTTGATCGCAAGACCGGGGATGGGCAAGACCACCTTGCTGTTTCACCTGCTGGCGAAGTTTGACCGCACGGCGCGCACCGCGTTTCTGTTCCAGACGCAGTGCAGCTCGCGCGAGTTCATGCGCTTCCTGCTGGCAGAAATCGGCATCGAGACCGAGTCACAGGATTTCGTTCGCATGCACGAGCAGTTCAATCGCTGCCTGGTGCAGGAAGCCCGGGCCGGCAAGCGCTTCATCGTGGTAATCGACGAAGCCCAGAACCTGGATCCGACGGTATTGGAGACAGTCCGGCTGCTCTCTGATTTCGAGACTCCGCAAGCGAAATTGCTGCAAATCATCCTTGTGGGCCAGCCTGGCCTGGCGGACAAGTTGGCGAGTCCATCGCTCGTCCAGTTGCGGCAACGCATCACGTCGGTCAGCGGATTGAGCCCGCTCAACCAGGATGAGGTTGCGCGCTTCATTGAACATCGCATGCAGGTCGCAGGATACAAGGGCCCGATGCTGTTTACGCCGGATGCTCTGGAACTGATTTCGCATGTCAGCGAAGGCATTCCACGCCAGATCAATAACTATTGTTTCCACGCGCTTTCCCTGGCTTGCGCGTTGCGCAAGAAGTCGATCGATGCCGCGATGATCCGCGAAGTAATGCAGGATCTGGATATCAGCCGGTTCGTTTCTGATGTGGGATCTCCGCGTTTGCACCTGGGCTTAAACAAGAATGACAGCGATCCCTTTCTTCCGGTTCAGGAGTTAACCGGTCCTGCGCGGGAGTACGTCAACCCCGAGCGGCCAGCCGACGGCGGCCTGCCGAAAGAGTCCCTGAGCCCCGCGGAAGCAATCGAGCACATGCGCGACGTTGCGCGCCTGCTACACAACTGGCGGGGAAATCCTGATCGGCAATCTGCCTGAACGGGACCAGCGTCCAACGGCGAGCGCAACAGTAACGACGAGACTAGAGCAATCAAGAGAAACTTATGAGCAGAAATTTTGAGTTGTTGCAAAACCTGGGTAGGGAACGAGAGATGTTCGAAGCCCCCGTGGTGGAATCGCACCCTACCACAGTGGAAGAGCCGGTGGTCAAAGCCGCTCCTGTGCCCGTTGAACTGCAGCCGCTGCAGCTCAAAATGGAAGGGTCGCAGCGCGACGAGATGTACAAGCTGGTCCAGCGCGTGTTCATGGCGCCGGGCGCCGGCCGGGGACGGATGGTGGTGGTATCGGCGATGGAAGCCGGAAACGGTTGCAGCTGGATTTGCGCGCGTATGGCCGAAGTTCTGGCGTCGCAGGTTTCAGGGTCGGTCTGTGTGGTGGACGCGAACCTGCGCTCTCCTGGATTGAACCGCGAATTCAATGTCCCGAATCATTTCGGTTTGACCGACGCATTACAGGTAAATGAGCCAATTCGGAGATTTGTCACTTCGCTGTCGCGTCCGAATCTTTGGTTGCTCAGCTGTGGAGCAGAAGTCGAAGGAATGCAATCGATGCTCAGCTCGGACCGGATGCGGGCGTTGCTTCCCGAATTGCAGCGCGAATTTGATTACGTTTTGATTGACGCGCCGCCGATCGTTTCCGGCGACGACAGTGTGGTGCTGGGGCGAAGCGCGGAAGGAATCGTCCTGGTTCTGCGGGCGAATGCTTCGCGGAGGGAAACGGCACGCAAGGCGGTCCAGAATCTTGAAAGCGCCAACGTGCGCGTGCTGGGCGCCGTGTTGAATCGCCGCACGTTCCCGGTACCGGAATCCATCTACCGCAAACTCTAGGGAGAAACATGTTCGAATACCTCAGGGAAGATATCAGCCGGGCGATGCGGCAAGCGCGGCCCGACGACTGGAAGCCGACACTCAAGCATCGCCTGGAAGTGTGCGTTCGACACTCCACTTTGCCGGTGATTGCCTATCGCTTTGGGCATTGGACCCTGGGTGTGCGCATTCCGGTGATCGGTTTGCTATTGCGGATTGTGGGCCTGTTTTTCCGTAAGTTTGTCGAGGTGTTTACCAGCGTGCATATCGATGTGCATGCCGAGATCGGTCCGGGATTTGTGATCCATTCGGTATATGCGATCAACCTGGGAAAGACGAAGATTGGAAAGAACTTCACGATCGCCACGGGATGCTTGATCTCGCATGCCTGCCGGGGTATCGGCGACGATGTGTACTTCGGGCCTGGAGCCAAGCTGGTGGGGGATGCAAAGATCGGCAGCAACGTAGTGGTCGCCGCCAACAGCCTGGTGCTCACCGATGTGCGCTCCGACATGATGGTGATGGGCGTTCCGGCGCGCATCAAGTTACCGGGCGGCCGTCCGCAAAGATTTGTTAAGAAGACCGCTCCCGCAGTTGTTCCGGCCAAGGTGGTGGCGCCTGCGCCAGCACCAGTGCCGGCTGCGGCGAAGTCAGCGACCGCATCATCGTCGTCAAGTGAGCCATCCCCCGCTTCGGCATCGGCATAAACAAAGCTCAAAGGGTACTTGGGCCAGATCGAATAGGAGAAAGAGACCTTGGACTTTGCATGGAGTGAGGAACAAGCGGCGTTTCGTAAGGAGGTTCTGCGATTCGCTCGCGAAGAACTGAAAGATGATGTCATCGCACGCGACCGAAACGAAGAATTCTCGAAGACGTTGTGGAAGAAATGCGCGGACTTCGGAATCCAGGGATTGCCGATTCCGACCGAGTACGGTGGAGGCGGCGCCGATACTCTGACGACGGTTTGCGCTCTTGAAGCCTTGGGTTACGGATGCGCCGATAACGGGCTGCTGTTCTCGATCAACGCGCACATGTGGAGTTCTGAGATACCGATCTGGAATTTCGGCACCGAGGCACAGAAGAAGAAATATCTTCCGGGACTGGTGAGCGGCGGGTTGGGCTTGCACGCGATGACGGAGCCGGGATCCGGTTCCGATGCGTACAGCCTGAAGACGCGGGCAGAGCGTAAGGGTGACAAGTACGTTCTCAACGGCTCGAAGACATTCAGCAGTAACGCTCCCGATGCCGACGTCACTATCGTATTTGCGAATCTCGATCCCACCCGCGGCCCCAACGGGGTAACGGCGTTCCTGGTCGACAAGGGGACACCGGGTTTCACGGTCGGGAAAAAGCTTCACAAGATGGGATTGCGGACTTCTCCAATGGCGGAACTCTCGCTGCAGGATTGCGAGATTCCCGTCGAGAATCTGCTGGGCAAGGAATTTGGCGGACAGGCAGTCTTCACATCGTCGATGGAGTGGGAGCGGATTTGCATTCTCGCCAGCCACCTCGGTGCGATGCAGCGGATCGTGGAAACCTGCATCAAGTACGCCAAAGAGCGCAAGCAATTTGGCGAGCCGATCGGAAAATTCCCGGCCGTCAACAACAAGATTGCCGACATGGATGTGCGGCTCGAGACTGGCCGTCTGGCGCTATACAAGGCAGCGTGGTTGAAGAGCCAGGGGCGGCATCCGATTCGCGAAGCTTCGATTGCCAAGTTGTACGTCAGCGAAGCCTGCATCAAGAGCTGCCTGGAAGCGATTCAACTGCACGGCGGTTACGGTTACATGACCGAGTATGAACTGGAGCGGGAACTGCGAGACGCGATCGCGGGGACGATTTATTCGGGCACGTCAGAAGTGCATCGCGTGATTATTTCGAGTTATTACGGTCTGTAGTAGTTGAGAGTATTTATCCCCCTACAGTAAATCCAACTAGGGCTGGGTCCTGAATCATGGCATACGTTTTACAGCAGTTGCTAAGCAAGAGCGCGAAGACTTATCCGGAAAAGCCAGCGGTATGGGCTCGTGGCAAAAGCATTACTTATCGGGAGCTCGATGAGCGATCGAACCAGCTGGCGCACCTGCTTCACCAGCGCGGAATTCGAAAAGGGGACCGGGTTGGGTTGTTCTTCCCGAAATCTGTGGAATCGATCATCAGCATGTTGGGCGTGCTGAAAGCTGGCGGGGTTTACGTTCCCCTCGATCCGCAGGCACCAGCGGACCGGGTCGGCTACATCATTGGCAACTGCGGTATTCGGATTCTCATCACAAAGGCCGACAAACGGGCGGAACTTTCCGCAGAAACTCTGGGATTGCTCGAGGCCAGCGTTCTGGTCGAAGGCGAGGGAAACGGCGGCGCTTTGATTACATGGTCGCAGCTGGCTGAATTTCCCGCGTCACATGCGCCCGAAGTTGCGATGATCGAGACGGATTTGGCCTACATTCTATATACGTCAGGATCGACCGGGCGTCCGAAGGGCGTCATGTTGTCACACCAGAATGCGCTGACATTCGTCGAGTGGTGCGCTGAGGAATTCCAAGTTCGCAGCGAAGACCGGCTGTCGAATCACGCTCCGCTGCACTTCGATCTTTCGGTATTCGACGTTTACAACACCCTGGAAGCGGGCGCGACGGTCTATCTGATTACCGAAGATCTGGCGCTGTTTCCCACCAGCCTCGCGAACTTCATCGATACGCAGAAAATCACGATCTGGTACTCGGTTCCTTCCGCTCTGATGTTGCTGTTGCTTCACGGCCGCTTGACCGTAGAAAAGCTGAAGAGCCTGCGCGTGATCCTGTTTGCCGGCGAAGTGTTCCCTATGAAGTATCTGCGGCAACTGGCGGAAGTCTCGCAGCAGAGCGAACTCTACAACCTGTATGGTCCGACGGAAACCAACGTTTGCACCTATTACAAGGTGGAACGCGAGCGGCTCGAAAGCATGGACAAGCTGCCAATCGGCATTGCCTGCGCCAACACCGAGACCTTTTCGGTGACTCCGGATGGACGGCTGGCCGGTAAAGGCGAGGCTGGCGAACTATACGTACGGGGACCGGCAGTGACCAATGGTTACTGGGCAGACCCTGAGAAGACCCATAAGATGGTTGTACCCAACCACTTCCAAGAGAACTTTGAAGAAAAGATGTATCGGACGGGGGATATCGTCACGGTGGGCGACGACGGCAACTATTACTTCCAGGGCCGGCGCGACAGCATGATCAAGAGCCGGGGGTACCGGATCGAACTGGGCGAGATTGAAACGGCCCTGCTCAACCA
>Ga0187863_10003977_pt1 | contig 10698 bp, 12 predicted proteins | sample June2016WEW_11_1_FD_132975 | JGI IMG/M metagenome (GOLD analysis project Ga0187863, IMG submission 132975) | Peatland microbial communities from SPRUCE experiment site at the Marcell Experimental Forest, Minnesota, USA - June2016WEW_11_10 | ecosystem: Environmental > Terrestrial > Soil >...
GTCCGCGCGTGCGCGGTCCCACCGCCGTTACTCGGCGGAGTGGTGGCAGGTGAACGAATAGGAAGCTTGCGCCCAGCGAGTGCGATAGGACCGCGAAGCTGTCGCGCATGAAGCCGAGGGGTTCGAAAATTACCACGGGCTACGGTGCTGAGGCGGCCGCCGTGGCTTTTAGGGGTTGGACTTATTAGCGCGCCGCCCTGGGCCACGCCGAAACCGCTCGCGAGGTGAGCGATACCTCCGGCGGACGCCTCGGAATAGCGCGCGTAGAAGTGATCGACCCGCTGGCGCCACATACTCACAAACTCGCCCGATGTAAGCTTGTCGACCGATTTCCGTGTCTTCTTCACGGCCAAAAGCGTATTTCCCCAAACGGCGCGCCTGCACCACTTCTCTCCTTTCTCTCGGCCTTCATCAGTGGCGCACATTGATTTCCAGGCGATCCGTTCAGGCTGCGCGACGTGTTCTGCGGCTCCCTGCCATCCTTGTTGATGAATCAGGTAGAGGTCGCTAAAAGTCGGCTTCTTGTGCGTCTCCCATTCAAAGAGCCTAGCCTCGGTTGCAAACTTGTAGGCGGCCGCAACGGCATTGTCGCGGGCGCTGGTAATGTCTCCCGCTCCGTATTTGGAAAACTCATATTTGCTGAGCTGAAAGAGGCCGATATACGAACCGGTGCGCTGTTTGGGATCAAAATCGGATTCGATCTTGGCCACCGCTTTCATAAAGTTGAAATCAAGACCGAAAACGTCAGCCGCACGCTTGATCTCCTCAAGGGGCGTTCCAACCGGGATATCCCTTACCGAGTCGAGAATTGTATCTGCCGGCTTTTGGTCAGGCGGCAGCTCGGCAAAAACATAGTAAACGAGATACGAGAGATCTGGCTTTGCCGGACCAGCATCGAGGGAATAATTGCCCGGGGCGACGTCGTCTTCTTTTTCTTCTTCTATGCGTGACTGATCTTTTCCCTGCGCCGCACGGGAGGCCGCTACCTCGGTCGAGAGCAAAGGCTCACGCCGCGAAAGCGCGTCCGGCATCGAAGGGGCCGCAAGTGAATCCGGAGCGGACGCAAAGCCGTCAACCGCAGCCACGCCGTTTGGCAGCGGGCCGGTCAGCGTCCAAACGATAACGATCAAGCAAGTGCCTATAATTGCAGTCGAAACTACAATCCAGGCAGACTGCAAGTTCTTCAACTGTGCCCCAACTCCCCGAAATTTGTTCCCCTAACGCTGCTAACGATGATCGGCAGATTTCGTTCAAAATGTGACGAGGGTATGGAAACCACCCTTGGCCAGCGAAAGAGAAAGGCTTCGGCTCACCAATCCCGACCAACGAACGGCGCTCGCCGATAAAACAAACGGTCGCCCGGAAAATCGTAGCGGTCTCCGTTCCGGGGTTGGTGTCGCCTGAAATTGACACCGCCTTGTGGTTCGTCGCTCATGAGGACTACAAACTCTGTGCCGCGGCCTGTTTCCGGGCTAAGCGCTTCATCCGAGATAATCAGCGAAGATCGCGGCGACACCATTGCTGCGATCTGATCGAATGTGTCCTGGGGGATAACGAGTCGATCGAGCGCTGCTTTGGCGTTTGGCGGATCAGTCAACACCTGCTCGGCGTGTCCGTCACGCAATCTCTGCTCCGGTCTTAGCACGCCCGCTGTGCGACCTTCTGGATGTCCGCCCACTAGCGAGACCACACTCCATTTCACGTCGCCGTAACCGGCGGTGCGTTCCAGCGCAGTGAAGACGTGCGTGCCTACCGGAACATCGAGATCTCGGATTGTGACAGGAATCTCAAGAACGGGCCGAAATGTCCGCCGGACGTAGAGACGCTGAGCTTTGCGGCTAATAAAGATCGACACCGGCTCAAGGTCGAGCGCCGTCTTCCGCGCCTCCTCAGCCGCGGCCGCTCGAGCGGCCTCGGCCGCGACAGCGGCTTCGCGCGCGAGCGCGACTTTACTGAGCTTGGCTTGTAGCTCGGATTCGGCACCGGACAATTGCGCCTCGAGTTCGGCGAACCGCGCGGCCGCCTTCGCCTTAGCATCCTCGGCCTGCTCCTTGGCTTCGGCCGACGCTACGTAAGCGACAGCAAGTTGGGCCGTCGCCAGCTGAGCTTCCGCACTCAGTTTCAAATTCCGCGCCGCACGCACCGACGCCGTAGTCCGCGCAACTTCCCGAGAGGCGGCCGCGGCGGCGAGTCTCGCCTCATCTGCCTTGCGCGCCGCGCTGTCAGCTTCCGCGGCCCGAGCGGCAGCGATAACGGCCTTATCTGTCTTCGACGGGAAGAGAAGCGGATGCATGATCGGAACGGGCGCCACGTCAGTTGGAGCCACGATCACGCGCATGCCTACCTTGGTTGCATCGAAGAGCCGTTCGGCAAAATCGTATGGCAATCGAATACAACCGTGCGACGCTGGATGCCCCGGAAGACGGCCACCGTGCAGTGCGATGCCCGACCACGTAAGCCGCATCATGTTGGGCATGTAGGCGTCGTCATAAAGGTTCGAGTAATGCTCGGCTTCTTTCTCGATGACGCTGAAGATACCGGCTGGCGTTTCGCGCCCCCTCTGACCGCTTGAGACCGGAGCTCGAAGGATCAAGCCATGAGAATCGTAGACGGCAATCCGCTGGCTGCTCAGCGAAATGATTGCCATAATCGGTTCACCGCCGGTGTTTGACTCGATGGACGCCACCGTTGCTTCGTCCCGACTGCTTGCGGCCAAGACAAAACTGCTCGCCGTGATAAACGCTGCCAAACCCATGGTCGCAAGGTGGGTGGGCGCAAAGGACATCTGATTGCGCTTCGGGTTAAACCAAGGCGTCATGCGCTTCCCATGCGACCGGGCTGCCGCAGCGCGGCAAGAATGGCAGCAAGTTTGCTGTCTCGGGCCATGTCGCGCTGTCAGACCCTTTCATATAACGCGAAGGCGACCAAAAAATCGTTTTTTCCGGGTCCGTTTCGCGACAATTGCGTAGCGCGCCACTTCGGGCCAAGTCCGCGCATATAATTCAATCCCAGCCGGCAGGGGTCGAACATCGTCCACCACAGCTCTTCTACGGCTTTCGCGAATTGGCGGGACACGGCATTTGAGTACTTTTTCTTGCTGTTTCTTCTGCAACGCAGACGTGCTCTGAATCGCCTATAAACTCCAGACGGTTCGGGGAGAAACCGGAATGTCTAGGGCTAGCGACGTGTCCTAGTGAACGACATCGAGTTTGACCTTCGCGATACCCTTGTCGGTGATCCCTAGCGTTTCGGCCGCAATATATGACACGTCGACAACTCGTCCGGGTACGAACGGACCACGGTCATTGATCCGAACTGTCACAGACCGCCCATTGGTGAGGTTCGTAACGCGTACCCGCGTACCGAATGGCAGCGTACGGTGCGCGGCGGTCAATTTGTGCCCGTCCAACTTTTCGCCGCTCGCCGTCTCTGACCCCTCCACGTAGAAGCTGGCGAGTCCATGCAACGCATTCGGTGCCCTGGACGCATGTTTGTTGGTGGCAAATGGAGTATGCCTTTTTGCAGCAACCTGCGTTCGCTTATTCGCCACGAATGAATCCGTCCGGTTGGGACCCAGCGGCACCTGTCGGCTGCTGGCAAGTGATGCGGATCTGTTCGTAACGACAGAGGACTGAGCGCACGCCGCAAGCGTCGCCGCTGTCAGACCGACGACAAACAGCTGAGCGGCTTTCCGACCACCGTACAAACTTCTCTCACAGCTGACGGAAAACATGACGCTACCCCCCACCAGGCGAAATCCGACAGGCGAGGAGGGCAGAACCGTGGCAAGATGAAAGCGAAAGCCCGGCTTCTCATACATTTCAATTTAGTGTGCTTATTTTGCCACAGCTGGAGATCAAGCCTGGGCGCGCCCCACGAAGGTCGCTCGACGGCGAAGCTGCTCGTCAGCAATGGAGCGGCCGCACTGCTGTCAACTTCACGACACTTAAATGATCTGCTCACCAAGAGTGGGGAAATTGAAACAGCGCAGAAAAGCGTGGATCACGCTCGAACTGGTATTGGCGTCGATGGATCGCTATTCGTTTATGAATTCCCCCGTCTCGCGCAATAGGAAGCTGCTCTTTCTCGTTGGGCGTCGCGGCACCGCTGGCATCGCTAAACCTGTTGAGGGGCCCAAGAGGGCTCTCGCTAAAAATCGATGGAACTTGCATTCCTTCTTCCGGCTGAGCTGCGGTTGGCGTGATGCTCACAGCCGAGCAACTATCGGCTCAGCATTGGTTAGAGCGATGTTCCCAGCCGCAACGGGGGCTTTCGCCGAAATCGACCAGGCATCCAACGCGCCCGCCTGATAATCGACAAGCGACAAGACGACCGCGGCACTCGCGGTGGCGCCAATCGTGGTTGCCACGGACACTGCCGTGAGGATAGCACGATAATTCGGCGAAGGTACGAACCGGCCCCAATCAGGATCAAAGTTTCTGCTCGAGAGCATCACCCGATTCTCCTAAGCGCGGAGCCGTGTTTCATAAATCCGTCTCATTATGGCTTTCGACGCCACCGGCGAGCAAGGTCAAATGCCGGTCAGCGCACGGCAGTCAGCTTAGCTCGGGACGCTACCGACCGATTGGCTGTGGTCAACTTGGGCTGCACCAACGCTAGCGGCTGATTGGCTTTGGTCAACTTGGCTCGTGACGCTGCTCGCTGATCGACCTCGCTCAATTTGGCTCGCGACGCTACTGGCGAACTGACCCTGGTCACATTGGCTGGCGAAGCCGCTCGCCGATCAAAATACAACAGTGCGGTGCGGCATGCCTCCGAGATGAGGGTGGGATTGGAGATCAAGCAGCTCGCGACGCGCTCACGGTCAGGTATGAATTGTGAGCAAACTGTCAAAGCATCGTTCATGCAGGCTGCGTGATCCTCTTGCTCCCCGGCGGTCGCAGTAAGCGGCGTAAATGTTATGCAAAGCGCCACGATCGCGAGCGCGGAACCGGCTTTCATAGGCCCCTCCCTGTATTCGACATCGGGGAGGCTAGGAAAAGAGAAGACAACGCTCAACTGCACCTTGGTCACAGCGAAATATCCAAAGGGATCGGAAAACAATACGAAGGTATCAGGTCCGGTACGGAGAACGTGATGTAAAAGAGATGCCGTGTGTGTGGTGCGATCGCAAGGCGATGTGAAAACTCCGCTACACGCCGATAAAAGGTCGTTCTCTTCCAAGTTCCTTAAGGCCAGCCAACACAATGGAGCAATGAATGAAAAATCCATTTCGTCGGATCGTTGTCATGACAATTGCCAGCCTGGTCTTGATTGCGGCCAACGTGCCTTCGGATGCCGCCAATGGCGGTGTCAAGAGATCGCCCTATGACGGCAGATGGAGCGTGGTGATTAACACGACACGAGGGCCCTGCGGTTCTATTCGTGCGGCCTTACAGATCACGGGCGGTCGCGTATATTCTCAGGATCCGAACTACCAAGCCGATGGTGCTGTCGGTTCCGGGGGCGTAATCAGCGTAACCCTCGTGAGTCGCGACGGGTCCGCTTCGGGCGCGGGCCAGCTGTCGCATAGTTCCGGTGCTGGTTGGTGGCAATCATCACAAGGTGAGTGCTACGGTACTTGGTCGGCCGCGCCGCACGAAGCGTAAATACTGAATTGACCTTCGTGGAGTGAACGCGCAGATCTAACTTTTTGCATGCAATACGCCCGATCGGCACGGCAGACTTGGCAAACGCTCGGCTAATCATGGCTCGCGCACTCAATAACCTAGCAGCAGGTCGCGACCGACCTGCTGCACGTCGACCGGCTTGCCCTTGTAGGTAAAGCTCGAGTTGCGTGCGATCATATTTTTGACAGATTAAACTTACGTTCATTCGCTTTACTTTTATGTCGGTTACTCACTCAATAATTGAAAGGCAGAGCGCCATGAAGAAATTGTTGAGTGCAATCGCCGCGGCAACGGCACTGTTTGCGACCTTCATCTCTGCCCAAGCTGTTGCAGGAGACTGTTCCCCGCATTGTGCCTGGTACCATGACTATGGACCGTATAACTTTTCTTATATTCGTCCGGGATTGTTTGGCTTTCCAATCTGCGATCGGCACGGTGATTGTTCCCCCTACCTCGTCTACGTCCTTAACGGTCATAAAATTGGATCGATCGCCATCCGATCTGCATCAAGGCACAGTGCTCAACACCCCTTCGGAGAGCCAAAGAACAAGGGATTGGTCGGTAGTTTTAGATAACTGAATTGGCCGAGGAAGGCGATTCTTTAGACGATTTGCGGCGTCAAAAAAGCTTGCGGAACATTCTGCAGGCCGAGAGGAAGCTTCGACAATTTCCGCGGCCATACTTTTTCCGAATGAATGCAGACTCGCCTTGTTCGAGCCCTGCTCTCCGGCTCACACATCGTTCCTCGTCAAACGCGCATCCACAACTACTACGACGTAATCGACTTTCATCATTGGTCAGCGTCGTGCTTAAGTTGCTGCGACACGGTACCACTCTCGTCCCCCAGTGAGCGAGCGTGCGGCCGTCGCTTCTAGGAGCTAACCAGGTCGATGTCCTCGCCTTTATTTCGTAACCATCGCGGATCGCGGATTAACGGGCGCGCTCGGTGAAAGCGACAACGTCAGCCATGCATTCCAGCCCGACGGCCGGTCATGCGCATCGAACTCATAATACGCTTTCGCGTTTACGTAGGCTTGCATCGATCCCAGCGGAATGATGTACCCGATTTGCGGACCCACACCGATGACGCCAGATTCGAAGGGGCACAATTGGGGGACGCAACCGCTGTCGGGGGTAAGCTGCTCATAAAAGCAGCCGACTGCGCCCACGAGAAGTTGCTTTGATAAGAATTGCGAAGCCTCGCACGTGCTGCTCCAGCTTGCGGCGCAGATCGAGAAGGCCGAGCCCTGGAACAAGAAGCGGCCGGCGGTCTACGGCTGATGTAATGCCCTTCCATCATGCCCCACGCGGATGGGGCGGCGAGGCCGAGAACGCCCGCTGCCAATGCTGTTGCCGCTACGTAGCGTTGCCTACGCTATGGCCGCATGAAACTTCTCTCGTGACCAAGCAGGCGCCGCTGGGGCGAAGGCGTTCCAAACGGTGCGCTTGGATACATTAAGGCGGTCCGCTACGACGGCGGCGGCGAGGTGTTTCTTGCCGCGCTCTGTCACCATCTCGTCGGCGAAACACCCCCGAATCCAGTGGCGTAGAAACTCTGCTTGAAGGCGCCGCGACCGCCGCACCTTTTCCTCTGTCGCAGCGAGCGCTGCGGCCATTACCTCATGGCTGCAGTTGTTTGCCTTCGCCCACTCGAAAAAATTCGGGTCAGGATCGTCGTCCATGTCGCCAGTATGTTGCATGGAGCCGCCGTGTGCCAGTGCCGACCATTGTAAATCCACGGGAATATTTTGCAACACATGCAACATAAAAACGGCCCCGTTCAAGGCGGAGTCGTTCATAATTTCTCAGCTATATCAGATACTTGATGTTGGCTGGGGAACTAGGATTCGAACCTAGATTCTCGGAGTCAGAGTCCGATGTTCTACCGTTGAACTATTCCCCAAAATACCAACCTTTACAACATATTGCGACATTCGGCCGGCTGGCGTTAGGCACAGGCACTATTGCATTGGTAAGCGTCGCGAGATTTATGCGGGCTCCCAGGCCAAGGCAAGCGCAAGGTCCGGAGCACTCCGTCATGTAGCAGAGCTGCCCTTGGGGGCATACTCCCGGATGACCAGAGGCTAGGTCCTCGCTCTAAGTCTCCAGCGCTTTTCTCCTCCTGGGCGCGCGAAGTCCCCGATGCCGACGCCCGTGGCCCCGTGGCGGACAGTGGGCTACAGCTCGCCGTTCGGGCCGCAGCCCCTAGTCGACGTGACGTAGCTTTCCGATAGCTGGAAAAACGGCCTGCATTCCGCGCTCGAATTTTGAATCCACTTCGGAATGGGCGCAGGCGGTAATAGACGAAATCAATTCGGTGCTGATACCCAACTCTGTGATTGATAAACAGCAAGGAGGGCATCTAGTGGCGTTATCGCGGTCTGCGGCGACTTTTTCAGACGACGTGTTTAACCAGGAAATTGCGTTGGATCAACGCATCGACGCGATGATAGACCGAGCGGTCAAGCGCCTAATCCAAATCAAGGCGATGAAACAAATGCTTGGTCAATCGGGCGTAGGGCGAGTGGACGTTGAACCAAGAACCATTGTCGAGCGGGAGGACCGCACATGATCGGCACAATTAAGCGGCAAGTTACTGAGCGAGTTTTGCTTGACTACACGTAATAGTAGTATAACTTACAAAATGAAATCGATTTATTATTGTTTTCTCAGTGGCTTAGTCGAGAGCAAAAAAGGGAGATCATAGCGAGCAGTCGAGCGACCGGGCGTCGAGTTCATCGACGAGAACGGGAGGGGGCCTGGAGTGCGCCTCCGGAAACCGGTAAAAAACCACAAATAGACGCTCGTGCACGACCGCCGCACGGCGTGCCTCCGGAATCGGCGGCGAGCCTAAAGCGGCGTTTAACGTGTCAACCAGCCGGCAAGCGGCACGCTTAGGAAGCCGCAAATAACCTCATTCGCCAACTGTGATCAAACCAGGGCGACGAAAAAACGGTAGCGCGGTAAAACGATGACGTTGAGTTGTCCGGTCAACCCCATTTTGGCAAAACGAACCCAAAGTGTTTCCGATTAGGGTGATTGCCGACTTGCTGGGGGGCGGATACGACGATTGCCGATGCGGCCACGGGGCGCGCCACGGCTATTGAATCCAATGAACCAATACCGAATAGATCTCGAGTTGGGGTGCGGGACTTGGCGCTTCGACGGCAAGCCGGAATTTTTCCTCGGCCGAACTTTCCAGCGAAAGATCGCGCGAAGTTTGAACGAAGTCGGCCATTTCCCCGCAGTCCGTGGCGTGTCAATCTTGCGGCACGACACGGAATATTCGGTTAAAAGAGGACGCATCCCAAACAAAAAAACAGTTACGTACAAATATCTAAGCAGAAGAGCTTACCCCTCATATTACCTAAAAGACCTTCGATGCTTACCGCGATACCAAAGACAGCTGCGAGCGGCGCCGGTTCAGCGCTTGCCTCGGCCAGCGAATCCGACGGTCACCGTGGCGATGCAGAGAATGCTGCAGGCGGCTGAAAACAGAAACACGGCGCGCGGCTCACCGCGGTCCATGAACATACCGTAGATCATCGGCGCGATCATGGAGCCGATGTTGAATCCGGAGGACACGAAACCGAAGACGCGTCCGAACGCACCGTGCGGTGTCACCGCACGCACCAGCATGTCTCGCGACGGGGAGGCAATGCCGACGAACAGCCCGGCAAGCGAGGCCATCAGCACAAGCGCAAAGGAGGAAAAACCGACGACGCCGACGAGCGCGGTGGCGGTTCCAGCGAATGCCAGCGCGAGGCCGGCGACGGCGGCGTGGCGGGCGGTGCGTGAGGCGAGGATGCCGCCGACGAGGACGCCGAGCGCGTTCATCAACAGCAGCCCCGTCAGTGCCACGTTGGCGAGCGAATCGGAGGTACCGTAAAGCGCGCCCAGCGCCACCACGAGAAACGTATTGAGCCCTCCCATGACCGATATCAGGACGAAAAAGCAAAGACTAAGAATAATCGGCGGGGAGAGCAGGAGCCGCCAGCTGCCGTCATCGCGCGGCGAGGCACGGAGGCCGCCGCCGGCTGATGCCGCGGGGTGGGGCTTTTCCGCCAATCGGTCGGCGGCGGTTGGCCGCTGCGCGACCAGGACCAAAAGCACCGCGAAGCCGAGTATCGCAGCGCCGATATAGGCGCCGCGCCAACCGAAGTGGCTCTGCATCACGAGCATCGTGGCCGGGGCGACGGCAGAGCCCAAAATCCCGGCAAAGGTGTGGAATGAGAAGACCTGGCCCATCCGCGCCGGCGGGCTGTGGTGGGACAAAAGCGAATAATCGGCGGGGTGATAGGCGGTATTGCCGAGGCCGGCCAGGGCATACATGGCGATAAAGACGACAAACGAGTGGACGATCCCGGCGACCGCGAAGGCGACGGTACCGATCGCGACGCCGGCAATCAGCACGAAGCGTGCGCCAATTCGATCGACCAGAAATCCGGCCGGCGTCTGCAATACCGCCGACACCACATTGAAGGCGGTGAGCGCGAGCGCGAGGTCAGTATAGCTCACGCCGTAATCCGCGCGCACGAACGCGAACACCGGCGCAAGCATGATCATGTAGTAGTGACTCAGGAAGTGTGCCGCGCACACCGGCGCGACCACTCTCATTTCGCCAAAACGGCCTACCGGGACGGAAACTACTTGAGTCATCAAACGTGCCTAGGCGCCGCGCGGAGCGCCTGCCAAATATGAAACGGCGTTAGCGGCATGTCGACGTGGCGGATGCCATGGTCGGCGAGCGCATCGATGACCGCATTCATCACCGATGTGAGCGCGCCGGCGCAACCGGCTTCGCCGCAGCCCTTGACGCCAAGCGGGTTGGTTTTGGCCGGTACCGGATGCTCAGCAAGAACGAACGGCGGCGCGTCCGCCGCGCGCGGCATGGCGTAGTCCATGAACGAGCCGGTGAGCAATTGCCCCTCGCCGTCGTAAACGGTCATTTCCATGAGCGCCTGGCCGATACCCTGCACGACGCCACCATGAAGCTGGCCGGCGACGATCATCGGGTTGACGACAGTGCCGAAGTCATTGACGCAAGTGTACTTCACCACTTCGGCGA
>Ga0187863_10003978_pt1 | contig 10696 bp, 10 predicted proteins | sample June2016WEW_11_1_FD_132975 | JGI IMG/M metagenome (GOLD analysis project Ga0187863, IMG submission 132975) | Peatland microbial communities from SPRUCE experiment site at the Marcell Experimental Forest, Minnesota, USA - June2016WEW_11_10 | ecosystem: Environmental > Terrestrial > Soil >...
ATTTCTATGAACTGACCTTGTACACGGACGGACGTCAGCTGCCGAAAAAGTCCACCGACGAAAGTCATGAGCAGGTTCTAGCGCACTGGAACGGAAGCCAGCTTGTGTCGGATGAAAAAAGTCCGCTAGGCGGCAAAATGAGCCGAACCTTCGAATTGTCTCAGGACGGCCGCAAGCTTTTCGAAACCTTGCACATCGACAATCGCCGCTTCTCGCCGTTGGTCATACACTACGTGTACGATGCGTCTAGCGCGGATGTGCAGAGCGGCCCGGGCACAAAGTCCGATGCTGACCATCCTCCGGTTAAGAAACCCTCCGACAGTTCACCCCAATAAGCACCGTTACACAAGTTCCTGGAGGTCGATCCAAATGTCTATACGGTTCCGCCAGACGACACGGAGATTGTTGCGGTGTTTCCCATCTTACCTAGCGAGGTTTCCTTTCTGTCGCCTCATCCCCGTAGGCTATCGCTCATGCCGCCCAGTGGACTTCATGGGTCCCGCATAGCACCCGAACATCCATTTGACTCTACCATCGGAATCCCGATCCTCTCGCTGGGCCCCGCCCTGGTGGCACATTCGCCGAGTCAGCGTGGGAGAAGCGTATAATGTGCTGAGTAGGCCCGTATTTGTTTAGCGGGTCGAACAGCCAGTTTTAAGGGACTTTTGCAAATTCCGCCTCGGCAGTGCGCGTTTTTCTTGGCCAACCGTCTCCCCGAGTAGCGGGATTTCCCATGAAAAGCGGAGTCTTGCGGTCCAGGAACACGCTAAACAACTGGGTAGCCCGAAGGGGGAAGGTGCCATATCGAGAATCTCAGCAAGGAGAATTACCGATGAAAAAAGCCGTGCTAGGGGTAATGGGTTTAGCGGCGTTTTTGACGTTTTTGAGCGTTAGCTTTGCAGCTGAGAAGCCTATGGCGTATACGGGCGAAATCGTGAGAAACGACGGAATGTTCGTTTTGGTCGACGCAGCCACAAAGGTTGTGTACAAGCTTGATAATCAAAAGAAATCGAAAGACTTTTCCGGAACCGAGGTGGTTGTTACCGGCACTTTAGACAAGACCACCACGACGATTCGCGTAAAGGGCATCAGAACGGCCCCCGGAATCCAAAATGTCGTGCAGTGGGGAGTTCGATAAAACGGCACCGCAGCCTCACGGTGAAAGGAGTGCCGAATAGCCATTGGATGAAAAGTAGGTCGAGTGTTTGCACAAAGAAGACCTTTGTACTCGGGGTTTAACTGACGGCACCACCCACACAGCCGCTACTAAGCCTTGAGCCTTGCTGTGCAGCCGCGTGGTCGCATCCAAAAGAGTACTATCCACCAGATGCTTTTGATAACCTCATGAGTGCTTCTCGGAATAACCGGTCAGTGCGTCTCCCGGAATTTCACGTTTGCACTGGACGGCTTTGATTTACCGGGAGTGTAAAAGAAAACACCGAGCCATGCCCTTGTTGGCTCCTCAGGCTGATCGAACCACCTAGAGCTTCAACAATCGCCTTCGCGATTGGCAGCCCCATGCCGGTTCCTTCCACGTTGTAGCGCTGATTCTTGCCACGATAGAATTTTTCGAAGACGCGCTCCAGCTCATGATCATTGATGCCCTCACCGCGATCTGTAACGCTCACCGTCACCGTATCGCCGCTTGCTTCCGCCGTAATCGTAATGGGTTGATTTGCCGGCGAGTATTTATTCGCATTGTCGATCAAGTTAACCAGCACCTCGCGCGCTCGGGCGAGGTCGACCCACACCTGTGGCAGGCCCTTGGCGACGTGCACTTCTACGGTCCGATTCGCAAGCGAACCTCTACAGTGCTCGAGAGATGCATCAATCAGCTCTTCTAGAGGATGCGGCTTCAAGTCCAACTCCACTTCCCCTGCGTCCAACCTGGCCATCTCTCCTGCTTCAACTGCCAACCGTTTCAAACGATCGGTTTCTTCGTTGATGACGGTCAGAAGTTCCTGCCTCTGCTCCTCCCCTAAATTCTGGTTCGAAAGTAAATCTGTTACCGAAGCCTTTATGGAGGTTAGAGGCGTGCGCAGCGCATGCGTCACGGCATCAAGCAGCGCAGTCCGCAATTTCTCTCCTTGCCGGGCCGCCTCCGTTTGCGCCAGTTGCTCGACGTCGCGCGCGTGTTCCATTGCCAAAGCCACTAGGGTTGCAATGGACTCCAGTGTCGGCCATGGTAGGATCCTGCCTGAAATTCCCAAGCTGCCCACGTCACGCAGGCCTAGGCGCACCGGAACGAAACAGAGACAACTCGGAATGTCGATCAGCGGCGCTTCGCGGACCATCACCGATTTCAGGATATCCGTGTCCAGCTGCGGCATCACCGGGCCTGATCGATACACTTTTTGTTTCTCCAGAAGAAACAGCGCCGCGGCCCCTACTTCGAACGTATTTACGATGTGAGCGGGGATGCGATTCATCAGCTCCATTACGTTGCCAGATTCGAGGAGGTCGCGGCTGAAGGCACACAGCTTCTCGAGAACGCGCTGTCGGGCCGAGGCCTCCGCTACCTGCTGTCGTGCCCGTGCAGCTAAATGGCTGCCTATAACGGCCACGGCTAGAAACGCAAACAGCACCATCCAGTCTTGGGGATCGGCCACCGTGAGTGATCCGATCGGCGGCAGAAAGAAGTAATCGACCGCTAGCACGGCGACAAGCGACATAGGGACCGAAACAGTCAATCCCCACAACGTGGAAACAACCAGGACAGCCAGCAGGAATGTCAGTGCAACTGTGGTGACATTCACCAACGGCGTCTTGCGGTAGAAAGCCGTCGTGGCGGCGATGATCCCTAGAGCGGCTCCGAATTGGAAGATGCGGTTTAGTAGCGGTGAGCGCACGGTGCTATTCTCTACCCATTGTGTACCTATTCGGTCATCTCATTTACTCGGGCTGGGTGACTGTCGCGGTAGGGACGATCATTGCTGATAACGACGCACAGAACCATAGTAGCGGCATTGCCGCGCACGAAGCGCCCTTGGGGGATATCCATGGGGACCGCCCTGTCGATGTCACCTGACTCATGCACAGAATTTGATTGGACGGAGAACCGGTGAGGAGATGAACCTTTGCTGGAAGAAACCATCAAATCATCAAAGTCAAACGAGTGACCCGAGTCCTAGAAGCATACCGATTCTTCTTGGCGATGCTACTCGGTATGTTAGGTATGTTAGGTATGTGGGTTTCAGGTCGGCTCACCAGCTGCGTTTTGTGGTGCGCGCCCCCCTTCTGACCGGGATTTTGCAGGTGACGCAACTTCTCCCGCAGTCTGCCTTGTGGCGGTTTCTCGAGGCACTGCACAGCAGCGTGGCCGGGCAGAATTCTCAAGCTGCAGCACGCCTTGCGCGAGCGCGTGTGGACAGCGGTGCAGTTCACTAGCGGTGACTCTGGACACCGACACGACGGTCCACAGTTTGTACGGCAAACAGCTCGGGTGGGGGGCGCAAGAGTTACAACCCGAAGAACCGTGGCAAGAACAGCTACCAGCCGATCTTGACCTTTCTGGCGGAGATCGCGAGTTCATCGCCGGACAGTTGCGCAACGGGGAACTTCCGACCGACTGGTGGTGAGTAAAGCATGGCTTCGCCGCGGAATCTCTTCAAGCAAGCCGGAGGATATTGCCGGTGTGGCTAACTTCTATTTTCGACCGTTGTCTACCGAACTTAGAAATCGCCGGCCTAGCTCCTGAATTCGCTGAGCTTGGCGCAATCGAATCGCTTCCGCCGGGATCAAGTCCCTACCCACGCCCAGAGCGGTAGCTCCAGCCGTAATGAAACTCAGGGCAGTTCGCTGATCCACTCCCCCCGCGGCGATGAGGTGAATCTGAGGCATAGAGGATTTCAAAGATCGGATGTAGTTGTGGCCCCCGACCGCATCGCAGGGAACCACCTTAACGAAGTCTGAACCCGCCTTCCACGCCGCGATGATCTCGGTGGGCGTCAATGCCCCCGGAAAAACTACGACCTCCTCTTTGACTGCAAGCTCCACCACGTCTGGAACCAGCCCGTCGGTTGTAAGAAATCTCGCACCCTCATCCAGGCAACGGCGGGCCGTCTCGGTGCTCATGATGCTTCCTGCGCCTGCGATCATGTTTGGAAGGTGTTTGGCTAAGTGGGAAATAGTGTGAAACGCTCCGGGAAAAGCCGTGCTGATTTCAACGATCGGGATTCCTGCCTCCATAAGTGCCTCGGCTATGAAAAGAGCATCGTCTTCTGAACCCACGCGGACCGCCGGAATGATACCGATCTCGGCAATTCGGTAGCGAACCTCCTCCTTTGTCCGTGTTGGCACATGGAAAGTCTCAAGATCGATACCATTGATAACAGGTTCCATCGTTTGAGCCATGTTTCTGACCTCGGTCACACAGCTTTGTGAAGCGTATGTGAAGCATATGTATAACATATGTGTGTATATGGACGCCATAAAAACTGCACGCTATCGCAATCGGAGCAGCGCGTTCTGAATCTGGTTCAATGCCATGGACGCGAGGCAATCGACCTAGGGAAATTATGATCGCCACACGCAGGGAAGGCCTCACGTATGAGCTTGTCTCGGTAGAGGATAGTGGAATCGGGATCAGCGCCGAAATGTTCGGGAAGATTTTCGATCCGTTTTGGGAAAGGGGTTCCTGTGAAAACGCCCTCGGCCTAGCTGAAAACGAATCAAGTTCACTTGATGGATCTCGCCTGCTTAAGACGCATCACGTGATTCAACTCCTTGTGCCACTGCCAAAGCATAACGCCCCAAGCCCCCAACGGGGCGACCATGAACACAACAGCTGCGAGAAGGAGCAAGACGAGAAGAAGCAAATTGACCACCGTTGCGGCCATATAGACTCCTTGAAGTCCGCTTGAGGTGGCACAATCGATGCCAATTTCGCCGTGCTGAAAACAAAAGGTTTGCCAGAGCGAGGCACTGCAAAGACTGCAAACAATTGCATCATTTGGGCAGTATGCCCAACTTGCCGCATATGCTCGGCCTAATGTTCCGCCAACGATTATTGACGCCAGTCTACCCTACACGCTCAGGTGGGTGCGCACGACTTCGTCGGTGAGTTCGCCGATCGCTCCGGCAACGACTCGCCGGCCATTGGACAGGATGCAAAACTCGCTGGCCACGCGGCGTGCGAAGGGCAGCTTCTGTTCGACCAGAAGGACCGCCAAGCCTTCCTCCTTGTTCAGCCTCAAGATGATGTCGCCGATTTCGTGGACGATATTGGGCTGAATTCCTTCGGTGGGCTCATCAAGTATCAGCAACTTCGGGTCGAGAACGAGCGCGCGTCCGATCGCGAGCTGCTGTTGCTGGCCGCCTGAGAGGTCGCCACCACGGCGGTTCAGCATCTGCTTGAGCACGGGGAATAAATGGAAGATGCGCTCGGGAATTTCCCGGGATCCATTCTTGCGCACGCCCAGGCCCACACTGAGGTTTTCCTCGACCGTAAGGTGCGAGAATATCTCACGCCCCTGAGGCACGTATCCGATACCTATCCGGGCGCGCTCCTCGGCACGTCGCTTGAGCAAATCAACTCCGTCGAAGTCGACGACGCCCGAAGACGTCTTCAGCAAGCCCATGATGCATTTGAGCAGCGTGGTCTTGCCCATGCCGTTGCGGCCCATCAAGCAGATGAGCGAACCGGCCGGCACGGCGAGATCGACATCCCACAACGTGTGGCTGCCGCCGTAGAACTGGTTGAGGCCTCTGACCGCCAGCACGATTTATCCTCCGAGATAGACTTCGATCACGCGGGGATCGCTTTGTACCTGATTCATGTCGCCTTCAGCGATCACATGCCCCTCGTGCAGCACCGTGACGCGCTTGGCGATGGAACGAACGAAGTCCATGTCGTGCTCGACCACCACGACCGAATGCTCGCCCTCAAGCGACTGGAGAAGCGCGGCTGTGCGCTCGATCTCCTGCGGCGTCATACCGGCAACCGGCTCGTCCACCAGGAGGAGTGCGGGGTCTTGCATCAGGAGCATGCCGATCTCCAGCCATTGCTTCTGTCCATGGGAGAGTATCCGCGAGGGCATCCTCTGCTGCGCGGTGAGGTCGATGATCTCGAGAACCTCATCAATCTTTTTCTGTTGTGCGCCCGTTCTTCGAGCGAGCAGCGTTTTCAAGAAGGACTTGTCGCCCGCCAGCGCCAGCTCGAGGTTTTCGAACACGGTCAACTGCTCGAAGACGGTCGGTTTTTGGAACTTCCTCCCGATCCCTGCCTGTGCGATTTCGGGTTCGGAAAGGGATAGCAGGTTCAAGTCGGGTCCGAACCGCACGGTCCCCGAATCCGGGCGAGTTTTGCCGGTGATGACGTCCATCATGGTGGTCTTACCCGCTCCGTTGGGTCCGATGACGCAGCGCAATTCTCCCGGCTCGATCTGCAGAGTCAGCTCATTGAGCGCCTTAAAGCCATCAAAGCTGACGGTCAGATGCTCTACATAGAGGGTTTTGCCGCGGGCGCTCATTCTTCCGATGGCTCCGGGCTCTCAGCTGGAATTCGGAGCCGTTCCGTTTTTGTCTGTTTTTTCACCCGGCCGGATACCAGGCCGATAATCCCGCGCGGCAGGAACAGCGTTACCAGCACGAACAGCGCGCCCAGCGCGTAGTTCCAAATCTCAGGAAATGCGCTGGTAAAATAGGTCTTCGCGTAGTTCACGAGCAATGCCCCAGCAGCCGCGCCGTAGAGGGTCCCCCGGCCCCCAACCGCCACCCAGATAACGGTCTCAATCGAGTTTATGGGGGCGAACTCACTGGGGTTGATGATGCCGATTTGCGGGACGTAGAGCGCCCCAGCGATGCCGGCCAGAACAGCCGAGAACACGAAGACCCACAGCTTGTAAGATTCCACGCGATACCCGAGAAAGCGCGTGCGGCTCTCCGCGTCGCGGATCGCCCGGATCACGCGCCCGGCCCGCGATGACACAATCATGCGGCACACAAGGTAGCTGGCCGCAAGCACGCCGGCGGTGATTACGAGCAGGACCAGGTGCACGCGGTCGGAATGGAGATCAAACCCTAGGATGTCCTTGAAATCGGTGAAACCGTTGTTGCCACCGAAGCCCATGTCGTTGCGGAAGAAGGCGAGCATCAGGGCGTAGGTGAGCGCCTGCGTGATGATCGAAAAATACACGCCGGTGACGCGCGACCGGAACGCAAACCACCCGAACGCCAAAGCGAGGGATCCCGGCACAAGCACGATCATAAAGAGGGCGAACCAGAAGTGGTTGAAGCCATACCAAAACCACGGCAGCGACTTCCAGTTCAGAAACACCATGAAGTCGGGCAATATAGGGTCACCGTACACGCCTCTCGGTCCGATCTGTCGCATGAGATACATGCCCATCGCGTAGGCCCCTAGCGAAAAGAAGGCTGCGTGCCCAAGACTCAGAATTCCGCAGTATCCCCAGATCAAATCCACTGCCAGAGCCAACACCGCATAGCAGAGGTACTTGCCAACTAGAGTAAGTCCGTAAGTCGAGACGTGCAATGCCGACGACGCAGGTACGGCCAGATTGAGGATCGGCATCACAATCGCGACCACAGCCAGCGCGCCCAGAAACCAGGCGCTTCCGGTATCTTTGCGTGCGCTGATCCATAGCGTGTATTGGCGCGGGGGCATGATTACTGGTTTTCCGATGCGCGACCGGTCGGCGGGAAAAGGCCCCGCGGCCGAACCTGAATGAACAGAATCAGCGCAATGAGCACAAAAATCTTGGCGAGCACGGCGCCGGCATAGGGCTCAAGGAGTTCATTGACGATCCCCATCGACATACCGCCCGTCATCGAACCCCAGAGATTTCCGACACCCCCAAAAACCACCACCAGAAAAGAATCGATGATGTAGGACTGCCCGAGGTTGGGGTTTACATTGGTCAACTGACTGAGTGCTACACCCGCAAGACCCGCGATCCCCGAGCCGAGTCCAAAAGTCATCGCGTCGACCCACTCGCTGCGAATGCCCATCGCTTTGGCCATGGCACGGTTCTGCGAGACGGCCCTGATTTCAAGGCCCATTCGTGTGTACTTTAGCACCACGAGAAGGGCCGCGAAGACAAGCAGCGTGAAGATCACGATATAAAGGCGGTTGTAAGTGATCGAGAGCGCATCGTTTAACTGAAGCGTGCCGCTCATCCAGGCGGGCGTCTCAACCGAGCGGTTGAGAGCGGTAAAAATCGAGCGCACCAGTTGCTGCAGGATGAGGCTAACGCCAAACGTCGCGAGCAGGGTTTCCAAGGGTCGGCCATAGAGGAAGCGGATGATGGTGCGTTCGATCAGGATGCCAATGAGCGCGGCCACCAGAAACGCCGCGGGAATCGCCACAAGGATCGACGTCTCGCCGTGCCCTGGCATCGCTACTTGCACAACGTAGGTGGTGTAGGCACCGATCATCATCAACTCGCCATGCGCCATGTTGATGACTCCCATGACACCAAACGTAATCGCCAGTCCGATGGCAATCAGCACCAGCACCGAGCCAAGACTCAATCCAAAAAAAAGCGTTTCAATGCCCGAATAGAACGCGCGCCGCCGAGTGATGGATTTCGCGGCCGCCGCAGCGGCTTGCCGCACCTGTTCATTCACTTCGACAAAGCTGCCGTCGGGGGATTTCTCGGTCATAGCCTCCAGTTTGTTGAGCACATCCTGCCGGAGGCTGCCGCGCAGAGTGGATACGGCGGCGAGGCGCGCCTGCGCGTCCGAGCTGCCCAGGGAATCTAACGCGAGGGCTGAGGCGATTTCCTTTTTGACTGCAGGATCGGTCTCGACGCTGATTCGCTGCCGCAATAACTGGACATTCTCCTCATCGAGATCCTTCTCCATGTCCTGTACCGACTCGAGGCGGATGGATGCATCGGGGCTCGACAGACCGTAACGCGCCAGGGTGGTCTGCAAGACGCGCCGCAAGTGGTTGTTCGCAAGGATTCTGCTGAGGTTATCCGAAGAGGCTGAGCCAGCGCCCTTGAGCGTAATTGGATCGAGCAGGTTGAGAGTCGGCGCGTCCTCGGCGCCCTGCCTGGCGATGAAAATCTTCTGATCCTGGTTGCGGTAGTAGAGGCGATCTTCCACAAACGCCGTCAGGACGGCCCGGACGCTGGGATGGCCGCTCTGGGCCAGTTGGTCGATGATCTTTTCTTTGTCGTCGAACGAAGCGTCGCGCAGCTGGCCGAGCGACACGAGGAAGTTCGCGTCGCTCGACGATTGGGCGTATAGGGGAAAGGCGCTCCGGCTGGCGCACAGGAGCAGAAAAAACAGCCACTGCACGCCAAGCCAGAGGAAATGCTTCTTCATTTGTAGTTTTGTCCAGAGCACGTCTTGGTCGCTTTATTGTAGTTACCGCATTTCAGCGTGACCCAATCCGCCGTTATGTCCTTGTCGGATGGCAGATAGCGCGACCATGCCTCGCCGGGCACCGTGCCGGGAGTCTTCCAAACCACGTCGAACTGTCCATCGGCGCGGATCTCACCGATATAAACCGGCTTGGTGATGTGATGATTCGGCAGCACTTTAGCCATGCTGCCAGTGAGGTTCGGGGTTTCAGTGCCCGGCAGCACGGCCAGGACCTTCTCTACGTCTGTCGTTCCGGCCTTCTGCACCGCTTTCACCCAGAGATTGAAACCAATGTAACTTGCCTCCATGGGATCGTTGGTCGTCCGCTTGGGATTTTTGATGAACGTGTGCCACTGTTGGATGAATGCCTTATTCGCCGGCGTGTTGATGCTTTCGAAATAATTCCACGCCGCCAAGTGGCCGACCAGTGGCTTGGTGTCCACGCCCGAAAGCTCTTCTTCTCCTACCGAGAAAGCCATCACCGGAATATCTTCCGCCGAAATCTTCTGGTTGCCCAGCTCTTTATAGAACGGAACATTGGCGTCACCATTGATCGTCGAGACAACGGCGTTCTTCTTTCCGGCGGAGCCGAACTTCTTGATTGCCGCGACACGCGCCTGCCAGTCGGAATAACCGAATGGTGTGTAGTTAATCGAAATGTCCTCGGGTTTCACACCCTTCGCAAGAAGGAAGGCCTCCAGAATCTTGTTGGTCGTGCGGGGATAGACGTAGTCTGTTCCCTCAAGCACCCAGCGCTTCACGCCCACTTCGTTCATCAGGTATTCGACAGCGGGAATGGCCTGCTGATTGGGAGCCGCGCCGGTGTAGATCACGTTTTTGGAGGACTCTTCCCCTTCATATTGAACGGGGTAGAAAAGTAAGCCGTCATCCTTTTCAAAAACAGGCAGCACTGATTTCCTGGAGACCGAAGTCCAGCATCCAAAGACTACCGCTACCTTGTCCTTTTCCAACAACTCCTGCGCCTTTTCGGCGAACAGCGGCCAGTTGGACGCCGGATCGACGACAACAGCCTCCAGCTTCTTGCCAAGCAAGCCGCCCTTCTTGTTTTGTTCGGCGATCATCATCAGGATTGTATCTTTCAGCGTCGTCTCGCTGATGGCCATCGTACCCGAAAGAGAATGCAGAATGCCTATCTTGATGGTTTCGTCTTGGGCCTTAGCCATTACCGAGAAGAACATCACAATGGCAAGCATCAAGCCTGCCGTGCGCATGCCTTTATATCTCATTGCTCCCCCCTTGTTAGTTTCCAGTTGCGCTTCATTAAGTTGCCTCACTGAGCTTCCGCTTGCCACCACGCAGTGCCTACCCCGCCAACTCGCCTGGCTGGAACTCAATGAGAGCCCAG
>Ga0187863_10003981_pt1 | contig 10689 bp, 7 predicted proteins | sample June2016WEW_11_1_FD_132975 | JGI IMG/M metagenome (GOLD analysis project Ga0187863, IMG submission 132975) | Peatland microbial communities from SPRUCE experiment site at the Marcell Experimental Forest, Minnesota, USA - June2016WEW_11_10 | ecosystem: Environmental > Terrestrial > Soil >...
AACGGCGGACGGACCGTCGAAATGAAACAACATTTCTACAAGGCCATTGCCGATGGATTGCACGAATCTTTGAAGCTGCGAAGGCAAGACGTGTTTATCAATCTGGTCGAGGTGCAAAAAGAAAACTGGTCATTCGGCAATGGCGAGGCACAGTACGCCGATGCGGCTTCTAAAACCCCTGCTCCACCAGTTCCTCCACGGTAAGGGTGCTCTGCACGGGAGCGCCCTTCATCATCTTCTCGACATACTTCGCGATCAGGTCGGCTTCGAGGTTTATGGGGTCTCCAGGCTTTAACGACCCTAGGTTGGTCATTGTGACCGTGTGCGGGATGATGGCGATCGAGCAATGATTGCCCTCGAGTTTGGCTACCGTAAGGCTGATGCCTTCAATGCAAATCGATCCTTTGAAGACCGTGTACTTTTCGATCTCTGCAGGGATTTCGATGTGCAGCCACCAGTTTTCGGAATCTTTGATTCGCTCCAGTTCGATCAGCTTGCCCACTCCATCGACGTGCCCTTGAACTATGTGGCCGCCGAAACGGCCGTCGGCTTTCATGGGCAACTCGAGGTTAACGAGGGCACCCTCGCGCATGCGCGAGAAAGAGGTGCGCGCCCAGGTTTCGGGGGCGAGGTCGGCGCAGAATGATTTCGGTTTGATGTCGAGCGCGGTCAGGCACACGCCACTCACCGCGACGCTGTGACCGGTCGCCAGTTCTCTTGGAGCTTGCGCGGCCTCGACGGTAATCCGCCGATTCTCACCGCGCTGCTGGATCTTTGCGACCTTGCCTACTTCTTCGATAATCCCGGTAAACATCGGCAAACTCCTGTTCTCATACCGCATACGGATCGCGCAAATAACCCTCCAGCGCAAAGTCGTCACCGAAGCGGTGCAACTCATAGCGCTGCACGCATTGCGCCTTGCCGCGCAGAGCTTCGTCGGCGATGAAGGGAACTGCGCCCTGGCCGAAGATCTTCGGGGCGTAATAGAGGAAAACTTTGTCGACCTCGCCCGAGGCCAGCGCCGCGCCATTCACCAGCGCCCCCCCTTCGATCAGCAGGCTGGTGATTTCGAGTTCTCCCAAACTTTGGATGATGGCCGCGAAGTCGGGGCGGCCGTCGGCAGTTGCCGCTATTTGTTTTACGCGAATGCCTTTTTCTTCGAGAGCCTGTTTTGCGGATTCTTCCGCCGTTGAATAGAGCACTAAAACATCGTTGTCGGCCGTTTGAACGAGGCGCGAGGTTAGCGGAATACGCAGATAAGAATCGAGGATGACGCGCAGCAATTTGCGCCGGCGGGGCATTCCGCTGCGGTCGGTGAGCAACGGGTCGTCGGCCATCACGGTTCCTACGCCAGCGAGAATCGCGTCGCTCTGGTGGCGGAGTTGCTGAACGTGGGCACGCGCTACTTCGCCCGTGATCCAGTGGTAGCCGCTGCGCGATCCTTCGGATGTAGGCGTGGCTGCGCCCGGCTCAGAGCCCGGTTTGGTGGCATCGGCAATTTTTCCGTCAAGCGTCATCGCCGATTTCAGCGTGACCAACGGCTTGCCTCGGCGGATGTATTTGGCGAAACTTTCATTCAGCTTCTTGGCTTCTGCCGCGAACAGTCCAACCTCTACTTTGATTCCGGCGGCGCGAAGTTTCGCGAATCCTTGACCGGCAACTTTCGGATTGGGATCCTCTATGCAGCAGACGACGCGGCTGACTCCGGCGGCGATCACGGCGTCTGCACAGGGTGGAGTGCGGCCCTGATGCGAGCAGGGTTCGAGATTGAGGTAAAGCGTGCCGCCGCGCGTGGAAGTGCCAGCTTGCTCGAGCGCCAGGATTTCAGCGTGTTTTATGCCCTGGTAAGTGTGGCTACCGACACCGACTTCGCGGCCCGAGGCATCGAGCACGACGGCTCCCACTGCTGGATTCGGCGATACGAGTCCGACGCCCGCTCGCGCCGAGTCGAGCGCCCGCCGCATGTGTTGTTCGTCGATGGTCATTGGGGACGTTCTTCGCTATTTGCTATTAGCTTCTAGCTTAAAGCCAGGAGCCAATAGCCGCACTTCACGCAAACAGCGAGTCCACAAAATCCTTGGCATCGAAGGGTAGCAGGTCGCCCGCTTTTTCTCCGACACCTACATAGCGAACGGGCAATCCCAATTCGCGTGAAATGGCTACTACTACGCCGCCTTTTGCGGTGCCATCAAGTTTGGTCAGCACTATTCCCGTCACTCCCGACGATTGCGTGAACTGGCGTGCCTGTTGCAATCCGTTTTGGCCGGTGGTGGCATCCATCACCAGCAACGTTTCGTGCGGAGCGCCTGGGACGATGCGCTGGGCGGTGCGTTTCATCTTTTCTAGTTCTAGCATTAAATTTTGTTTGGTGTGGAGGCGGCCGGCGGTGTCGACGATTACATAGTCGGTTTTGCGTGATGTCGCTGATTGCAGGGCGTCGAACAGGACGGCGGAGGGATCGCCCCCTGGCTTTGTCTTGATCACTTCCGTCCCTGTGCGTTGTCCCCAAATCTCCAACTGCTCGATAGCCGCGGCGCGGAAGGTGTCGGCGGCGCACATCAGAACAGTCTTGCCCTGGGCGCGAAACACCTGTGCCAATTTCCCGATGGTGGTTGTTTTGCCCGCGCCGTTCACGCCGACCACCATGATTACTTCGGGCGTGCCATCCACTTTGGTCACGGGCTGCGATGCGGTTGAGGTGAGAATGGCCAGCAGCTCTTCTTTCAGCAGCCGCTTGAGTTCATTCACATCTTTGATCTGCTTGCGGTCGGCTTTGTCGCGGAGTTTTTCCAGGACTTCATGAGTCGTGGTGGTGCCAAGATCGGCGCCGATCAGTGTGGCCTCGAGATCGTCGAGGGTGGAGCGGTCGATTTCCTTGCCGATGGAGACTACGTCTTCGATGCGCTCGGCCAGATTCTCGCGGGTGCGCGAGACGGCCTCTTTCATGCGCTCAATAAAGCTGGGCTTCTGTACCTCGTCCAGGCTGCCGAACAGAGTTTGAATCATTCACAACGATTATAGGAGAAGGCACGGGAGAAATTTGTAATTTGTGATTTGTAATAGGTAATTCGAGGGGACGATTGGGGCAAAAGCTAGATTGCAAATTACAAATTACAAATGGTTTATGTCCGGCTGATTTCGATGGTGAGAGGATCGATGGGTTGATGTGGCGCGGGAACGGATGCCGCGCGTAGGTCGATCGGGATGTTTTGCGCAGGCTGCTTTTGAATGACAATGTCTCCGCGATAAAACACCGCCATGAGGGCGGTGACCGCCTTGGGGTCGAGGCGCGAGCCGGAAAGATTTTCAATAATGCGTAGAGCATCCACAGGATCGTGCGCCTTCTGGTAAGGACGGTTGGTTGTTAAAGCATCAAACGTGTCTCCGACGGCAATGACCCTTGCCAGGAGCGGGATCTGATCGCCCTTGAGGCCATAAGGATATCCGCGGCCGTTTAGCGCTTCGTGATGCAATTCGATGCCGGGGAGCATTTCGCGGAGTTGCGGCACGGGGCGCAGGATGTTCGCACCCTTGGTGGTGTGGGTCTTCATGATCTCGAATTCTTCGGGAGTGAGAGCGCCGGGTTTTTTCAGGATGCGATCTTCGATGCCGATTTTGCCGACGTCATGCAGTTGCGCGGAGATTCGAAGAACCTCGAGGAAGTCTGGAGCGAGGCCCATTTCGGTGGCAATCATCATCGAGTATTTGGTGACGCGGTCGGAATGGCCCTTCGTATAAGGATCCTTTTCGTCAACCGCGCCGGCCAACATTTGAATCGACCCCATGAAGAGGTTTTTGTTTTCGTCGGCGGCGCGCTTCAGGTCTTCAACGAACTGTTCGAGTTCGTCTGACATGGTGTTGAAGGTGTCGGCGAGCTCGCCAATTTCAGTGCGGGTTTTGATGTGTACGCGCTGCGAAAAATCGCCGCGCGCGATGGCCCGGCTGGAATGCGCCAATACCTGCAAGGGACTAGTGATCCGCCGCGCTGAAAGAATGCTGAGGCCGACGCTCAGAAAAACCGCAAGCCAAGCCAGCAAGCGCGCGGTGCGCTGCATCTCGTAGATGCCGCGATAGGCGTCTTCGCGCGGCTTCTGCACCACGACAGCCCATTCGAGCGAAGTGACTGGGCTATAGGTGCCGAGCATCTCGGTCGCCTCTTTTCCGTCGTTGACGGTGAATTCGCGGGTCGCAGCCAGTTGCGCTTTCGAGCCCACGTCAACGAAGCTGCGGACGATTTCGAAGTGGGTCATATCCTGCCCGGTCGCATACTGCGTGGTCGCACCCGCCACCAACCGGCCCTGGCTGTCGACGACGTAGGGCATAAGACCGGTGAGGCTGACCTGTTGCAGGCGGCGGATCAGGTATTCCATGTCGACGACGGAGCCGATCATGCCAAGAAAATGGCCATCGTACATGATGGGAGAGCTGACCAGCATGACGGTGCGCGCCGATTTTCCGCCGCCGACCATTAAAGGTTGCCCGCTATAAATGCGGCCCTCGCGGGAGGCTTGATAGGCTCGCTCCAGTTCGCGCTGGAGGAAAGCGTCGGGTTCGATTCGGCCGGCCGAAACACCCTTGGCGTCGGCATTGAGCAGGGTGGCGTAGGCAATGTCGTTCGACGAGGAGACGAAATTTTCAAGCATGGCGCGGAGTTCAGGCGTCAGCAATTTTTGCGCGCTCTTCTCGGAGCCCGGATCGCCGCCGTCGCTGGGGTTGGCCAGCATCATGACCTGGATCGACGATGACAGATTGGCCAACATCATGTGCAGCGCTTCCTGATGCTGCGAAATATCGTCGGCCAGGGAGCGCGTGACCGTATTCTGAAGCAGCATTTCGTTGGTTTTCAGGCGCTCGCGATTCATGCTCTCGATCTGGACCGAGTAAAAATACATGGGAAGGACACTGATGGCGAGAAGTACGCCAAGGATGACGTACAGGAGCGGAATGCGCGCGGGAATAGGAAGCTTCAAGGGCAAAAGACAATCCTGGCGGGCCAAGTGCGGGGATGATCTGGTCCGTCTCAGTAACCATTTTAGGTTGGTTTCGAGCGCAGCCCTCAGGTGCTTAAAGTACAGTTGACCGTTACCGAAGTACCCAAGGTAAGTAACCAAAGGGCGTAGAAGGGATTAGGATCGCCAACAAAAAAAACGGCCTACAGGTTTCCTCGTTAGGCGCATCCAATAAAGCCGGTTTATAATACGCCCATCGGTACGGGGTGCGGCATGTGGTCCCTCAAGATTCGCTCCGATTCCTCTCGGCTCCTCGCGTTCCTTCTCGCCTTCTCCTCGCTCGCGCTTGCGGGGAATGCTCCCGCTGCGAAGATTACGCCGCGGACACGCCAGGAAATTATCCGTGCCTTTAGCGATGAACTGATATTCATACGCACGAATTTCCCCATGGGGAAATCGGGGCTCAGGCTCAAGGATGGGACCACAACGCCTAACGGGCCGGAATTGCAGCAATTGATGGCTCTATGGGGGCCGGCAGTGAAACCTGGGGATCGCGCCCGCATCAGCGCCATAGTCATCAAAGACGATCACATCCGTTTTGAGATTAATGGCGGCCCAGTGAAATGGAAGTGGTACCAGCACGTTCAGCTGGATGCGGGTGTGAGTGCGACGCCAATCACGCCGGGGGACCCATCGGCCAACGCGCGCGGCTCCTACGTCGATCTTTGTTTCGACAAGTATGTGCCGGAAATAACCGGACCAGAGCTCAAGCGGTTGCTGCGGCCAGTATTTGATTTCGATTCAAAAACCGGAGTCGAGGCATATCTGGAAACAGTTTCTCCGCAGATCAGGGATGCGATCAAGAATCACCATGTGCTGGTGGGAATGAATCATGACATGGTGATCTACGCCAAGGGGCGCGCGCCACGGAAGGTGCGCGAGCGCGCCGACGATGTGGAATACGAAGAATGGATTTATGGCGAACCGCCGCAGGACGTGGATTTTGTGCGCTTCGTGGGCGACGAGGTAGTGCGCGTCGAAACCATAAAAGTAGATGGACAGAAAATCGTGCGTGTCGATAAGGAAGTTGATCTGGGAACAACCGTAGCGAAGCAAACAGAACGTCCGGCGAATGCCCCTACGTTGAGGCGGCCGGGAGAAGATATGCCGCAGTCGAATCCCGCGAATCCTTCGACTATGCCGCCGGTGCCACCGCCTGCGCCGCCATCCGGGCCGGGTTCGGATCCGGGGCCGCAGCTGGACGTAGCGGCCACGCCTGCGACGCGCTAAATCTGGCGAAGCTTTTACAATAACGACGGAGTGTTTTACGGCCGAGGCGAAGTTTCCGCTATCGACCTTCTGCGCCTCGACCTTCTAAACTATAAGAGTGAAGATTGCCCTCGGCCAGATCAACCCCACGGTGGGGGACTTCTCTGGCAATGCTGCCAAGATCATTCAGTTTGCGGCGCAGGCGCGTGATGCCGGCGCCGGCCTGATCCTTTTCCCCGAACTCTCCGTCTGCGGATACCCGCCGCGCGACCTCGTCGAGAGGCCGTCGTTTGTGGTGCGCTGCCGCGCGACGGTGGAGAAGATAGCCGCTGAAATCCAGGGCATCGCCGTAATCTGCGGGACGGTGACGCCGGCTCATGCCGAATCGGGCAAGAAAGTGATGAACTCCGCCGCGCTGCTTCGCGATGGGCGGGTGGAATTTATTCAGTCGAAGATGTTGTTGCCGACTTACGACGTCTTCGACGAGATGCGCAACTTTGCTCCCGCGAAGAGCCAGCAACTCTTTAACTTTTGCGGCAAGCAGATGGCTTTGACCATCTGCGAGGACGCATGGAACGACAAGCGTTTTTGGAACCGGCGGATGTATGGCGTCGATCCAGTCGAAGAGCTTGTGCGCATAGGTGGAAATTTTGTGCTCAACATTTCTGCTTCGCCGTTTTGGCTGGGGAAGCGGGAGTTGAGGCGCGACATGCTGGCGGCCATTGCGCGCAATCAGAAAGTTCCGGTCGCCATGGTCAATCAGGTGGGCGGCAACGACAGCCTGGTCTTTGACGGATCGAGCCTGGTGATTGCGCCGGACGGGACGGTGATTGCGCAAGGGAAGTCGTTCGCGGAAGACCTGATTTATTTCGACTCGCAGCAACTCAGCGGCGACATGCACGCGCAGATTGATGGCGAGGAGGCGAGCGCATATGAAGCGCTAGTTCTCGGCACACGCGATTATGTGGGGAAATGCGGTTTCAAGCGGGCGATCATCGGGCTCAGCGGAGGCATCGACTCGGCGCTTACGGCTTCGATTGCGGTGGATGCGCTGGGGCCGGAGAACATCGTTGGCGTGGGCATGCCGGGGCCGTATTCATCGCGTGGATCGATTGACGACGCGCGCCAATTGGCGGACAACCTCAAAATTCGATTCGAACTGCTGTCCATCGATGAGATCTATGAGGCTACGCGGCGCACGCTGGCGCCAGTTCTTGCCGGAATGCCGGAAGACGTCACGGAAGAGAATATACAGTCGCGAGCGCGCGGGTTGCTGCTGATGGCGATGTCGAATAAGTTCGGAGCGCTGGTGCTCTCGACCGGCAACAAGAGTGAATTGGCGGTCGGCTATTGCACGCTCTACGGCGACATGGTGGGCGGCCTCGCGGTAATTTCGGATGTGCCGAAAACGATGGTGTATCGCTTGTGCGCGTATGTGAATTCGCGGTGCAGAGTGATTCCAGAGGCGACGATCGAGAAGCCTCCGTCGGCGGAGTTGCGCGCGGACCAGAAGGATTCTGATTCGCTGCCACCCTATGATGTGCTCGACGCGATTCTGGAGGATTTCGTCGAGGACATGGCATCGGCCGAGCAGATTGCGCGGACACATAATTTCGATCTGGAGCTGGTGCGGCGCGTGATACGGATGGTCGAGCGCAGCGAATATAAGCGGCAGCAGGCGGCCCCGGGGATCAAGATTTCGGCGAAGGCGTTCGGGTACGGGAGGAGGTTCCCGATTGCAGCGAAGTCGGAAGTGTAAGCGCGATGGCATTCGCGGCAAAATGCAGATCCCTCGCTTCGCTTGGAATGCCAAATCCTTCAGTAGCATGACTACTCTGGAATTTACTTTCCCCTCGCTATCCCGAGAATGACAACTGCGCCCGATTTTGTAACAATCGGATTTCAATCAAATTCCAAATTATGATCTGCACACATCGCACTTTGCTCGCTGTTCTTTGTTTGTCCGGAATTGCCATCGCTCAACCGGCCCCGACGCTGCAAACCAGGCCCGCCAAGCCGACTGCGGCGGTCACGACCGTGCTGCCCAGCGAGGACACGGTCAACTCGTTTTTATTTCAGATGTTTGGTTATGACGCGACTATAACCTGGAAAATCGGCGACATTCGTCCATCGGAAATTCCGGGGCTGGCCGAGGTTACGATCACGGTTAATAATGCGCAGGGGGCGAACCAGAATCGGCTGCTGATCAGTTCTGACGGTAAGCATGCCATTACCGGCGACGTGCTGCCTTTCGGAGCCAAGCCGTTTGAGGATGCCCGTGCAAAGCTGGAAAAGGGCGTGAACGGTCCCGCCAAGGGACCGGAAAAGGCGGCAGTAACGATTGTCGAATTCAGCGACATGCAATGCCCGCACTGTGCCAAAGCCGCTCCGGGAATTGAACAGCTGTTGGCGCAGGAGCCGGAAGCCCGTTTTATTTTCCAGAGTTTTCCGCTGCCCATGCACGACTGGGCTGAAAAGGCCGCGGATTACGTCGATTGTGTCGGGCGGGCTTCGAATGACGCGGTGTGGAAGTTTATCCAAAAGACATTCGACGACCAAGCCAATATCACGGCATCGAACGCCGATGAAAAGCTGAAAGCCATCGCTACCGCATCGGGCGCGAAGGCGGACGACATAGCCGCATGCGCGGCCAAGGGAGATACGATAGCGAGAGTCCAAGCCTCTCTTGCACTCGGGAAGTCGGTAGGGGTGACGGGCACTCCGACACTCTTCGTCAACGGACGCAATGTGCCGGGCGGTGCGCCAGTCGATGTGTTGAAGAAGATTGTGGACTTCGAGGCAAGCCAGAAGTAGGACATCGGGTCATCGGGCCATCGGGTGATCGAAAAACCTAAAAGCTAAAATCCTTGAGGTTTCGATCGCCCGATGACCCGATGGGTTACTTCAGCCAGATTTCCGGCGCTTCCGGGCGATCAGGGCTGCGGACTACATGAGGCGTGATCAGGATCAGGAGTTCGTCATGCTCTTCTTGTTTGGTGCGCTGCGAGGTCAGGACGCCCAGGCCGGGTACGGTAGAGATTGCGGGAAGCCCCGCTAGGGTCCTCGCATCGGTGTCGGAAATCATCCCAGCGACAACGGCCGGCTCGCCATCCTTCACCAGGATTCCACCTTTATATTCGCGATTAAGAATGTCGGGGATGCCATTGCTGGATACGGTCCCCAGAGTGCGGAATTGAATCTCTAACTCGAGTGCAATGTCGGAGTTGTTGTGAATCAGCGGTTTTGCTTTAAGCGTGAGTCCGATGTCTTCATAGCTGACCGACGGAAACGGCGCGGTATAGGACTGGTTGCCAACGACCGACGCAATCGCCGCGCTGTTAGAGATGGGCGCGAAACTTGCGTTGAGGATGGGATAGCGCTGACCGAGCTTGAAGGTTGCGTCCTTCTCCTGCGACGCGCGCAACTGGACGTGATCGATCTGACGAACGGAGCTTTCATTCATGCTGAGCGCAGCGGATAACTGATCGAGGCTCAGGCCCATGAAAGTCAGTCCGCCGCCGAAGGTCGCCAGCGGCTGGCTGAAGATTGAATTCTGCTGGCCTTGCAATTGCGCGAGCAGCGCGGAAATCGTCGAGTTGCCGGCCTGATTGATGCCGCCCGATGAGATCAGCTGGTTGATCAGGCTCTGAATGTTTTGGCCGGCCAGACCGGCGAGGGCGGCCGCCGGAATGTTATACAGATTGAAGGTGTTGGGAACATGGATGCCGATGTTGCTCATGTAGGAGTGATCGACCTGAAAGACTTGCAGGTCGAGCATCACTTCCGGCCGTTCGCCGTTGAGTTGTCCGAGGAACTCGGTGGCGGCTTCGAGCGCAGCTTTTGGTCCGCGAAGCGTGATCGTGCTGGCCGCGGAGTTGAGGCTGACGAGTTTGAATTCGAAGAGCGTCCGCAGCGAATTTAGCAGCTCGTTAAGATCCTGCGGAGAGTTATTGCCCGGAATGTAAAATGACCGCAACCCCATGCGATCGTAGACGCGATGGTTTTCGGGATTGTCGACGGCGGTGAAAAGAACCCTGTCGTCGAGCGCCACGCTGAAACTCTTGGTCACGGCGGATGCAGCGCGGATGGCGGTTGCAAAATCAGCATTTTGGATTTCGAAATTCACGCGCCGGCTGGGGAAGCCGTCGTCGAAAATTACGGTGAGACCATAGCTGGTGGCGACTGCCGTGATGAGCCCCTTCGAGTCGCCGCGATAATGGAAGTCGTGAAGCGCGTCGATCGGCTGCACGGCGATCGAGTTGGAACTGGCAACCACCTGCGGCGCTTCAGCCGCGTGCACAGGCGCGGGTCCAAGGGCGTCGCGAACGCGCTGCTCGGCGAATTCATTCTGAGGATCAAGATTGAGCGCCGCGCGAAATTCGGCCAGCGCTTCGACTGGCTGGCCGCCGAACAAATCTTTATTGCCGCGATCGAGATGGATGCCGGCTAGATGCTGGCGCATGAATTCGCG
>Ga0187863_10003984_pt1 | contig 10679 bp, 10 predicted proteins | sample June2016WEW_11_1_FD_132975 | JGI IMG/M metagenome (GOLD analysis project Ga0187863, IMG submission 132975) | Peatland microbial communities from SPRUCE experiment site at the Marcell Experimental Forest, Minnesota, USA - June2016WEW_11_10 | ecosystem: Environmental > Terrestrial > Soil >...
ACGGGTTGTTCGTAAGGCCGGCAGACTGACTCACGATCCAGTTTTCGGATGCTCTAATTCCATGCCTCCACGCAAATCCACTCCAGCGCCGACCCCGAAAGAGATCGCCGCCCAAATTCGACAGGCGCTGAAGAGCGGCGGATCGCCCGACCATGCCGCGGGCGTGCAATGGTTCTTCAAAGAAGCGATCAAATCGCATGGCTGGTATACAGCCGACCTGCGCGGGGCGGCGCGAAGTTTCCGACGGGAGATTCGGAGAGGGTTCGGACTCGATTTCGTCGTCAAGGTCGCGGATGAACTTTTTTCTGGCACCGTGCTGGAAGAAAAAGTCATCGCCGTGTTCCTTTTGGAAAATCTCGACGCCGAGTTCGGCGACCGCGAGTTCAACCTGTTCGAGTCATGGCTCGACCGCATCAGCAGTTGGGCCGACCACGACGCCTTAGTGCACGATCTGATCGCGCCCATGGTGGCGTCCAGTCCCGCGCGCGCGAAAAATGTGTTTCGCTGGGCGAAGTCTCCTAATCGCTGGCATCGGCGGGCGGCATGCGTCGCTCTGATTCGCGGCACACGGTCGAAAATGTTCTTCCCTGAGATCACCAAGCTCTCCAATTCGCTTCTCAGCGACGAAGACGACATGGTGCAGAAAGGTCTGGCCTGGATGCTGCGCGAAACCGCAAAGTCCGACCCCATGCGCACCGTGCCCTACTTGATGAAGATTCGCAGGCGCGCTCCGCGACTGGTGTTGCGAACCGCCTGCGAGACTTTGCCGGAAGCAACGAAGAAGCGGATCCTGGCGGTTTAGCGGCGCCGCAGCTCGAACGGGGCGATTCGCTCAAATCCTTCGGCTTTGATTACAATAGAAGTTTGCCCATGAACCTGCCCGCCATCCAAGCTGCGCTGCGCGAACGGAACATCGACGCCTGGCTCTTCTATGACCACCACCACCGCGATCCCATCGCTTATCGCGTGCTCGGCTTGTCGCCCGGTTTGATGGTGACGCGCCGCTGGCTCTATCTGATTCCCGCCGATGGAGAGCCGGTGAAACTGGTGCACAAGATTGAGGCGGGCCATCTCGACACACTTCCCGGCAGCAAGCATCTGTATTCCGGCTGGCAGGAATTATTCGCCACCCTCAAAACGATCCTGGCTCCCTATCGCGACATCGCCATGCAATACTCGCCGAACAACATCGTCTTCACAGTTTCGCTCGTCGATGGCGGCACGATCGACTTGATCCGCGGGCTGGGAAAAAACGTTGTAAGTTCCGCCGACCTTGTGGCGCAGTTCGAATCGACTTGGACGGAAGAACAGATCGACACTCACTTTGCCGCGCGCGACAGCATCGATAAGATTGTGGCCGCGGCCTTCGGTGAGATTGGGCGGCGGGTACGGAATGGTGGAACCAAAGAGCACGAAATTCAGCAATGGTTTATGGAAGCGTTCCAGCGCGAAAATCTGCTTACTGATGACCCTCCCATCGTTGCCGTCAACGCCAACGCCGGCAACCCGCACTACGAGCCGCGCGCAGATCATCCGGTCCCCATTCGCGAAGGCGATCTGGTTCTGCTCGATGTATGGGGAAAAAAGAACACTCCCGGCGCGGTCTATTTCGACATTACGTGGATGGGCTTTGTCGGCGCTGCACCCTCGGCGCGCATGCGTGAAATTTTTCAGATCGTGCGCGACGCGCGCGATGCCGGAGTGAAGACTGCGATCGACGCCATCGCTGCCGGACGTCACATCGCCGGGTGGGAGGTGGATCGAGCCACGCGCGGCTACATCCAGGAAAAAGGCTACGGCGAATATTTTATTCATCGCACCGGGCACTCGATCGGCACCGACGTTCACGCCAACGGCGCCAACATGGATGATCTCGAAATCCATGACGAGCGGAGGCTTCTTCCCAACTCGTGTTTTTCCATCGAGCCCGGCGTCTACCTGCCGGAATTCGGTGTGCGCAGCGAGGTGAACGTGCTGGTGCGCGCAAAGTCGGCGGAAGTAACGGGAAAAATTCAACGCGAGATCGTGACCATCTAATGGCAAATTCCACGGCAAAAACCAGAACCGGCGAGGCCGCACCGGTCAACCTTATGGCGGTGGTCGCTCCCGCACTGGGATGGCTGATTCCTGGCGCCGGCCACATGATCCAGCGGCGCTGGGTACGCGGCATTCTGCTGCTGATCTCAATCGCAACTCTGTTCGTGTTGGGACTGATGATGCAGGGCCGCATCTACAAGGCGAACGGTGGCGACATTCTCGACATTCTCGGCTTCATCGGCGACATGGGCGCGGGTGGTCTCTACATCGTCACACTCGCTCAGGATTGGGGTCAGGGTGCGATCGCTTTCGCCACGGCCGACTACGGAACGAAGTTTATGATCGTCGCGGGACTGCTGAACTTTATCGCGGTCGCCGACGCCTACCACATCGCGATCGGGAAGAAACAATGAAACAGCTTTCAGCGATCAGCCGGCAGCCGTCAGCCGGAAACTGTCGCTCTGCGAGGGGACTGTGACGGTGCATCTGGGCCACTTCAGCGCGGCGGTGGTGTTTGCGCTGTTCACCTCCATCGTCTTCGGCATCACACACCGCGAAAACACCCGCGCCATGGTGCGCTACGGCCTCTACTGCTTCGTCGTGTTCCTCGGTGGAACCATCCTGGCTGGCTGGGCCATGTGGGTATTGAGAAGATAGCTGCTGAAATCAGCTCTTAGCTATTAGCCTTTAGCTATTAGCTTGCTCCTCACCAACCCGGCTGGGAATCAAGCAAATCGCGGAAAAGATCGAATCATTCCGGCAAAGCCAAGAGCTAAAAGCCAAGAGCCAAGCGCGGCCTCTCTCACCCCTGCCACACAAACGCATCAAAGATACGCTTCGTATCGAAATTCAGTCGTCGGTAGAGATCCACGGCGCGCGAGTTGGCTTCGGTCACCGTCAGCGAGAGCAACGAAAACTTTCGCTTCCTGAGTTCCGCGACCGTGGCCGCCAGCAAAGCTTCGCCGATGCCGCGGGAGCGATATTCCGGCAGAATGCAGATCTGCGTCACGTGACCCACGTCGTTGCGCACGCGGGAACACAGAATCAATCCGATCAAGCTCTTGGCCTTTCGATCCAGCGCCACATACGAAGATTCCGCGTCGAACAAACCGCATCCCGGAAAGCGAACAATGTTGTTGAGAAAGCGCAGCGATCCGCTCAGCGTGTGATACTGATCGTTGATCTGGGCGTCCACATGGCCACGATAGGCCGCAGTAATCACGGCAGCAGCCGCCTGATAATCGCCCTCGACCCACCGCCGGATTTCCACTTCCGGATGCAGACCCGTCGACTGCGCAGCGGCGCTGCCTTCTAGCGGCAACACCATGAACAGCCGGGGGTGGCGCTGAAAACCTTGCTCCAGAAACGGACGCGCCACCGCTCCCGCCTCGTGCGCCAGCAATTGCGCTTCGACGCGATGAATGCCGGGCGACTGTTGCAGCGTCTCAATCACGTGCGTGAGCAGCCGCAACTCCACCTGGCGCGAATCGGGCAGGCGCGCGCCATTGGTCACGTAAAGGTCGCCGATCACTCCCTTGCTGCCCTCATAGACAAAAAAGGAATAACCAAAGATGCGTCCACGATCGACCGCAGCGTAGCCGGGAAGAATTTTCGCGTCGACATAGCGCAGAATCATCTCCGCCGAGCCGCTGTAGTCCCACGAAAGCAGGCGTGCCCAGAGCTGCGTCTCGTCTTCGAGAAGCGGACGCAAATCCACAGAAGAAAAATGCCTGAGGTCGAGAATCTCCAAAGCGCTCCTGCTTCGTCAGCCGCAAGAAAAGAGGTGGCAACCATCGCGGCGGCAAAAGTTCGAGTGTAGTGGGTTCGCGGACCAGAGGCAAACACCCCGAACAACGGGCAACAACAGCCGCGGGCCGCGAAAACTGAACGGATGCGTGCACCGTGGAAGAGCGGCCCATCAGCGCTGCGTAAAGCCTCCCCGACCGCGGGGGCGTCAGCCCTGATCGTCGGATTCTGTTTCCATCACGGGTGGTTCAGAAGCACTGCTAGTGCGCCGAGCCTGATCCCGCCGCCGCAACCCAATAGTAGTCAACGTGCTGTGGAGCAAAGTGACCGAGCAGCAGGATGCGCCGGCCTGCCACTTGCCTTTCGATTTCCGTCCGCGAATTCTCCGGCGCCACCAGCAGATGCTCCTCGGCGGGAACGCTGTCTTTCTCATAGCGACGAACGGTTTGGTTACGATAAAACGTCAGGCCGTAATCGGTTTCACGGCGAACCCCGAAGACCGCAAGTGGCAGCGAATAGGTTTCCACGCTTGCAATCTGCCTGGCGAGAGGACGAGATGAGAGAGTCTGGTCGAGCGACGCCGATCCGATTTTAAGAACAGCCGCAACCGCCAGTACCACCGGGATCAAAGTTACGAAACGCAGCATGCGCAATCCGGCGCGGCTGCGCAGCGTGAAAGCGACGCCAGCAGCCAGCACAAAACCAAAAAACAGCGCACCGAGCATGGACTGACCTCGTGGCAGCCGATGTTGCACCGCGAAGTAGCCAGCGAACAACGCCGGCACGATGCACGCGCCCGCCAGCACCGCATGTAACACCACCAGCCACTTCGCAGGAGTTGCATCCTCCTGTTGCTTCAGATGCCGCCGCAGATAATCCGCCAGCAACAGCGCCCCCGCCGGGACCGCTGGAAGTATGTAGCCCGGCAGCTTGGATTGCGAAATCGAGAAAAACACTACCGGCGCAATCAACCACAGCATAAGAAGAATGCGAAACTGAGGTTCGCAATTTTCGTCCACTTTGTCACTCGTCGACCTCTCGGCCCACCAGAGACGGGCCGACTCCGCGAACGACGCCGTCACAAAAACTGCCCACGGCACCAATGCCAACAAGGTAACCGGCAGGTAGTACCAGAACGGCGCGTGGTGGTGATAGAGATTGCTGGAAAAGCGCTCCAGGTTGTGTTGCAAAAAGAAAATGTGGAAGAATTCAGGATTTCGCAACTGTACCGCAAAATACCAGGGCAGAGAAATCGCACAATAAAGTGCGATGCCGGGCAGCCAGAGAGTTTTCACAACCCTCCGCAACTCGCGCGCAGCCACCGCATAGAGCCCAATGATCAAAGCAGCTAGAAACGGAGCGACCGGCCCTTTGGCCAGCGTACCCAGAGCCACGAAAAAGTAAAATGCCGCGAGATAAATTCGCTTGTCGCTCTCGCGCCAGCCCCACCACGCCAGCATGGCGATGGAAAACGTGGAAGCCAGCGCCATGTCGGTGCCGGCGGCCCGCGCATAACCGATCACTCCCGCACAGGAAGCCGTGATCAGCGCGCCATCCAGCTCAACTCCGGGACGGAAGCGTCGCAAAAAAACATAGACGGCGATCACCAGCACTGTCGCATCGAACGCGGAAGGCACGCGCGCCGCCGCATCGCTTACACCGTACAAAGAATAGGCGAGCATTGCCTGCCAGTAATACAACGGTGGCTTCTCCAGCCAAGACTGCCCGCCGAGCACAGGAGTGATCCAATCGCGGCGCTCCAGCATTTCACGCGCCACCTGCGCGTAGCGCGGCTCGTCCGCCCCGACCAGTCCAAATTGTCCCAAGCCGTAGAAGAAGAGGAATGCACAAAATCCCGCCAGCAGGAGGACGTCGGTGCGAGTGCGGGTGGTCATGGGAAATTTCAGATTGCAGATTTCAAATTGCAGATTTTAGATTTCAGATTTGAAACCGATGCCGTCGGGCAGGTCTTTCAATCTGCAATCACAAATCTAAAATCTGCAATTGCTTTCCTACTGCACCGCCGTCCCGCGCCGCAAATGAACCAAAACCTGCCGCACAGCCTCTGCCAGGGGCCCGTCCACCGAACAGCCGCTGGCGCATTCGTGGCCTCCGCCGCCGAAGTTCTGAGCGATACGCGCCACGTCGAGTTTGCCTTTGCTGCGCAAGCTTACGCGCTGGCGCCCATCGGGAAGTTCGCGAAAGAAGGCCGCTACTTCCACTTCACCGATCGAGAGAACGTAATTCACCAATCCCTCGCAATCTTCTTCCCTGGCGCCGCAACGATCCATCTGTTCCTGCGTCACCCACACCCAGCCGAGATTGCCTTCCTGCCGCAGGTTGCGCAGCGCCTCGCCCAACAGCCGTAACTTGGCGCTGGAATGCGCGAAGTAAATGCCCCGCGCGCAGTGCGCCGGATCGGCCCCCGCCAGCACCAGCTCGCGAGCCAACGCAAACGTGTTTTGGTTGGTGCCTTGAAACATGAACGAGCCGGTGTCGGTCATCAGCGCCGTATAAAGGCAAGTCGCAATCTCCGGAGAAAATTTTACCCGGGCTTCGCGCGCCAGCCGGAAAACCATCTCTGCGGTCGCCACCGCATGCGGATCGATCCAGTTGACATGCGCGAACGGCCGCCCCGTAGCATGGTGATCGATGCTGATCAGGAAACGATCTTCCAAACCCCCCAGCCGCGTGCGATGAATGCTGTCACATTCCAGAATGATGGCGGCCTCATAGCTCCCGCTCACGGTGCTGGCCTGCAGCACCTCGTCAGCAAACGGCAAAGACCGGTAGATGCGAGGCACACCATCATGCAATACCACATCGGCGTGTTTGCCCAATGCGCGCAGAATCTGGCAGCACGCCAGCGCGGACCCCACCGCGTCGCCGTCGGGGCGCGCGTGCGAAGTCAGCACAAAACGTTCGCGCTGCGCAATCTGCCTTAGAACATCCTGCAGCATCTGGCTATTGTTTCTCCTTCGCCCGTGCCGCGCTCTTCTTTGCGCGCAGCCTCGTGCGCTGCAATAATTCTTCCACTCGCGCCTTCTCAATGTCGGAACGATCCAGCCGGAAATACAATTCCGGCGCGCGCCGCAAACGCAAGCGCTCCACCAGTTCATGCCTTATATATTCCCGCGCTGCCGCAAGCCCCTCCAGACTTCGCTCGGCCTCCTCGTCATCACCATCCACAAACACCCACACTTGCGCCGACCGCCCATCGTCCGCCACTATCACGCTGCTCACGCTCACCAACCCAATCCGCGGATCAGCCAGTTCGCCTTCCACCAGCGTTTCAATTTCCTCGCGCAAAGCTTCGCCTACACGACCGCGATGATACTTGAGCCCACGCTTCTCCAAACTTCACCTCGAATAAAACCCATGACAATATCAGAAAATCGCCCGCGTGTGTTGGCCCAGATGCCTAATTGTCTCTCGCTTTCCTGGAGCCGGGGTAAGTACAGAAGTAACAATGCGATAGCGAGGCACGGGCCGCACGTCCCCATCTGGCCGTTAGTTATTGAAGTGAAGCGAGCCTAGAAATACTCCACCGAAGAGTCCTCAACATCCGCGCCGTGGTTATTGGCAATGCGAGTAGCCGCGCGCTCCACGTTTCTCATCAGGCCGTCAAGATAGTCGCGCGAGTCGGAGATGCTGACCACCCCGATCGTAGCCCGGTTCCACAGGCTGGATGCATCAAGCTCGGCCACAGAGACGTTGAAACTTGCGCGCAGACGATCCTTCAAGCTCCGCACCACTTGTCGCTTGTCCTTGAGAGATTGCGCTGCTTCGATGTGCAGTTCGAGGGTAAGAAAGGCGATCATAAAAAAGAGCCAGGGGCGAGAGTTCAGGAGTCAGAAAAAACTGGCCCCTAATCCCTGATCCCTGGCCCCTGCTTTACGCGATCACTTCCGCCGCAATCCGCTCCGTGACGAATGCCTCGATCACGTCGCGGGCCTTGACGTCGCCGTAGTTCGAGATCGAGATGCCGCACTCCATGCCGTTGGTCACTTCTTTGGCATCGTCCTTGAAGCGGCGCAGCGAGCCGATCTTGCCCTTGAACACCACGACGTTGTCGCGCAGCAGGCGCACTTCTGAGTCGCGCTTGATGAGCCCGTCGGTCACGCGGCACCCGGCAATCGTTCCCACTTTCGGGATGCGGAAAGTTTCCAGCACTTCGGCCCGGCCCTGGTATGTTTCCTTGATCGTAGGTTCGAGCAACCCGGTCATGGCGCGCTTGATCTCGTCCTGCAGTTCGTAAATGATCGAGTGCAGCCGGATGTCCACTTCTTCCTGCTCGGCCAGTTCCTGCGCCTTGCGCTCCGGACGCACGTTGAAGCCGATAATGATGGCATTCGACGCCGAAGCCAGCAGCACATCCGTCTCGGTAATTGCGCCAACTCCTGAGCGCAGCACCTTGAGTCGCACTTTTTCGTTCGACAATTTCGCGAGCAGGTCGCCCAGCACTTCCACCGACCCCTGCACATCGCCCTTCAGGATGATGTTCAGTTCCTTGGTGCCGGCAGTCTTGATCTGTTCCGCCAACCCTTCAAGCGACACGCGCGAACTCTTCGCCAACATCGCCTCGCGCGCTTTCTGCTCGCGATATTCTGAAATGCCGCGCGCCTTGTCGCGATCCGCCACCACCACGAACTGATCTCCCGCCTGCGGCAAACCTTCCATACCCAGAATTTCCACCGGCGTCGAGGGCGGAGCTTCCTGCAGCGCGGCCCCGCGATCGTCAAACATGGCGCGGACTTTGCCGTAGACGTTGCCCACTACAAAATTATCGCCGGCCCTCAGCGTACCGTTCTGCACCAGCACCGTGGCCACAGGTCCGCGGCCGCGGTCAAGTTTGGCTTCGAGCACAACGCCCGTAGCGGCGCGCTCCGGCGTAGCTTTCAATTCGCCCAGGTCGGCGACCAGGGCAATCATTTCCATCAACAGGTTCAGATTGGTTTTCTTTTTCGCGGAAACATCCACGAACACCGTCTTGCCGCCCCAATCTTCCGGCATCAGCCCGCGATCGGCGAGTTGCTTCTTCACGCGGTCGGGAAGAGCTTCGGGCTTATCGATCTTGTTCACTGCCACGATGATGGGAACTTCCGCAGCATGCGCGTGATCAATCGCTTCCAGCGTCTGCGGCATCACGCCGTCGTCGGCCGCAACCACCAGCACCACAATGTCCGTCGCCTTCGCACCGCGCGAACGCATACGCGTAAACGCTTCGTGGCCCGGCGTATCGAGAAACACAATCTCGCGCCCAAACGCAGGCGACGCCGTGTCGATAATGCGAACCTTGTACGCACCAATGTGCTGGGTTATGCCACCAGCTTCGCCACCGGCCACGTTCGTGAGACGAATCGCATCCAGCAGCGTGGTCTTGCCGTGATCCACATGCCCCATGATCGTGACCACGGGCGGTCGCGGCACCACTTCCACGCTGGTATCTTCGGTGACGGCCGCGTCAATTTCTTTCGAAGCCTGCTCTTCGAACGTGATCACGTTGGTCTCGGCGCCAAAGAAGCGCGCCATCTCGCTGGCCAGTTCCGCGTCGAGCGTCTGGTTGACCGTGGCAAACACGCCGCGCCCCAGCAACCGCGAGATCACATCTTTCACGCGGATGTCCAGCTTCTCCGCCAGATCCTTCACGCTGATGCCTTCGGTGATGGTGATGCTCCGCGTGATCGGCAACGGCTCGTTCGACACCACCATGCGCGATGGCGGAACGTAGCCCTTCATCGGGCCTTCCTTCACGCCGCGCGGAACGTAGCGCTGCCCCGGCCGTCGCGAAGGCGCTCCCGGACGACTCCCCGGACGCACCGGTCCCGGCGGCGGAAGCCCCGGACCTACGCCAAGCGGACGCGTACCCGTCGGCGACTGCCGCGTCGGGTGCATCGGACGCCGCTCCCCCGGCCTCGCAGCCGGACGCGGTGGACCACCCGGCACTTGCGGCCGCGGCCGCTGAAAAATTGGCTGTCCCGGCACCGGGCGCCCGGGCGCGGGACGCAACGTTCCCGCCGCCGGAGCCCCAGCTTGTGCGGTGGGCGCAATTGGCCGAGGCGGCGGAGCTTTATACACCGGTCGCGGCCCCGTCTGCGGCACAATCATGCGCGGCAAAGGAGTCTGCGGCGCAACCGGCGCGGACGCGGGCGGACGCGGCGAGGCTACCGGTGCTTGCCCTGACACAGGAGATGGAACATGAGATGAAACTTGAGATGGAACCTGCGGTGAAACAGCAGACACCGAAGCCGGAGGTGCGCTTGGCGCAGCCGGCGCCACAGGCCGCGCAAGCGGAGCCGCAACCACTGGAGGCGCAGCCACTGGCCGCTCAACCGGAGCCGGAGTCACAAGCCGAGGTGGAGCAACCGGCGCCGCTGGCGGTGCCAGAACTGTGCTCGCAGCTGGCGCCGGCGGAGCAGGCGCCTTGGCCACCGGAGGCGCGGCAACCGCAGGCTTGCTAACAACCGGAGGCGAGGGAATCACCGCGGGCGGATGCGCCACAGGCGGCACTACACGCGCCGGAGGTGAGGCCACAGCCTCTTTCCGCTGCGTAATCGCCTTCAGCACATCTCCCGGCCGGGTGATGTGCGACAGGTCAATCTTGGTTTTGATTTCGTCTTCGCCGCGCGCCGTGCGGGCGGATCGCGCAGAGGGAGCCGCTTCGGCGGACGCACGGAAGTGCACCCGTACCTTTTCTGCTTCGAAGTCTTCCAGCGAACTGGAATGGGTCTTTTTCTCGGTCACCCCGACTGCCTGCAGGACATCGAGAATAGCCTTGCTTTTAACTTCCAGCTCCCTGGCGAGATCGTTGATTCGAACCTTGCTCATCCGGCCTTTCTTGCTTCCGCGTGTGCTCAGGTCTTCATCTGAGCCTCACTCGGTTCAGCTTGGTGGGC
>Ga0187863_10003987_pt1 | contig 10670 bp, 7 predicted proteins | sample June2016WEW_11_1_FD_132975 | JGI IMG/M metagenome (GOLD analysis project Ga0187863, IMG submission 132975) | Peatland microbial communities from SPRUCE experiment site at the Marcell Experimental Forest, Minnesota, USA - June2016WEW_11_10 | ecosystem: Environmental > Terrestrial > Soil >...
GGATCAATTGAAGCTGAAGCTGCCGCCGAACCTGACGGTGGAGAGTGTTCCACAGGACGCGCAGGTTCCCTTTACGCCGAATGCGGACTATGTATCGAAATACCGGGGCGCGGCGGGAATCTATCAATACGCGAGGCGGGTTCGCGTGGCCAACATTTTGTATCAGACGCAGGAGTATCCGCAGCTGCGCGATTTCTTTCAGAAAGTAAATGCGCAGGATCAGCAGCAGCTGGTGCTGGATCGGGCGCCGGCGGCGGCCAGTGCTGCAGGTGGATCGGGGGCGAACGAGTGAGCGATCGGATGGCAGAGAGCAGAGCACAGAGGACAGCGGTCAACGACCGGCGGACCATGCGCGGCGCGCAAATTTGGACGGGTGCCCTGTTGATGCTGGGTTGCGCCGGGATGGCGCATGCGTCGAAGGACGCGCAGCTGCCGGACTGGGTGTTGCAGGCTTCGACGGACGCGCCACTGAAAGGCGATTGGCGCGACGCGAAGGCGGTTTACCTGCTCGAGGACACGCTGCTCACAATCCAGCCGGACGGGCGGCCGGTGGAGCGATATCGAGCGGTGGTCAGGATCCTGCGGCCGCAGGGGCGCAATGAAGCCCATCCTGTGACCTGGTTTACGAAAGACGAGAAACTTGAGTCGTTTCACGTGTGGAGTATTGGGCCGGACGGGCACCACTACGCGATGAAGGATGCAGAGTACATAGAGTCCGGCGATGTCGGCGCTGGGGAAGGCATTCTCTACGGGGATATTCGGATGAAGGTGGCATCGCCGCCAGGCGCCGATCCAGGCGGTGTGGTGGCGTGGGAGTACGTCAAGCAGCTTTCTCCGTATTTCGCCGAGGACACGTGGAGCTTTCAAAATTCGGTGCCGACGGTTCGGTCGGTGTACGAGATCGATCTGCCGGGGGCCTGGCACGAGGAGGCGGTGTGGTCGCGGCACGCGCGCGTGGAACCGGCAGAGACAGCTCCCGGTCACTTCCGCTGGGAGCAGGCGAATATCGACGGCATCGATTTGACGGATGTGCCGCTGCACCCGGCCTGGGAGGCGCTGGCGGGGAGGATGACGGTGCATTTCAGCGCGGATCCGTTGCCGGAAGGGGACGCGCTGTGGTCGAAGATCGGCAACTGGTATTACGGCCTGGCAGCGCCGCGGAGCGAGGGCGGAGGAGATGTGGCATCGACGGCGCGCACGCTGGCCGGGGATGGCGATTTCATGGCCAGACTGGCGAAAGTCGCCGACTTTATGCAGCAGCAAATCCGGTATGTCGGGATCGAGATCGGCATCGGGGGATGGCAGCCGCATCCGGCGCAGGATATTTTCCGAAGCCGGTATGGAGACTGCAAGGACAAGGCGACCCTGACGGTGGCCATGCTGGACGCGGTTGGAATTCGCGCGGCGTGGGTGAGCGTGGACGATCGGCGCGGGGTGATCGATCCCAATGCACCGTCTCTGTTCGGCAATCACATGATTGCGGCGATCGAGATTCCGAAGGGGTATGAGAACCCGCGACTGCAGGCGGTGGTGACGACGAAGTCGGGAAGACGGTATCTGATCTTCGATCCGACGAACCCTTATGTGCAGGTGGGGCAGTTGCCGGATTACGAGCAAGGAAGCTATGGTGTGCTGGCGGCCGGCGACGACAGCCAGCTGATCCAGCTGCCGATTCTGAATCCGGACGCGGAATCGATTGACCGGAAGGCGAAGTTCGAACTGGCGGCGGACGGAACACTGAAGGGCGATGTGACGGTGCTGCGGTCGGGGGCCTCGTCGTGGACAATGCGCGACCGGCTGGCGACGGACAGCGACAAGGAACAGCGGGAGCTGGTGGAGCGATTGCTGCAGCATGATTTCTCGACGTTCACGCTGGGAGATGAAAAGGTCGCGCACGTGCGGGATCTGGATAAGCCGCTGGAGATGGATTATTCAGTGACGGCGCCGCTGTATGCGAAGGGAGCGGGCAGTTTGCTGCTGGTGCGGACGCGCGTGGTGGGCAGCGACGCGGAGGGGCTGGATGAAAAGCCGCGCAAGGTCCCGATCAGCTTTACGGGAGTGGGGACCTGGAGGGACGATTTCGACGTGAAGATCCCGGCGGGGTACACGGTGGACGATGTGCCCGATCCGGTGAGCCTGGATGTGGGATTCGCGACATATCACAGCGAGGTGAAGGCCGAGGGTGGAGCGCTGCACTACAAGCGTGAGTACGTGCTGAAGAAGCTGGAACTGGAGCCGGGCGAGTACGGGAAGCTGCGCAAGCTGGAAGCGGCGATCACCACGGACGAGAACAGCGACGCGGTGCTGAAGAAGCAGTAGGGAGGCCGGCGGGCCGATCGCGGATCGACCCGGCACGACTTACTTACTCATGGGTTACGGAGCGCCTCCATCTGAGCCTCCAATTCCGGCAGGCTGAGACCTGCGGGACTCGTGCCCTTCTTCGCCATCCAGTCCTGGTCTGCGATCGCGTAGACTTCGTCGACATATTTTGCGAAGAAACTCCAGGTCATGGTGTAGAACTCTCCCCATGAGATGACGCGGGCTCCGTCGGCGGTGTAGCCGGCAAGGACGACGGCGTGACCTCCGGTGATCTGGTTGTTTGTGGTCTGAACGTCCCAGACGGCAGGGGTCTGCGCGGGCGGATCGGGATTAATGTAGTAGGGCACCTGGAGGCCGATGTAGGCAACGCCGCAGTCGTAGATGGTGTGCTTCACATCGTCGACCATGCGGGGATCGACCTCGACGAACGCCGAGATTTTTTGCACGCTTGCCGCAGTCGGCCCGGTGGGCGCTCCCGTTTTCAGAAGGTAAGTAAGCACCTTCTGTTCGTTGCCGCCGGGACCTTCCCCTTTTTCTCCGGGTGTGTAGCCGCAGGCGCGAATGTAGAGTTGTTCCACGTCGGAGTCGGGCTCTGTGTCGATGGCGCCGGTGGTGTTGATGCTCCAGACCTGCAGCGCGTGATAGAACGCGGCGCAGGTGCAATCGCCGAGCGTGTCATTGAGCATCATGCCGAGGTTTGTCGGCATCTTTGCGGTCCAGTCGCAGGCCGGCGGCGGAGGAGCGATCGTTTTGCCGGCGAGCAGAGCGCTCATGTGGGGAATGCGTGGGTCGTAGGTTCGGGCGAGACGTCCAAGTTTGCGAGCCATGGGATCTCCTGATTCGAAAGTCGGGTTGCCGATTTTCAGATTCTTCCTGGGAATCGGGCCTGTAGAGCGTTGAAGAAGGCGTTAGCGAGTTTTTGAAATCCTGATGGATATGGGTGGAGTTCGTTGGCCCAGTCGGCTGTGGCAAGGATGCCCTGGGTTTGGATCAGAGTGAAGTTGTTGTTTGGATCGCCCGCAAGCTGGAACAGAAGGTCGTGGAACCTGATCAGCGCCTGATGGAGGAGCGCCGTGCCGTTGGCTGCATTGCCGGTAAACGAGAGGGATGGCTGGAGCCAGGGGCCTGCACACACGGGATGGCTTCCATTGGGAATGGGGAAGTCATAGCAATGGCCGAATATCGGCACGCCGGGCGCATAGCTGTCGCGGAAGGCGAAGAGGTCCCGGTAGGAGGCCTCCACCATGTCGAGCACGCCCTGAAAGCGGGCGGCGTCGAGCCCGCCGCCGGCGTAATCGAGGAAGATGCAGAACTGATTGCCGGCGATGTCGTCGCCGCCGCCGGAGAACAGGATCGCGTCGGGTCCCTGGTTGAGCCAATTCGCGGGATCCTGGATGCTTTGGATCATGCGCTCCTGTTTTGGCACGGACATTTCCTCGCTGGTTGCATCGCCGAAGTGGGAGACGTTCTGGATGGCGGGATTGGGGTTCCCCATCTTCTGCAGCTGCGCGATGATGTCGGTGTCGCCGGTGAGTGAGAGTCCGTTGCCGTCGAGAGGATAGTCGAACCAGGAATCGCCATGCGCGAGCATGACGAGTGGAGTGGCCGGCGCGGGGCCTGCCGCCGCAATCCCTCCCGGCGCAGCTGACATCGTTGCGGTGTGAGCTGTTGCTTTGATGGCGGCAATTTTCGCCTGATGCTGTTTTGTGCGGTCGGCGATTTCGGAATTGATGGCGTCGCGAAGCTGCTGGCGAAGGGCGATACTCTGGCGCATGGGCGTATCTCCGGATGAGGATAAATGAGCAGCGGCGTACTCCCTGATCTCAGTCCCCGCAGGTTGGTACGCAAGCGGCAGGGCGCGATGGAGGAGGCTCGCAAGCGAACTCTCCTGGGATCATCCGGGGCCAGTAAAGGCAGTAAGGCAGTAAGGCACACCATATTGACCGGTTGCCTGCCAACTGTCAACGGGGAAAATCGGCTGATGTCGGGGCAGCGTAAGACGATTCACGTTCTTTCCGGCTTGGCTAAAGACGCAGCGACGCGAGCTGGCCTATTTCCAGACGTGAGGAATGTCGCCGGCCGGTTTGTGCTGGGTAATTTCGGAGTAAGTAATGGCAAAGTCAGTGCTGAGGTCGCGCGGCGTCCAATTGCGATCGCGATCGGGTAACGACAGGTTGAGCTGCGAGAGGGTCCTGCCGGCGTCGACCTGCGCTTTCACGGCGTTGTAGAGGTCGGAGAGAAAGGTTCGCTGGCCAGCGAGAATCTCGGGGCCGCCGGCGTCGCCGTGGCCGGGAAGGACATGGAGCGGGTGGAACTGTCCGGCGTGCAGCAGGACCTCGGGCCAGTTGGCGATGTTGGCATCCCAGAGCTTGTTGCGCGGACCGTTGACCGCTGCGTCGCCAGTGCAGAGGATGCGCTCCTTTGGCAGCCAGACGAATCCGTCTCCGCGCGTATGGGCCCAGCCGAGGAACCAGAACTGCACTTCGCGGGTGCTGTCTTTGAGGATAAAGGGACTGGTGCGGAAGGTGAGCTCGGGGCGGGGAGCATCGGTGAGCTGGAGGGAACGGACATCTTCACGTTCGGCAGCGGTGGCCAGCCATCGCTGCGGCTCGTAGCGATTCATTTCGTCGACAACGCCCTCGTAGGCGAAGGTGGTTGCGCCTGCATTGGTCCAGATTATGTTGCCGTAGGCGTGATCGCGATGGGAATGCGTGTCGAAGACGAAAAGGACGGGTTTGGGAGAGAGCTGGTGAATGTCGCGGACCAGTTCGCGGGCGCGGCCGGGATAATTGGCGTCGACGACGATGAGGTAGTCCTTCATCTCGATCACGACGTTATTGCAGTAGCCTTTCGAAGAATCGCCGGGGAGAAACCAGACACCGTCGGCAATCCTGAGCGCGTTGAGGCGATCTGTGTCTGCAGCTCTCGTGAACGGTGCGAGGAGGAGCAGGAACAGAGGGAAACCGAGAAAGCGCCGGAGCAAACAACGGGTTGAGCAATTCACAGCGGACCTATCTTCGTTCCTTCTGCACGGGGACGACCTGAACGGTGGTGTCACGCATTTCAGTGAGGAAGCGATTGATGATGGAGCCGCGCAGTAGGATATCCCAGCGCGAGCGGGCCGACTGGCCGAAGACGACGTGGGAAATGTTCTCTTTGCGGGCGAACTCGATGAGGGCGTCGGCGACTTTTTTGTCCTTGAGGGTAACGACGCGCGCGCCCAGATCGCGCGCCATGCGCTGATAGTCCTCGAGGCGGGCGAAGGCCTCGGGATCGCCGTGGCGATGGTCGCTGTCGGGAGTTTCGACGTAGACAACGTACCAGTTGGTGGCGAGGCGGCCGGCGATGCGGGCGCCGACGCGAACGAGGCGTTCCATACCGGCGCGGGGCGAGAGGCAAACCATGACCTTCTCGGGGATGGGGGCCTGCTCGAGTCCCTGATTGCGGCGGTACTCGGCGGCGGCGGCGCCCACCTGTTCGGCGGTCGTGCGCAGAGCCAGTTCGCGGAGCATGTTGAGATTGCCCTTGCGGAAGAAATTAGCGAGGGCCTGCTCGACTTTTTCGGGGGCGTAGATCTTGCCCTGGCGGAGGCGATCGCGCAGCTCGTCGATGGTGATGTCGACGTTGACGACCTCGTCAGCGTGGCGCAGGAAGCTGTCGGGAACGGTTTCGCGAATCTGGGTACTGGCAGAGCGGGCGACGGCGTCATTGAGCGTCTCGAGGTGCTGGACATTCATGGCGGTCATGACGTTGATGCCGGCGTCGAGCAGCTCGAGGACGTCTTCGTAGCGCTTATGGTTGCGCGAGCCGGGGACGTCGGTGTGGGCCAGCTCATCGACGATGCACCAGGCGGGATGACGGGCGAGGATAGCCTCAAGATTCATCTCGCGCAGGATGACGGAGCGGTACTGAATTTCCTGGAGCGGGACGATCTCCAGGCCTTCGACAAGCGCGGCGGTCTCGGCGCGCCCGTGAGGCTCAATGAGGCCGATGACGATGTCGATGCCCTGGCGGCGCATGAGGTGCGCGTCTTCGAGCATGCGGTAGGTTTTGCCGACGCCGGGAGCGGCTCCGAGATAGACACGAAGGCGGCCAGGCTCTGGAGTATCGGAATGGGGCGGCGTGAGGTCGCGCGCGAGGCCCTGGGTCGGATCGGGAGGTGGAACGGGCGGCGTGGTCATCCGACCTCCACGGGGTGACGGTCTGGTTCGGCGACGGCGATGGGGAGCGTGAAGCGGAAGGTTGTCCCCGCGCCAAGCCGGCTTTCCACGGACACCTGGCCACCCTGAGACTCAACGAGGCGGCGCACGAGCGCGAGGCCGAGCCCGGAGCCGCCGCCGGCGGGGTCGCCCGTAAACCTGCCGAAGATGGTGGGCAGACGCTCGGCTTCGATGCCGCGGCCGTTGTCGTGGACGAAGAACTGAACGCGCTCCTGCTGCTCGGCGGCTCCGAGGCGAATGTGTCCGCCTTCCGGCGTATAGCGGAGGGCGTTGGCGATGAGGTTGTCGAGGACGGTGCGCAGCGCGCGCCGATCGGCCTGAACGTAGGCGACATCCTCAAAGGCAATGAGCTCGATGTCGATGTTCTTGTCGTGAGCCGCATCGCGGGAGCGCACGATGGCATCGCAGAGGGCGTCGATGGGACGGACTTTCTCAATGCGGAGCTGGCGGCGGCCGGTTTCGAGTTCGGCGACTTCGATCAGGTCGAGCATCAGATCGTCGAGATGTTCCGCCTCCTGAGCGGCGCTGGTGGCGATCTCCATCTGGAGCGGGCGCAGCTCGCCGGCGTGGTTCTGCGTGAGCGCATAGAGGGAAAGCCGCAGGCGCCGGATGGGCTCGCGCAGCTTCTGCGAGGCGACAGAGAGAAAGCGGGATTTGAAGCGGTCAACCTCGGCGATTTCGGTTACGTCCTCCAGCAGCGTGACGGCGCCGAGGAGCTTGCCCTCGCTGTCACGCATGGGCGTGGTGCGCAGGCGATAGCTGCGCTCCGCCTTGCCAATGCGCATGGGGAGCAGCGCGGCCTGGCCTTCCTCCGCGGTGGTGGCGCGCTGCATGGAGACGGCAGCGCGGATGGCGTTGAGGATTTTGTCGCCGCCGGGCGTGGTGGCGAGGACCATGCGGTCGACTTCCGCGCCCCCCGACGTGCCACCCAGCAACTCCACCGCGGCCTGGTTGAGCTTGAGCACCTGGCCTTTGCCGTCGGTGACGATGACCGGCTCAAAGATGGAGCGCACGACGGCGTCGATGAGCTGGAACTCCATCTGGCGGCGGCCGGATTCGGTTTCGCGAAGGTCGCGGAGCTGGATGGCGAGACGGTTGAGCTCGGTGGCGATCGTGCCGAGGTCGTCTTTGGAGCGCCACTCGACACGCTGATGAAGATCGCCCTGGCCGATGCGCCGCGCCACCCGCGCGGTATGACGCAGCGGGGTGATCACCAGGAAGAGCATGACCGCGGAGATGATGGCGGCAGCGGCGATGGAGAGGCCGCAGGCGGCGATGAGACGGGCGCGAAGCTCATTCTGATGACCACGCAGTGCGGTGACGGTGGTGTAGCGGCGCGTGGAGAGCTGATCCAGGTCTCGGCGCAGCTCGACGTGAAGGGATTCGAGCGACTGGGTGAGCTGGGTCGAGTCCTCAGTCGGGTGTTGCGCGAGGCGCTCGTGTTCCTGCACGAGCCGGTCGACGGGAAGGGAAGGATCGAAGCCGCGCACATCATCCGCGGCAGCGCGGAGGAGGATCTGGGTGTGGCCTGCCTGGTCGCGAAACTCGGCGAAAGTGGCGTTGCCGGTCGCGATGCGGGCGGCAATCAGTTCCTCATGAGCGAGAGCGCCCTGGGCCGAAGCAAGCGAGGCAACGGCGGCTTCGGCGACATGAACCTGCGCATCCAGCGCCGCAAGGCGCACGAAGGAGGTGCGCACCAGCAGGCTGACCGTGGCGACCAGCGCGATGAGCAGAAGACAGCCGAGGATCAGTCGTTGGTAGAGACCGAGCATGGGCGGAAACGACGCAAATCCCTGAATCTTGAGCGTAGTGGCGTGGCGCTGGCGATGCAAGAGAAGACGTGCGCCTCAAGGCGCAACCTCGGATTGCTCGCCTCATTTCATTCGGGGGTCCTTCGACTCTCTGCGCTCGCTCAGGATGCCGCGTGATTCGCGCTTCGCATCGGAGGGTCACAAATTTCCACGGGAGGGTTGGCGGGGTTAGGATGAGGGAGCAGGCGGCGTAAACAGCATGGACCTCAGGGACAAGCAAGCGGCGCTGGAAGAGCGGCTGCGGACGCTGGGCAGCGTCATTGTTGCCTACTCGGGCGGCGTGGACTCGGCGTACCTGGCGTGGGTCGCGCACCGTGTGCTGGGTGCGAAGATGCTGGCCGCGCTGGCCGATTCAGCGTCGCTGGCGAGGAGCCACTACGCCGACGCGCTGGCATTCGCCGAGGAGAACGGGATTCCACTGCTGGTTCTGGAGACGAAGGAGCTGGAGCGCGAAGCGTACGCCGCGAATAACGGCGATCGCTGCTTCCACTGCAAGGATGAGCTGTTCACGGTTCTGGAAACGGAGCGCGCGAGGCGGGCGTTTGGCGCGGTAGCGTATGGATTGAACCTCGATGACGGGAAAGATTTTCGCCCCGGGCAGCGGGCGGCTGCGGAACATCATGTGGTGGCTCCGTTGGCCGACGCTGGACTGAACAAGGCGGAGATTCGTTCGCTGGCCGAGGCCGCTGGATTGCGGGTGTGGGACAAGCCCGCGTCGGCGTGCCTCTCGTCGCGCATCGAATACGGGCGGCGCGTGACCACGGATGCGCTGCGCCAGGTGGAGGATGCCGAGGAGGCGTTGCGGGCGCTGGGCCTGCGGCGGTTCCGCGTGCGGCATCACGGGAGCGTAGCGCGAATTGAGATTGCGGAAGAGGAGATGGCGACAGCGCTGGAGCCGGGTTTCTTTCGCAGGATGGCAGCGGCGGTGCGGAGTGCGGGCTTTCCTTATGTAGCGGTGGATTGCGACGGGTACCGCTCAGGCTCGATGAACGAACTGCTGCCCGCGGAGATGCTGCGGGGCAACCAGGGTTCACGCACGGCGAGCGAGGAAGCGGTCGGCAAGGCCGGTCAGCGACCAATGACGCTATGAAAATTGGCAAGATTGAGTGCTTTGCCGGAATCTCCGGAGACATGCTGCTGGGGGCGCTGGTTGATGCGGGCGTGCCGGTGGAGGTTCTGCAGAAGGCGTCTGCGGCGCTGAAGATTGGGGCTGAGCTGCGGATCCATTCCGTGGATCGCGGCGGGATTCGGGCTACGAAGGTTGACGTGCTGGAACATGGGGTTCCTGCGGAGGGTGCAGGAGACCACGGGCACGACCATCCTGGGAGCGATCACCATCATCATGGTGGACACGGGCACTCGCACAGCAGGAACTGGCCGCAGATTCGGGCGCTGATCTCTGGCGCGGAACTGCCTGCGTCGGCGAAGAAGATTGCTCTGCGGGCGTTTGAGCTGCTGGCGGAAGCCGAGGCGAAGGTGCACGGCATTGCACCGGAAGAAGTCCATTTTCACGAAGTGGGCGCCGTGGACACGATCACGGATATCGTGTGCGCGGCAGTGGGGCTGTCGTCGCTGGGCGTGACGCAATGGCGCTGCTCGGCGGTGAATGTAGGCAGCGGATTTGTGAATTGCGCACATGGGCGCATGCCGGTTCCGGCTCCGGCGACGGCGGAACTTCTGAAGGGCGTGCCCGTGTATTCTGCGGGGCCCGAGATGGAACTGACGACGCCGACCGGGGCGGCGATGTTGCGGGCTCTGGGGTGCGATTTCGATACGCAGCAGCCGCTGGCTGTGAGCGCAATCGGCTACGGCGCAGGCGGACGCAACCCGGAGAGCTTTGCAAACGTGCTGCGGTTATCGATTGGGACGCCAGTCGAGCGAGCGACGGCGGCGCGATCGTTCTCAGGAGACCGCGTGGTGGTGCTGGAATGCGCCCTGGACGATGCAACGCCGCAGGTTCTGGCGCACGCGATGGAACTCGCGCTGGAGCATGGCGCACTGGACGCGATGGCCGCGCCGGTGACCATGAAGAAAGGCCGGCTGGGAACGTTGCTGACCGTGCTCTGCAAGCCGGAACATGAAGATGAGCTGGAGAAGCTGCTGTTCCGCGAGACGACGACGCTGGGCATCCGGCGGCGCGAAGAAGAGCGCGTGATTCTGGAGCGGGAATTTGTAACCGTCGACACGCAATATGGAAAGGTTCGGATGAAAATCGCGTCGGCAACGGGCGAAATCCTGAACGCAATGCCCGAGTACGAGGATTGCCGGCGCGCGGCGCGCGAGCATGGGGTAGCGTTGCGAGCGGTGATGGAAGCTGCGA
>Ga0187863_10003990_pt1 | contig 10665 bp, 11 predicted proteins | sample June2016WEW_11_1_FD_132975 | JGI IMG/M metagenome (GOLD analysis project Ga0187863, IMG submission 132975) | Peatland microbial communities from SPRUCE experiment site at the Marcell Experimental Forest, Minnesota, USA - June2016WEW_11_10 | ecosystem: Environmental > Terrestrial > Soil >...
CCACTAGGAACCTCTTTTCGCTTCGCCCAAGGTGCGAAATCCCCCCCCCCCCCGCCCAGGGCCGCTCGAAGAATGCGTCACGCGGGAGTTTTCAATTAACCGTTGGCGGCCCGCGACATGCGATCCTGCTGCCTTAGATGTTTGGCATGATCGCGTGTCCGGTGCGAAACACGGAGCCTTGGCGCTCCCTCAATTTCAATGACCTCGCTCGCGCGATAAGGCATTTCCCTTTCGCATGCTCGGCACCGTAGACTAAATACCCGGTTGCCTTCTTCCCCTTGAGTTCCGGCAGATGTGAGTTCCATGCGGATTATGATGGCGGGTAGCGGAATCGGTTGCCGGCAGCACAAGCACAGCACTCCACGGTAGCTCTGTTCCTTCAACTCCTGAATCATTGTGCGATTCTCCTCAGTAGCGTGGGTCTCGAAGCAGGCCATCCTACACTGGCGATAGGAGGGAGTCCACACCTGGTTGTGGATGGTACTAGTACTTGTCCAATACTACTTGGATACACCCCCGGTAATCGCCCGTGCAAACCGACGCGTTTTGGCGGATTTTAGGACTCGTTAGCCAGAACTTAGTGGCTGGTTCAAGGATCCCCAATCAGACAAGGATTGCCGGCATGTCGGCTTATCAGGCCGAAAATGCCTGGTGGAAATGGGGCAAATGGATATCACTTCAAACGTTCGAATGGGCCCGTTTGAGGTCTTCGTTCCGATGCACTCCAACGCGGCGGCTCCGCGCGAAGACGGCGATGGAACCTACCCCGGTCGACTGTTCATCGTCGAAGGAATCGACGGATCGGGGAAGTCCACGCAGCTGAGCCTGCTTCACAAGTGGCTCGAGGCGAAGGGATTCGGTGTCGTTTTCAGCGAATGGAATTCCTCCCCGTTGGTGAAAGACACGACGAAACTCGGCAAGAAAAAGAAAATGCTGAGCCCAGCCACTTTCTCCCTCATCCATGCCACCGATTTTGCGGACCGAACTGAGAAGAGTATCCTTCCGCTCCTCAGAGCAGGGGCCGTCGTGCTGTGCGACCGCTACGCGTACACGGCATTTGCGCGCGACGTGGCCAGGGGCATGGACCGCAAATGGGTGCGCGATCTCTACGATTTCGCGGTCAAGCCCAACGTGGCCTTTTATTTCCGCGTCCCTCTCGAAACGGCCATCGGCCGCATTACCGCCTCCCGTGACTGCTTGAAGTTCTACGAAGCCGGCATGGATCTTGGGGTGAGCGACGATCCCCAAGAGAGTTTCCGCATTTTCCAGGGTCGGATACTCGACGAATATGAACGCATGATCCCGGAATTCGGGCTCACTGTGGTCGACGCCACGCTCCCGGTTGAAATTCAGCAGGCGCAGGTGCGGCGGATCGCGAAAGCCCATCTGGAGGCAGCCAAGGAATTGAGGGTACGACCATGAGACAGACATACGGAACGCTCCTGCCGGGCATGAAACTCTCCGATCTGGCGGGCAAGCTGATTGTGATTGAAGGGACCGACGGGGCAGGCCGAACCACCCAGATCAACCTTCTGCGGCCGTGGCTCGAGGAACTGGGCCACGCCGTGCTCGATACGGGAATGACACGCTCGCCGCTGGCTGGCGATGGAATCCGCCGCGCTAAGGAAGGGAACAACCTCGGGCGCGTGACGCAGAGCCTGTTCTACGCCACTGATTTTGTCGACCGGCTCGAGAATGAAATCGTTCCGGCGCTGCGTGCTGGATTTGTGGTTCTCACGGACCGCTACATCTACTCTCTGATGGCCAGAGCGATCGTGCGGGGTGTGAATCCGGTTTGGCTCCGCAGCCTCTACAGCACCGCCCTCAAACCTGATGCGGTGTTTTACTTGCGGCTTGGGATTGATCGATTGATCCCGCGCGTGATCTTTTCCCGGGGATTCGACTATTGGGAGTCTGGGATGGACCTGTATCCGGGACGTGACATGTATGAGAGCTTCTGCAACTACCAAAAGGCCCTGCTAGCGGAATTTGACCGCCTCAGCGCCGAGTACAGCTTTGAGATCATTGACGCCTCACCGGATGCCGAAGACGTCTTTTCCTTGCTGAAGACCCGGATTCTCGATGTCCTAGCGGGCGACTCCCGGATGTCTTTTGTCCCCCAGCTCGCCAGGGAAGCCAAACAAAAGCTTACGGCGAGAAATCGGGAGCCGGCACCCTCTGCGCCCGGCGCGGAAGCAATCAGCGAACTCGAGCTTGTATTTAGATCCTTTGCCGCCGCGGCCACGCGGCAGAATGGGAACGGCGACGGACACACGCCAGCCCACTAGCTTTGGCATTTCATTCGAGCAAGGCAGGGAGCGGGCGCTAGGAATTACCTGGCATCATCATCTTGCCGGCCATTTTCGCGATGAGGCGGCGAGTGGCGAACCGTTCGGACTCGATCATCAGGCGATTCATCCCCCCCGAAATCACCACCGTCTTTCCGCGGGCGAGACCTTCCAGTCCCACTCGGGCGACTTTTGCCGCCGTCTCGGCCACGCGGAACAGCCGATCGGGCTGCCCCGCAACCTGCTGGAATTCGGTATTCGTTGACCCAGGACAGAGGGCGCAAACGCGGACGCCCAAGGGCCGTAGTTCCTCGGCAATCCCCTCGGCGAAAATGAGATCGAAGGCCTTCGTCGCGGCATAGGCGGCGATGAACGGCACAGGCTGGAACGCCGCCGTGGATGCCACGATCAGCACATCGCCATGCTTTCGTTCAACCATAGGGGGCACGAAAAGCCGCGTCAGTTGAACCACCGCCGAGCAGTTGACTTGAATCATGTCGCTTAGCCGCTGTGGTGGAACCTCGTGGTTATTTCCGAACGCGCCAAAGCCCGCGTTGTTGATCAGCAGCTCGATCTCGATATTTTTCGACTTCGTGAACTCGTAGATTTGGTCCGGGGCCTCTGGCCGGGTGAGGTCGGCGCCAAAAACCTCCACCTGCACGCTATTTCTCGCCGATAGGCTGGCAGCAAGCTGCTGCAGTCGGTCCGTTCGCCGGGCGGTCAAGACGAGGTTTGACCCCGCCGACGCCAGTTGCTCCGCAAAAGCCAGCCCGATTCCTGCGCTTGCCCCGGTAATCAGCGACCATTCTTGAGCCCAGCGCCTGGCCGATTTGGGGGATTTGTGGTTCGAATGGCGTGAACTGTCCGGCACGAATGCCCTCCGCTGGGCTACCAGGGCATGAAACCATAATTAGGGGTATCGGGGAAGAGTCAAATCGAATCCAGAAGGGTATTCAAGCGGCGCGATCGGGAGCGTGAAAAACGGTCTGGCGAATGCGCACACCTTGCTCTTTCAAACGGTCCAGCAGGCGCCGCGCCCACACAAACTCTGCCGCCAGTACACCTAGGGCAAGCGCGATTGTGAGAACACCCGGCCCGGGCGTAGCGATCATCACGACGCCGATCACCAGAAGCGTGAATCCGACTAGAATCTTGAGGAAGCGCTTGGCCTGGTGAAGAGTCTTAATGATCAATCTGCTTCTCGTTTCCTAAATATCTTGCCGCCCACCACAGCCGCTTAGGAACGGTTAGATGCGACCGCCCAGAGCAAGCTTCAAGAATTCTTTAGCACGTCGATTTCCATTGAGACATTTCGTTGCCCAGTTTATGGTTCGCGCGGATAATGGGCGTTTTTGAAAGCTTTTTGCGAAATCGCAATTGGGCACTCGCTTACGTATTCCAAATGTGGGAAGTTTTTACCGAGCGGAGATAGAAAATGGAAATCTTAACTGTGCGCATGTACATTCCCGAGAATGCCAATCTCATTCTGGGACAGTCGCATTTCATCAAAACCGCCGAGGATCTCTACGAGGTTGTGGTCAACACCGTTCCGGGAGCCAAATTCGCTGTTGCTTTCAACGAGGCTTCCGGGCCTTGCTTGATTCGCGTCGAAGCCAATGACGATGACCTGCGCGAAGCGGCCGTTTCCAACGCCCAGGCGATCGGGGCAGGCCATGTCTTCGTCCTGTTGATTCGGCAGGCGTATCCCATCAACCTGCTGAGCCGCGTCCGCGACTGCTTTGAGGTGTGCAACATCTACTGTGCTACGGCGAACCCTGTAGAAGTCGTGCTGGCGCATAGCGAACAGGGCCGGGGCGTGCTCGGCGTTATCGACGGCAGCTCGCCGAAGGGTGTGGAAGGGCCTGAAGACGCAAGGGTTCGCCGCGAGTTTGTGCGCAAAATCGGCTACAAGCTCTAGGCTGATCGGCAAAAGCGCGGCGAAGGTTAGCCCCCGATGAAAGTTTAATCGAGACTTGCCGAGGCACGGCTTCGGCCCCGCCGAAAAGCCCCGCCGATGAATATTCCACCTGGCGAGCCCTTGCTCGGGGTCTGAGGCGCGTGCTATAAATATTCATTCGCCAACGAGATTCCTCATGGGCGGGATTCGTATAGTGGTAGTACGCGACCTTGCCAAGGTCGAGGCGAGGGTTCGATTCCCTTATCCCGCTCCAATTTTTCCTCTTTTTTCCACAGGTGATGGAGTAGGCAAGGTCGCTTTCGCATGGTAGTCTTCCGCTCCCAAATCATGCTTGCCTATCTCTGCGGTCTCATCGAGTTTGCCGAAGACGGCGGGAGGTTGTGGCGCCGTAACCTAGCGCCGTTTCTGCGAGATCAGTTGGGACATCGGGTCTACGACCCTGTCGAAGACGAAAAGAAAAACCTCAACCAGGACGAAATCGAGAATTTCCGGCGATGGAAGATGACCGATCTCGACCGTTTCCGCCGGGTCATCCGCAAGATCATTGCGTTTGATCTGGAACTCATTGAGCGCAAAGCGGATTACGTGATTTGCTATTGGGATTCCAACGCCGTGCAAGCCGGCGGAACGGCAGCCGAGCTTACCGCTGCCCATCGTAAAGGCATCCCTGTTTACCTAGTCGCGTCGGTCCCTGTCGAGGAAGTGAGCAGCTGGGCGCTGGGATGCTCGGACCAGGTGTTCTCTTCGATCGAAGGCCTCAAGGTCTTCCTTTCCACCCGCTTTTCCCGCGAGAGACAGACGCAGCTGTGGAAAGAGTAATCTTTGTCGCTCCGCCCAACCAACCGCAGCTCTCCCCGCCTCTGCTACCCGAACGGAGGGATCTGCATTTGGTTTTGGCAGCGTCAGAACAAGGCTTCGTTGCGCCGCAACCCGTGCGTTTCTGTGGTTCTGCCCGGGAACGCCAATCGCCCGATGAGCGGGGTAGAAGTGCCACCAAGCAAACCAAGCAAAGGCGTCACTAGATAAAAATGATCCGAACGGTACTGCTATGATAGCAGGCCCGCACCGGCTCTTCTAGCTTTCGTGGACTCACTTGCGGAGCCGCTTCCCATTCTTTGCAGCCGATTGGAAGCCATCTACGACGACATTTCTTCACCCATTGGATTTGCCGCATTTGCTCCCTCGCGCGATGCCAAGGGCGGCATGTTCTCCTCGCGCCAGCGCCTTGGAATGCAGGGCGAGCCTCCCCCGGCGGTTGTGGGAGAAAACGACCTGTGAGTTTCAGTGACGCTCTAGGCCTGGGACAATCCGCGAAAATGAGTGAGCCAGTCATCGTCGCTGTCGGCAGCATGCGCCGTCCCAAATTAGACGCTGTCCGGGAGACATTGATCCTCATCGCTGCTCGCCTCAGTCCGGAGTCCATATTCGAAGCGTGCGGGTTTGACGTTCCGAGCGGTGTCCGGCACACGCCCCTCACGCGCGAGGACACCATGTCTGGCGCCCGCCAACGCGCAGAAGCCCTCGTGGCGATCGCCCGCCAGCAGCGTGAGCCGTGGAAGTATTTCGTGGGACTCGAAGGTGGCCTCGACATCGTGAGGGAAAGTAACCGCCGTTTCGTCTTCCTCCAAAATTGGGCTTACGTCACCGATGGCCAAGGAATGTCTGCCTTCGGCCAGTCCGCCGGCCTACTGCTTCCGGATGCCCTGGTAACAAAGGTGGTCGACCAAGGCGTGGAACTATCTGAAGCCATCGATTCGTTTGCCGGAGGCGAGGGCATTCGCGACGGCCAGGGGGCCTGGGGAGTGCTGACGTGCGGCCTAGTCACCCGCCGGGATGCCCTTCGCGGGGCGCTCATCAGCGCCTTTGCCCCGTTCCTCAATCGCGGCCGTCCACGCGCGTAACAGCCCCGCAAGCTACTGCTGATGCGAAAGATTGAATCGCCCCCGCCGCGTCAACATCGAATCGAGTGGTGAGTACCGAGACTCAGGGCTGCGCGTTTCTGACTTGCCTCATGAGGTTGTGTTGCCGCCCGTTTGAGCCGCGTGTATCATGATTTCCTCGATGGAGTCCCACTGTATTGCGTTGCGCGAAATTCCTGACACGACGAAGCTTTTTTCCTGCTTTCTTGAGGATTTCCAGCAAGTAGCTTCTTATTATGCCCACCCGCCGACTGCGGCGGGAATCGACGCGGCAGTCCGCGAGATTCAGTTTGATTCTTCGACCCGCCGGGTCGTCACAGAGGTTCTGCGCGAGCAGAATCGCTGGTTCGGAGCCGATGTTGCCACCGAGAAGAACATTGATCGCCTCTCCGCGGGCGCCATCGCTATCGTCACCGGCCAGCAAGTGGGTCTTTTCTCCGGCCCCGCCTATACGCTGTACAAGGCGGTCTCGGCCATCAGCTGTGCGGAGCAGTTGACCGGCCGCGGTACCGATGCCGTACCCATCTTCTGGCTTGCCACCGAGGATCACGACCTCGCCGAAGTGAGCCACTCCGTCTGGAATACGCGAAGCGGGCTTACCGAATATGACCTGTCCGCCGGCGAAGGTGACGCGGGAAGGCGCGTCGGGGAAGTTCGTTTGGGGCAGCCCGTCGATGCACTCGTGGCAGCGGCGTCTCAGACCCTCGAAGGCGGCTTCGCCGACGACATTACGCGAGCGCTCCGCGAAACCTACGCTGCCGGCGAAACCTATGGTTCAGCCTTTGGCAAACTACTGGCGCGGCTGCTTGTGGGGCGCGGAATTATTTTCATCGATCAGCTCGACGCCCGCCTGCACCGTCTGATGGCCCCCGTATTTCGTCGGGCGCTCGATCAGGAGGAGCCGCTTCGAAATTCCCTGCTCGACCAAGCCAAAGAGCTCGAACACCGCGGCTTTCACGCGCAAGTGAAGGTCACGCGCGAGGCCACGCTTCTGTTCTACAACGTCGAGGGCAGGCGCGAACCCGTTCGCAGTCACAACGGCAAGTTTTCCGCGGGCAAGGCCTTGTTTTCTCGCGAAGAGCTGGCTTCCTTGATCGAGAAGACACCGGAGGATTTCAGCCCGAACGCCCTGCTTCGGCCCGTCATCCAGGACACGCTGCTGCCCACGGCGGCCTACATCGGCGGCCCAGCGGAAGTCGCCTACATGGCCCAGGCGCGAGTCGCCTACAAGCAGATCCTCGGCCGCATGCCCGCGATTTTGCCGCGAGCGGGCTTCACAATCGTGCAGCCTGCGGTGGCGAACCTGCTCGAAAAATACGGCCTCGAGATGCGGGATTTCTTCCAGGGCCGCCAGCATCTTCGCAAAACGATGGAGGCGAAGTCGTTGCCTTCCGACCTCGCAAGAAGTTTCGATGACGGAGAACAGTCGCTTCGCAGCCTGCTAGGTGCTTACGAGGAGCCGCTCAAAAAGCTCGACCCGTCGCTATTGGGCATGCTGCAGTCTGCCGAAAGTAAAATGCTGTACCAATTCGCGAAACTCAGAGGGAAGGCTGCCGAGGCCGAAAATTTCAGGACGGGCGTTCTGGAACGGCACGAGCGCATCCTGCTCGATTCGCTGTACCCACATCGCGGACTTCAGGAACGCAGCCTGTGTGTCCTGCCATTCCTTGCTGAGTACGGCCTCGCATTTCTCGACGACCTCGCCCACGCCAGCCCCGCTCCGGGTTCAGCGGAGATTTCGTGGTGCGCTCAGCAGCACCACGTTCTCGTTCTAAGGTAGGGCTCACTCGGGGAAGCCAATCTCTCGATTGGCGGGTTGGGAACCAGCCACCCATTTCCGATTTCCACTCCCGCGGCGCGGTCGCTGCGGGCTTCCCGTGTTAGAATCGTGGGCGCATTTAGGTTCTGCTCATACGCACGGAGGCTCTCTCGACATGAAGGTATCCCCGGGCAAGCGAAAAGGGCTGCAAGCCGTGTCGGATTCGCGCGGAGTGGTTGCGGCTGCCGCCATGGACCAGCGCGGTTCGCTGAAAAACGCCATCGCCAAGGAAAAGGGCGTAGACAAAAAAGAAGTCACCGCGAAAATGCTCGAGGAATTCAAGACGGCCGTCACGAGCGTCCTGACCCCTTACGCGAGCGCCGTTCTGCTGGATCCTGAGTATGGCCTTGCTGCCTCCATGGCGCGCGCGAAGAATGCGGGCCTGCTGCTTGCCTACGAGAACAGCGGCTACGACAACACCAAGCCCGGCCGTCTACCCGATCTGCTCGATATCTGGTCGGTGCGCCGACTCGCGGCTGCCGGCGCCGACTGCATCAAGATCCTGCTCTACTACACGCCCTACGACCCACCCGAAATCAACGAAATCAAGCACGCCTGGGTCGAGCGGATCGGCGAGGAATGCATTGGCGTGGATATACCGTTCTTCCTCGAATTGGTCGGCTACGAAGAAGGCGGCGAGGAGAAGAGCATCGGCTTTGCGCGCAAAAAGCCCGACATCGTGACGCAAAGCATGGCGGAATTTTCCAAGCCTCAGTACGGAGTGGATGTACTCAAAGTCGAGGTTCCCGTGAACATGGCCTACGTCGCGGGCAGCAGGGCGTGCAAAGGCGACGCCGCCTACACGCGCGATCAGGCCAAAGAGCATTTCCGCCGCTCTGCCGCGGCGGCAAAGCGGCCGTTTATCTATCTTTCGGCGGGCGTCAGCAACGACGTGTTTCTCGAGACGCTCGAACTCGCGGCTGAAACCGGCACAAGTTACTCCGGCGTCCTGTGCGGCCGCGCCACGTGGAAAGACGCCATTCCGGTCTACGCGAAGCAGGGCGTGAAGGCGCTCGAGGATTGGCTCGGCAATCAGGGCGTGAAGAACATCCAGAACGTGAATGAGCGTTTGAAGGAAGCCAAACCGTGGTTCGGCTTCTACGGGGCAAAGTCAGCCGATGAGCTAGCCTAAGCGCAGGCTTTGGGTTCCGATCGCCCGTATCGCCACATGCAAATTGTTCTAGGTCGTGGCTTTAGCCACTACACAGGAATCTGCGCCAGCGCCTTGCTCTCGCGGTGCCCGTTTCCGAGCCTGCGCTTCTTGGCTTTCGATCTCACGGCCAGCAGCCGCTAGGTCGAAGGCCGGAACAGGCAGCCCGGTTATTCACAGAGCCATGGCCACAAAACCTATCTGCGCCACGCACAAGGTGCGAACCTCACGCCGCACCGAGCTTCAGAACGTTACCGCCGAGATTGAAAAACTCGTGCGCGGTTCCGGCTGCCTGCGCGGAGTTTGCCACCTCTACGTTCCGCACACGACGGCCGGCGTGCTGGTGAATGAAGGCTACGATCCCGACGTCGCACGCGACATGGAAATGGCGTTTGACCGCCTGATTCCTCACAGGGGCGATTACCGCCACGCGGAAGGCAATTCTGATTCGCACATCAAGACGGCTCTGGTCGGCACTTCGGAGACGATATGGATCGAAGGCGGCAGCCTCTCGCTAGGTCGCTGGCAGGTGATTTTCTTCGCCGAATTTGACGGGCCGCGCTCCCGCCAATTGCATGTCAAAATCGTTCCCGATCCTGATTTGTAGTGCCACAGCGCATCCAAACACGCCACCCAATAAGCGCGGTAGAATCCCTGTTACCGATGAGCTTTGGCATATACATCCAGGTACCGTTCTGCCAGACCAAGTGTACCTACTGCAATTTCCATACGGGCGTCGTTTCGCGCGACCGCTACGGCCCGTACGCAGACGCGGTCTGCCGCGAAATGATTCGTTTCGCCCAACGGGAGAAAAGTGCCGGTGATCCGGAGGTGGGTGCCGTCGATACGGTTTACGTGGGCGGCGGCACACCCAGCCTTCTCGATCCTGTGGCGCTCGCGAAGATTCTTGAAACCCTCCGCTCGCATTTTGCAATACAGGGCGGATCTGCGGAAATTGCCCTGGAGGCCGATCCAGAAACGATCACCGCAGAAAAGTCAGCCGCTTGGCTGGCCGTTGGTTTCAATCGCGTCAGTCTCGGAGCGCAGTCGTTTAACGACCACGAGCTCAAGTCCGCTGGCCGAATGCACCGGCGCGCGGACATCCTTCGCGCAGTCCATCTCCTGCGCCAGGCTGGGTTCCAGAATATCAGCGTTGACCTGATCGCGGGCCTGCCGCATCAGTCGCGGGAATCCTGGGAAGTCTCGCTCACGGAGTTGCTCGACATCCGCCCGGAACACATCTCCGTTTACATGCTCGAAATCGACGAGGGCAGCCGCCTTGGCCAAGAATCTCTGGCGGGCGGAAGCCGCTACAACGCCGCGGCGATTCCGACCGATGACGCCATGGCCGAGCTCTATGAATCGGCGCGCGCGCGGCTGGCTGCGCAGGGCTACGAGCATTACGAAATCTCCAATTGGGCGCTGCCGGGCCGCCGCTCGCGGCACAATTTGAAGTACTGGTGCCGCAAACCCTACATCGGCTTCGGAGCGGGCGCCCATTCCTTTGACGGCCACCAACGCTGGGCTAATATGCACGATTCCGCGCGCTATGTAACCTGCATCGAGCAGGG
>Ga0187863_10003996_pt1 | contig 10656 bp, 12 predicted proteins | sample June2016WEW_11_1_FD_132975 | JGI IMG/M metagenome (GOLD analysis project Ga0187863, IMG submission 132975) | Peatland microbial communities from SPRUCE experiment site at the Marcell Experimental Forest, Minnesota, USA - June2016WEW_11_10 | ecosystem: Environmental > Terrestrial > Soil >...
CAGGCGATTACACTCATTGGCTTGGTGGGGTGGAAGGAAGGAGCGGCAAAACTGCCACACCTTGGAGTGGGCGGGGTTGTGATATGTGCTGACAGCCGCAGGCAATGAACGATGAATGTTGCAAATTACCCAGACGGCGGACTGCCTTCTTGAGTGCCTCCCAGGATGAGGCTTCTCAGTGTGCCAGCATTTGGGTAGCCCAGCTCTGCTAATTGCTCGCAGATTTGCAGAAGATCGTTTCGTGCCTCTGGAAACTGCCTGAGGCCATCCACGATTTTCAGGAGTGGCTCAAAATAGTAGAGGGGTGCAACACGATTTCTTAGAAGATAGAACACGAAGCGAGCCACCGCGCCTGGATGGCGAGTCGAAAAAACTTTGCGCTGGGAAGCCCTACAAACCACTTTCTTGGTTTTCCTAGACATATTCTATCCCCCAAATTTCGGCAGTTTTGGAGAAACTGGAGTTTTTCAACACCCACGAATCATCACACTCATCGACGAATCCTGGAGCCGGAGGGGCCCTCCTTGTCCCGGCGGCCTTCGTTCGTCCCGATCTGACATAATTGATCGAATGTGCGGACGCTACCGACTGTCGCGAAGGAAACAGATCATCGAGGAGCACTTCGACAGCGTCTCCGGTGAAGAAGAATGGAGCCCGTGCTACAACATCGCTCCCACCCAAAGTGTTCCGATCATTCGCCAGCATCCGAAGGAACCACGCCGCGAGCTGTCGCTGGTCCGCTGGGGCCTTATTCCGTGGTGGGCGAAGAACGCCTCAGGTGCTGCCCGGATGATTAACGCGAGATCTGAGACAGCGGCCACACTGCCAGCGTTTCGCGACGCCTTCAAGTCTCGCCGGTGCATCGTTCCGGCGGACGGCTTTTACGAATGGCAGAAAATCGGGAAGACGAAACAGCCATACTGCTTCGAGGTCAACGACGATGAGCTGTTCGCGTTTGCCGGGCTGTGGGAGCAATGGAAGGACCCAGCTGGCAAGAGCGTAGAGACCTGCTCGATCCTGACCACGACGCCCAACACCGTCACGTCTCCCGTCCACGACCGAATGCCAGTCATTCTCAATCAAGACGAGTACGACCTGTGGCTCGATCCGGGATTCGCGGATGCGGCCGCCTTGTCCGAAGTTCTGAAACCATACAATGCGCGGCTGATGCGCAGTTACCCCGTCAGCGCGCGGGTCAACCACGTTGCAAACGATGACGCAAGGTGCGCCGCACCAGTGGATCTTACCCAGTCTGATCAGGCGCAGTTGTTTTGAGGTGGCACGCCACTTCGCCCACTCCGCGCCCGTTTCGCGCTGATTCGTGCATCGCGGTTGTAGTACACTGGTTCGGCTAAGGCGACAGATCGCTGCACGGTATGGTGTTTTCGCAAGCACCGAGATGCGGACCCGAGTAGGATTGAGTTCCGAAATAAGTGGGTCTGCTGCCTTAGCACTCCGTTAGCTTTCCCCTTCAGCCAGTCCCAATACGGAACCCACCCCGAGTTTTTTGTCGCGCACGATCTTGATCCTCGCGCCGTCCTAAACCACAATCTCAGCCATGGGTTTGCTTCAGAAGATTCTTCTCGCGCTGCGCGACTGCCCGCATCCTCGCCCGAACTCGATGCCGATGCCGACGCTCGTGCCAAGGCGGGACGTTGGCCCGAAGTTGGTGCAGACGCAGGGCCAGGCTCACCCTGCAAGAACAGAAGGCGCGCGACCGGAGGATAGCGTCTGCTGTGGTGAAGAATTGGCGACGGAAGGGACTGCCGTAGAGACCGGATTGTGAACAGCCACACGGTTTGACGGCGATTAGGAAGGATCAGAAAGTCCAGCCACGGGGTTCGGCTCATTAGGCCGCACCCGGACTACGACTCGCGCGTTCAGCAGCATCTCCATCCAAACTCGGAGTCCGATGACGATTGCCATTCGAATGGGATGAATCTTCCAGTAGCTTCGGTAGACCCGTGCGACTTCGCTCTTATCCGTGATGACCTGGGCTGTGCCAGCAATCGCGGGTCCGTCCTTGCTTCCCACATAGCAGACGACGTGTGGATTCCGTTTGACCCGTTTCACCTTATACGAACTTCCCGGCGTGAGGAATTCGATCTGCCCCGCGTTAAGAACCAGCCATACCTGTATCTTCTTCAGCTCGCCAGACGCCTTGTAGGACCCGAACCATTGCGTGTGCCGCTTGAGGGCGCGTTGCAGTTCTGGAGTCATGGTCCTAATGATACGCCGCAACCACAGCGACCGGCACGAACGTGCGAGGCCGCCTCTACGAACGGGCCAGAGACAGGCCGCGTCCACCGGTTGAGAATCCCTGAATCCGTTACATATAGGTCAAATACTTCGGCACTGTCCGAATAATGAGGAGATACCATGAATGGCAGGCACCGAAACTCGGGCTGGTCGAGCGGGCAACTCGCCGCTGTTCCACCCGACACACCACCCGCGTTCGAGAGGCTCGCCCTTGAGTTGGGGCTCACCGCGCCGACCTATGTGGAGTCTGGCGAACTGCGCCGATGGTGCCAGGACAATCGGAACAAGTGCTACATCCCCGAGTGGCTGCTAAAGACCTGGGGCATTTCTGTTAACTCCGATGTGCCGTGAGAGAGCGTGACCGCGCGTACAGCAATCGATCCGCAGTAAGAGCACATACCATGTTGGCCTCACCACCACCAATGTGCGAGGTCGGTAAAACCAACGGGCCAGAGACAGGCGGCTGCGCCTCGCCGATAATCTCGTAACGCCACTTCGACGGGCATCAGCCCACAAACTTCAACTTGGCGCAGATGTTGGCCGAACGTCTGTGCGGAAGGTATCACGCACATGGACTATGTCATGTCGGCCAGTAGTTCTCCGCCGCCTCCCGCTCACCGCATTGCTGTTCTACTGTCCGCCGAGGGCCGTTTCTTGCAGTGCAGAGACTGCAACCTGACCTTTCAGTTTCCAGACGGGGCACACTTCAACACGGTGGCGAAGCAGTTCGAACCTCACCTGTGCAGTTCGGCCTCGGTCGATGGTGATCAGGAAGCTAAGATGTGGCGCGATGCAGTTTGACCTTGAGAATGTGGCACTGTTCGTGGACAGGACGCCCGTATGGTTGCCGTGAAACCATCAGCGGTTATCGTGTTCGAAGAGAAAGACTGGTATTGAACGCCAATCGTTTGGGTGGCCGTGCTCGCACCGAAGTCGTATTCGGACTTGCCGGTAGCGAGGGTAAAAGGAGAAGTGACGCTGCCTCCTCCCTGGATGGCGTAGCTTGTTGTTGAGGTCAACCCGTTCTCAGTAGTCTGCTCTTCTGCTAAGTCAAATAGATCAGCCCATGTCTTTGTTACCGTGCGCAGCAGAGGCGTCGAAGTGGAACTTCCTGAATAGTACAGAACCGATGACTCGACAGGGATCCCGGAAGCAACTTGGGCCGCAAATGGCACTTGATCTCCGATCGTATACATCGGGCTGTAGTTATAGACCGTAAGAAACGTGTTTCCCGAGATGTTGTCCGTCGTAACGACAGATGTTTGTTTGGCAGTCCACTGGTAGCTGCTCCCCCAGGTGGTCGAATAGGTGAAGGTCTGGGTCTGTGCAATCGTACTTCCGTCAAAGCTGACTGTGCGGCTTGCCAACACCGGCGTTGAGTATTGCAGTACACAGGCTCCGGTATAGGTGTTGCCATCCGGTGTCCCGTTCATCTCTCCATTGCCCTCGAAAAAAGCGGCTTGTGCATAAGGATCATTGGGGTCAGTCACATCATTGCTCATCTTCCACGTGTACTTTACCCATCCACCGTCTGGATAAACGAGTTCATTCACCAAGCCGTAGTTATTTGGGGTCCCGGGGTTGTTAGGGTCGGTGTACGTCCCATTGTAGAGCGTGTACTGCTGAGACCCCCCCGACGAGGCTGGCATGGCGTAAACCAGAGCGGCTGGCTGAGTGCTATTAGTTACTTGCATGTTGTAAGGCATGCATTGCATGGTCTCTCCCGACTGTAGGACGCCGTACTCTACGGCTGTCGTATAAGCCGGGGCGTAGCTCACAGGGGTAGTGGAAGGACAATTGGGACATGTCCCCTGTGGATACGTTAGGCCGCCGATGGTCGTGCCGGTAGTGATTTGACGGCCCAGCGTATCGATGTTGCCCTTGACGACGTTTCCGTTCCGATCCTCGATTTGGTCAGGCTCCGACCAATAAACCTGCAAGGCCGGGTCGAACATTCCTGTACCGCCAAAAAAATAGGTCAGGCCTTCGTTGTCAGTGACAGTAAAAGGGCCCACCGTTCCATTCGTAAACCCTTCTACATCGGCGACAGTTTGGCTCGGTGACTGCCAAATGGCCCAGACTTGCCCATCTCCCATACCGGCCGGAGGGCCGGAGGGGATAGTGTGACCTGGGCTACTAGACCCTCCTGCCGGTGGACAGTAGCTGGTGGTGCTGTAACCTTCCACTTGCGTGACGGCGCCCAAGCTGAGGTTATGAGAGGTCCCATACTGATCCGTGAAGGAGAAGCTACTGGCAAGGTGGCAAGGTTCCGACGTCGGGGCGTCGCACAAGGAACCACACGACGGCGGAGGAATGTTAAAGCTCGATGTCGTCCAACTCGCCCACGGATATGTCCCTCCGACCGTGCGGTCGTTTTGCACGAGCGTTACAACACCTGGACTCGTCGAATTCACTCCCACGCGATAGAGCCCCGCTGAGTTGTATGTTGGCGCAAAAGGAAGTGTGATCCCACGACCCTTGGGCATGGGGAAATTAGATTTGACCGACCAGCACGCACTTGCCTTCGCAGCGCATCACTCCAAGCTATCGCCATCCGGTATCAATCGCGGCCTTCGCACACTCCGCCGGGCCTTAAATCTGGCATATCAGTGGTGCAAGATTGACAAGCCGATTAAGATCACACTGGCGAAAGGCGAGCATCAGCGCGATAGAGTGCTGACGGAGCACGAAGCGATCAAGTACCTCAAGGCGTGCCCCCAGCCATGGCGCGATTGCGCGACCATAATCCTCGATGAGGGTTTCAGGCCGGGAGAGGTCTTTTGCCTTCGCTGGCCGCACATCCTTTTCGGCAACGACGGGACTGGCCTCATTCAAATCGTGGCGGGGAAATCAAAGGCAGCCCGCCGTGTGCTTCCCATGACGCCGCGTGTCTACGTGCTGCTGCGTGCTCGACATGAATCCACAGGTCACCCGGAAGATGCTTGGGTTTTTCCCAGTTCAGCCAAGTGCGGGCATTTTGACGGCAATGCGGCCAAAGACCAGCACGATAGAGCGTTGGCTGATTCGGGTGTGCAGGATTTCGTACCGTATGTTCTGCGGCACACTGCCCTTACAAGGCTAGGCGAAAAGGCAGGCGGCAATGTCTTCGCGTTGGCCTCAATCGCTGGCCACAGCAGCATCACTGTCACGCAGAGGTACATCCACCCGCAGGCCGATACGATCAACCGGATATTTTCCTCGCATTTGCTGATAGGCACAAAATCGGGCACAGAGAAGAAATCTTCCAAATCCAAGGAGCAAAATAAACTAACGGGTAGCAAAACATAGGTGATTGATTACAAGCAAGATGGGCGTGGTGCCGGGAGGGGGAATCGAACCCCCACAGTCCTTTCGGACCTGCGGATTTTAAGTCCGCTGCGTCTGCCAATTTCGCCATCCCGGCTCGCGTTCATTCTAGCCTAGGAAGCCGCACGGGCGATTGTCTTAACGAGGGAATGCAGGCTACTTATTTTGGGTGGGTCGGAGCGGGACGTTAGCTGAACGAGGTTAGCTGTGGGCGCTCGCCGGAGTGCTGCTCGCGCCCGCCGACGCGATCCCACGCTGCTTCTGCAGCACTTCGCGGAATTGTTCCGCCGTGAGCGCTTCGCCATAGAACAACTGCAACAACGGATCGTCCATGTCAGCTGGCGGTTTGCTCGCGCTCGGCTCCGATTCGAGTCCTTCCGGTTCCACCAGCAACTCCGGCAGCAGCGAGCGATTTTCATTGAGGACTGCTAGAAATACTTCTACCGCCGTCCGATGTTCCGGCGTCGCCTGGGTAAATTCCACGCCCATGCCCTTATCCGGATGCATGATCCGCACCACGCCCTGGGCCCGCACTTCGGCTCCGCCGGCGCGCATCGACAGGGTCACGCGACTCGACGCCGGGAACGGCGACGCCATCTCCAGATAGCATCCTCCCAGGCTCATATCGGTAAGCTGACAGCGAATCGGCGGATCGTCCTGCTCGGCGTCCGGAGAATTCTGCTTCAGCCACTCCCGCAACTGCTGGGTCGCTTCCGGCGGGATTTGCTGGAACCGCAGCCCCGCCTGCGCTTTTTCCCCTTCCCAGGCGAACTCGGCGGGAAGTTCCAGAGCGACTTCGGATCCTGGCAAAGTGAACACCGCCTGCCAGTGCCCCGTCGGCCGGCGTCGCTTCGGCACGTTCACCGCCATGCCACCTTCGCTCAGGTCGATGGTCGTCACCTTCATGTTGCTGCCCGCTTCCGGACTGCGCATGACCACCGGAATCTCCACCGCAACCCGCGAGTTGCGCCGGCGCTCGCTCTTCATCAGCGCCCGCGCCGCCCGGAAACTCGACTTCGCCCGCTCGCTTGAAACTGGCTTGTAGAGCACGAAGTGGGCTCCCAGCTCGAAAACCGCCTTCAGCCCAATGATGGGATCGACAATCGCAACCGCCACCGCCTGCCGGTTGCACGGAGCGGTGCGCGCGCTGCGCAACACATCCGATGCCCCGTCGTCAGTAACGTCGACAATGATCGCCTCAAATCGCTGCCGCGTCAGCCTGCGCAGAGCGCCGTCGGAGTCCACACACAACTCCACCGCAATATCCAAATCGCCCAGCACACGGCGCAAGACTCGTACGATTTTTTCGTCCGCACACAGCACCAACGATTTCAGACTCATGCTGGGACTACTCCTAAGCAACAACGCAGGGATGCCGGTGGCCAGAAAAATACTTTCCCACGGACGCTGGCCGACAGCCCGGGGACCGCAAGTGCGAGATGCCCTCTCTGCACTCTAAGTCTGTCCGGGTTGTCAATCAACGTCTCTGCAGCGAAGCCGCGTTACCACCGTAATCGGCCGGGGCAACGCTACCCAGTCTCACCCCTAATGTCATTCCGAACCGGTCTGAAAGACCGGTGAGGAACCTGCTTTTCGGCACTAAGGTCAGCCCGACTCGCTACTGTCTAACTATCTTAATTTGCATACGCTTGAACGAAACTCCTCACCGTTCTCGCAACAATTTCCCGTTGACTTTCCCGCCAATTCCGCTGTAAGCTGTTGAGTCTCCGATTAGTCTCAGGTGCGAAGCAGTCGTCGACCTAGCTTTGTCTGATCCGGGTCGGTGTTCCGTCTTCGATCAGAACCTGAATCCTCCAGACGACCCGGAGAATCATATAGTTAGGCGAGTTTGCAGTTTCATTCCCCTAAGTGGAAAGGCACTTTTCATGGCCAAGCGACGCGGAAATCCGAATTGGGGCAAGCCCGAGCCAATCGGCCCCATCACCCCGACCATCACTGAATTTGAGCAGGTTGTACGCGAGTACAAGCTCTCCCCAGATCAGTACCTGCGGTCGACCCGCCTGCGCGAGTGGGCGCGCCGCAACAAGAATTCCAAGTACATCCCTGAGCCTCTTCTGGAAGCCTGGGGATTCGAAATCGAGTCCACGCTGTAACCCAGCTGGGACAGCTTCTTAATTCTTGCGGGTCGCTCCTGAAATTGTAAGGAGCGGCCCTTATTTTTTTCTACCGGTTCTTAGGTCTTCGGTGTTAGGTCTTAGGCTAGAAAGATCGGCGCTGACAACTCAGATGATGGTTGGCAAGGCGCAAAAGCGAAGACCGAAGACTCAAAACCTAAAACCTGAGTCGTGATGCTCAACGTCCTCGAAATCCCGCCCGCTGAACTCTTCTCTCTACTAGCGGCCATCGGCTTCGCCGCCGGCCTGAATCTCTACGCCACCGTCGCCGTGCTCGGCCTGCTGGCCCGCTTCGGCCATCTCCCGCTACCTCCGGGACTACACCTGCTGCAAGGCTGGCCCGTCATCAGCGCCAGCGCCGCGCTCTTCGTCATCGAATTCTTCGCCGACAAGATTCCCGCCTTCGACCTCATCTGGAACGCCCTGCACACCTTCATTCGCGTCCCTGTCGCCGGATTCCTCGCCTACCAGGCCACCGCCCAGCTTTCTCCCGAGCACCAACTTCTGGCCACGCTCCTCGGAGCAACCGTAGCCCTCGTCGCCCACAGCGGCAAAACCGCCGTCCGCGCCGCCGTCACCCCGTCGCCCGAACCGTTCTCAAATATCTCTTTGAGCGTTGGCGAGGACGTTCTAGCCATCGCCTTGACTTGGCTGGCCACGCGCCATCCCTACGTAGCCGGCACTCTGGCCACGATCTTCGTCGTAATCATCGTGCTCTTTATCCGCTGGGTCATCCGCGCCATGCGTGCGCTGTTCCGCGGGGCCGAACACGAACTCACCGGCTAGCCCAGATTAAGCAAGCGAAACTACGCGTGCGCCGCCCGGCTTCGCACCGGCGCTGCTTGCCGCTCGCGGGCCAAGAGCACATCATCCCAAAACCCCGACATCGGATCGACCGCGGAGAGGCCAATCTCTCCCGCCTGGGGCGTGCCCTCGGCTCCCACCCAGGCCGCCCGAAAGTCCTGCTTCTTGTTATTGCGGCTGAGCGTGACAATCTTGCCCGTCCGAATCTCGCCGCGGAAACCCCGTATCAGCGCTCCCTGCCGGCTGATATCGGCTGTCGTTACTTCCTGTTCCGCCGGATGTCCTTTGGCGTCGGTCACGATGAGCCGCACCGGCAAGGACAAATCGACCCGCGAATCTCGCCGCTTGATTCTGAACTGCGACATCAGCCCGCTCAGCAACTTCGCCACATCGGCCAGTTCCTGGGCCGCGCGCTTCGACTCTTGCGCCCGAAACAACGTCCCATCCGCTACCCGCGCTACCGCTCCAATGCTGGACGATATTTCGCCCGCTCCCCGCGCCGCCTCGTCCACGTTACGCTTCATCTCGTTCGTGGTCGCGCTCTGCTCCTCGACGGCCGTAGCGATCGTCACTGATATGTCGTTGATCTGGTGGATGACACCGGCAATGCTTCCGATCGCCTCCACCGCTCCCCGAGTGTCGGACTGAATCGCCGCGATCTTACGGCCAATGTCGTCAGTGGATGTGGCGGTTTGCTTGGCCAGTTCTTTCACTTCATTGGCCACCACGGCAAAACCCTTGCCCGCCTCGCCCGCGCGGGCGGCCTCGATAGTGGCATTCAGCGCGAGCAGGTTCGTCTGCTGCGCGATCACTGTAATCACTTTGATGACTTCGCCAATCTCCGCGCTGGAGTTGCCTAACTTCGCCACTGAGATGTTGGCGGCCTGCGCCTTCTGCACCGCGGTGCCGGCAATGTTGGCGGCTTCGTGGGCATTGGTGGCGATGCTTTGAATGGTGGTCGCCATCTCTTCCGCGCCAATGGAAACCGTTTGCAGGTTATTGCTGACTCGCTCGGCCGCCTGCGACACGACATTGGCCTTGGCCGACGTCTCTTCCGAATTGGCCGTGATCTGCTCGCGGGCGGCGAACAGTTCGTCGCTCGCGCTGGCCACGCGAATGGCGGTTTCCGTAATCAAATGGATCACGTCCGCCAGACTATTCTTCATGCTATTCAGTGCCACGCACGCCCGCCCGATCTCGTCGTCGGAATCCACCCGCACGTCGTCGATCTCCAGATTCTTGGCGGCGATTTCCTCCATCTGGACCAGCATCCGGCCGGTGGCCGCCGATTGCGCGCGCCCAATCGCCGTGGACAGCGCAAAACCTCCTGCCACCGCGAAGACCAGGAAGGCTATAATCCAGTATCGCGACCACGAGTACACTTCTGCGCCCTTGCTGGCAAACGCCGCCGCTGCCTTGTCGTCGAGCGCCACTTCATCCTGCAGGATCTTCGCCGCCTCATCGAATGCGTCGCCCCCCGTGGATTGCGCCAGCAGATTCGCCTGGTACTCGTTTTCGACCGCGAGGGTCATCGCCTGCTCATGCACCGCCAGGTATTTCTCCCAGGCCCTGCGAAACTCCTGGTCGAGCCTGCGCTCTTCCTCGGAACTCATGAGTGGTTGATATTCCTTTTCGTGCGCTTCCATGTCCATCTGCGCCTGCTTCAGGGGCGCATCCCATTTCTCTTTATGCTCGTAGGCCAGCAAACGGCTAAGTTCGAATCGTCGCATCGCCGAAGCGTCATACTTGAGCGCTCCCAGCGCCTTCACCGACGGCATCTGCCGCGACATCACCTGCACCGTCGTTCCGTTCACCGCCGACAGTTGCATCAGCCCAAAAATCCCCAACCCCAGCATCAGAAGCTCAAGAAAGCCGAACGCGATGGCCAGTTGCTTGCCGATATTCAAATCGCGAAACCAACCCATTGGTCAGCCCTTTCCGTTCGGAATTCTGCTTCCCTGCCCCAACTGCCAAGCGTACGACCGCCGATCACTGGACAATCGTTTCATCGGCAAGGCAGACAACCTCCTTTAATTCCTTGTCATTCCGAATCTAAATTCCTTGTCATTCCGAATCTAAATTCCTTGTCATTCCGAATCGGGCTGAAAGCCCGGTGAGGAACCTGCTTCCCCACTCTCATCTCCGCTGCTCC
>Ga0187863_10003997_pt1 | contig 10654 bp, 8 predicted proteins | sample June2016WEW_11_1_FD_132975 | JGI IMG/M metagenome (GOLD analysis project Ga0187863, IMG submission 132975) | Peatland microbial communities from SPRUCE experiment site at the Marcell Experimental Forest, Minnesota, USA - June2016WEW_11_10 | ecosystem: Environmental > Terrestrial > Soil >...
GCTTCGACGCCTTCCTCATCGGCGAATCGCTCATGCGCCAGCCGAACCCCGGCACGGCTCTCGAAGCACTGCTGCAATCCGCCAACACCTTGCCAGAGCCAACCACTCAGCACACCTAAAAAGCCATGTGGATCAAAATCTGCGGCAACACCAATCTCGAAGACATGCGGGTGGCCGCAGATGCCGGCGCAGACGCCGTCGGCTTCGTCTTCGCTCCCAGTCCGCGCAGGATCAGCGCCACACAGATCTCGGCCATGATGCCGGACTTGCCTGCCGACCTCACGAAGATCGGCGTTTTTGGCACACAGGATTTCGATGATATTGTGTTCGCTCTCCACACTGCGGGACTGCACGGAGCTCAGCTTCACGGCGAGCTCGACTTTTCGCTCGCAGAACGGCTGCGCCGCGAATTCGACGCGAATTTCTTCCTTATCCAGACCCTCCACTGGGATGTGAACAGCGACCCCTCCCGAGCAGAGGATAGACTCCGTGACGAACTGCGTGCCGTTGCGCGGCATCGGGATATCGATGCGGTTCTGCTCGATACAAGAACCTCAACCGCATCGGGCGGAACGGGCAGAACCCTGGACTGGGCTCGCGCCAAAGACGTTCTCTCCGCTGAAGCCGGAAAACTGCGCATCATTCTCGCCGGCGGCCTGTATCCGGGCAATATCCGCGAGGCCATCCTCACCCTCCGCCCCTGGGGTGTCGACGTCTCCAGCGGCGTCGAATCCTCACCAGGAAAAAAACACCCTGAATTCCTCTACGACTTCATCCGCGCGGCCCGCTTCGCCTTCCTCGAAATCGAACCTCCCCCCATGCTCCCCACTGCCGTGGGTCCGGTGTAAGGTGGAATCATGGCAGCTACTGTGACCAATCGCGTCGCCGGACGCTTCGGCCCCTACGGCGGCCGCTACGTCCCCGAGACCCTTGTCGCCGCGCTCGACGAGCTGGAGCAGGCATACGCCGAGGCCCAGGCGGATCCCGATTTCCACCTGAAGCTTGACTCGCTGCTGCGCGACTACGCCGGTCGCCCCACACCCCTCTATTTCGCATCGCGCCTCACGGAATCCCTCGGCGGCGCGAAGATTTATCTCAAGCGTGAAGACCTCCTCCACACCGGCGCGCACAAGATCAACAACTGCCTCGGTCAGGCGTTGCTCGCCGTGCGCATGGGTAAGAAGCGCATCATCGCGGAAACCGGCGCGGGCCAGCACGGCGTCGCCACCGCCACCGTCTGCGCACTCTTCGGCCTCGACTGCGTCGTCTACATGGGCGAAGAGGACATGCACCGCCAGGAGCTCAACGTCTACCGCATGCGCATGCTCGGCGCGGCAGTGCGCGGCGTCTCGTCCGGTTCGCGCACCCTCAAGGACGCCATCAACGAAGCCATGCGCGACTGGGTCACCAACGTCCGCACCACGCACTACCTTCTCGGCAGCGTGCTGGGCGCGCACCCCTATCCCACCATGGTTCGCGATTTCCATCGCGTCATCGGCCGCGAAGCTCGCGCGCAGATTCTCGATAAGGAAAATCGCCTGCCCACCGCCATCATCGCCTGCGTCGGTGGCGGCTCCAACGCTATCGGTGCGTTCTACGAATTCATTCCCGACAAAGAAGTCCGCCTCATCGGCGTCGAAGCTGGCGGCCGCGGCGCCGCGCTCGGCGAGCACGCGGCCCGTTTCAGCGGAGGATCGCCCGGCGTCCTTCAGGGCACCTACTCGTACGTCCTGCAGGACGACAACGGCCAGATCGCCCTCACCCACTCTGTCTCCGCCGGTCTCGATTACGCCTCCATCGGCCCAGAACACGCCGCGCTCCACGACTCCGGCCGCGCCGAATACATCTCCGCCACCGATGCCGAAGCTCTCGACGCCACCCTGCGCCTTGCGCGCACCGAAGGCATCATCCCCGCGCTCGAAAGCGCGCACGCCGTCGCCGAATGCCTCCGCCTCGCGCCGAGCCTCACCCCGCGCGACATCCTGCTCGTCAACATCTCCGGCCGCGGCGACAAGGACATGGGCATCCTCGCCCGCGAACTCCATCTTTCCGGAGCGTAGCCGCCGATGCCGATCCGTTTCGCCAGTAAGCCCGGCCTCGTCGCCTACATCACCGTCGGCGACCCCGACCTCGCGACCACCCATAACATCGCCATCGCTGCCATTGACGCGGGCGCGGACGTACTCGAGCTGGGCGTCCCCTTCAGCGATCCACTCGCCGACGGCCCCGTCATCCAGCGCGCCAGCGAGCGCGCCGTGAAGAACGGCACCCGCCTCCACGACGTCCTCGCCCTCGCCGCCGCCCTTCGCATCGAGCGGCCGCAGACCGGCCTCATCATCTTCACTTACTACAATCCCGTTCTCCGCTTCGGACTCGAAAACTTCTGCGCAGCCGCGGAGCAGGCCGGCGTCGACGGCGTCCTGGTCACCGACATGATCGTCGAAGAAGCCGGCGAGTACCTCGAAGCTCTTCATCGCCATCATCTCGCGCCGATTTTCCTGGCTGCGCCCACCAGCCCCGACGCACGCCTCGAGCGAATCTGCGCCGCCTCTCAGGGATTCGTCTACGCCCTCTCGCGCGTGGGCATCACCGGCACCCGGGCCTCGCTCGAATCCGACGCCGAACAGCTCGTCAAACGCCTGCGCCGCTTTACAAAATTGCCTATCGCGGTCGGCTTCGGCATCTCGAACCCCGAACACTTCGCCGCCGTGGGTGAATTTGCCGACGCCGCCGTCATCGGCAGCGCGCTGGTCGCCACCATCGAGCAGGCCGGTCCTAAAGACGCCCCCAGCTCCATCGCTCGATTTATCCAGGGCCTGCGCGGTGGCGTCAGTGAACCCGCCGTGCCGGCCCGCTAAAAAATCCTCCTCTTCGTATACGGTTGTAATTGCTGATCTCTCCATGCCCCCGCGCGCTTCATCGCTCGGGTGAAGAAGGAAGACCATGGACATCGAAACCTTTCGGCGCAAAATCGATGAACTCGACCGGCGTATCGTCGCGCTTATCAGCGAGCGCGCCGCCGCCGCACAGGAAATCGGCCGCCTGAAACGCGAAACCGACTTGCCCGTCTACGAGCCCAATCGCGAGCGCGTCATTTTCGACAACGTGCGCAGCCACAATCCCGGCCCGCTGCCCGACATCGAGCTCGTTCACATTTACGAGCGCATTGTCGACGTGATGCGGGCCCTGCAGCGCAACGAGCTCGCCTCTCGTCCGAACCCGCCCGCAACCGGCGCGCAGACCCAGACAGGAAAAGAAAAATGATTGTTGCTATGCAGGATCGCGCGACCGAAGAGGAGATTCAAACCGTCGTCGAGCGCATGATGGAAATCGGCTTCAATGTCCACCGCACCACCGGCACCGTGCAGACCATCCTGGCCGGCGTCGGAACGCCCGGCATCTTCGAGCACCAGGAATTCGAGGTCCTCGCCGGCGTCGCAGAAGTCATCCGCATCTCCTCGCCCTACAAACTCGCCGGACGCAGCTTCCGCCCGGAAGGCACCATCGTCCGCTTTCCCAACGGCGTCAGCGTAGGCGGCGGCGAAGTCGTTGTCATGGCCGGACCTTGCTCCGTCGAAAGCCGCGAGCAGATCTTCTCCTGCGCAAAGCTCGTCAAAACCGCCGGCGCAAAATTCCTCCGCGGTGGCGCCTTCAAACCGCGCAGCTCGCCCTACTCCTTCCAGGGCCTTGGCCTTGATGCTCTCAAGCTTCTCCGCGAAGCCGGCGACGCTCACGGCCTGCTCGTTGTCAGCGAGGTCATGGAAATCTCCCAGATCGAGCCGATGATGCCGTACGTCGACCTCTTTCAGGTCGGCGCGCGCAACATGCAGAACTTCAACCTGCTGCGTGAGCTCGGCGCGGTCCGCCGTCCCGTCCTTCTCAAGCGCGGCATCGCCGCCACCATCGAAGAGCTGCTGCTCTCCGCCGAATACCTCCTCGCCGGTGGCAACTACGACGTCATTCTCTGCGAGCGCGGCATTCGCACCTTCGAAACCTACACGCGCAACACCATGGACATCTCCGCCATTCCCGTCGTGAAGACGCTTTCGCACCTGCCCATCGTGGGCGATCCCTCCCACGGCACTGGCCGCCGCGACAAGGTACCGGCCATGGCGCGCGCTACCGTTGCCGCTGGCGGCGACGGCCTCCTCATCGAAGTCCACCCCAACCCCGACAAAGCGCTCTCCGACGGCGCGCAGTCGCTTTTCCCCGAGCAGTTCGCCGAGCTCATGGATGCGCTCCGCATCATCGCCCCCGCCGTGGGCCGGACACTGTAAATGGGTGCCCCGTGTCCCTGGGGTTGGGGACATGGGCTTCACGCTAACCGTTCAGTCGGCACCGTAAACTAACGTCAAATGCCCATCGAGCGCATCGCAATCCTCGGCACCGGCCTGATCGGAGCTTCCGTCGGCCTCGCCTTGCGCGCCCACGGCTTCTCCGGATCCATCACGGGTTGGGACCCCAACCCCGAGCAGCTCAACGCAGCTTTCCGTCGCGAAGCGATTACCGTGCTGGCCGACGATCCGCTCGCCGCGGCCACCGAGGCCGACCTCACAATCCTTGGCGGACCCGTGTTCACCATCCTCGAATGGCTCGACCGCCTCGCCCCAATCCTGCGTGAAGATCAACTCCTCACCGACGTGGGCAGCGTCAAAGGCGCAATTTGTGCCCGTGCCCGTGACAAATACAACGCGCCCGGCCAGCCTGGATTCCTCCCCGGCCACCCCATGGCGGGCAAAGAAGTCAGCGGCGCCGACCATGCCGATGCCGCACTCTTCGACGGCGCGGTCTGGCTCTTCGCAGAATGCCCCGACAGCAGAATGACCCCCGTCGCCCGCGCCCTGGCCGACGAATGGCGCGCCTGGGTCGGCCGCTTCGGCTCCCGCAGCCTCTCCATCGATCCCGACCGCCACGACGTGCTCTGCGCCTGGATCAGTCATCTGCCGCAATTCGTCTCCACGGCCATGTGCGCGCTGCTCGAGGACGAATTCGCAGCCAACGCCGACCTGCTCCCCATCGGCGGCCGCGCCCTCCGCGAGATGACGCGTCTTGGCGCCAGCCCCTTTTCCATGTGGCGCGACATCGCCCACACCAACTCCGAGGCTATCGCCCAAACCCTGCACGCTCTCGAACAGCGCCTCGCCCACATCCGCGAGAATCTCAAAACCCCGGAGCTCCGCGACGAATTCGACCGCGCCAACCGCTTCCGCCTCCGCGATCCACGAAAATAGTTAAGCCTGCCCGCCCAGCATCCGGGCGTCTCCGATGGCCAACTCGTAACTCGGCGAGTACACTTTCTCTTCACCATTTCTTCCAGCTGGAGGATCCGTGCTCCGCCACACGCGTGCTGTGCTCTTCGCGCTCCTCGTCCTGCCTTTCGTTGCCCACGCTTCGCCGCTGCTTCTGCTCCATCCCACGCTGAGCAAAGATCAAATCGCGTTTCGCCACGCCGACGACATCTGGGTCGTCGCGCGCACCGGCGGCGAAGCGATTCGCCTCACCTCAACAGCCTCCGTCGTCGCCGGCCCGTACTTCTCCCCCGATGGCCAGACCCTCGCGTACTCCGCGCGCGTCCACGGCAACGTTGACGTGTACACCGTGTCCGTCAACGGCGGCGTGCCGCGCCGCCTCACGTACCATCCCGACCAGGATGAGGTCGTCGGCTGGTCTCCCGACGGCAAAGATGTGCTGTTCCTCAGCGGTCGCGCCGCCTGGAACGACTTCGCACAACTGTTCCGCATTCACGCCGACGGCTCCGGCCTGCCCGTCGAATTTCCTCTTCCTTCCGTCGACAGCGGCTCCCTCTCGCCCGACGGTAAACAGATCGCCTACACGCCCTTTAACCAGTGGCAGCGCGCCTGGAAGCGCTATCGCGGCGGCCAAACCGAGCCGGTCTGGATCGTTGACCTTGCCACCCTCGACCTCACCAAAGTCCCCCGCGACAATTCCAACGACTCCAACCCCCTCTGGATTGGCGACATGGTCTACTTCCTCTCCGATCGCAACGGTCCTGTCACGCTCTTCAGCTACGACACGAAGTCGAAGCAGGTCGAGCAGGTCGTCGAGAACAAGAGCTTCGATCTCAAGTCCGCCAGCGCCGGTCCCGGCGGCATCGTCTATGAGCAGTTCGGCAGCATTCATCTTTACGACACTGCCGCTCGCGCACAACATCCCGTCGACATCACCCTCCACGGCGATCTGCCCGCGCTTGAGCCCTCCCTCGCCGTCATCGATCCGCACCTGATCCTTAACGCGGCCGTCTCGCCCACCGGCGCGCGCGCAGTGTTTGAAGCCCAGGGCGACATCTTCACCGTTCCCGCCGAGAAGGGCGATGCGCGCAACCTCACCAACACCTCCAGCGCCGCTGAGCGCGATCCCGCCTGGTCCACTGACGGCAAATCCATCGCGTATTTCAGCGACGCCTCCGGCGAATATCAGCTCCACATCCGCGATCAAAACGGCATTGCGCCGCCGAAGGTCATCGACCTCGGTCCCGAGCCCTCCTTTTTCTACTCACCGCGCTGGTCTCCCGATTCGAAGCGCATCCTGTACTCCGACAAGAAGCTGCATCTCTGGTATCTCGACGTCGACAACCCGCATCCCGTCCTGGTCGACACGGAAAACTACGAAGGCTTCGAGTTCGCGGGCAGCGCCACGTGGTCCCCCGACGGCAAATGGATCGGTTACCTCAAGACACTGCATAACTTCATGCATGCCGTCTTCCTCTATTCCCTCGACACGCACAAGACCACGCAGATCACCGACGGCATGAGCGATGTCGGCAGCGTCGCCTTCGATCACAACGGCAAATATCTCTACTTCACCGCCAGCACCAACGTCGGACCCTCGGTCGCCGGCTTCGACCTCTCCAGCCTCGATCGCGCCGTCTCCAGCAGCGTCTATGTTGTCGTGCTTTCCAAAGATCTGCCCTCGCCTCTGCCTCCCGAAAGCGATGACGAAAAGGCGAAGGACGAAAAGTCAAAGGACGACTCGAAGACCGCAGCCGACGACGCAAAAAAGACCGACGACCAAACCGCGAAGGACAAAAAAGACGAGACCGCGAGCAAGGACAAGAAGGACGAAAAGAAGCTGCCCGTAGTGAAGGTCGACTTCGATGGCATCGACCAGCGCATCCTCGCGCTGCCCATCCCCGCCCGCAACTACGTCGACCTTCAGGCCGGTAAAGAAGGGGTGCTTTACATCGCAGAAGGCAGTCCCGTCGCGAACCCCTCGCATGGAGAAGGCCCCGGCATTCGTGCCCTGTGGCGTTTCTCTCTGGAAAAGCGCGAAACCACCGAGGTTCTCTCCGGCATCGACGGCTACACGATCTCCGCCAACGGCGAAAAAATGCTCTACAAGAAAGGCGATTCATGGCTCATCGCCACCGCGGACGACGTGAAGGAGAAGCCCGGTAAGCCGCTCAACCTCGGCAGTCTCCAGGCCAACGTCGACCCCCGCGCCGAGTATCGCCAGATGTACCGCGAAACCTGGCGCATCGAGCGCGACTTCTTCTACGACCCCAATCATCATGGCCTCGATATCGCCAAAGTCGAGAAACGCTACGAGCCTTACCTCGACGGCATCGGCTCACGCGACGAACTGAACTACCTCTTCGAGGAAATGCTCGGCGAAATCACCGTGGGCCACATGTTCATTCGCGGTCCCGGCGAGCCCGATCACTCCCCGCACACCGGCCTGCTCGGCGCCGACTATTCCGTCGATCATGATCGCTACCGCTTCGCCCACATCTACAACGGCGAAAACTGGAATCCCGCTCTGCACGCCCCGCTCACCCAGCCCGGCGTCAATGTGAAGGAAGGCGAGTATCTGCTCGCCGTCAACGGTCGCGATCTCCACGCCTCCGACAACATCTACAGCTTCTTCGAAGGAACCGCCGGCAAACAGGTCGTACTGCACGTCGGTCCCAGCCCCGACGGCACAGGCGCGCGCGATGTCACCGTCGTCGCCATCGAATCGGAACACGGCCTCCGTAACCTCGCCTTCATCGAATCGAATCGCCGCAAAGTCGACGAGATGACTAACAACCAGGTCGCATACGTCTACATCCCGAATACCGCCGGCGGCGGCTTCACCAACTTCAACCGCTACTTCTTCGCCCAGGTGCAGAAGAAGGGCGTCATCATCGACGAGCGCTACAACGAAGGCGGCCAGATCGCCGACTACGTCATCGACACTCTGCGCCGCGTCCCGATGTCCCGCTACGAAACCCGCGAAGGCGAGGATGTCACCGATCCTGCCGGCGCCATCTTCGGTCCCAAAGCGATGCTCATCAACCAGTCAGCTGGCTCCGGCGGCGACCTCATGCCCTGGTACTTCCGCAAGGCCGACCTCGGCCCGCTCATCGGCGTGCGCACCTGGGGCGGGCTCGTCGGCATCGGCGGCTATCCCGTGCTCCTTGACGGCGGCCGGATCACCGCGCCCCGCACCGCGATCTACGGCCTAAAAGGACAGTTCGAGGTCGAGAACCACGGCATCCCGCCCGACATCGAGGTTGAGTATGATCCGAAGTCCGTCGCTGCCGGTCACGATCCGCAGCTCGAGCGCGCCGTGCAGTACGTCATGGAACAGCTCACGGAACATCCGCTGCCCACGTATCCCAAGCCGCCTTACCCGAATTACCACGAGCACGACGGGGTTGGCGTTCACTGAGCAAATTGTTGTCTCAACCCGACGGCCGGAGCCATCGCTCCGGCGATTTCTCTGCGTGCCGCACTGCGGGAAACCCCCTTCGCGCGGGTCGCCATCGCACGACGCACGGAATAAGATGATCCGCATGTGCCGCCGTTCCGCGCTTCTTGTTCTGTCCTCCGCCTTGGCACTCACCGCCATCGCCGCGTACCCTCAGCAAACCACGCTGCTCGTCGACGTAGACCACCGCGCACAAACCAGCCTCGACGGCCCCTGGCACTTCATCCCCGATCCTTACCGCGAAGGCTGGGGATCGAACCCCGACCACGCCAGCCTGAACGGCTATGCGAAGAACGCGCATTATGTCCCCGGCGGACCGCTCCTCCAGTACGACTTCGCCCGATCGCCCACCCTCGACGTCCCCGGCGACTGGAATTCCCAGAAGGATTCGCTCTTCTATTACGAAGGCCTGCTCTGGTACCAGCGCGACTTCACAGTCCATCCGAAGCCGCATACGCATCTCTTCATCCACTTCGGCGCCGTCAACTACGCCGCCCACATCTTCGTCAACGACCAGCACGTCTGCGATCACGAAGGCGGATTCACCCCCTTCGACTGCGAGATCACCGGTGTCGTGAAAGATGGCGACAACTTCATCGTCGCCGCCGTCGATAACCAGCGCACGGTCGACCGCGTTCCCACCATCAAATCTGACTGGTGGAATTACGGCGGCATCACCCACCCCGTCTCCCTCGTCGAGCTCCCCGACACGTACATCGACGACTACTCGCTCCAGCTCAAGCGCGGCACATCCAACCAGCTCGAAGGCTACGTCCACGTCACCGCTGCTGGCTCAGGCACCCACGTCACCCTCAGCATCCCCGACCTGCACATCGAAAAAGATACGGTCACGGATACAAATGGCCGAGCCACGTTCTCTTTCGCCGCGCCTGGCCTGGAGCTTTGGTCCCCGGAGCAGCCGCGCCTCTACGCCGTCTCCCTCCACGCCGGTCCCGACGACCTAACGGACGACATCGGTTTCCGCACTATTGAAGTCCAGGGCGATCAGATCCTTCTCAACGGTAAGCCGGTCTTCCTGCGCGGCATCAGCTATCACGACGAGGCGCCCTCCCGCTCCGGCCGCTCCTGGTCCGACAAGGACGCCGAAACCCTCCTCGGCTGGGCGCACGAGCTCCACTGCAACTTCGTGCGCATGGCCCATTACCCCCACACCGAAAACGAATACCGCCTCGCCGACAAGCTCGGCCTCATGGTCTGGTCCGAAATCCCCGTCTACTGGGGCATCGCCTGGACCAACCCACCCACCCTCGACGCCGCTAAACACCAGCTCTGGGAAATGATCCGCCGCGACCACAACCACGCCTCCGTGATCATGTGGTCCATGTCCAACGAAACCCCCGAGAGCCCCGAACGCGACGCCTTCATCCATCAACTGGCCGTCGAAGCGCGCAGCGAAGACCCCACGCGCCTCATCACCTCGGCCATCGTCACGCACTTCAAGGGAACCACCGCAACGCTCGACGATCCGCTCGGCCAGGACCTCGACGTCCTCGGGTACAACGAATACATCGGCTGGTACATGGGCAACGCGGCCACCATCCCCGATTACACCTGGCAAAATCCCATGGGCAAGCCGGTGATCATCAGCGAATTCGGCGCGGACGCAAAAGCCGGGCTGCATGGCCCGGCTACTCAAATGTTCACCGAGGAATACCAGGATTACGTCTTCCGCCAGCAGTTCCTCATGCTCGGCAAGATTCCATTCCTGCGTGGCATGACGCCCTGGGTCCTGATGGACTTCCGCTCGCCCATGCGCCAGCTCCCCGGCATCCAGGACCACTACAACCGCAAAGGCCTCGTTTCCGACAAGGGCGAAAAGAAGAAGGCCTTCTTCACCCTCCAGGATTACTACGCGACGATGCAGAAGTGACCGCTGCCAGCAGGATCTGCATGACCCATATCTGCCGGTTGCCGCGGGTCTCGA
>Ga0187863_10003999_pt1 | contig 10652 bp, 7 predicted proteins | sample June2016WEW_11_1_FD_132975 | JGI IMG/M metagenome (GOLD analysis project Ga0187863, IMG submission 132975) | Peatland microbial communities from SPRUCE experiment site at the Marcell Experimental Forest, Minnesota, USA - June2016WEW_11_10 | ecosystem: Environmental > Terrestrial > Soil >...
CCGCTCTGGAGCCCCGATTCCACCTCCCATCAGTTACAATCGACCGTTTATGCTGCGCTATTTCACTGCCGGAGAGTCCCATGGCGAAGCTCTGGTAGCTTTCCTTTCCGGCCTGCCCGCCGGTCTGAAAATCGACCAGACCTTCCTCGACCACGAACTCTGGCGTCGCCAGCAGGGCTATGGTCGCGGCGGCCGCATGAAGATCGAGCGCGATACCGCCCACATTCTTTCCGGCGTGCGTCAAGGCATGACCATCGGCTCGCCCATCTCCGTCCAACTCGAAAATCGCGACTGGAAAAACTGGCAGGAATCTTTGCCCGTCGGCGAAGGCGATCCCGCGAAACACAAACGCGTAGCCTCGCCCCGGCCCGGCCACGCCGACCTCGCCGGAGCCCTGAAATATAACTTCCCGGAAGCCCGCTACGTACTAGAACGCGCCTCCGCCCGCGAATCGGCGGCCCGCGTGGCCATCGGCGCGATCGCCAAACTCTTCCTTCGCGAACTGGGCATCGAAGTCCTCAGTCACGTGGTCGCCACCGGCAACGTCTCCTTCGCGGGACAAGTCCCGTGGGAACAGATTCGCGACCTTCACGCCCGCGAAGAAGTCCTGCTCAACTGCGCCGACCCCGAAGCCGAGCAGCACATGAAAGAAGAAGTCGACAAAGTTCTCAAGACCGGAGACTCGCTCGGCGGAGTCTTCGAAGTCGTGGCCCACGACGTTCCTCCCGGCCTCGGCACCTACGTCCAGTGGGACGAGCGTCTCGACGCCCTGCTCGCCGCGGCAGTCATGTCGCTGCAAGCCGTCAAAGCGGTAGAAATCGGCTCAGGAGTCGCCGCAGCTTTTGCTCCCGGCTCGGCCGTTCACGACGAAATCGGCTACACCGCTACTTCCGGTTTCACCGCCTTCTCCCGCACCCGCAACAACGCTGGAGGCATTGAAGGCGGCGTCTCCAACGGCCAGGAAATCCGCGTGCGCGGCTATCTAAAACCAATTTCCACGTTGCGCCGCCCCCTGCAGTCGGTCGACTTTTCCACCCGCGAGCCCGTCAAGGCCGCCTACGAGCGTTCCGACGTCTGCGTGGTTCCCGCCGCCGGAGTCGCCGGGGAGGCCATGGTGGCGCTGACTCTCGCGCGCTGCGCTCTGCAAAAATTCGGCGGCGATTCCATGACCGAAACCCTAAGAAATTTCCAAGGCTACTGCAACCAGCTGAAAAAATATTAGTAGACTCAGACGAAGAACCCATGACGGCTGCAACGACAGCGCAGGTCAGCAAAGAAGGTTCAGCTAGAAGCTAAGAGCTAAGAGCTAAGAGCTAAGAGCTAAGAGCTAATAAATGATCCATCCCATTGTAAAATTCGGCGATCCAGTTCTCGAGAAGCCTTCCGAAAAGGTGACGGTCTTCGACGAAGAACTGCAAAAGCTCATCGACGACATGTTCGAGTCGATGTACGCCGCCCACGGAGTCGGCCTGGCCGCCCCGCAAATCGGCATTGCCCGCTGCATAGCCGTCATCGACGTAACTTTCAAAGAAGATCCCAACGCTAAACTCGTCCTCATCAATCCCGAAATCATTCACACCGAAGGCCGCCACACCCAGAGTGAAGGCTGCCTCAGCATCCCCGATTTCCGCGAGAACGTGAGCCGCCCGAGCAAGGTCACCATCCGCGCCCAGGACGCTCACGGTAAGATCTACCAGAAAACCGGAGAAGACCTGCTGGCCCGCGCCTTCCTCCACGAAACCGATCACCTGAACGGCAAACTCTACATCAGCCACATCAGCGCCCTGAAACGCGACCTGATGAAACGCAAAATCCGCAAAATGATGAAAGCCGGAGAATGGTAGGAATTGAGTAATTGGGGAACTTGGTAACTGAGTAATTGAATTGAGGAATTGAGATTCGTATCAGGCGATGCCTTCAGGCATCGCGTCAGGGAACCGATAGAAGGCGCGCCTTCAGGCTCTGCGGTTGTGGTTCGCTGATGAACCGCAAGTTGATCATCGTGGCGCAAACAGGTTTTCAATTACTCAATTACTAAATTTCCCAATTACCCAATGTCTCTCAATCTCATCTTCTGCGGCACCCCGCCCTTCGCCGTCCCGACACTCGAGAAGCTAGTCGACGCCGGATTCCGCGTCCATCTCGTAGTGACCCAGCCCGACCGCCCCAAAGGACGCGGCCTGGAACTAGTCGCCTCGCCAGTCAAACAATCAGCCCAGAGACTAAATCTCCCCATCACCCAGCCCGACCGCATCAAGACCAACGACGAATTCCGCGCTCAACTCACCGCCCTCCAGCCCGACGCCATCATCGTCGTCGGCTACGGCCGCATCATTCCCCAGTGGATGCTCGATCTCCCCCCACTCGGCAACCTCAACCTGCACGCCTCGCTGCTCCCCAAATACCGCGGCGCGGCGCCCATCCAATGGGCCATCGCCAACGGAGAAACTGTCACCGGCGTCACCACCATGCGCATCGACGCCGGCCTCGACACCGGTGACATCCTCCAACAGCACGAACTAGCAATCGCCCCCAACGACACCGCCGAAACGCTCGTGCCGCGTTTGGCCGCCATCGGCGCCAATCTCATGGTCGAAACCCTGCGCGGTCTGCAAGCCGGCTCCATTCACCCGCGCCCCCAAGACAACTCGCAAGCCAGCCTCGCCCCGATCCTGAAAAAAGAGGACGGCCTCGTCGATTTTTCCCACACCGCCCCCGAAATTTACAACCGCATCCGCGGCTTCCAACCCTGGCCCGGCGCCTACACAAAATTCCGCGGCAAGATTCTGCAAATCATCCAAGCCCGCCCCACAACCGAAGCCCTGCCGACAGCCGAGCTCCGCACCGATTCCAATCGTCTACTGGTCGGCTGCGGCCACCACACCTCACTCGAACTCCTGGAACTCCAGCTCGAAGGCAAAAAGCGCACCACCGCCGCCGACTTCCTCCGCGGGTATCGCCCCAAGCCCGGTGAGAAACTGGGCTAACCCCTGTGCTCCTCAGTGCCCTCTATGGTTAAAGTTCTTTCTCTCCCACGAAAGCCTACAATTCGAAATAAATGTCCGTCTCCCCCGCCCGCGCCGCCGCGTTCGACATCCTCCTCCGCGTCGAACAAGAATCCTCCTACGCCTCCGACCTGCTGCACGCTCCCACCCACGCGCACCTCTCCGCTCCCGATCATGCTCTGGCCACCGAACTCGTGATGGGCGTGCTCCGCTGGCGTTCGCGCCTCGACGCCGAAATCGCAGCGGCGTCCTCGCAAGCCCTGTCGAAACTAGACATCGAAGTCCTAATCGCACTGCGCCTCGCTCTCTATCAGTTCCTCTGGCTCGATCGCATCCCGCAGCGCGCCGCCCTCCACGAAAGTGTCGAACTCGTAAAACACGCCCGCAAACGCTCCGCCGCGCCCTTCGTGAACGCCGTCCTGCGCAAGCTCTCCGCCACGCCGCGAAACCAGCACATTGCCGAGACCGAAATCTCCCTCCAAGAAATCCCTTCCCCCGAAACCCTGGCCCGCGCTCTTGCGCATCCACAATGGCTGGTCGAGCGCTGGGCGCGCGCCTACGGGCTCGCAACCGCTCACGAAATCTGCCAACACAATCAGTCCGTTCCGATAACCGCAATCCGTCTCCGCGCACCCACCGCGGAACAGCAACTCAACGAGGAAGGGATCACTCTCACCCCCGGCGGACTTCTAGCCTCCGCCCGCCGCGTGCAAGCCGGAGACATCACTAAAACCCAAGCCTTCCGCACCGGTCAGGTGGTCATTCAGGACGAAGCCTCGCAACTCGTCGCTGCCCTCATCGGCTCCGCCATGCTCAGGGCAGGCTGCCGCATCCTAGACTGCTGCGCCGCACCCGGCGGCAAGACCCTAGCCATAGCAGACCATAACCCTGAGGCCACAATTACCGCCGTCGAACTTCACCCCCACCGCGCCCGCCTACTGCAACATCTGCTGCACCAAAGTTTGTCGAACCAGAATGTGTCACATCAGAATTCGCAGCCCCCAGGCAAACGGAGTGCCGAGTCCCCTGTGGGTCCGGATCTCAGACCCGCCCATCACGATCCGCATTCCGCAGCCCGCATCCAAATCGTCACCGCCGACGCCCAGCGTCTCCCTATGACGACGCAGTTCGACCGCGTTCTCGCCGACGTCCCCTGCTCCGGCACCGGCACGCTCGCCCGCAATCCCGAAATCAAATGGCGCCTCACCACCGACGATCTCGCGCGACTAGCGCAGCGCCAACTCGCAATCCTCCGCTCCGCCCTGGCCCCGGTCGCACCCGGAGGACGCCTCATTTACTCAACCTGTTCGCTGGAAAAAGAAGAGAACGAAAACGTAGTCGAGCAAGCCTTGTCTGAGAACAAATCCTTCCGCCTGCTCGACTGCCGCACCGAACTCAATCGCCTGAAAGAATCTGGCGAGCTAACCTGGTCTGACCAAGGCTCGCCCGACCCAGCATCGCTAACGAGCGGCCCCTACCTTCGCACCCTCCCGGGCGTCCACCCCTGCGACGGCTTCTTCGCCGCAATTCTTGAAAGAGTTTAGGAAAGTTGGAAAGGTTTGAGTAATGATGTTCGGTTTATCCGTGAATATCCGTGTAAATCCGTGGCGAAAATGTCTTCACCGCACGTCAAAACTAACTGTCGTCCCCGCAACCACTTTCTGCCCCGCCCCCGGCACCTGCGACACAATCACGCTCGAGGGCGAAGGCTGTGCCGGCAGCACTGACGGCGCGGCTGGATTCCCCAGATTCGACGTGTCACCAGCGACGGAACTCACCGGCAACGCCACACTCACATTTCCCAACCGAAACCCCGCGTCCTGCAAGCTGCGGCTGGCGCTCCCAAGCGACTGGCCTACAAAACTAGGCATCACAAATGCCTGCGGCTCCGCGGCCACGGTCACCAGCAAGCTGATCTTCGGCGCCGACACCTGCGCCTCATTCGCCGTTGGACTCTGCGCCAGCACCTGATCCGCCGGAATCCCCGGCGCCGACACCTCCGCCATCGAAGCCACATCCAGACCGCGCCGCCGGATATTCAATTCCGCCGCATGCTCGCTCTCGCCGGTTACATCCGGAATCGTCACCCGCATCTTTCCCAGACTCTGCGCCACCCGCACCAGCCACCCGTGCCGCACTTTCGTCCCCGGCAGCGGCAGTTGCGACATAATTCTTCCCTCAGGAATCTGCGGACTGTAATACTGCCGCTCGATCGACATCTGCAGGCCCAGTCCCCCCACCGCCCGCTCCGCTTCCACCGGGGTCAGCCCCACCAGCGGTGGCACCGCAACCTCCTGCCCGTGAATCGCGAACCGCATCGCCGTCAGAGCCGACACCATCGCGACAATCACCAGCACTAGCGCCAGCAGCACGAATCGAATCACAGATTTCATTTCTCGAAACCACCCGGCCAAGCCATCGGCAGAATTATAGCCGCGTTCTAACGCCGGTTTTCTGTTTTGAGCGAAGCCGGAAGGATCTCGATTGCCGATTTCAAAATTATCTAAGCCCGATGTCATCCTGAGCTTGGCGGCAGCCGGGCGAGGGACCCTACGTCAGTCGACGCCATTAATACCGTGGACTGGACTGCCTGAGCGCTATGCAGCGCAGGCGCGCTACTGCTGGCGGAAATCGGTCGGTTCCAGCGTAGTCCGATACTTCTTTCGAAGGAGTATCATATTGTTCTAAAGGCAAATCCCATGCGCCGATTGCTTCTCATCACACTCATCGCCGCATTTGCCCTACGTGCGAACGCCCAGCGCATGTCGCATGCCTCTCCGCACTTCGCCTCAGGCTTCAACCGAGGCAGCTTCGCGCGCCCTTCCTTTTATCCGCTCGCGTTCTCCGACCCATTCTATTCTGACTATCTCCTCAGCACTGGCTACCCCGTCGCATCTCAGCCGCCCATGATTTTTCTGCAGGGCCCTCCCGCCTCAGCGCCGGCACCTGAGCGTTCTCCCTCGCCGACCCAGCCACTTATGATCGAACTGCGAGGCGACCGCTACGTTCGCGTCAGCGGCCCGGAAACCTCGGGAGCAGAAATGATTGATCGAAACGCGATCGAGCGAGAAAAAACAGATCGAATGTCGGAATCTCAGCCTCGCTCGGAACGCCAGCCCGCGGCGCCCCCAGCCACGGCGTTGCCCGCGGTCCTCATCTTCCGCGACGGCCACCGCGAAGAAATATCCGACTACACCATCGCCAACGGCATCCTCTACGCCCAGTCCGACTACTACACCACCGGATCCTGGAACAGAAAAATCGAGCTCTCATCCCTGAATCTGCCCGAAACAGTCGCATCAAACCAGTCCCGCGGCGCACATTTCCTGCTTCCCTCATTTCCCAACGAGGTAGTCGTCGGCCCGTAGAGACGCACCGCCGCCAGCGCCCAGCGCCCATCCCAAAGATAGACTGGAAAAGCCGTTCCGTGGACCTGCGCGCTGGCCGTGACACGTACCAACACCATTCGCAGTGTAGCCGTGCACCGTGCGGCGCGTCGGGCAGCCCCACACCGTGCAGCCGCGCCGTGGAAGAGCGGCGCTTCAGCGCCGCGTGAGGTTCAGAATAAAAAAGGGCTTTAGCCCCTGTGCCTCTTAGATCGCCGGCGCAACATTTCACCGCAGCCGTTTCAAGCCGCAGCTGCCAACGCAATCTCCATCTTTTTCGCAGCGGCCCTCCTCTCCCGCACCCGCAACATCGGCTGCTCCACCAAATAATAAGAAGCTCCCGCCAGCCCGACCGCCAACAACACGAAATACCAGGGCTTGGAATGCTCTCCGTACACAAACAACTGCTGCCACAAATAAAGGCTGTAGCTGATCTTCCCCAGCCACTCCACCGGTCTCACGTTCAAAATCCAATAAGGTCTATGCACCACGTGTAACAGCAATCCCGCAATCGAAAGATGCATCACCGGCCACAACACAAACAGCAAAGCCGCCGTCACGTGAAATCGCAACACTCCCAAATAAACTGGAACCAGCACCACCGGCACGATCATCGGCAACGCCCACCCCGCCTTAATCTTCGGCAACCGCGGCGCGAAAATCCCCAGCAGACACCCAATCGCCAGCACATCCGCCACGGCCGGAAATGTCTCGTCAGCCCGCCCATGCAATCCCAGAAAATGGCACGCCACCCGATACACCGGCGCGAACCCAACCACTCCCACCAGAATCGCCACCCGATGCCGATGCCACCTCTTCAACACTCCCGGCCACAGAAAATAAAACTGCTCCTCCACGCTCAACGACCACAAATGCCCCAGATACCACGGGTGCGCAAAATCAAAATTCGCCAAGTAAAACGCCGCAGCCACTATGTGATACCAGCGCAGCTCATGCCAGAAAATCACGAACACCGGCACCATAAACACAATCGCCGCCGGCAAAATCCGGTAAGCCCGCCGCACATAAAATTCCCGCAACCCAATCGTCGAAGTCTTCCCATACTCCTTCAACAGCAGCGTCGTAATCAGATATCCGGAAATAACAAAAAAGATTCTCACTCCCAGATTGGCAAACGCCCCCGCTACATCCGAGTGATAACGCAGCTCCGCCCAGTGCCCTACCACCACCAGCGTTATAGAAATCGCCCGCAAGCCATCCAGCGACGGAATCCGCTTCATCCGCGCAGCCTAGCAGCCACGTCGCCCTTTATTCAGTGACAGTCAACCAATTCCGAAAATCATTCACAACGGATTTCCCATGTTGGAACACGGATCAGGGTGACCCACTTCTCGCGTCCTTCGCGAGAAGTGGGTCTTTCGTTGTTACTCGTCGATGGCGACAATCGTGGTACAATAAACAAAGCTCCCAAGGCACATAACGCCCTGTAAATACAAGCAGTTACAAGATCCTAACGGTGCAACGTACCAGATTTCGAGTTGCCCAAGTTTTAGCTAAAGCTAAGAGCCAAAGGCTAAGAGCGATTCATGGCTGACGATCAAAACCCCGAACTCCCTCTCACTCCTCCTCCCGGCGGCGGCGACGGCCCCGGCGCCTTGAACATTCAACCCGTCAACATTGAAGAGGAGATGAAGCGGTCGTATCTCGACTACTCCATGTCGGTGATCATCGGCCGCGCCCTGCCCGACGTCCGCGACGGACTGAAGCCCGTGCATCGCCGCATTCTCTACACCATGCAGCAGATGGGCCTGCAGCCCAACAAGGCCACGCGCAAATGCGCCCGCATCGTCGGCGAAGTCATGGGCAAGTACCATCCCCACGGCAACCTCGCAGTTTACGACGCGTTGGTCCGCCTCGCCCAAACCTGGAGCCTGCGTTACCCGCTGATCTTCGGCCAAGGCAACTTCGGCTCCGTCGACGGAGATCCACCTGCCGCCGATCGTTACACCGAAGCCAAGCTGGCTCCTGTTTCCACCGCACTGCTAGAAGATCTCGACAAAGAAACCGTCGATTTCCACGACAACTACGATGGCAGCGAGATCGAGCCTGACGTTCTTCCCGCGCGCATCCCGAATCTTCTGGTCAACGGCTCGGACGGAATCGCTGTCGGCATGGCGACAAAAATTCCGCCGCACAATCTTACCGAGATCGTCGACGCCACCATCACGTTAGTTAACAATCCCAACGCGCAACTCGCCGAGATTCTGAAATTCGTGCAAGGCCCAGATTTTCCCACAGCCGGCATCATCCACGGCCGCGCCGGAGTCTTCGAGGCCTACCGCACTGGCCGCGGACGCTTCATGATGCGCGCCAAGGCTCTGATCGAGAACATCAACAAAGACCGTCAGGCCATCATCGTCACCGAAATTCCGTATCAGGTGAACAAGGCGAAGCTGGTCGAGCGCATCGCACAACTAGTCAACGATAAAGACATCGAAGACATCTCCGACATCCGCGACGAAAGCGACCGCGACGGCATGCGCATCGTCGTCGAACTCAAACGCGGCGCCGAGCCCCAGATCGTTCTCAACCAGCTCTTCAAGCACACGCAAATGCAGGAAAGTTTTTCCATGATCCTGCTGGCGGTGGTCAACGGACAGCCCCGCGAAATGGGCCTGATCCAGACCATCAAATATTTCATCGAGCACCGCGTCGACGTAGTCCGCCGCCGCACTGCCTACCTGCTGCAGAAGGCGAAAGACCGCGAGCATATTCTCGAAGGCTACCTCAACGCGCTCGATCACCTCGACAACGTCATCACCATCATTCGCGGCAGCGCCAACCGCGCCGACGCCCGTGAAAATTTGGTGCTCTACTTCGGTGGCAAGAAAATCGACATCAACACCACCGGCCGCGCTCCCAAACTCGACGCCGAAAAGCCTTTCACCACCCGCCAGGCCGACGCCATCCTCGAACTGCAGTTGCATCGCCTGACCAAGCTCTCCATCGACGAAATCTCCAACGAGTTGAAAGAAGTCCGCGACAGCATCGCCGAATACGAATCCATCCTCGGCTCCGAAACCAAGCTGCGCAAAGTCATCATCAAAGAACTCGAAGAAGTAAAGAAGTTATACGGAGATGCCCGTCGCACTCGCCTGGAAGACGAAGCCGCCGAAATCGTCCTCGAAGATCTCATCGCCGACGAGCAGGTTGCCGTCACCGTCAGCCACTCCGGCTACATGAAGCGCACGCCCATCTCCACCTACCGCATGCAGCGCCGCGGAGGCACCGGCCGCACCGGCATGAAGACCCGCGACGAAGATTTCGTCGAGCATCTCTTCATCGCCAGCACGCACGCCTACATTCTCATCTTCACCAACAAGGGCCGCGTCTACTGGCTCAAGGTTTATGAAATCCCCGACGTCAGCGCAGCCGGCAAAGGCAAACACGTCGGCAATCTGATCGGCCTGCAACCCGGCGAAACCGTCAAGACCATGCTCGCCGTTCGCAACCTCGAAGAAGAAAACAAATACGTCTTCTTCGCCACGCGCAAAGGCCTGGTCAAGAAATCCGAACTGCGCGAGTTTATGCACGTGCGCTCCAACGGCATCAACGCCATCGCCATTGAAGACGGCGACGAACTGGTCGCCGCCCGCATCACCAACGGCAACCAGATCGTCTTCATCGCCAGCCACGAAGGCATGGCCGTCCGCTTCGACGAAAGCCACGTCCGCCCCATGGGCCGCGCCGCCTACGGCGTCTGGGGCATCGACCTGGAAGAAAAAGACTATGTGGTCGGCATGGCCACCACCGCAAAGCCCGGCAGTACCGCGCCTGGGACTGCCGTGGAAGGGAGCGCCGCGCCCGAAAGCGCCGCGCCGGGAGGATCCGTGGAAGAGCGGCGCTTAAGCGCCGCGTCAGGCGATCAAAAGGATGGGGCTTTAGCCCCCGAGCCCATCGACATAGCCGTCAAAGGCACCCTCATCCTCTCCGTAACCGAAAACGGCTACGGCAAGCGCACCCCCGCCGACGAATACCGCCTCACCAACCGCGGCGGCAAAGGCGTAATCAACGTGAAGACGACCGAACGCGTCGGCAAAGTCGTGGCCATCGCCCAAGTCGACGAAACCTCCGAAGTCATGCTGATCAGCCACTACGGCAAAATCATCCGCATGGATTCAACCACAATCCGCGAATCGGGCAGAAACGCCCAAGGCGTCAGACTCCTCAACATGGAACCCGGCGACCGCGTAGCCGCCGCCGTAGTCCTGGCCCCAGAGGCCGAACCAAATGGCACCAA
>Ga0187863_10004003_pt1 | contig 10646 bp, 10 predicted proteins | sample June2016WEW_11_1_FD_132975 | JGI IMG/M metagenome (GOLD analysis project Ga0187863, IMG submission 132975) | Peatland microbial communities from SPRUCE experiment site at the Marcell Experimental Forest, Minnesota, USA - June2016WEW_11_10 | ecosystem: Environmental > Terrestrial > Soil >...
CTAACCAAATAGTGGGTCGAGGTCACATCGAAGGGTGGCAGTGTTCACTTGGCCACATGAGAGGTAGACATGGTTGGATGTATCAGGTTAGGCGCCGCATTCCTTGCGGCTGTGGTAACGGTGATGGCGCTGTCTCCGCGAGCTTGTGCTGCGGACGAACCGCTGAAGTCGTACAAGGCTGCCGCCATTGTGTACGATCCGGCCTGGGGAGATCTGGATGGCAACATCGCCCGCATCACGGCCGCAGTGGATGCGGCCGGCGCACAAGGCGTGAAGCTTGCAGTACTTCCCGAGCAGGCGACAATCGGCTATATCTTCGACAGTTTTGCGATGGTGCGCCCGTACCTCGACACGGTCCCCGGCAAGACCACGGATGCGCTGTCAAAAGTGACCAAGCGGCGCCACATGTACGTTGCGGTCGGCATCGCTGAACTCGATCCGGTTACTGGCTTGGGCTACAACACCGCCGCGCTAATCGGTCCCAGCGGATATATCGGCAAGTATCGTAAGCACGGCCTGAACTCTCAAGACCAGGCATGGGTCACTCCCGGCGACGGCGGCTTTCCGGTTTTCGACACCGAACTGGGCCGACTGACCATGCTGATCTGCTACGACGATACCTATTGGCAGTATCCGCGACTTGCAGCACTGCACGATGTTGACGTCGTCGCATGGCTGAGCAGCTCCGATCGCGTCACTCCGGGTACGCCGGCCGCCCAGGCAAAAGGAGACCACTCAACAGTCGCGACCGTGCAGCATATAGCTGCGTTCAATGGCGTCTGGCTTGTCGCCGCGACACGTGACGGTATCGAGAAGAACCCTTTAACTGGCCAGACTCTCTACTACAACGGCGGATCGAGTATCTGGGATCCATCGGGCAATAAAGTCGCTCAGGCGCCGGTGGTAAAGCCCGAGGTGTTATCGCCAGGCGCGCACGGCATGGTTGTCGCTGAAATCACGCCTTCCCAGGCCTCACCTGTGCGCGAAGCGGTACTGGCGCGACGCCGACCCGAGATGTACGGCCTGCTTGCGTTGCATCGTGCGCCGACCGACCCGAACGCAACGACCAGCCCCAAAGATATCCTGGTCAAGGCCATTTCGTGGCCAACGTCAGGCAAGCCGCCCGCTGTGCTTCCACAGCCGCCGCGCGACGGGTTGCTCGTGCTGCCGGAATTGTTCTCCGTTGGAGTCGATGCCGGGAGCGCCACGTACGCGGCTGCAGCTGAGTCCCGCGGAGGAACGGCGGAGCAGCGTTTGTGCGAGGCCGCCAAGGCCGGCGGAGGCTATGTTGTCGGAAGCTATCCGGAACGTGACGGCGCGAATGTTTATCACACGGTTGCGCTGGCGGGACCAGAGGGAACGATTCTCGCGCGCTATCGTGCGACCCACCTGCCGCCGAATCAGACGCAGTGGGCCAAGGAAGGCAGCGATTGGGTAGTGGTTCCAACCCCCATCGGAAGGATTGGTCTGACCCTGGGCGAGGAGCTATCGGTGCCGGAAGTCTTCGGCACCCTGAGCGCGTCGCGGGCCGATTTGCTCGCAGCTCCGATGGGCGCACCATACGGCGTCACCATGCAGGAGGATCCCAAGCTTTTCAACCAGCCATATCCTACCGACACGCCCTTCGCGCCCATGGCAGCGGCGAAGCTCGGGCAGAACTGGGTGGTGATGAGCGGGTGGAGCGACGGTCAACGCGTTTCAGCAGCCGTGTTCGGTCCGGAGCCCGTGATTGCGACTCCTCCACGTATCCCCTCGGCTGGCAAGAATGACATCGAGAGGCAAATCACAATAGCGTGGCCGGGAACATGGATGAATCAAAGCCACCTTATCGACGGCCAACGTCCCGCCACGACGTTGCCGATAGCACTCGATCCGGCGTCATCATGCTTCCAACAGTGGGCGAAGGATCCTGGCTGGAGATACGGTTGCTGAGTGATCGATTGCTCAGACGTGGCGACCTCGGATGATCGCGACCGAGCCGTCAGCGAGCAGCAGAAGGCGGCTGCCGAAGCAGATTCTCCCCAAGAAATACTTGCTTCGCTGTTCATTCGCCAAATTTTCGCTGTAGACGATTTTGTGACGGTCAGAGCCTCCACGTTCAACGCGAATCAACAATTTTCAACAAGGAGCGTGCAACAGGTTCAATATCAATAAATTACGAACCATGAATTTCAACAGATTTCCATAACGTCCTAAATCTGGTTCGGGACCAGGGGGTCGGAGGTTCAAATCCTCTCTCCCCGACCAATCTTTTCTGTAACTTACGTCGTGGTCATCTGCCTCTGAAGTCTGCGTTGTGTCGTAGTTTGTGTCGTAACTGGCTGTTTTGGCTTTCGAATCGGCCCGGAGGGTCGCAATCCCGTCCAATGCCTTCCCGTATGGTCAAGAAATTCGACCGGTTTGGAAAGGCGAGGCTTACAGCCTCGACTAGCCTCTTCGGATTGCCTTCCCCACCGTCTCGATAAGGCCCACAATCCAGCTTTCCCTTAGCTCGATCAACCAAGAGGAACGAAATGGTTTGGGCTCGCATGCTGGCCTACATCACTGGCACCGTCGATCAAGAACTGCTGGTGAGGAACGAATATCTGGCTGCGGAGAACCGTATCCTGAAAGCCCAGATCAAGGGCCGGCTGCTGCTTTCGGAAAGCTGACAAGGCCACGCTCGCCGAGATCGCTCACAGCCTAGGGCGTAAGGCGCTGGAGGAAATAGCGGCCACGGCCAAGCCGGATACCATTCTGGGTTGGTATCGCAAGCTGGTCGCCAACAAGTTCGACGGGTCCAGATTCCGTGGTTCCGCCGGACGGCCGAGAGTCGAGGAGGAGACGGAGCGTTTGGTGGTGCAGATGGCGAAGGAGAACCCCCCTGGGGCTATGATCGCATCGTGGGTGCCTTGGCCAATCTTGGCCAGCGGCTATCGGACCAGACGGTGGGCAACATCCTGCGTCGCTACGGAGTCCCTCCTGCCCCCAAACGGAAACACACGACCAGCTGGAAAGACTTCATCCGCGCTCATATGGATGTTCTGGTGGGAACAGGTTTCTTTACGGTGGAAGTGCTTACGCTCAAAGGGTTGGTTACCTACTACGTATTGTTCCTTATCCAGTTGGAGAGTCGGAGGGTTTGTGTGGCCGGAATCACGCCTCATCGGACCAGCAGTGGATGGAACAGATGGGGCGCAACGTGACCATGCCAAAGTGGGGGTTTCTGGCCAACGGCCGATATCTACTGCATGATCGGGACAGCAAAGTTCTGCCCGTCGTTCCGTCAACAGATCGAGGCTGGAAGGGTGAAAACAATGCAGCTACCAGCCAGGAGTCCGAATTTGAACGCCTATGCCGAACGCTGGGTGAGATCGGTGAAACAGGAATGCCTGTCGAAGCTCGTCTTGTTCGGGGAGAGGCCGCTGCGCCGAGCCCTGCAGCAATATGTGGCCCATTACCACGAGGAGCGCAACCACCAGGGCAAGCAGAACCGGCTCCTGTTCCCATTGCCGAATCGAAGGGCGAGTGTCGGAAGCGGGGATGAGAATTTTTGTGGGACAGAAAGATCAAGGACCGCCGCCGGATCTGAAACGCGTCCCGCGTGACATCGAGGTTGACGAACGGGTATCCACACGCCCTCCCAGCGTTGGTGTATCGAAAGCTTTTCGGTTATTTCGACCACGCCACAGAGTAGCAGATCAATTTCAAACCCAGAGCCTCACGAGCACACGGCGCCTGAGAGCTGAAGTACAGGAGCCCATCGGGGTTCCTTATACCTGAACCGGGGACCCTAAACCGCCCATAACATCCACAGGGAGGAAAGGCCGAGGCATTTCTCCCGCTAACGAGTTTCGTTCCCCAAGTCGTACACACGCCTGATGCTCAACGGCCCCGACAGCGACGAATTTTCGTAGCGTGAAATCACGATGAGCTGCTTGCCGTCAGAGCTGACCCTGTAGGTGTCTGTGAGTTTACCTGACCCCGTCCTCGTCTCGGCGATCAGTTCGTCACCTTGCCACTCGGTCTTGGTTGAGATCTTGTTTCCATTCTCATCCGTGGCTTTGTGCTTCTTGCCGTCGGGATAAAGGGTGGTAGTGTGGTCGGAATCAGTGATCAAGATCTGATCGTCATGCTGAGTGATGTTGAGGTATTTGGGATTTGTGGCTAATTGCTCCCATTCCTGATTGCTGACGCCTCCGCCCGGATTCCCCATGCCGCCACGGCCCCCGCCGCCGCCCATTCCACCACGCCCCATCCCTCCCCCTCCAGGATAGCCACCTCCGCCCGGGTAGCCGCCGCCGCCTCCCGGATAGCTGCCTCCGGGGTACCCACCACCTCCGCCCGGGTAGCTACCGCCGCTTCTCGTTTGGCTACTCTGCCTTGCCTGTTGCATCTTTTGCTGGGCATCGTCACTTTGGTCCGGGTTGAAGTTCCAGCTACCGCTTAATTGAGCCTTGTCTCCAGCGTGCGCTACGCCTATGAGAGCCCAGAGACAAAACGCTGCAAACGGAACCGCTGCTCGCATCGAAAGCCTGCTAACCCACTTCATTCGGAATCTCCTTATTTTGATTCAAACACGAGCAAAGACCCATACACCCGCTTCCAGCACGACAATCTGAAAGAATTATCGTCTTGACCTATGTGCTTCGCAAACCGCCAATCGCTTTTTGCCAGCCTGTTTAGGGAAGACGGTGAATCGCAAAGGGTGGTTAGGGTCAGGCCCACAGTTTGTGCCGCAAACTCTTCCTGGCAGAGAGGTTTTGCTTTTCTGTGGAATGCTAGCGCGATTTATCCCCATTCGCGACAACTTTGTCTGATGCGATCAGTCTGCGCTCCAAGTGGGATTGGCGACGGACGCCGCCAATAACATACTCGCACCGCATTTTGGGGGCAGCACCACACGTAGGGCACCGCACTGTCAAAGCCTGTGCTTCAACCAAAGGACCGGATTTCATCCCGATATTCTCCATCCAGCAGAGGATGAAGTCTGGTCAATTTTGAACATCTCGATTTCAAACTGCCCCACTACCCGGAATTGAGGTGTGTTGACAACGACGTGGTCACCGCGCCATCAAGCTGGAGAGCACCATCGCCGTTGGCGGTAGGCGCTGGTGAAGTGCGGTCATGCCTGGCGGGATGAAGAACTATGCAGGATTATCTTCTTATCCTGTGGAACTTGAGTCCGATCCCTGCCGTACCATAATCGAAACCTGAATCGGAAAGGGATGATTGTATGCCACTACGTCTCCGCCAGATTGTTGCATCTCGCGCCACCGGCGCATTATTCATGGTCACTCTGCTTAGTGCTGCTATTTCATCCTTCGCGCAGAATGCTGGCTTCGATCTCTCACTCCATGCCAATGACCATGCCACAGCGGGAGACATCCGCCTGCCTAGTTATCCTGGCGCGTCCGTTTATAAAGAGCCGGACAACGACGCAGCATTCGATATGGGATTTAGCTCCCACTTCAGGCTGATGGTTGCCAAATACATGACCAACGACTCATCAGCGAAGGTTCTGGATTTCTATCGAAAGCCACTTTCCCGATATGGTGAGGTGCTGGAATGTAACGATGGCAAGCCTGTCGGTACGCTCAAGACCACCCGTAGCGGACTCACTTGCTCTGACGAGCACGGCGGTCGATCACACGCAAGTGCCAGCTCCGACTCGGATCATGACCTGCGTGCTGGCACTCCTCAGCAGTTCCGCGTCCCATCCGCCGACAGGAATTTCTCGGATAGGCCGCTGGAATAGTCCGTGCGATTTATCCGGCTGACTCACTTTTCAGAATTGTGCAACGGGGCGGGGCGGTAGTCGTAAAAGGAGCAACCCCCCCATGGCCGAAATGAGGTTTCCCGCTGCCGAACTCGCCGCTGGTGGCGATTCAGGCTGCGCTGTGTCACCATAATCCGGTGTCGCTGGAGTAAACGCGGCGATCATCTCCCGGCATAGGATGGCAAAATTGAGGTTCTGCCCCTGCTCCACTGGAAAAGTGGTAATTCCAACCAGCCTTCCATATCGGTCGAATAATCCGCCGCCGCTTGAGCCGAGAGAAATAGCCGCTGCGCATGAACTCATTCACTGGACTGTTTTCGAATCGGCAATTAAGCGCAGGACGAGTTTTCACTTCCGGACTTATTTCAAGCCTAGCTTGCCATTGTACCGTTGGATAACCTCGTAGCACTCGCAGGCAGAGTCTTCAAGTTTCTTGCGGTTCACGATCTTCACTGCACCACGGGTGTACTCGATGAGCTTCTTCCTCTGTAAAACACCAGCTGCCAAGCTCACGGTGGGCCTATCTGTCCCTAGCATCGTTGCGAGAAAATCATGAGTGATCGGCAGCAACCCTGAATCCACTCTATCCTGAGTCATTAGCAACCACCGCGCAAGGCGCTGCTCAATATCGTGCAGCCGATTACACGCGGCGGTTTGTGCAACCTGCATACCCCGAATTGCGGCATAGCGGCTCAAAATCAATTGCAGGTGTGGAGCGAATTCCAAAGCGTGTTGCAAAGCTCCGACCGCTACCCGAAACCCATCCCCCGTGATTTGTACCACTGCTCGAAGCGGGCCCCCGCTCAGGCCAACGGCCGCCAGCGTTCCTGTAAAGCCCTCGTTTCCAACGATGCCAGCTTCGGCTGTTTTTCCGTCTTTCATTACGACTACAAGAGAAATCAAACCTCGATTCGGAAAATACGCAAACTCTAGCTTTCCACCCGCCTCGTGGAGGACTAGATGGTTTGGCAAGCTGACGTATTCGAGGTGAGGACGAAGCGAGCTGTAGTCGTTCTCGGAGATCGATAAAAGGATTAGGTTGCTGGCTGGTTTCCCGTCGGCATTCGTCCGCTCGCCGGACCGCACGACTTGGAGGTTTTTGCGTGCCATAAACCAGAACCGAAAACCATCCCAGATGCAGGAGTGAGCTAGTCGTGGCATGCGAAACAGAAACCCTACTTATTCGCTCCACTCGGAAAATTATACAGTGCCCTCCCCAACGCTTTTGTAGGGTGTCCTACATTGGCTTTACCGCTGTTCCGCAGAAGCATCGCGACGCAGGAAACGTGACCCCGCCTAAGCGATTCCGCTGCTTCAAAGGAGGTCTCGAAATGGGCCGAACCAACAATAATCTTCTGCGTGCGTGCGATGCCCAACAGACCATCAAGATTGGCATGTGATATCTAATGCAACAGGGAGAAGTAATCGGTGCCCGTGGTTATGGCCGGGTCATCCTAACCACGGGAATCCCATTCTGTTTCAGCGCCTCCGGGTTCTAAAGTCGAGGTGTAAAGGCGCTGCCCCTTCGGAGGTATGAAATGAGCGCCAACTCCATTCCAATCCGCAGCCAAGGCCGTCCCGCCAAACCGATTCCATCGGCTAATTCAGTGCGATCCGCAAAATCAGCCGCAGGCAAAATTGCAAAGCTTTCACCGCGTCGGACGCCCAAGCCGCAACCAAGAAATGGCGATACCGTTTTCGATCCCGAGACCTTTCTGGCGAGAGCCGGGTTGGGCAGGCAGGTTCTCAATCTGAAGAAGAATGAGACAGCCTACGCGCAAGGCGACGCTTCCGACGCGATTTTTTACGTGCAGAAGGGTCGCCTGAGAGTAACTGTCACTTCTGCGGACGGAAAAGAAGCGACGCTTGCCTTGGTGGGTGGCGGGGAGTTCTTGGGGGAGGACTGCATGGTCTTAGCACAGCCTCTTCGACTCGCGACTGCTACCGCGATGACCGACTGTGCGCTGCTCCGGATTAGCAAGGCGGAAATGGTCCGCGTACTTCACCAAGAACACGCGCTGTCGGATGTGTTCGTCTCTTTTCTGCTTACCCGCAACGCTCGTGTCCAAGCGGACCTGGTCGATCAGCTTTTCAATTCCAGCGAGAAGCGGTTGGCGAGGATTCTGTTGTTGCTCGCCCAGTTCGGCAAGGAAAGCAAGCCCGAGACGGTAGTTCCAAAGATCAGCCAGGAAATCCTGGCGGAGATGATTGGCACAACCAGGTCCCGAGTCAGCTTCTTTATGAATCGCTTCAGAAAGCTGGGCTTCATCGAATACAACGGCGAGATTCAGGTTCACAACTCCCTTCTCAATATCTTTCTGCAGGAATAAAGGTCGCCCGGTTTTGTGGCTTTCCTGCGAAAGACAACCGCCTCTATCACAAGCCTCCCGGTTCAACCCGCTGAGCTGCCAGGAAGCACCGCGCGCTGGAATCTGCTCCTGCCTTGAGGGTGATAAGTTTCTTCCAGAACTGGTCTGAACTGACCGTTCTTGCCTTTCGGGGCGTGACATGATGGTTTTATGCCGCTGAAGGAAGATGAGAAGAAAGAATCCGACGAAGAAATTCTTCGCGACGTCGAGCGCGAGATGGCAAAGCCCCGCGTTGCGAAGTCGGCCAGGAGAGCTGCCGCCGTTTCCACGATTCGGGAGCCCCATCAATCGGAATGATCGTAAAGCTGCATAGCTGTTGTTGGAAGCAAAACTACGAGCGTGTAAATCCCCTGAGTCGTACCCAGCGGAATATTGGATAGCGATAAGAACCCAGTAATGAGCACGAGCGTGCGGCTTGATTGCCGTCCTGCGAGTAAGGCGGTCCAGCAATAAGCCCCAAGACTCCGCAGACAGCCGAGGTTTCTTCACGCTCGCCCGGAGATCCCAGCCTGAACACCCCTCCTCAGCGATCACCCAAAACCGGCCATTGAGTATCACCTGAAAACCGGCCAATGAGAGCGGCGTCCGGGACATTGATTCCCGCGGAGGCTTGTAGGCTCCGTGGGCATGGCCAATGTCTTGAACGAAGAGAAGAAACAACAAGTCTTAGCTCTGGGACGGCTGGGATGGTCGCTGCGGCGGATCCAGCAAACCACCAGGATCCGTCGCGAAACCGCCAGCGCATACCTGAAAGCGGCTGGGATTGCCGTGCGTCCGCCCAGTGGTTGGGGGCGGCGAGCGGCAAAACCGGCCAACCAGGTGATCACCGACTCGGGTGCGGCAAAACCGGCCATTCCGGTGATTTCCGATTCCCCCAACCCCAACCCCGAAAACCTTTCTAATAAGGGAAAAGCAAAAGCAACTTCAAAACCGGCCAACGAAGTGATCACCGACTCTGCGGTGATCGCCGACCTCAATCCATCCCAACGAGACGAAGTGGGCGCTCTTGCCCCGAAGACAGGACGGGGACAGGCTGCATCTCCGCAGCCCAGTCCGCGCGCCAGCGCTTGCGAGCCGTACCGGGAGGCCATCGAGTTGGGGCTCAGCCGAGGCCGGAATGCGCGGGCCATCTGGCAAGACCTGGTCTGCGAGTACGGCTTCGCCAGCAGCTACCAAAGCGTGCAGCGCTTTGTGCGGAAACGGCGCGGAAGTCAAACGCCCGAAGCCCGCGTGGTGATCGTCACCGCACCCGGGCAGGAGGCGCAAGTCGATTACGGCACCGGCCCCATGGTGCGCGATCCCGAGAGCCGCAAGTACCGGCGCACCCGGCTGTTCGTGATGACGCTGGGCTGCAGCCGCAAGTCGGTTCGTCTGCTGACCTTCCGCTCCAGTTCGCGCATCTGGGCCGAGTTGCACGAACGAGCCTTTCGCCGGCTGGGCGGCGCCACGCGCATCGTCGTGCACGATAATCTGCGTGAGGGCGTGCTCGTCCCCGACATTTACGATCCCGCTCTGAATCCCCTCTATCGCGATGTGCTGGCGCACTACGGCGCGGTAGCCATGCCTTGCCGTATCCAGGATCCGGACCGCAAAGGTAAGGTCGAATCCGGCGTCGGTCATGCCCAGAGAACACCGCTGAAAGGCTTGCGCTTCGAGAGTCTGGAAGAAGCCCAGGCCTACCTCGATCACTGGGAACAACGCTGGGCCGACACCCGCATCCACGGCACCACCAAACGGCAGGTGGCCGCCATGTTTGCCGAAGAGAAACCCACGTTGCTTCCGCTTCCGCTGGAGCCCTTCCGCTATTACCAGTACGGCGAACGCATCGTGCATCTGGACGGTTGTGTCGAGGTCGAAGCCGCTTACTATGGGGCACCGCCGGGCTGGATCGGGCGCCAAGTCCGGGTGCAATGGGATGACCTGTATGTTCGCCTGCTCGATCCCAAGACCGGGCAACTGCTGCGCGAACACCTGCGCCAGAAGCGAGGCTGGTATCGCATCCAGACCCAAGACCGCCCCAAGCGGACGCCACTGCGCACCTCGCAACTGCTGTGGCGGGCCGGTCGAGCCGGATTGCATATCGGCACGCTCTGCGACGCCATCCATCGTCAGGAAGGCGAAGTAGGTGTGCGCCGCATCCTGGGCGTTCTCTCCCTGGCCAAGAAGTACGGAACAGCGGCGGTCGATGAAGCCTGCGCCGCTGCGCTGGAGATGGGAGTGCAGGAATACCGCTTTGTCCGCCGCTATCTGGAGCGCCACCCGCAAGCCCCACTCAGTTTGCAGCAAGGGGATCCTTTGATTCGCGAGCTGGTGCAGTACCGCGACCTTATTGATTACAGAACCAAGGAGGTAGAGGAATGAATCTGATTGAACTCGATCGTGCTCTCAAACAACTTCGCCTGGGCGGAATGGCCGCCGTGCTGGAGACCCGCCTGCGCCAGGCCCAAGCCGAACCGCTCGCCCCCATCGACCTGCTCTCCTGTCTGGTCTCCGACGAACTGGCCCGGCGTGGCGAGCGC
>Ga0187863_10004004_pt1 | contig 10645 bp, 9 predicted proteins | sample June2016WEW_11_1_FD_132975 | JGI IMG/M metagenome (GOLD analysis project Ga0187863, IMG submission 132975) | Peatland microbial communities from SPRUCE experiment site at the Marcell Experimental Forest, Minnesota, USA - June2016WEW_11_10 | ecosystem: Environmental > Terrestrial > Soil >...
CATCAGGCTCGGTGAGCATGCGCCACCCGGACATCGCCACGATGATGCCGCCCGCCACCCGTAGCACCGGGATCGAGATGACGAAGAAGCTCAGCACGTAGGCGCCGACGTAGAGCGACACCGAGACGATGCAGAACGCGTAGATCGCCACCCAGCGCGAAACCTGGGAGCGCATCTTCGGGTCCATCCCCTGAGTCGCTCCGAAGAAGATGAAGGCGCCGGAGAAGGGGTTGACGATCGAGAACAGCGCGCCGAAGGCGAGCAGGAACGTGGTCAATTGAGCTGCACCACCGATTCCGGTCGCGGGTCGCGTCCATGTCGTGGCGGGTCATGCGCCGGGGCGGATTCCATGATGCGCTCGAGAATCTCCGGTATTTCGAATACCGCACGATTGCGGACGTGCGCAATGCTAGCGCGAAATTCGTCCAGCCGATGGATTATCTCCATTGCCCCGTCGCGCACGAACTTGAACGACTCGAGCACGATACCCGCCCCCTGCTCGCGGACCCAGTCGGTGTTGTAGCGTTCCTGGGGCATCGTCCAGGAATTGCGCACCACCACCACCGGCAACCCCTGCTGCACGGCCTCGCTGATGCTGCCGGGACCGGGTTTGCCGATGAAGAAGTCCGAAAGCTGCATGAAGTAGCGGATCTGCGAGGTGAAGCCCAAGACCAGGCGCGGCGCCGAGGCGGGCATGAGGCGCAGCCGCGCGTTGAGCTCGTCGTTGTGTCCGCAGATCAAAATGAGTTGGATGTCGTCGAGCCGCCTCGCGATGCTCGCCATGGTGCGCGACCCGTGGCCGCCGAACATCACGAGGCCGGTGGGCCGGTCCGGGTCCAACCCGTGCCGGGCCATCTCGGCGCGTCGATCCAAAACCAAGGGCGCGTAGAAGTCCGGCCGGATGATCATGCCCGATACGCGGTGCACCCGGTCCTCGCCGTAGCCCATGGCATACGCCTGGGCGGCGGCTCTCGGGGTGCCGCAGATGAAATGCTGGGCTTGCCGGGGCTCGATCCAGAAGTGCGGGGGATAGTCGGCGAAGTCGGTGAGCAGCGTCACGTACGGCAGGCCCGGGCGTGCGGCGATCGCCGCCTCGTACATGGGCCGATTGAAGTTCGGAATGAGCGAGACCACCATGTCGGGCTTGGTCCTGCGCCAGTGCCGTTTCAGGCGGTTCGCTACCGAGCGGCGGCTGAGGCGGATCAAGGCCTGCAGGAGCTTCAATTCCTGGGCGAGACCCACGCTCCAACCGCGGGCGAGGCGGGTGTTGTAGATGTCCTCCCAATCCATCCCCGTGGTCTTCTTGAACACATCCTTCGGATCGAGGATGCTCATCAGGTTGACGCGGCGCACCTCCCAGGGACGCTTCTCCAGGCGGATCACCGCCTCGAGCGCCGAGGCAGCGGCTCGATGGCCGCCGCCCGCGTTGAAATAGACCAGATCGAGGGTTTTCACGGATGCCGGACAATGCGCATGGCGGGCATTGTGCGGAGCGTAAATGAACTTCTCGTGAAGGGCGCGCCGCGGCGCGCTCGCTGACGGATTCTTAAAATGCTACAGTTTTGAGTCGGGGTTGCCCGCAGCCGGCGAGGGTGATGATGAGCGCAAATCTCAAATCCGTATCCACCATCCCGGAGGCCGAGCGGCAGGCCCGCATCGATCTCGCCGCGTGCTATCGGTTGGCGGATCACTTCGGCTTGAACGAGGGCATCGACAACCACATGACCATGCTCGTGCCCGGGCATGCGGACCGGTTCCTGCTCGCACCGTTCGGCCTGCACTGGTCGGAGGTCAAGGCCAGCGATTTCATGGTGATCGACTTCAACGGCCAGATGCTCTCTGGCCGCGGACCCATCGAGGACACAGCTCTCTATATCCATCTGCCCGTGCATCGGCTCTCGGCCAAGGCGCATTGCGTGCTGCACACTCACATGCCCTATGCGACGGCGATGACCATGCTCGACAATCCGCGCCTGGAAATGGCGGTGCAAAGCGCGCTCGGGTTCTACGAGGACGTGGCCTACGATGAGAACTACAACGGCCTGGCCTTCGATCACACCGAGGGGGAGCGCCTCGCGGGCGTGCTTGGGCGCAAATCCGTGCTGATGATGGGCAACCACGGGGCGCTGGTGATCGGAGAGACGATCGCACAGGCATTCGAGCGGCTGTACTTCCTGGAGCGCGCAGCCCAAGCGCAGGTGATCGCGCTCTCGACCGGGCGGGCGTTGAAGCCGGTGCCGGAGAAAGTGGTGAAGTCCACGGTGGCGCAATTCTCCTCGGGCGGCCAGGTCGGCGGCCGCGACCGGGCGGACCTGCATTTCGAGGCGCTGAAGCGGCTGCTCGATCGCCAGCACGCGGATTACGCGAGCTGAATCCGCTCATCACGCCGGGAGCGAATCCCACGGACGCGCCCCCGCCGGAGCGGGCGGCCGACGGACGCCGTTTGACGCCGCCGTTGTTCGTGGTGGTGCTGCTCGCGGTGGTGCTGTTCATCAATTACATCGACCGCGGTGCCCTGGCAACCGCCGGTCCGCTGATCCAGCGCGATCTGCATCTGACGAACGGACAATACGGCCTGTTGTTCTCGGCGTTCTTCTGGGTGTACGCGATCATCCAGATTCCGGTCGGGGCGCTCGCGGAGCGTTACGGGGCCCATCGGGTGCTGACCGTGGGTCTCGTGGTGTGGGCGACAGCGACCGCGCTCACCGGCATCACCTCCGGCTTCTCGATGTTGATCATGCTGCGCATGATGCTGGGTCTTGGCGAAAGCGTCGGCTTTCCCACGGTCTCCAAGCTCCTCGCGGCGGTGGTGCCGGTGAAGGGACTCGGCATGGCGAACGGCATCGTGGCCTTCGGGTATTTGATCGGGCCCGGGGTCGGCGTGTTCCTCGCGGGCCTCTTGATCGACTCTGTCGGCTGGCGCGGTACGTTCCTGGTGTTCGGCGCGTGTTCGCTGCTCTGGCTCATCCCCTGGCTCATGGTCCGACTGCCGAAGCTCGCGACTCAGCGGGCGGACCCGAGCACGCCGACACTCCGCATGGTGCTCGCGCAGCGCGGGCTCTGGGGCACGAGCTTGGGACTCTTCTCCAGCAACTACATGTGGTACTTCATCCTGAGCTGGTTGCCGGGCTATCTCGTGAAGGAGCGCGGCTTTTCCATGCACCACATGGAGAACGTGGCGACCGCCGGGTATCTGGTCAACGGCTTGAGCGCCTTCATCATCGGCTGGGGCGTCGACCGCTACATCGCGCGCGGTGGCTCGGCCAACTTTGGCTACAAGCTCATCATGCTCATCGCGCACGTCGGGTCGATACCCGCGATGCTCTGCATGGGGTTGGGCACGGAATCCATGGCCGTTGCCGGCATGTTCGGCTTTCAGATCATGATGGGCGCCTCGTCCCCGGGCATGTACGCCATGTCGCAGATCCTCGCGGGACCGAAGGCCTCCGGCCGCTGGGTCGGGATTCAGAACTCCATCGGCAATTTCCCGGGCATGATCTCGCCCTGGCTCACCGGCATCATCGTCGATCGAACCGGCCACTTCGCGCTCGCCTTCGTGGCCGCCGCCGCCATGAGCGCGGTCGGCATCGTCGGCTGGATCGGCATCGTGCCGAAGCTGGCGCCGATCCAATGGGGCACTCCGCGCGGGGTGAAACCGCCCGTGGACCAAGCCGCCGACCTCATTTGAAGCTCGGCATTTAACCTATCGTCGGGACCCAGTCGACGCATTGTCGGCGCTGTCGCCCGGCTCCCACGTCGCCGGCCGACGACATTACCGCGCGCGCGCGCGGGCTCTACCATGCGGCGCATAGACAGGTATGTGCAGCCCATGTTCACCAAGTTGACAGAATCCGCCGAAACCGCTTCCAGCAAGACGCTGGATGCTTTTGCGCAAGTCATTTGCGCGCTGGCACCGGAGGTCTGCAGCGTTTCGTTTCACGACTTCGCCGCTGACACGCTGCTGCTCAGCGAGGACTTTCTGCTGCCGGAGGATCACCAGCTGGTCGAGGAGTGCCTGGTGCGCGACCCGACCGGCGGTTACCCGATTCACTACGGCCCGCGCGAGGGCATGCGCTTCTCCATCGCGATTCCGGTGCGCGATGCGCGCGGCGAGGTCAACGGTGCGGTGCGCCTGACCATCAACTCTGAGATTGAGGACCCTCGCACGCAAGAGCCGCTGGAGCAACGACTCGCCCCGCTGATGGTCTGCCTATCGGCCGAATTCGAGCGTCGCCGCGCGGCGCCGCTCCCGGCCGATTCCGACGAAGCACAGCGTGCCGCGATCGATGATGCGCTCGAGGCGGAACGCTTCGAGCTCTACTTGCAGCCCATCCGCTCGCTCCGCGCTGGGATGGGCGCCGCGCATTATGAGGTGTTGCTGCGGCTGCGCACCCGCGACGGCGCGCTGATCGAGCCGAGACTCTTTTTGAGCGCTGCCGCCCATCGCAACTCCATGCCCTCCATCGATCGCTGGGTGGTGCGCACGCTCCTGCAGTGGCTCACCAACAACCGCCGGCTCTGGGCGCAGCTGCCGGCGGTGTTTTGCATCAACGTATCGCCGCAATCGATGGCCGACGATCAATTCGTGCGCTTCGTCGAGAGCTTCGTGAAAAAGAGCGGATTGACGCCCAAGTCGCTGTGCTTTGAGATCACGGAACGTTTCGCTTCTTCCGGCAACATCGGCGTCGGCGACTCGATGCGCCGCCTCGAGGCGCTCGGCTGCGAGGTGGCGCTCGATGATTTCGGCGGCAATGCCCCCTCCTACGGCTACCTGCGCTCGGTCCCCGCTCACTACTTCAAGATCGATCGTTCGCTGGTCGTGGCGGCGCCCACCGATCGCGTCGCGCGCGCCATGATCTCCTCCATCGTGCGCATGGCCGGCGATCTCGGCGTCCAGACCGTCGCGGAGGCGGTCGAGTCGGACACGGAACTACAGGCGGTGCGCTCGCTCGGCGTGGACTACGCGCAAGGGTTTCTGATGGGCCGCCCGCAATCGCTCGCGGGCTATCACTTCTCGCAGGGCGAGACGAATTGACTACCAGTCCGGGTTCGGCAGCTCGCTGAACACTTCCTGCAGCGCGAATCCCCAGCGCTCGCGGATCATCCTGAAATACGGGTGCTCGAAATCGATGCTGATATGCGTCGCGAGACTGAACTCGTCGCGGCGCACGATGGCGAGGTCCAACGGCGGCCCCACCGTGAGATTCGAGCGGATGGTCGAGTCCATGGACACCAGCGCGCATTTCGCGGCCTGAGCGAGGCTCGAGCTGCGCGAGATCACGCGGTCGATGATGGGCTTGCCGTACTTCGATTCGCCGATCTGAAAATACGGCGTGTCGGTGGACGATTCGATGAAATTGCCGGCCGAGTAGACGTGAAAGAGCCGCGGCTCCTCGCCCTTGATCTGTCCGCCCAAGATGAACGTGCCGTTGAAATCGTGGCCGTGGTCCTTGAGATGCACGGCATCGCGCTCGTAGATCTCGCGGATTGCGTCACCCACGACGCGTGCTGCGCTGAACATGTTGGCCGCGCGGTAAATCTTGGGGGAGCGCTCGCCGTCATCGGGGGTGTCGTGCAGCAGGTTGACGACCGCCTGGGTGATGGCGAGATTTCCCGCCGACATGAGCACGAGCACCCGGTCGTTCTTCCGCTGGAAGGTCGCCATCTTGCGGAAGGTATTGATCTGATCGACACCGGCGTTGGTCCGAGAATCGGACAGCATCACGAGCCCGGTGTCGACCAGCAGCCCGACACAGTAAGTCATGGCGCAAATTCTATCACTGCTGCTGCTGTTGGGCCGACTCCGCCACCAGTACGTTGGCTTCCATCTTCTCGCCGCCGCCGCCGTGACGCACGCCGCGTACCGGCGCGGCATCGAGGTAGTCACGCCCCACGGCCAGGCGGCAATAGGTGCGGATCGCGGGCCGCAAGTGCGTTACGTCTATGCTCTGCCACCCGTGCTCGGCACCGAGCCACACATCGACCCACGCATGACTCGCGGCGTCGCTCGAGTCGCCGGTGTACAGATACCCGCTGACGTAGCGCGCCGGCATGCCGACCGAGCGCGCCGAGGCGATGTACACGTGGGCGTGATCCTGGCACACCCCTTCGCCGGTCTTGAGCACCGCCGCCGCGGTGTCCTGGACGTCGCTCACTCCCGGCTTGTAGCGCACCGCCCGCACCACCGCCTCCGCCAAGGCGTCCGCCCGCGCGCGGGGGGTCTTCGCCGCGTCAACGGCCGCGCGCGCGAAGCTCTTGATCTCCTCGTCCTGCGCGGTGAGCGCGGTGGGCGAGAGATAGGCGAGCGGCGACAGCGGCCCGTCATCCTGCCGGCCTTCGGTGTCCGCGGTCTCGACCACCCCGCGTACCACGATCTGGATCTCGCGGTGCGGCTGCTCGATGGTGAGCAGATGCGAGATGTTCCCGTAAGCGTCGATCTGCTCGAGCCTGCGCCCCGGCGCCGTGATGGTCCAGGCGAGCGCCCGCTGTCCCACGTCGCGCCGCGGGGTGAGGTGCAGGCTCTGCACGCTGTACTTCACCGGCCGTTCATAGCGGTAGTGGGTCATGTGGCGAATATGAAGCTGCATGCGTTTACGCCTCTGCCGGGGGAACCAAGAAGTCCGACGCCACGCGATCGCCGAGATCGCGCAGCCGAGCCAGGAATTGCTGCAAAAAATACGGCAGGCCCACCTCGATGATGGCCTCCATGCGCGTGAAATGCAGCATAGCGTGTAATTCGCCGGCCCGCCGCTCGGTCTCCTTCGACTCCTCGTTCGAGACCGCCCGGAGGTTCTGGTAGACCTCCTTGCAGCATCGCGTGAGCGAGCGCGGCATGTCGTCGCGCAGGATCAGGAGCTGCGCCACCTTGTACGGCGTGATCACGTCGCGGTAGACGCGGCGGTAGACCTCGAAGGCGGACAGTGCGCGCAGCAGCACGCTCCACTGATACGGATCCGGTACCACACCGGCATCCGCGCCCGGCTTCAAGTCGTCCTGATGCGCCGTGAGAATGCGCGCAGTCGAGTCCGCGCGCTCGATGAACGTGCCGATGCGGGTGAAATGAAAGGCCTCGTCGCGGAGCATGGTGCCGATGGTCACCCCGCGCGTCAGGTGCGAGCGCTCCTTGACCCATTCGACGAAATGTCCGATGTCCGTGCGCTGCGTGCTGCGCGCCATGAAGGAACGCGCGTCGAGCCAGGTGGAGTTGAGCGTCTCCCAGAGCTCCGAGGTGAGCGAGCCTCGTACCGCGCGCGCGTTCTCGCGAGCGGCGCGCAAGCAGTTGACGATGCTTCCCGCATGCTCGCGGTCGAGGCTCAGGAACTCGAACACCGCCTGCGGCACCACGGCTTCGTGCCGCTCCCGATACGCGACCTCGACGTGCAGTGCCGTCATGGCGGTGTTCAGCGATTGGGTGAGACTGTCCCCGGACTGGGGCAGGAGCGACATCCGGTAATGCGCATCGACGAGGCGCGCGAGGCTCTCCGCCCGTTCGACGTAGCGCGACATCCAGTACAGATGATCGGCGGTGCGGCTCAGCATGGGCTTTCCAGCACCCAGGTATCCTTGGTGCCTCCGCCCTGCGAGGAGTTCACGACCAGCGACCCTTCGCGCAGCGCCACCCGTGTGAGGCCGCCCGGCACGATGGTGACTTCGCGGCCCGACAACACGAAGGGACGCAGGTCGATGTGCCGGGGCTTCAACCCTTGCGCGGCGAAGGTGGGGCAGGTGGAGAGCGCCAAGGTCGGTTGTGCGATGTAGCGCTCGGGCGCGGCGATGATCTGTCGGCGAAACGCTTCGATCTCCGCCTTTGAGGAAGCCGGGCCGATGAGCATTCCGTAGCCGCCCGCGCCGTGGACTTCCTTCACCACGAGCTCCGGCAAATGCTCGAGCACGTACTTCAGATCGTCCGGCCGGCGCAGCATCCAGGTGTGAACGTTGCCGATCATGGGCCCCTGGCCCAAGTAGAAGCGGATCATGTCGGGCACATAGGGGTAGATGGACTTGTCGTCGGCGACGCCCGTGCCGATCGCGTTCGCGATGGTGATACGTCCCTCGCGGTAGGCAGCGAGCAATCCCGGCACCCCCAGCATGGAATCCGGCCGAAACACCAAAGGATCCAAGAAGTCGTCATCGATCCGTCGGTAGATCACATCGACGCGCTGGGCGCCCTGCGTCGTGCGCATGTACACGGCCTCGTCGCGCACGAAGAGGTCTTGACCTTCCACCAGCTCGATGCCCATCTGTTGCGCCAGGAACGCATGCTCGAAGTAGGCGCTGTTGTGGGCGCCGGCCGTGAGCAGGACCACCGTGGGATCGGCGACGCCGGTCGGCGCGACGCTGCGCAGGTTCTCGAGCAGCACATCCGGATAGCCGTCGATGGGGGCGATCCGGTACTCCGAGAACAGCTCCGGGAACAGCCGCATCATCATCTTGCGGTTCTCGAGCATGTAGGACACGCCCGAGGGCACCCGCAGGTTGTCCTCGAGCACGCGGAACTCACCGGCATCGTCGCGCACGATGTCGATGCCGGCGATGTGCGCGTAGATGCCGCCCGGGACATCGACGCCTTGCATTTCCGGGCGGTACTGGGAGTTGCAGAGCACCTGCTCGGGCGGAATGATGCCGGCCTTCAGGATCTGTTGATCGTGGTAGATGTCGTGGATGAAGGCGTTGAGCGCCCGGACCCGTTGCTTGAGGCCGGCCTCCAGGCGCACCCATTCCTCGGCGGGCAATACCCGGGGCACGATGTCGAAGGGGATCAGCCGCTCGGCGCCTTCATCCTGGCCATAGACCGCGAAAGTGATTCCGACCCGATGAAAGAGAGCATCCGCCTCGGCGCGCTTCTGAGCGAGCCGCTCGGCAGGCTGAGTCTGCAGCCATTCGTCGTAACGCTGATAGTGGGCGCGCGCGGCACCACTGTCTGGATACATTTCGTTGTATGGCGTATTGACCAAATAGTCCCCCGGTTGCAGTTCGAGCGAATTCCGTGCCACCTCCGCTAGGTAGTCCCCTAATCATGGACTTAGGACCTTGGACCCGCAATCGCGCACCCGACAGGCAGGCGCGGACCCCTCGCGGGCGCCCCTGAACGGTGCACCGGAGAGGTGGCCCGCCGCTTTATCGACCGAGCCGCTCCGCGAGCGTTCGAGCAGCGCCGACCCTGGGATCATCCGGAAAGCGCGTGTCGAAGTCCGACAGCAGCCTGCGGGCAACGCGCGGAACTCCACCGCCCTGCGCCGCCAGCTGCGCGAGACTCAAGGTGGCCGCCGCGGTCTTGGGACGGAACGAGGGGTCCTGCTCCAGCCGCTGCTTTACCACATCGAGCGCGCGGCCATGATCCTTCAATGCCACCAGTCTCTCGAGATAGTCCGCGCTCAGCCGATTCGAATAGCGTGGGTCGTGCCAATGCGCGACCTGTCCGCACAGCCAGTGATAGTCGGCGATGGCATGGCCGCGGGAGGTTAGCCAGTCTTGAAGGAGTGCCCACGCCTTGGTGTGCGATCCCGTCCGCATGTGGCCGTAGGCCTCGGTGACGAGCGCATGATCTTGCCGCTGCTCCTCCCGCCGCGCGAGCTCCTCGGTGCGCTCGGGGGATCGACGCGTCTCGAGGCCGAGCTCGTTGCGGCGCTCGTAGAGCGCGCCGCCCAAGACGCTGAACATGGACAGGATGCCGAACATCGCCAACGCGAGCTCGAGGGGCAGGAAGGACACCCATCGCACAGCCAAGCCGATGCCAAAGATATAGCCGCCGATCACGAACAGCGTCAACACATACACGAGTCCAAGCCCCCCGATCATCCGCGCAAGTGCCACCGGGTAGAGCGCGAGCAGGATGTTCCTCTCGAGGCCGAGCACGGCAACGGAGGCGGGGAAAGCGAGCGCCGCGAGCGCGACAAGAACCGTCGCCGGCGCCGTCCCCCAGGCCGATGCCGTGAATTTCACAGCAACGTAAATCAGGCCTAGAATCGCCACCTGGGCGAGCGGACGCTGCTCATCGGCGGGATTCATCATTTGAATGTCGAGCGCCGGGGGTTCGTCGTAACCCCACACCGTATGATCGAACAGAATGTACGCGTACTTGAAGAACCATGAGGTCAGGATGAAGATCGCCGGTATTCCCAACAGCCCAGCGTGGAGCGCGAGCGCCAGGATCAAGGAGAATACGACGATGACGGCTGCGGGGCCGGCGCGGGTTGGGCGGAGGAGGTGGGGGAGAAGCTTGGAGCTAGGGATTTGGATATCGTTATCTTCGAAACGCGCGGCCAGCTTGCAAAGCCAATATTCGACGCACTACTGCCAAAATAAATTTTTAGTGTAGGTGCGATTCATGGGACTCAATTTAGCGCCACCCACGTAGGGCTTGACCAATCGGCGAGCGCGGGTGAAATAGATGGGGATAATCGGGTAGTCGGTCATCAACACTTGTTCTGCGCTATGCAATAGCGCCATGCGCTTGCCTGGGTCCGCCTCGCTCCTCGCTTGAGCGATCAAACTATTGAACGGTAGACTCTTATAATCGGGATCATTCTGATTGCTGTCGCTGGCAAACACATCAAGAAAGCTGGATGGATCATCGTAGTCAGCGTCCCATTTGAGACGCGCGGCATCCCAACGGCTTCGATCTTTTCGGCCTGCGAGGAAGACG
>Ga0187863_10004006_pt1 | contig 10641 bp, 9 predicted proteins | sample June2016WEW_11_1_FD_132975 | JGI IMG/M metagenome (GOLD analysis project Ga0187863, IMG submission 132975) | Peatland microbial communities from SPRUCE experiment site at the Marcell Experimental Forest, Minnesota, USA - June2016WEW_11_10 | ecosystem: Environmental > Terrestrial > Soil >...
GCTTGGTGATACGCGCTATGCGCGCTAATTCCACATCGGCGTGACGCAGAAGATCCTGCGTGTCGTTGACCGACGTGGACCTGCCCGCAAGGTAGATGAGATTAGTAAGAGCCTCAAGTGGATTATTGATTTCGTGCGCGATCGCGTTGGCGAGCTTGCCCGTCGCAGCCAGTTTCTCGGCTGTGCGAAGAGCATACTCTGCGAGTTTTCGATCGGTGAAGTCCGTCAGGATGAGAATCTTTTCTCCGCCGGCGCCTTCCGCACTTACTTTACTCACCGAAAGCTGGAGAGTTCTCCCGTCGATGGCGAATTCGGCGCTATGGCGCCTATGTCCATTAAGGTGGAATGGCGCGTCGTTCCCGATCAATTGTCCAAACAAACTGGCTGCGTCTACACCTGTCCTTGGTTGAAACATAGGACCGCAGAGTTCGGAGAATGCGTTGTTCCAACGAAGCAGACGGTTCCCGGCATCGATAACCGCAAGCCCCTCTCCGAGCGCGTCGAAGGTCGATTGCCACTGCTCCGCCGACCGGCGTGCCATGATTTCTGCAGCGCGAAGCCGCAGCAGCGAACGGACTGTTGCCACCAGTACCAGGCGATCGATCGGATGCGTCAGATATCCATCAGCCCCTCCGTCGAGCGCACGCGCGCGGTCCTCGCTCGAGACGAACGACGCAGATATCTGTAGAACAGAGATGGACGCGGTTCGCGGATCCTTCTTGATTCTCTGGCACACCTCGTAGCCCGAGATATCCGGCAAGTGCATGTCAAGGATGATCAAGTCCGGCAGGGTTTGCGCCACTTCAAGCGCACCGGCGCCGCTACCGGTCTGCGTGCAATGAAAGCCTGCAGCATCGAGGACGCGGCACAAAACGTAGCGGTTTTCTTCACGATCGTCGGCGATCAGGATGCGCGGACGTTGGCCGTCAGGCACCCTGCTCTCGAACAACGATCTCAGGAGCAAGTCCAACCGATTTCACCCAATCCAGGAATGGTTGCGCTGAAAGGCGAGCAGTAACATCTTCCTTGCGAATGATTCTGGCATCCAAGGACTCCAGTTGCACCTTTTCAACGTCAGAGAGCACCTTAGAGGTATAGATAAGCACCGGTAGCCTTTCGGTTGCCGGGCGCGCTCGCAATTCTCGCAGAATTTCGAATCCGCTCATGTCCGGCATAAGAAGGTCCAGAATGACCGCGTCGGGCAGGCTCTCGTTGAGCTTTTTCATGGCCTCCGACCCGTTTGCAGCTTCCCGAACGTCCAGCCAGGGCTGATTCAACAGATCGCGCAGAATGTAGCGGGAAACCTCATTATCATCGATCAGTAGCAGCCGCCGAGTCCCAGTCTGCATGGTCAGCCGCCGTAGTTCGCGAAGTAGAATGTCCGGTTCTAATGGTTTGGGAAGAAAGAGGTTAGCGCCCGATTGCATCGCGGCTGAGGGGTCGCTCAGGGCACTCGTCACAATCACGGGAAGCTGTGGCAATTTTTCCCGCAGCCGGGCGATGAAGCCCCACGACTGATCGTCTCCTATATAGATATCGGCCACCACTGCGGTCGGGATGTGGCGGGCAATCCATATCTCTGCCTGCGCAACAGTCAACGCAAGGATTGGTTGAAACTCAGAATTTCGCAGAAACGATTCGAAGCAGCGCGCCGTTTCCTCGTCATCCTCGAGAAACAGAACCGGAGCGCGATGAAATTCGGGGACAGGCAATGGTGCCGAGTCATCCTGTGGCACGGACTCTCCCACGTAAACCGCGGGTATCTTCACGAAGAAAGTCGAACCCTTGCCCAGTTCGCTCTCAAGCCAGATTTTTCCTCCCAGGAGCATCGCCAGGTTTCGACAGAGCGGAAGCCCAAGGCCCGTGCCGCGATGCTTATCCTGCAGCGGGTTCTCTATTTGGCTGAATTCGGTGAAGACAGTTTCGTGGTGTTCCGGTGCGATGCCAATCCCCGAATCGGCGACCGTGAAAAGCACATATTGCTTATCGGCCAGAGTCGCCGAAACACGCACTTGTCCCCTCGGAGTGAATTTAAGTGCATTCGAAATCAGGTTCCTTAGAATCTGAGAAACCTTCCCCTCGTCCGTGTGAAGCGGTGCAAGCTCGCCCGCGTCCTCAAACACCAAGTCCACTGAGCTGTTGTCCGCCAGCAGCGGCTTCAACATTCCCTTCAACGCGCTGAACAGTTCATGCACTTCGAACCCCTTCGATCGGATCCGAATTTTTCCGGCCTCGACCTTCGCCAAGTCGAGTAGGTCGTTCACCATCTCTTGCAAATCGCGCGCGGAGGATTCGATATAGCGCACCTGCTTCATCTGTTCGGCTGTCAGGTCGCCGTCCAGCCTGTCCATCAGCAATCGCGCCAGGGACACGATCGAATTCAGCGGGGTCCTGAACTCATGCGAGACATTGGAAAGGAATTTGGTCTTCAGCTCTGAGGCTCGTCGCAGATAATCCGCGCGCTCATCCAGCTCCGCATACAATGCCACCACGCCACGATTCGTATCTTCCAGTTCGCGGTTCAGCAGCTCCAGCTCTTCCTGTCGGGCCCGCAGCTCCTGCAATGTCTTTAGCAGTTCCTGGTTCTGCTTTTCAATCTCCTCATACGGACCGTCTGGGGTCCTTTCCTGCATCTTGCGATTGAGAGCGTACGCTGTCCGCGGTGTCGAGGTCGTGAAGTGGTGTGGAATGTGCTTTGCCATACGGACAGTTGTCCCGGTGGGCTCAGCCGCAATCTCAAACTCATCCATCAACCGCTGCGTTCCTACGATTCCCATTCCCAGCCCGGTCGTAGATCGATATCGTCCTTCGAGGATTTCGTCCAAATTCGAAATTCCCGGGCCCGAATCCGATATCGTCACTTCCAGCCGCTGGGGCGGCTCCAGTTCCAGGGCAAAAGTCACTTTCCCATTGCGCGCATACCGGAAAGCATTCCGCGCCATCTCCGATGTTGCTGTCGCGAGCCGTATCTGGTCCTGGTTATCGAGGCCCAGCTCCGCCGCCACTTCCCGTGCCCGCTGGCGCGCCTGCACCACGTCGCGTTCGGTGATCAGCGAGATATAAACAATGGGTTCGGACATAGTTTCACGCAGCCTTGACCACGACAACGCTCGCATCATCGCGCTGCCGCCAGAAATCGCGAAGCAGTGCTCCGCCGATTACCGCCGGATGTCGAGTGACCAATCCCGCATACGCCATAAGATCCCACTTCGATTGCAGTCCATCCGAATGCAACACAAGCACTGCGTCCCTCGGCCAATCGCAACGGAATTCCTGGACCCTCGACATATTCATGCCAAGAGTGCCATTGTGCGATACGAAACTTCGCGACGTCCCGCCACTCAACAACGAACAGGAGATATTGCCCACGCCGGCGAAGATCAAAACCTGCTCCTTGGGCCGAATTTCTGCAATCGCGGCGACTGCCCCACGCGTCTTGCGTAGCGCGTCATGGACATACTGCAGAATCTGTCCGGGCGCCAATTCTACTCGCCGATGAAAGGTTGCGATTGCTTCTTTGGCTGCTTCCGCGGCCTCCCACCCATGGCCGAGACCATCCGCCAGAAGTGCCAGCGTTCGTCCGTGCCCCGAGTAGGAACTCCACCCGTCCCCGCAGAAACGTTCTCCCGGGTAGGGCAGCGTGATCCCTGCGATCTGCAACTCTTCCGCCTGCACCTCCTGCCCTACCTCCAGCATGACGATCGTGCCGGTCTTGCTGGTAAAAATCTCCAGCGCCGTCGCAATCCTTTTCATCGCTCCCAGTCCGCCGCCCATCGTCCCGGCCGTGGAGTATCCATCACTCATCGCTCGCGTCACATCCGCGATGCCCGGACCCTTGTCCATTGCCAGGATTCGTGCCGTCGGTCCCTTGCCGTCATTGGTCCCGACGAGCACCACCTGCCCGCCGCCACCATGAATCAGCACGTTGCGCGAAGCCTCCGTGGCCAGCAGGGCAAGCTCGCCTGCTCGCGTCTCGTCGAACCGGAGTCGCTGCGCCGCAAACTGGGCGGCGCGGCGCACCTCGCCGACGGAACTGGCATCGGTGATGGGAACCCACTCCGTGAAAGCTATCTCCATCGCGCGACAGTGACCTTTGTGCCTTTACCCACCTCAGTTTCGATGCTGAATTCATTGACGAGGCGCTTGCTTCCTCCCAAGCCCAGTCCCATGCCCGATCCGGAAGTGAATCCATCCTTCAGCGCCAGCTCAATATCCGGAATACCCGGTCCCTGGTCTTCAAAAATCAGGCGCAATCCAGATTTCGCCGCGACGTTGACAACCTCGACCGTCATCGACCCGCCTTTGCCGTGGTCCAACGCGTTGCGCGCGAGTTCGCTCGCCGCCGTCACAAGTTTGGTTTGATCCACCAGGCTGAAGCGCAGCTCTACCGCCCATTGCCTCACCTTTTGCCGGGCGAGCACAACGTCATTTGAGGTCTTCAGCGGAAGGACTTCACGCTTGAGTACGCTCATCACTTGATCCTGAGTTCGTTGCGGCTGCGTTTCCAAACAACAACTCCATTCCCGCTTCGACGCTCAGTGCCGCCCGCACTCCGGGAAGTGACATTCCCAGCTCGACCAGCGTGATGGCGACTGCCGGTTGCATCCCCACAACGACCGTTTCGGCTCCCAACACCCTTGACATGGCGGCGATATTCGCCAGCATCCGTCCAATGAACGAGTCCACGATCTCCAGCGACGAGATATCGATCAGCACGCCCGTCGATCCCCATTCCGAGATCCGCTGCGTCACGTCGTCTTGCAGCTGCATGGCAAGCTTGTCGTGCATATCCACCTGGATCGTGATCAGCAGCAGCGTCCCCATCCGCAGAACAGGAATCCGTTCCATTTACTCCTCCCGTTTCGCGAGTAGGTGGCTGATCGGGTTTACTGGTGCCGACGCCAGGCGCGTCACCGTCCGTCCGCTCCGCGCCAGCGCCAGCGCGAATGCATCCGACAGCTTTGCCTTCGTCACCACGTCTTCCAGGTTGATGCCCAGGTGCACAATGGTCTGCGCAATCTGCGGACGCACTCCACTGATGATGCACTCGGCGCCCATGAGCCGAGCAGCTGTGATCGTCTTCAGCAGATGCTGCGCCACCAGCGTATCCACCGTGGGCACGCCGGTGATGTCGATAATCGCGTATTTCGAATTGGTCGCCACAACGGTCTGCAGCAGGTTTTCCATCACCACCTGCGTCCGCGCGCTGTCCAGCGTGCCAATGATCGGCAGCGCCAGGATCCCGTCCCATAGCTTCACCACCGGCGTCGAAAGCTCGAGCAGTTCCTGTTGCTGGCGCGAAATCAGTTCCTCTCTTGCGGTCAGAAAGGCCTCCGTCGTGATCAGGGCCAGCCTGTCCAACAACTCGGTCGCTGCCCAGATCGTGTCCAGCAGCTTCTCCTGGTTCTTGTCCAGAGATTCGCGAATCGACGCGAAGAGCGGCTGCTTCAGTGACAGAACAAACGTCGCTACTTCGACCGATGAGAATCCCTGCCACGCACGCGATGCGGAAATGTCCTGCAGCAACTCCCGGGCTGCAGTCCAGCCGGATGCCGAGACGTCAGTCGGCCCGCTCATCTTCACTCCTTGAACGATCGCACTCAGGAGCGCGCGGCTTTGCTCATCAAGTTCCGTCTTACTCATCAAATCGGAACGCTGCACCGACTTCGACATATCGCGGATCCACTCCGCACGAATCCGGTCTTCGTTTTTGGAGATAATCTCCGCTATTTCACTCATTGCTTTCTCCGCAAGCTTTTTCAAGGCTCGTCATGGTGGAAGTCTGGATGTCAACAGGGGCCCGAAGTTGGACGGCACATTCCGTGCGCAGGGAACTTAGTGAAAAGACAGGGGGTACGCGTGGAACAGGGGTACGCATGGATAGGAAGCAAACACGGCGGTTTAGGATGTCTCGCGCTTCTCTAATTTTGCCAGCGCCTCTCGAAAAGCGGCGTTTCCCTCCCACTTGCCGACGAAGCAATTAACCTTAAATAGTTTGCACATTCCACGCTGCTCTTCACCGAGCACCGACCAGACAATGAGCGGAATCTGCGTCAGGGCAGGGGTGCTGTGCCACCATCGCAGCAATTCATACCCACTGTCGTACCCAAGGTCCAAATCCAGCACGATGCCGTCGGGAAGCGGACCTTCCCCTTTAAGCCCCTTTTCGAGATAGGATTTCGCCGCATCCAGCGTGGTCCGCGCCTCGACTTCGGCGATTCCCACCGAGCGGGCTGCGTCTGCAGCAATCTGGATATCCTTCGCCTCGTTTTCAACCAGCAACAAACGCTTGACGGGTAGCACGCTAGGGCTCCATCGAGAGGAATGAAGTGTCAGCAGTGTAACCTACACATTTCACTCGGTAAAGCATTGTTGCAAACAATTGACAGAGCAAGGCTTGGATGTGATCCAAATCACACATGCCCGGAAGTTTGGGACTTACCGCGCTTGGAATGAGTTGCCGCAACTGAGGAATCAGCCAGCTCTTCCTCACTTGTCCGCGTTCCTTATTTGTTGGTGTTCGCCACGCTAGTCAGATCCTTGTTCCGATCGATCCCGCTCAGTCGATACATCAGGATCGCGTCGCGCTTGGTATTGATCGGCTGCGCAAAAAGATCGAGGGTTTCGCCCGGCGCATGCGCGCCCTCGCCCGTAGCGCCGATCCCAGCCAATCCCGGAATCATATCGGCGACAAACGAGATGTCCCCGGCGCCACGCTTCATCGGATCGAGCTCCGGCATTGTTCCGAATCCCAAACTTGCATTTACCTGGTTCAAAATGCCCAGCAAAGCCCGGCTCTGTGCTGTCGGCGCCATCGCGGGATAACCTTCGCCGAAGTCAATCGACGCGCCTGTCTTCGCAAGGTGCTGAGCCACGATCGCCTGCATTTTTTTCTCCACGCGCTCGGTCTGCTCGTTCGACAAAGTGCGGATGTCTCCGCTGGCATAGGCGCTGGGCGCGATCACATTGTCCTTGCCCGCTGCGGTGCCATTGTCCCCGGTCGCGTCAACCGAGATACTCGTCCCTCCGAGCACCATGCCCACGTTGTATGTCAGATAGGGCTCTGGAAGCTGTGTACGGAACGCATCGAGAATGCGCGTCAATTCGTAGATCGCCCCGTAGCCCTTGGCATCCGAAAAAATACCGGACGAGTGCCCGGTTTCCCCCGTTGTTTTGATGTGCCAGGTGATCGAACTGCGCCGGCTCACGCTGCCGTAGAACACGCCATCCTGCCGCGGAGTGCCTTCAAACTCCAGCGCCACATCGCTGTGATGTGCCGCCGCAATCATATCCCGTCGAGAAATGCTTGCGGGCTCTCCATGCGCTTCTTCATCGCCGCTGAGCACGATCGTGATTTCGGTCTGTTTCAGAACATCGGCGGCCTCGAGCGCCTTCAGCGCAAAGATCATGTCCACCAGGCCGCCTTTCATATCGTTTGTGCCTGGGCCGGTGCCGATGTTGCCTTGCACGCTGTAACTCTGGAACGGACTGTTCTTCTCAAACACTGTGTCCATATGCCCGATGAGCAACATGCGCTTGCCGCATTTGTCCGTCTGCGGACAGGGATGCTCCGCAACCAGGACTCCGGCACGCTCAACCTCATCCATCGGAATCCACAGGACATTGAAGCTGAGACTCTTCAGCTCCTCCATGAGAATCGCGCCCACCGCGCGCACCCCATCAAAATTGTGCGTGCCGCTATTGATGTTCACGAGTTTTTCGAGCAGCGCGTTCGACGCCTCTTCGTTGCCATCGACAGAAGCCACAATCGCCTTTTCTGCCGGCGAGAGGGTTGGCGCCGTTTGCGACATCAGGGGAAGATACAGCGCTGCACCCAGAGCGAAAGAGAGTGTGGATCGCAGTCTCATTTCTCGTGAGAATAACAGGATCGACTGGACTCTCGGCTCATCGGGAGACACCGGCATCCCATCCACGTATTACCGCCGAACCAGCATCAAAATTCTGTGGGCCGCCAAAAATCAAACGGCCGGGGAGTGATTTCTCCCCGGCCGCAGTTTCACTGATGTTCTTCGGTGAGTGTCGTCAGACCGTATTCGGCACCAACCGCGCCGCCGTAAATCGGTTGGCGATGGAAGTGAAGATCCCCTTCAGATTCAAATTGGGATTATCGGCCGAAGTGCAAGCGCCCTTATTTTCTGCTGCAGTAGCGTCAGAATAGAAATCCGACGCATTGCTGGCCGCTCCCAGCATCTCCGCACAGGGCGTAATACTTGGGCTTGAGTCGGTGCTGCAGTCGGATGTATTGTTGGAAGCGCCGTACGCTACCGTGTATACCGTCATCCCCAGGGTCTGCGTCGCATATTGCCCGGCGGCCACGGTCTGCTGGCATTGATCGTTTTTCGAGGGATAGGTCGATCCAGAACCGAAGCCCGAGCCAAACTTGGACGAGTTCGCGCCGCCGTCGGAAAGCAGAATAATGGCGCTCTTAGATCCCGGATTGGCTGACTGTTCTGCCTGAAGTGCAGTCATGGCCGCATACATTGCGCCGGCAATGTAAGTCCCGTCGCCGCCCGGAGCTTCCAGGCCGCCGCAATTACTCCCCGTATTGGCTCCGCTTGCGATGCCCAGGGGTGACCCTGTCGCGATTCCCCCGTTCTGCTGGTTATTGGCGCTGTAATCGTCCTCGAACCCCGTCACCTGGTAAGTTGCTGATGTGCCGGTGGGCGCAGTCCAGGTTGTGTTAGTGGCTGTAGGAATGGCCGGTGCAGAATACGACGGGATGTTCGGATTGTTGTTGGTGCAAGTGGTGTCGTCGCTCGCCTGGTTAGCCTGAATGTTCGGGAAAGTGAACAGGCTTACCTGGTCGTAACCGCTAAGGCAGTTGGACGAAGTGCTTCCCGTCGAGCAGGGCGAAAGAGACTGCAGCAGCGTCTGCATACCCTGCAAAGCACAATAAAGCTCTGTATTGCCGCAGTTCGCGTCATTGTCCTGGTTGTTCATCGACGCCGTCGTGTCGAGCACGACTGCCAGGTTCAAGGCTTGAACCTCTCCGCTCTGCATGGCCGCAGTTGAGGTGGTGCTCACCGTAAGCGTGGACGGAGTGTGGTTGCCAAATACCTTCAGTGCCTGGATGAAGTACATCGGTATCGTGGCGGTCTGCGTTACCTGGATAACGTTGTCGCCTGTTGCAGATGCAGTGCACGGTACAGAAACATAGATGGAATTCGTGACGCAGCTCAACGTCGGGGTTGGCAGGCTGACACTTTGCAGATTGAAATTTGCATTTGCTCCATACCCTGAAGTCGTTCCCGCGCCGGTAAGCAGAGAACTGTAGGCCTTTACTTCATTGTCCACGCTCGTAGACGTGGCTCCGGACAGCGTCATCGCATAGGCTCCCGCGAGCGTCGCCGCATCCGTCGACGACTGCAATTCGCGATAGACCACGAAGGCGTGCCCGAGGTCGATCGTCAGACCGCCCATCCCGAGAAAGAGGACCATCAGCAGTGCCATCCATGGGAGAACCTGCCCTCTCTGATCGGTGACCGCACGCTTCAGAAAAGATCTCTCAGCTTTGCTCATTGGACAACCTCCGTAACTTGGGAGGCGACGCTGCAGCTGGTGTAATGCATCCCATAGACCCCGAGGGAGCACGTGTAGGTCGCCTGGATTTCCGCAGTTCCGCCCGCCGTCATAAAAGTGTTGACGCCACCCGTTCCCGTGCCTGGGCACGTAGTGGTGCCACTGCCATAGTTGTTTCCGCCCAGTGTGTAAGTCAGTGTAAGTTTCGATTGCGTAAGGCCCGGCGCTGCCGCGTAAATCGCGGCCGTCGCCGTGCTGCATGGGTTCGTATCTCCGCGGTCTGTGGCGAGCAGGTGGCCCGCATTGCTGATGGCCTCTGCCAGCTGCAGCTTCTGGTACAGAGCAATCGAGAAGGAAAAGATGCCCGTCATTACGCCCATCACGATCGGCAACGTGACAGCCATTTCCACGAGCGCCCCACCTTCGGAATCGGTTCCGAAGAGGCTGCAAAGACGACCAAGAAAAGATCGCCTCTTGCTCCACGCGCCCCTGAACCTCTTAGGAGGCCTTGCTGAATTGACTTTCCGGTTTTGCGCACGGTCGAAGCAAAGAATGCTCATACTTTTCGACACCCCACTATCTCAACGTCGCTTTCGCAAAGGCCACGGGGTCGCTACTTGCGCAACTGTTTACCTGCAGACCTTCAGTCAGTTGGGAAAAGATTGCAGTGTCCTGGTGCCTTCGCTGTTTGATGAAGGTTACCGCACCTCGGCTGAGTAATCCAGATTGAATTACCAATCAACCGTTCATTTTCATTACCTTAGAGCCTTTAAGTAACCTATATTCGGGTCAGCCCGTGTGATTACTGTTGTTCGCTGTCAACATAAATATACTATTTTCAATAGTATGCGAGAACAGCTTACCGCGTCGAATGGAATGAGTGCTTGACCCTGGATGAGGCAAGGACTGGGCAGTAACCCAGTCGACCCTGGCCTCCCGGCAACCAACGCGCCGATCCGGCAAGCGAAGTCATTCTGGCAAACGAAAACGGCCGGGAAGAAGTCTCCCCGGCCGCGTCAGTTCTCAACTTCACTACTTTCCTAGCCGCCCGTCACCACCGAATTCGGTACCAGCCGCGCTTTGAGGAAAGTCGCACCGATA
>Ga0187863_10004007_pt1 | contig 10640 bp, 10 predicted proteins | sample June2016WEW_11_1_FD_132975 | JGI IMG/M metagenome (GOLD analysis project Ga0187863, IMG submission 132975) | Peatland microbial communities from SPRUCE experiment site at the Marcell Experimental Forest, Minnesota, USA - June2016WEW_11_10 | ecosystem: Environmental > Terrestrial > Soil >...
AATCCGTTCCCTTCGCCTGCTCCTGCGTGTAGACAATATATTTCCCGTCTTTCGACCAGATCGGCTCGGAGTTACCTTTATCCTGCGGCGTATTCGTCGTGAGGTGCTTCACCTCACGCATCACCGTGTCGTAGATGTCGATCTCATACGCCGCGGAAGTTTTCGGCTTCACTTCATACGCCAGATAGCGCCCATCGGGCGACCACGTCGGATTCAGTTCCGCGATCTCGCGCGTCTGCGTGAGATTCACGACCTTCCCGGTCTTCGCCGAAACCAGAAAAATGTCCCACTGCTCGTCGCCGTCGTAGTCTGACTGGTAGGCGATCCATTTACCGTCGGGCGACCACGCCGGCGCCGTCTGCCGCTGGTCGCTCACCGTCAGCTGCACCGGCCATCCCCCTTCGGCGGGGACGAGCCACAGATTATTTCTCCCGCTCATGTTGGAGATAAACGCGATGCTCTTGCCGTCGGGCGACCAGGTCGCACGGCCCACCTGCCGTGTCATCCAGAGTTTTTCGATGGTCAGACTGCGGGGCTCAACCTGCGCGCTCGGCTTTGAGGAAATCTGCTTTGGATCGGTAACCGCCAGCGGCGCAGGTAAGGTCTGGGCGGCGCTTTCAGCAACGACAGTGCTCATAAGGATGACGATAGCAAAAGGAATGAGAGCGCGCATGAAGGATAAGGGCCTCGGGCGAGGGTGAAGAAAAGTTTATCAGAGCGGTCAGCTTCGCTCAGGATGACACGCCCCGGATCACAAGCGGTCACGCTTTCGCGTTTTTGTGCATCTCGACCGTGCTCCAGGTTTTATCGCCGGCGTGGCACAGGTTTTCCAGGGCGCAATCGGCGCACTTGGGCTTGCGGGCGATGCACAGTTTGCGGCCATGCCAGATGATCTGATGCGAGAACAGGATCCACTTCTCGCGCGGGATGATTTTCATCAGATCCCGCTCGATTTTCTGGGGATCATTCTGCGTCGTGAGTTCCAGCCGCCGCGAGATGCGATGTACATGCGTATCGACGACCACGCCCTCAGCCTTTTTGAACCACGATCCCAGCACCACGTTTGCAGTTTTGCGGGCGACGCCGGGAAGGGTCAGCAACTTGTCCATGTCGTCGGGAACCTGCCCGCCGAAGTCGGCGACAATCTTCTTCGCCGCCCCCACCACCGACTTGGATTTGTTGCGAAAGAATCCGGTGGAGCGCACGTCCGGTTCCAGCTGTTCGGGGGTGAGCGCGGCAAAGGCCTCGACCGTGGGATATTTCCGGAACAACTCAGGCGTGACCCGGTTCACGTTCGCGTCGGTCGATTGCGCCGAGAGGATCGTCGCCACCAGCAACTCCCACGCGCTCGAATGGGTCAGGGCGCAGGTGACCTCGGGATAGAGCAGGTCGAGGCGACGCAGGATTTCCGACACGCGCTCGGGAGCGATGGGATCGTAGCCGGGCGAATTCACCGCCGGCTTCTGGCGCCCCTTCGGGGCTGCCGAGGCTTTGCCTCGGCCCGGACGGGCGGGGGCGCCCGTCCCCACACGAGCATGCTTGCTGCCGGCTGATTGCTTCTTGACGGACTTGGCGGACAGAAGCGTCCGTCCTACACGAACTTTGTCCTGACGGCCGGTGCGGGCGGGCTGGCGGGGAACCACACCACGAGGCATGAGCAACTCCTTGGGGCCAATATCTTAGCAGAGCGGGCCAACGGAAGGCCTTGGGCTGACCCTCGGTAACCACGCTGGCAATTGACGCCTCTCACGGCCCCCGGTAGTCTGGAGGTACTCCACTCAAGAGTCAGGAAGAATTCCGTGGCGGTCAGCTCCATTCAACTCGGGCAAGTGTGGCGCAGCGAAGCCGACGGCCAGGACTATCTGGTCACCAAGGTTTATAACGAAGTGTTCTCGCAGTTCGCCATCCTGCGCCCCGCCGGAATTACGGCTCCCGATGCCCCCACCGTCCGAGTGAAAATCACCAAAGGCGCGCAGGGCGCCACTTTGCCCGGCTACGCGTTTACCCAGGAAGAGTCGTTCTAAACTCGCACTCATCGCGGCATTTCTGCCGCGAATTTCCGTTACACTGACGATAGTGATCAGTGGCCAGTGATCAGTGGCCAGCCCAACTGATTCGGGACACGGGATGTTACTGACCCGTAGACCCTGACCACTGTTCCTTCTTATGACTGAAAGAATCCTCGCCATTCTGTTCGTCTTCATCAGTAAGGTCATCGCCGTGACCGGGTACGCCGGCATCGCTCTTCTTATGGCGATTGAGTCGGCGTGCATCCCACTGCCTTCGGAATTGATCATGCCGTTTGCGGGATACCTGGTCTTCCAGGGCACATTCAAACTGCTGTGGGCGGCAACGGCGGGCGCGATTGGCTGCAACCTGGGATCGCTGGTCGCCTATGAGATTGGATGCTACGGCGGACGTCCGCTGGTCGAGCGCTATGGCCGCTGGATTTTAATGGGGCACCGCGAGCTCGATTGGGCCGACCGTTTTTTCGCGCGCTGGGGATATCTCGCCGTATTCATTGGCCGGTTGCTGCCGGTCATCCGCACCTTCATCGCGCTGCCCGCAGGAATCGCGCGCATGCCCCGCGGCCGTTTCCACATCTACACATTTCTCGGATCCTGGCCGTGGTGCCTCGGTCTGGCATGGCTCGGCATGAAGCTGGGAGAGAACTGGCGCGAGTTGGGAAAATATTTTCACAAGTTCGACGCCGTGATCGGCGTGGTGCTGCTGGCGGGTGTCGCATATTTTATTTGGAGCCACTGGCAAAATCGAATCAGCTCTCAGCCGTCGGCCATCGGTCGTCAGTAAGCGTCGAGGCTTCTTCTTGAGATCAACTTGGTCGGAAAGAGAGTTGTAAAGGCTTCGCCAATTGTGACGCCACGATCATCCACTTTCCTCCGCGCTTCATCACGACATCCATATAAACATAGCTGACAGGGAAGCGCTTTCCGTCCTGCTCAACCTCGTCGTCTTCCGATCCGTGAACGACGGCCACGTCGTCGCGCAGGAGCCGAATGCGGCGGCCGGTCGAGACCATCGACACGTATCGAATCTTTCCGGAGCTGAGAGTCGCGATCACGTCCGCCTTCGTCGAAGCCTTGCCGGATGCGTCGTACTGCACATAATCATCGGCGAAGATGCGCGAGAGTTCGGCAACATCGCCGGCGATCAGGGCGCGGTCGCCGTCTTCAAAGAGCTGCGAGATCAGATGTTCGTCGTCTAGCACTAAACTTCCGTCGTAGAGGCGTTGCCGGCAACGTCTCTCGCCACCATCCGAAATGCTGCCGGCAAAGGCGTTGCAAGCAACATCTCTACGACATCTTTGGGTAGTGTACTATCTAGTTTTTGCAAGGAGCCTTCTATGATTCGAATGTTCCGCACCTTCGCGTTGTTCCTGCTTTTCGCCGTCACACTGCCGGTTATTGTTAGCTCGCAGTCCGCGTCTGACCGGCCGTTCGTGGTCGAGTACTACTACAAAACCAAGTGGGGACACGCCGACGAATTCCTGAAGCTGTTCAAGAAGAACCACTATCCCGTGCTGAAAAAAGAAGCCGAGATGGGGCGCATCGCCAAGGTCTGGATGGACCAGCCGCGCTATCACACGACCGAAGACGGCCGTTGGGATTTCCGCGTGACCATCGTCTTCAAGAACGCGACCGTCGCCAACGAGCCGTTCGACGAGGCCACGCTGCAGAAGCAGATGTATCCCGACCAGGATACGTTCCAGCGCGAAGAACAGCGCCGCTTCGAAATCCTCGACGCGCATTGGGACCTGCCGGTAAAACCAATGGATCTCGACGGGAAACCCTAGAACCTATCACCACAGAGGACACTGAGGAACACAGAGATAAACACAGCGCTGCAAAAAACAGGAGCCGACGACTCCGAATCGTGGGAAGATAGACGTAGACGGCCGTCCGTTCGTGCACCCGGGAGCACGTGCAAAGGAGGTCTTATGCTGGCTGCAAGGCGTCGTGTCACGCGCAACCCGTATTTTCATTTTCACCCCATGTCCACGCTGTTCTCCCTGGTCGGTACTTTAATCCTGCTGGGGTTGCTGGCATGGTTTCTGGTGGTGCCGGCGAGATAGAAACGCTACGCGTGTTTGCCGCCCACGTTTCTCGCCCAGGCGAAAACCTGCGGCTCTTCATCCAATTCTGTATTCCCGTCCGCAATCCGATGCGCGCACTGCGCTCGAAGATGTTAAACCTTGGTAACAATCACGAAGGAATTCCTTTATCGCTTCCATCAAAATTTGGAATTAGACATAATCTCTACAAGATCGATAATGTATTGCATGGACCCCTTATTATCAGTTGAGGACTCACATGTTGATGTACTCCACGAAATCAGCGAACGCCTGGGAACGGCGGAGGGATTTCACGACGTTCTGAGCCGGGTTGTCGAATTTGCTTCTGCGCTGGTCAAGTGCGACTCCTGCCTCGTCTACATCATGGAAGGCGACGAGCTCGTTCTGCGGGCTTCGAAGAACCCGCATCCTGAAGTGGTCGACCGCCTGAAACTCCGCGTTGGGCAGGGCATTACGGGATGGGTTGCAGAACATCGTGAGCCGGTTGCGATCCCGGAAGAAGCGGCGCATGATCCGCGCTTCCAGTTTTTCCACGAATTGCCGGAGGACAGCTACGAGGCGTTTCTCTCCGTGCCCTTGATGTGCCGCGGGCGCGTGGTCGGCGTCATCAACCTGCAGCATCGCCAGCATCACGTTTACCGGCGGCGCGAAATTCGCATGATTTCCACTGTCGGATTTCTCGTCGGGGCCGAGCTCGAACTGGCGCGCCTCGAAGAGGCCAACTCCACGCTCGCGGAACAATTGCAGACCAGAAAAGTTGTGGAGCGCGCCAAAGGCATCCTGCAGCGCGATCTCGGGCTCAACGAAGAGCAGGCCTACCTGGCGCTGCAACGCCAGAGCCGCCAGAAACGCAGACCCATGAAGGAAATCGCTGAAGCCATCGTGCTGAGCGATGATGTCCGCGGAAATTCACAGCTCCAGCCGACCTAGTTGTCGCTCAGAGAAGTTCGAAAATGTGTCACTTTCTGATCCTCGGCGGCTAAAGCCGATTGGGTACAGCCACTCGTATCGCAGCGCTAGAAGCGCTGCGCCACCCAAAATCTAAACCTTAAACACAAACACCAAGGGCGGATAGCCGGTTAGCTATCCGCCCTCGTTTTCTAGCAACCCAAAAAGAACTACTGTCCCCGTTCCACGACCGCGGGAGCGGCCTTGGCAATCTGCCGCTCTGTCGGATGCGACGGCACGGTGAAGTGCAGCGACATGCCGAACTCCGGCAGTTGCATGGCACTGACGTAGGTGCCATCGGGAGTGGTTTCGAGCACTAGCCGGCTGCGATCCGATGGCTTGGCTTCCTCGGTATCGGGCACCAGCACGATGAATCGGGTCATGTTCCCGCTCAGCTTGCTCAGGCTAAGCATGCGCGAACCGCCGTCGGGATCGAAGGAAAATTCGTATTCTCCCGCCGGAAGTTTGGCGTTGCCTAAGCGAACTTCATGCGTGAGCGTGAACTTGCCGCGTGCCGCCTCCTGGGCCGAAGCCGGGGTAGGCGAAAAGTTGAGCGCGCTGGCCGCGAGAATCGCGGTGTAAACGTAGCTGCGAATGTTTTTCATGGAATCTCCTTTGTCCTCTTGCGAGCCGAGCTCGCGAGAAGAACTGGTCTGAAGAGCACACTTCCGGCGCAGGCCCGAATGGCGTGGGCTCAGATTTCGGTGGAGATCAACGGGGTCAAATCGAATTGCACGCCGCAGCAGGGTGGCACGCAAACAGCAACTCAGCGGGAACCTGCTAACAGAGCTGGTCCGCCAAGTGATTCCACTATGCAACAGGAGCGGGGCAAGAGTCCAACGCAAAAAATCTATGGGAGTCATTCGCGCGAGCAGCGTGACCCTAGTAACGTCGATTCGAGGGATGACCGCGTCGTAGTGCGGCGAGATGTCAGCCACGATCGCTGGAAGAAGCGACTTTCCGCTCGATGATCCCCCAGCGCAATTGACCAGTTATTTTCGCCGCTTCGCTGCGCGCATTTGCCAATCCTCCCCTAGAGGTGAGATGATTCCCGGTCGCGGTGGCGGTGACCAGCCACCGCCACCAAGGGGACTCATAATATGTATCAAAAACGTCCAGGAGTATTCATGGCCGATTGGTGGGATGCCGACGGCCGCCGCCATCGCAAACAATTCGCAACGTCCGCAGCCGCACGCGAACATGAGCACCGCGAGACCGCTCTGGCGCACGCCGAGCGCGCCAGCCGGGAGATGAAGCTGGCAGCACGAACTGGTGGCGGGAAAAAGGCCCGCACCCAGACGGTTCACGGCACCATCGAACCGGCCAAAGGCAAGCTTGGAGTGATGATCCCGGGCATGGGCGCCGTGGCCACCACTTTCGTGGCCGGGGTCGAGGCCATTCGCAAGGGCCTGGCCAAGCCCATTGGATCGCTGACCCAGATGGGCACCGTGCGCCTGGGCAAACGCACTGACGGCCGCTCGCCGAAGATCAAGGAGTTCGTACCGCTGGCCGGGCTCGACGATCTGGTCTTCACCGGCTGGGATATTTTCAAAGACAACATGTACGAAGCCGCTTCGAACGCGGGCGTGCTCGATCAGCGCTTGCTCGACCAGTTGAAGCCATTTCTTTCGACGGTCACGCCGCGCCCGGCGGTGTTCGATCACAACTACGTCAAGAAGATCGACGGCCCCAACGTGAAGAAGGGCAAATCGAAGATGGATCTTGCCGAGCAATTGCGCGACGACATCCGCGACTTCAAAAAGACCAGTGGGGCCAGCCGCCTGATCACCATGTGGTGTGGGTCCACTGAGTCGTATATCGAGCCGACCGAGGCGCATCAAACGCTCAAGTCGTTCGAGAAAGCGCTGCGCGACAACGACGAGATGATCGCGCCTTCCATGATCTACGCCTATGCGTCGTTGATGGAAGGCGTTCCGTTCGCCAATGGCGCGCCCAACCTCACCGTCGATCTTCCGGTGATGCTGGAGCTTTCGCGCAAGAATGAGGCGCCCATCTGCGGCAAGGATTTCAAGACCGGCCAGACATTAATGAAGACCGTTCTGGCGCCCGCGTTCAAAGCGCGTCTACTCGGCCTGAGCGGATGGTATTCGACAAACATTCTCGGCAACCGAGACGGCGAGGTGCTCGACGATCCCGGGTCGTTTAAAACCAAGGAGGAATCGAAGCTAGGCGTGCTCGAGCACATCCTGCAGCCGGCGTTGTATCCCGAACTCTACGGCAACATCTTCCACAAGGTTCGCATTAACTATTACCCTCCTCGTGGTGATAATAAAGAAGGTTGGGATAACATCGACATTTTCGGATGGCTCGGCTATCCCATGCAGATCAAAGTTGATTTCCTGTGCCGCGACTCGATTCTGGCCGCGCCTATCGTGCTCGACCTGGTGTTGTTCCTCGATCTGGCGAAGCGCTGTTCCGAGCTGCGCGGACTCGGCATTCAGGAGTGGCTCAGCTTTTACTTTAAGTCTCCAATGACTGCGCCGGGATTGTACCCGGAGCATGACCTGTTTATTCAGCTGATGAAACTGAAAAACACCTTGCGTCATTTGAAGGGCGAGGAACTGATTACGCACCTGGGGCTGGAGTACTACGACTGAGGATTGTGTGGGGCGGACACTCCTGTCCGCCCCTTTTTTGACATTGACGTTTCCGCGACTGCCGGAGAAGGATTTGCTAGCCGCCTAGAATTTCCTCCGCAGGAATTCAAAGAAAAGATAGCCGATCGTGGCGGCGACCATGGCAATTTCAAAATTGGCGGCGGTCAGAACGTCTCCCAGCGCCCATGCCAGCCCGTTCTTCCGCCCCATGCCCGAGCGCTCGAACTCTCCCATCAAGAGATTGGCGTAAAACAGGAAGAGGATGCATGCGACCTCGACCACGGCCCTCCATACATGTTTCTTCATAGATAATCTTTACTCGACAAACAGCATTCCCGCGCCATCCACTATATTTGAATTGCTTCGCGTTCTTACCCACCCCGCGCCCGGTGCGGTATATACTTTATCGACTTTCGCTGTCCTTTTGCGGCGTGTTTTTCGGGGGTGATCCGTATGACCCCCACCCAGGCAAACCATGCCCAACCCGAATTCGCGGATGGATCCTCCAAATCGGAAGGACGCTGCCGACTCGCCCGGAGTGAGCGTTCACGCGAAAGGCGACAGCGCCGGCTCCAATCCACCTCTAGAATCTGACGCGACCATGGTTGATTTTCCGAGGTCCTACCTCGATCCCGACGCCACCATCGTCGATGCCAAGGCCTCCTACGTGCGAACTGGTCCGCCGGTTCGCCCGAGCGGCCCCGTTCCGGTGCGGCCCGTGACGAGCGCTCCCGTGCTGCAGGCGGGCGACGTGCTGGGCGGCCGTTACGAAATCCTGCAAATGCTCGGTGAGGGCGGAATGGGCGCGGTGTACAAGGCGATGGACCGGGAACTCAACCGTCCAGTCGCACTGAAACTCATCCGGCCGGAACTGGCGGCCAATCCCTCGATCCTGGCGCGCTTCAAACAGGAACTGCTGCTGGCTCATCAAGTCACGCATAAGAATGTCATCCGCATCTACGATCTGGGCGACGCCGACGGCGTGAAGTACATCAGCATGGAGTTCGTCGAAGGCGTCGATCTGCGCGCCCTGATCCAGGAACGAACGAACGAGAAGAAAAAGTTTACTCCCGAAGAAGCGGTCGAGATTACCGAGCAGATTTGCCGCGCTCTCGAAGCCACGCACAGTGTGGGAGTGATTCACCGCGACCTGAAGCCGCAGAACATCATGCGCGATGCGACCGGACGAATCCTGCTGATGGATTTTGGTCTGGCGCGGACTGTGCAAGGCGACGGCATGACTCAAACCGGAGCTCTGGTCGGCACCATGGAATACATGTCGCCGGAGCAAGCGCTGGCCAAAGGTCTCGACCAGCGCTCCGATCTCTTCACTCTGGGCTTGATTCTCTACGAACTGCTCACCGGCAAGACGCCGTACTCGGCCGAGAGTGTCGTCGCGAGTTTGATCAAGCGTACGCAGGAACGCGCCATCCCCGTATCGGATCACGATGGCACGATCCCGCAGCCGCTCAGCAACATCGTGAGCAAGTGCCTGGAGCGCGATCCTAAACTCCGCTACCAGACTGCGGCCGAATTGCTGCACGACCTGGACGCATATTCGGGCAAAGGCGCTGCGGCGAACCTGCGCTTTCAACCCGCGGTCGAGCCCTGGGGACGAACCATTCACTGGCCGCTGGTCACCGGCATCGTCACCGTGCTCGTGCTGGCGATCGTCGCTTATATTTTCCGCGGTCCGCTGTTTTCGCCATCGGCGCAGAAAACGCCTGCGGTGCAGGCTCTGTCTCTGGCTGTGATTCCGTTTCAAAACACCTCTGGCGACGCGTCCTGGGACTGGCTAGGGCCCAGTCTTGCCGATATGTTGAGCACCGACGTGGGACAATCCACGCACCTGCGCGCGGTTTCGTCCGACCGCGTGCAGCAGGTTTTTCATGATCTGCGAATCGCGCCCAATTCCATTGTCGATTCCACGGTTCTCGGCCGGGTCGCCGAATTCACTAACGCCGACACTCTGGTCTGGGGGCAGTACACCAAGCTCGGCGACCAGATTCGCATCGATGCCACGCTGCAGGATCGCAAACACAATCGCACCATCCAGGTGAAGGCCGAGGCGGCAAATCAGCAGGACTTGTCGGCTGCGGTCGACCGCCTGGCCGGCCTGATCCGCCAGAACCTCGCTCTGTCGCCCGATCTGGTGAAAGAGCTGCAGGCGCAATCTTTCAAGCCGACCTCGACCTCAGTCGATGCTCTGCGCGATTACAACCAGGGATTGCAATTGCTGCGCCAGGGAAATAATCTAGGGGCGAAAACACAGCTGGAAGCCGCGATTAAAGAAGATCCGCAATTTGCGGTCGCATACTCGCGGCTGGGCGAGGCTTACTCGGCCTTGGGTTATGACGCGGAAGCCGAGCAAAGTTCGCGCCATGCGCTGGATTTGAGTCAGAATCTTCCTCTCGCTCAAAGATATTTCATCGAGGCCAGTCTGGCTCGCGTGACCAAGGACAACCAGAAGGCGCTCGCTGCCTACGAAAATCTGGCCAAGAGTTTCCCCGATAATCTCGATGTCCAATTTGCTCTCGGCAGTCTTTACGAAGATGCCGGAGACCTGGACAAAGCGCGCGCCTGCTACGCCAACGTGCTGAAAGCCGACGGCAAGAATCTGGACGCGCTGCTGGCCAGCGGACGAGTCGAGATCAAAGCCGGTAATCCGCAGAAGGGACTCGACCCGCTCGATCAGGCGCGGCACATTGCCATCGATCTCGATAATCAGGAGCAGCAAGCGCTCATCCTGCAGGCCACGGGAATCGCCTACAAGTTAATGAATAAGCCGGCCGAGGCTCTGCGGAACTATGAAGACTCGATGGCCATCAACCAGCGCCTGGGGCAGAAGCGCGGGGTGGCTGCGAGCCTGTCAGAAATTGCGCAGGTGCAACTCTCGCTGGGCAAGCCTGACGCCGCGTTGGCCGCGTACAACGAGTGCCTGAAAATCCGCCGCGAAATTGGCGCCAAGAAAGACGCGGGCG
>Ga0187863_10004014_pt1 | contig 10627 bp, 8 predicted proteins | sample June2016WEW_11_1_FD_132975 | JGI IMG/M metagenome (GOLD analysis project Ga0187863, IMG submission 132975) | Peatland microbial communities from SPRUCE experiment site at the Marcell Experimental Forest, Minnesota, USA - June2016WEW_11_10 | ecosystem: Environmental > Terrestrial > Soil >...
CTCGGACTACGCGAATATCGCGATCGCCTTTCGGGTTGCGTATTCGATTGGACAAACTGTGTTCGGGCGACTGATGGACCGCATCGGCACGCGACGCGGCCTGACGCTGACTGTCATCTGGTATTCGATTGTTTCCATGCTCACGTCGCTGGCCCGCGGCTTTGTCAGCTTTGCCACGTTTCGATTTTTTCTGGGCGCGGGAGAGTCGGCGAATTGGCCGGCAGCCACCAAGGCGGTGGCGGAGTGGTTCCCGAAACGCGAGCGCGCGCTGGCTACCGCATGTTTTGACACGGGCTCGTCGATCGGCGGCGCGATCGCGCCTTTCATTGTGCTCTCAATTTATTTTCGCTGGGGATGGCGCCCGGCATTCATGATTCCCGGCGCGCTCGGCTTTTTATGGTTGATCGCGTGGCGCTGGCTTTACTATCCGCCCGAGCAACATCCACGCATCAGTCAAGGTGAGTTGGAAATGATCGTCGCCGACAAGCTGGAATCAGGCGATGCGCACACGGGAAAGATTCGTCCGCGGTGGCGCGACCTGTTGAAACTTCCGCAGACCTGGGGGACCATCGTTGCGAAGGCGTTCACAGATCCTGTGTTTTTCTTCATCACCGAATGGTTTCCAATTTACCTGGTGGCGAAGGGCATCGAGCTGAAGAGCGGATTGATCGCAGTGTGGATTCCGTTTATCGCCGCGGATGTGGGCAGCTTCATCGCGGGCGCTGTCTCCGGCTCGCTCATCAAGCGCGGATGGCCGCTGGGCGCGGCGCGCAAGGCGCTGATTATTTTTGGCGCAATCGGCATGACCATGATCATCCCGACGATCTTCACGACTAATCTCTATTTGATCGCGTTACTTTTCGCGATCACCACATTCACATACGCCAGCTTTACCACCATGGCGAACGTGCTGCCTTCGGACCTTTTCAACAGCGAGTCGGTGGCTTCGGTCAGCGGACTGGGCGGCACCGGCACGGGGATCGGAACCATCCTCGCGTTCAGGCTTATCGGCTATTTTTCCGACGCGCGCCAGGCCACGGGTACGCATTCTTTTGACCCGATCATCATTGTCGCGGGCCTGCTTCCCCTGGTGGGGATGATTCTGGTGCTGCTGCTGGTGCGCAATACCGAGGCCACGAACGAAGGCCTGGTGCGCCGCATCTGAGTTGCGGCGGCAGACGACGAAGAAAGTTTTTGCCACCAAGGACACAGAGTCAGACGAAGGGAACCCTCACAATAAAACGGCTTCGTGATACTTCGTGCCGTTCTTGGTTGATGATTTTTCTGTCCCTCATCCACTGACTTGCTACTGAAACTTTCGATACACTCGGCAGGACGGCATTCCGTGGGGAAAGCGGTTCGTCGGAAAGCGTTGAGGAGATCCGTGAAGATCATCGATGCCAAAGTGCTGGTCAGTTGTCCCGGAAGAAATTTCGTAACGCTGAAAATCCTTACCGACGAGGGCGTCTACGGTTTAGGAGATGCCACGCTGAATGGCCGCGAGCTGGCGGTCGCGTCGTATTTGAGCGACCATGTGCTCCCTTGCATTCTCGGCCGCGATCCATTTCAGACGGAAGATTTGTGGCAGTACCTTTACCGCGGCGCGTATTGGCGGCGCGGTCCGGTGACCATGACGGCGATCGCGGCGGTCGACATGGCGCTTTGGGACATCAAGGGCAAGGCGCTCAACACGCCGGTTTACAACCTGCTTGGCGGAAAAAGCCGGACGGGCGTAATGGTCTACGGGCACGCGAACGGGCGCGACATTGTAGAAACCGTGGACGCGGTCGGGAAGTACAAAGAGCTCGGCTATCTGGCGGTGCGCGCGCAGAGCGGGATACCGGGCTTGCCCTCGACGTATGGAGTCGCCGGCGACAAATTGTTCTACGAGCCGGCGGAGAAGGGTCTGCCGCCGGAGAACACGTGGTCGACGGAAAAATATTTGCTGCACGTTCCGAAATTGTTCGAAGCGCTGCGGGTGAGGCACGGAGATGATCTCCATTTGCTGCACGATGTCCATCACCGTCTCACTCCAATCGAGGCGGCCCGATTGGGAAAGGAACTGGAGCCGTATCATCTGTTCTGGCTGGAAGATCCGGTGACCGCGGAACTGCAGGAAGGTTTTCGCATGATTCGGCGGCACACCACCACTCCGCTCGCGGTCGGCGAAGTTTTCAATGCGGTGTGGGACGCGCACATTCTCATCACCGAGCAACTAATCGACTACATCCGAATGACGGTGGTTCACAGCGGTGGGATTACACATCTGAAAAAAATCGCGGCGCTGGCGGAGATTTATCACGTGCGCACCGGTTGTCACGGAGCCACCGATCTTTCTCCGGTGGCGATGGCGGCGGCGCTGCACTTCGACATCTCGGTGAACAATTTCGGAATCCAGGAGTACATGCGGCATTCGCCCCAGACTGACGAAGTGTTTCCGCACGCGTACTTCTTCAAGGATGGATACTTGCATCCGGGAGACGCTCCGGGACTGGGTGTCGACTATGACGAGAAGCTTGCGGGACAATATAAATATGAGCGGGCGTATCTGCCTGTGAACCGGAAGCTGGATGGAACCATGTACAACTGGTAGCCGCGGCTTTGGAAATAGCTTTGCTTAATTTGTTCGATCCAAATTTCGTTCGACCCAAATCTCGTTCGACCCAAATCTCGTTCGACCTGAGGAATGCATGGGCTACAAAGGCCTTGACCTTGCCGGCAAAGTAGCGGTGGTGATTGGAGGAAGTTCGGGAATCGGCCGCGCGCTCGCGATTGGATTGGCCGAGGCCGGAGCCGACGTGGTGCCCAGCGCGCGGCGCCTGGACCTTGTGAATGCGGTCGCGGACCACATTGAGTCTCTGGGACGGCGCTCGCTGCGCGTGAGTTGCGACGTGGCCGACCGCGGGTCCCTCGAAAAAGTACTTGTGGCGACGGTCGAGAAATTCGGCAAGGTCGAAATTATGGTGAGCGCGGCCGGCATCAGCAAAAAGGCTCCAACGCTGGATTTTTCTGAAGCCGACTGGAACCGCCTGATGGATACGAATCTGACGGGCACTCTGCGTGCTTGCCAGGTTTTCGGACGGCACATGATCGAGCGACGTTACGGGCGCATAATTAATATTGCGTCCATGGGAACGTTTCTGGCGCTCTATGAAGTCGCGGCCTACAGCGCCAGCAAGGCCGGACTCGCGTCGCTGACGAAATCGCTCGCGATTGAGTGGGCGCGATATGGGATTTGCGTGAACGCGATTGCGCCGGGATATTTTCGCACTCCGTTGAGCGAGAAGTTTCTGGTCGGCACGCCGCGCGGAGAAGAAGTGTTGATGCGGACTCCGATGAACCGCTTCGGCGAACTTGAGGAACTGGTGGGCGCAGCTGTTTTTCTCGCGTCCGACGCCGCCAGTTTTGTCACCGGGACCGTGCTGCCCGTGGACGGCGGCGTTTTGGCCAGCGCCGTAAATCGGTGAGGGTGAAAACTGGTTGGCGAATTATTTTGCGCGCGCCGCAGCCACGGCCTGAACTAACTCGCGGGCAGAGTGCGTAATTTTCTCCGGATGGCCAGCGCGCAGCGCGGCGACATCCACCAGATCCGCGCCCACGCCGAGAGCGAAAGCTCCGGCGGCGATAAACTCTGCGGCGTTGGCGGCGTTGACTCCGCCGGTCGGAATCAGCGCCACGTTGGGAAATGGTCCACGCAACGATTTCAAATATTTTGCTCCGCCCACGTTCCCGCAAGGAAAAATCTTGACCAGCTTCGCTCCGTGATCGAGGGCGCTCATCAATTCCGTGGGAGTCAGCGCACCCGGAATCGCCAGGGTTGCGCGGGCTTGCGCGACCGACAAAACCGCGAGCGACAGCCCCGGACTCACCAGAAATTTTGCACCCGCGCGAATGCACAACTCAGCCTGCTCCGCCGAAGTGACGGTACCGGCTCCGATGAGCACGTTGCTGCCGAGTTGCTGCGCCACGCTGCGAATCACCGAAACTGCATTGGGAACGGTCATGGTGATTTCGACGATAGGAATGCCGCCCGCGCAAACGGCTTCCACGGCTGCCGTGGCCTCCTCGACCGACGCTGCCCGCACGACGGGGATGATGCCGATTTCTCCGATTCTGCGAATTACATTTTCCATGTTCGTCCGGTAATGCTCTCAGCTTTTTTTCGGCGTTTCTTTTTAGCGTTCACTTTTAGCGCTCACTTTTAGCGTTCAATGCGCGCCGTCTGCGACTTCATAGCCTGCAACACCTCCGCCAGCGTCGCCATGGTTGTGTCGCCGGGTGTGGTCATAGCTAGCGCGCCGTGCGCCGCTCCACATTCCACCGACCACTGCGGATCTTTCCCCGCGAGAAAACCATAAATCAATCCCGACGCGAAAGAGTCGCCGCCCCCGACGCGGTCGTAGATTTCCAGATTCTCGCGAACCGGAGCCTGGTAGAAGCGGCCGTCGTAATTGCACATCGCTCCCCAATCGTTGAGCGTGGCGGTTTTCGCGTGGCGCAGAGTTGTGGCAATCACCGCCATGTTCGGAAACTCTTTCACCACCTTGGCGATCATCTGCTGAAAGTTCGAGGGATCGAGTTTGGAATGCTGCTCGTCGAGTCCCGCAACCTCAAAACCCAGCGCGGCGGTGAAGTCTTCTTCGTTGCCCAGCATCACATCCACCAGCGGCGCCAGGCGACGGTTAATCTCCTGCGCGCGCGCTTTGCCGCCGATGGATTTCCATAACGATGCGCGATAATTCAAGTCGTAGGAGATAATCGCGCCCGCCCGCTTCGCCGCTTCCATGGCCTCGAGCGCAACCAGCGGAGTGGATTCAGAAAGGGCGCAGAATATTCCGCCGGTGTGGAACCAGCGCGCTCCGTCCTTCGAAAAAATCTGCGTCCAGTCGATTTCGCCGGGCTTCATTTGCGAGACCGCGGTATGTCCGCGATCGGAGACGCCAAGCGCCGCGCGGATCCCGAAACCTCTTTCGGTAAAGTTAAGGCCGTTGCGCACGCTGCGGCCGACGCCGTCGAACGGCACCCAGCGCACATATTTCTGGCTGACACCGCCCTGCAACATCAGGTCCTCCACCAGGCGGCCCACAGGATTTTCGGCCAGGGCGGTAACCACGGCGGTATCCAATCCGAAGCAACGCTTCAGACCGCGGGCCACATTGTATTCTCCGCCGCCTTCCCACACGCGAAAATTGCGGGTCGTCGAAATTCGCTGGTCGCCGGGATCGAGCCGCAACATGACCTCGCCGAGGCTCACCAAGTCCCACGCGCAACCGTGTTTCGGTTTGACGTCCAATTTCGCCATAGTCAGAGATTAATTCCTTCGAGACTCAGAATCCAAAAATACAAGTGGCTGACGCTCGACAGCCGTAAAGACTGAGATTCCTCCGCCGCGATGAAAAACGCGGCGTTCGGAATGACAGGAGCACATCCGCACGGCACAGTTGTCGATTTCGTCCTCCTCGCTGTATACATGTGCGCGGACTCTGCCGCGATTTTTCGCGCGTGGAAGAGCCTACCACTCGCATGCATCAAGGAGAACGAGAAATGAAACAGCGCTTTGCAATTTTCGGTTCTTTTCTTTTGGCCGCGGGGCTGGCGCTCACTATTGCTCCAGCTTGGCAAACTAGCTACGCGCAAGAGCGCAAGGCCATCAACCTGTCGCCTACTCGCGGCCTGCCCTTCAGCGACGCGATTGTTGCGGGCAACACTCTCTACATTGCGGGTCAGGAGGGCACGGATGATTCCAACAAACTGGTCGCCGGAGGAATCGCCGCAGAGACGAAGGCCGCGCTGGCAAACATCGAGAAGGTCGCCAAGGCTGCGGGCTTCGAGGTGAAAGACATCGTCAGCGTCACCGTCTACCTGGCAGACATTCATGAGTTCGGAGACATGAACTCGGTTTACAAGGGCGTCATGCCCGATCCAAAGCCGGCCCGCGCCACGATTCAAGCTGCCGCCCTGGTGAATAATGCGCGCGTGGAGATCGCGGCCATCGCGGTGAAGACCCAGAAATAGGCCGAGGGTGAATAAGCGGACTAGGCGGTTGCGGTCACCGATTCCCGAGGCGATTCTCTGACGGCGACGAGCGCTCCGTCCTCCACCCGCTCGATGTGTGCTCGCACCCAGCGGTTCGGCTCGTGGTGTCCCTTGAGATGCAGCTTCAGATAGTTGTCGGTGAGGGCTTCGGTGATCGCGCCGGCTCCTTCGGGATTCCCTCGCTCGCCATCGTTCGTGGCGCTGCCTTCGCGGGCAGAGCCTGCCCTGAGCTTGTCGAAGGGAGTGCCCGCGCCACCCGTTCTCAGGGTGATGGCATCCACCGTCGTGGCGACGAAACTGCGCATAAAGGACAGCTTCTTCTCGTCGGCCAGGTCACGCAGAATGCGGCTGCGCTCACGAGCCACCTGCACCGGGACCTGATTCGGCATGGCCGCGGCCGGGGTGCCGGGACGCGCGGAGTAAGTGAAGACGTGCAGGTAGGTAAAGGGCAGGCCTTCGATGAGGCGGCGTGTAGCCTCGAATTCGGCCTCGGTCTCGCCGGGAAATCCGACCATCACGTCGGCACCGATGGCTGCGGACGGCATGGCGGCGCGGATTTTCTCGATCTTTTTCCGATAGTGCCAGGGACGGTATTTGCGATGCATGCGGCGCAGCACGGAGTCGCTGCCGGATTGCAGAGGCACGTGCGCATGCTTGGCGATGCGCGGTGATTCCGCGACGAGCGCGATGAGTTCGTCGGTCCAGTCCATGGGCTCGACCGAGGAGATGCGAAGTTTTTCTATAGAAGTTTCGGCGAGGATGGCGCGCAGTAAATCTTCAAAGCCGGCTTCCAGCGTTCGGCTCCCGGCTTCCGGAAACGCAGCGTCGGTATTTGAGCTTCCAACGCCGAAAACCGGAAGCCCGAAGCCGGAAGCCGCTCTTGCCAGATCCCGTCCCCAGCGTCCGAGGTTGATACCGCTAACCACCACCTCGCGATAGCCCGCTTCCACAAGGGTATTCACTTCACGCAGGATCTGTGCCAACGGCAATGACCGGCTCCGGCCGCGCACGTATGGGATCACACAGAAGGAACAGCGGTTGTCGCATCCATCTTGAACTTTGAGGTTGGGGCGGGTGCGCTGGCTGTCGTCAGCATCGCCGAGGAGATCGAATACCGGAGCGGCGAGCAGCTCGGTGTGGGCGAAGATGTCGGAGACGAAGATGCGGGCTTCCGGCTCGCGGCTTCCGGATTCGAGGCTGGCGAGTGGGACGAAAGCCGCCATGTGGCCGTGCGGCGAAACCCCAGCGGCTGAAGCCGCGGCCGATTTGGCGGTCTTAATCGCAGCGCTGGAAGCGCTGCGCCACCCGAGATCGGCCCGATCCCACTCCCGATCCCGCTCTCGATTCGACTCTCGATCCCACTCCCGATTCGGCTCTCGCTCCTCCATCAATGCCTGCGACCGCATGAGAACTGGCAGAGCAATGTCGGCAAGTTGATGTTTGTGCGAATTACCAACCACGCAGGTCACGCCAGGCAGGGCTGCGATTTCTTCCGGGGCACGCTGGGCGTAGCATCCGGTGACAACAATTTTCGCGTTGGGATTCTGGCGCTGCACGCGGCGGATAGCGGCGCGGGCATCGTGGTCGGCGGCGGCTGTCACCGTGCAGGTGTTGAGGACGACCACGTCGGCATCGGCGGCGGAAGCGCGGTTCAGCCCGCGTTCCTCAAACTGGCGCTCCAGGACAGCCCCATCCGCCTGGGTGGCGCGGCAGCCGAAATTTTCTACGCAGAAGGCGGGCACTGGTCCATGGTAGCGCATTTCGGCTGTCGGCTACTGGGAGCGTTCTGCCGCACAAGAACTTTTTCACCACGGAGACACGGAGGCACGGAGAAAACCAGCACATCGTTGTAAAAGCCAAAGACTCTGACTTTTCTATGATTCTGGTTTTCTCGGTGTCTCTGTGACTCCGTGGTGAATTGTCTTTTTTCTTCCGTGGACGGTAACGGCTCAATCGCTTAACGCCCGCGGGCACACCCCTGCTTGCGCCGGGGGCCTGAGCCTACAGCAGCCGAGGGGGTGGAGTGGGACGTTAAGCCGAGGCGGCGGTTCTCCGCGACTGGAAGCACTCCCGGCAAAACACCGGGCGGCCCTGCGTGGGACGGAAGGGCACGGTGGTGTCCTTGCCGCACTGGGAGCAGGTGGCGCGGGTCTCGACCTTGGAGTAATGGAAGTTCTGGCCCGGAGGGGAAGGCGCGCCGAGCACGGCCACGCGCTTGGACTTGCAGGCTTTGCAGCGCTTAGGTTCGTTCTTGAATTGTTTATCGTGAAAAAACAACTGTTCCCCGGCGGTAAAAACAAAATCGGCGCCGCAGTCGATACACTTCAGTACCTTGTCCTGAAATTCCATCGAGGATGGCTCCCTTCAGCCCGCTCCCGCCAGCCAAAGCATGGGAGGAAGCTGCAGTGGCAGAGAGATTCGCAGGTTGTCTACATCCCCCTCAAATTGCCCCTTGGACTCGACCCGCCGCGCACCGAGGAGAGTGCGCGGGCACAGATTCACCGCAGATACGCGGTGCCGTCAGCGGAAGAACAATTCTTGCGGCAACTCGACCTGGTGGGGGCCAAATCGAGCAGAGCCGCCCCGGGGAAGGAGCGGCCCTCTCACTGCTTCAGTCCTGTTCTTTGCGTGTTTTTTTACGAGCACGTTTGCGAGCCAGCGCGGCTTTCACCCGCTTTTTCTCGCCCGGCTTCAGGTAAAAGGAGTGGCGCTTAACCTCCTTGATAATGTCTTCCTGCTGCACCTTGCGCTTGAAGCGACGTAGAGCGTTCTCGAGAGACTCGCCCTCTTGCAGTCGAACTTCCGCCAAACTGATACACCCCCAAACTCGTCCGGTGGGACCGAACAGTTATTACAAGGATTTGACTGTAAGTCAAGGGGAGGATGATGAAATTCCTTGCATATAGGCCCTGAAACGATTCAAGTCGGGAAGGAAGGGACTCATTTTGAGACAGGCGTCTTCCTTCCTCTCATCTCCAGGGAGTGGGCGAAGCGAGGGTTACAAAATCCGAACGGAATCAGCGGAAGCACCATCGGAGCGGGGAGAGAGCCCACGCCCAGATGGCGGAACCGCTGCCCGGGCGGACGAGGGCGTCCGCCCCTCCACTCCATGACGAAACAGATCAACAGCGGAACGATCCGAGAAACAGCCTGGCATCCGGCCTATAGCCCGACATGCGGCCTAGTGTGGTCCCAGGTACATGACGTGCACATAGGTGCCGAGCCTGACGTTGTAGGCCAGGTACCAGCCGTCGTGGTCAGGATCTTCGTAGATCACGATATCGTCGCTATCCCAAAGCCAGTCGCCGCAATAGCCAATGTCGAAGGCGGCAACACTGAAACCAAAACCGCCAAACCAGAAAAGGTTCGGGCCTCCGCCCCCGAGATGCCACACATGGCCGCGACCGAAGCCGCCCGTAAAGTGCCCATGCTCCCAGGGGTGATCGAGATGGTAGTTAACGTCGCCGCGGCCGGTGTCGTGTCCGATCCACTTGCCGTTGTTATGGACGTGGGGAGCGTCGGGATGCCCAGGTTTGTCGTTGAAGTGCGGCGCGGGCTGCGCCGGATGAGGCGTGCGAGCCGGAGCGGGACCGTGCGCCGGGATGTGGGCAACCCCACCACCAACACCGTGAACCGCAGCGTGTTGAGCAAAGGCCGAGAGAGAGAACAGAACGCAAGACGCCAGCAATCCGACCAGCTTTTTCTTCATCAATTCCTCCAGACGCCCCTTTTTCGTCTGTTCTACACCAGATGGCTGGTTCTTGTCTTGTGCTTGGGGTCGCTCCTGCACCCATCCCGCAATTCGGCCGAAGCCTTGGGGCTGGTGTGGTGACGGGCACTCTTGCCCGTCAGCCGAGCGCAGCTCGGCTGGGTTTCGCCGGCAGCGCCCGGCCCCCGACATCTTGCCACTTCCCGCACAACCCGCCGGCCTGCGCCCGGCGACCGGGCAAGAGTGCCCGGTCCCACACTCAACCCAAGACCCTCCGGCACGATAGAAACATCACGTTACCTAGAAAATTAACTTCATCGCCACCTCGATCCTGCGTGGCGCATACGCGGCGTTGGGCTTCAGGAAGTTGCCAGGTTGCTGATAATAGGCAGGATAGGAAGCATTGCCCACCGTAGTGCCGTATTGCGTAAAAGTGGTGGCGCTCACCAGCATGCCGTTGGAGGTGATCTCGACGCGCTGGTTGTCGCGGTTGAGCAGGTTGAAAGACTCGCCGATCAGTTCGAGTTTGCAGTGCTCCCCCAGGCGCAGCAGGCGCGTGACGCGGAGATCGGTGCTGGCGTAGTCGGGTCCGGTGAAGCCATTGCGGCGGTAGCCGGGAAGACGGTCGTTTTCTTCGTTGCCATCCTGGTTGGGATCGCCGTCGACTGTCGCGTTGACGGGGCGTCCGCTGCCCGCGGTAACTAACGTGGAAAATTTCCAGTCGTTGAAAGCGTGGCCGAGGAACTGGTGCTCGCGGTGGAAAGGACGCGGCTCGACCGCGACCGCCGCGACCAGGCGATGGCGCTGGTCGGTGACACTGGGTCCGCGCTCGGCCGTGGGATCGTAGGAATTCTGGACGGTGGCAGGCTGGCCGGCGACGAG
>Ga0187863_10004015_pt1 | contig 10626 bp, 9 predicted proteins | sample June2016WEW_11_1_FD_132975 | JGI IMG/M metagenome (GOLD analysis project Ga0187863, IMG submission 132975) | Peatland microbial communities from SPRUCE experiment site at the Marcell Experimental Forest, Minnesota, USA - June2016WEW_11_10 | ecosystem: Environmental > Terrestrial > Soil >...
GGCCGATGATGGCCAATTTTAAGATTGAGTCCCCAGTTCCGAGTCCACGGTCCACCGTCGGTTCGCCAGTTGGACCGTCGGCTGCGGACTGTGGGCTGTGGACTGACAACAGGGCGACCGCCGCTTCCATCAATTTATTGATGCCTTCGCCATGAATGGCGCTGACGGGGAAGATGTTCTCGAAACCCAGCCCGGCAAATTCGTCGGCGTCCTTTTCCGCGCGGCTGGTGTCCACCTTGTTGGCGGCCACCAAAATCGGTTTTCCGCTGCGGCGCAGCCGTTCGGAAACCTCGCGGTCAAGCGGCACAATGCCTTCCTGCACGTTGACGACCAGGAGAATGACGTTCGCCGCCGCGATGGCCAGTTCCACCTGTTCCAGCGCGGCCTTGATGATGGCATCTCCGGCCTTTTCCCCGCGCGCCAGACCAATGCCGCCGGTATCCACGAGGGTGAAGGCATGTCCCTCCCATTCAGCCTCGGCGCTGATGCGGTCGCGCGTGACGCCGGGCTGGTCATGAACGATGGCGATGCGCCGTCCCACGATGCGGTTGAACAGCGCGGACTTGCCGACATTGGGGCGGCCGACAATGGCAATCAGGTTTGACACCAGCACAGGATGAAGCAATTCGCGGCGGAGCGGAAGTTTTTCCATGCACCTGAATTGTCTTGCGTTCGGGTGCGATTGTGTCAGAAAGGCCTTGGTGAACTTCGGAAGGTTCACGACTTCACAAAAACCAACGCTAACCCTGAAAGAAAGTCATTATTTATGAACGATACTGGAAATACGGCAGCCGCCGCGGCCATGGGTTTGGGAATGATCGTGTTTGTAGTGTTTGCTTTGCTTATCGGTCTGGCGGTTTATGTGTTCTTCTGTTTTTGCTACAAACGCATCTGCGAAAAATGCGCGGTAACTCCCGGAGTGCTCATCTGGATTCCCATTGCCCAACTGGTTCCCCTCTTGCAGGTGGCCAAAATGCCGGTTTGGATGATTATTCTGCTCCTGATTCCCCTGGTGAACTTGGTGGTGTTTGTAATGATGTGGGTGAAAATCTGTCAGGCCCGGGGCAAAAGTGGCTGGCTGGTGATTTTACTGTTCATCCCGATTGCCAATATCATCTTCATTCCCTACCTGGCGTTTTCGGAATAAAAGTCAGCCCAATTTTCGCATCAACTTTTTTGCGCGCCCGACCCAGACGCGGTCGCGCTTGCGCTGGAACGCCGGCGCATGCTGGTCGTCGCTGGCGACATCCTTCAATTCCGCCCGCGCCAGTTCCGGCTGGTTTTTGGCGATATAAAGTTCCGCCAATTGCACCTTGGCGCGCGGGTAGGAATGGTTCTGCGTGATGTGCTGCCAATACTGAAGCGCGTGGTCGGTTTCGCCCAGCGCGGTCAGCGTTTCCGCCAGCGCCATCATCGTGTGGCCGTAATCGTGGTCGGGCTTTTCGTGCATGACGCTTTCGAGCAACGGCCGCGCTTCGGCCGGACGATTCAGGCGGACGAGGCACTGGCCCAGATGCGCACGGGCGTCAAGGTCGGTGGCATCGCGTTCCAGCGCCGCGCGGTAACATTTTTCCGCTTCGGCCAGCCGGCCGCGTTGAAAATAAACGTCGCCCAGCTGGAAATAGTGATACGCGTTGTCGAGGTGATGGATCTGCGCCTGAAGCTCCTTGATGCGCTTGCGGCTTTGCGCGCCGGGCAGTTCAAACCCGCGCGTCGCGGACGGGGTCGCTCGATACACCAGAAAGAAATAGAGCACCGCATTCAGCAGGGGAAAAATAAAGATGAAAACGGCCCACAACCACTCGCGGCGCCGGAGGGCATCGATCAACATCCATATTTGAAATGCCACCAACACCAACAAAAGCGGACTGCTGATCAAATAATTCCAATGAGTCACGTCAGTCAGCAAGGAAGTGAACATGTGCCAAAACTAAGACAAAAGCGCGAACGAGGCAATCACACCCTCCGGGCGCATAATGTCATTGCCGGAATCCGCCGGGTTGTAAATGTTATCAGGCGCCATGATCAGGCATTCACGTGAGCCGCACAAACCAGCGGCTCGATTGCGCCGCGCCTACGAACTCATGCGTGGGCGATTCGGCCACCAGCGCTGGTGGCCGGGAGAAACCGCGTTTGAAGTTTGTGTCGGTGCGATTCTCACGCAAAACACCGCATGGACAAACGTTGAACGCGCCATCGCCAATCTCAAGGCAGCGCGGGTGCTGGAGCCGGCAGGGCTGTTCGCACTGCCCGAATCAAGGCTGGCGGACCTCATCCGCCCCGCCGGATATTTCAACGTCAAAGCGCGGCGGTTGCGGTCGTTTTTGCGTGTGCTCGTCGAGGATTTTGGCGGCGATTTGAAGCGATTGTTTGCCGGTGAAACCTCCGCCGTTCGCGCGCGGTTGCTGGCCATTAACGGCATCGGGCCGGAAACGGCGGACGGCCTGTTGCTTTACGCCGGGGGACATCACAGTTTTGTGATTGATGCCTACACCCAACGGATTTTTCAACGGCATGATTGGAGTCATGCGGAAGGCGGAAGGCAGAAGGCAGAAGGCGGAAATCCAGGGACGGCGGACAGCTATGGCGAATTGAAATCACTTTGCGAATCGGCCTTGAATCAAAAAACCGGCGGGGCGCGACTGGATTACTGGCAGGATTATCATGCGCAACTGGTGATGGTGGGCAAGCATTTCTGCCGGCCGCGCGCGCCACTTTGTGAACAGTGCCCCCTTAAACCGCTGCTCCCGTCAAAATGAATAAAAACGCCGTGCCGGTGTCCATGGCGGCAAACGAACTGTTCACTTGTTTTCGGCGCGGTTCGCGATAATTATCTGCGGCATTGCCAGCATGAATCAGACGCTCATCATCGTGCCGACCGTCAATGAACGGGAAAATCTCCCGCGCGTGGCGCAAAAATTGTTGTCGCTTCCGGTCGGCGTGGACGTGCTGGTGGTGGACGGCAATTCATCGGATGGCACGGGGAAAATCGCGGACGAACTCGCCGCGAAACACCCGCAAATTCATGTCCTGCACGAGCAGAAAAAAAACGGGCTGGGCCGCGCCTACGTTGCCGGTTTCAAATGGGCGCTCGAACGCAGCTACGAATTTATTTTTGAGATGGATTGCGATCTTTCGCACAATCCGGATGACGTGCCGATATTTCTCAAAGCCGCCGAAAATGCCGATCTGGTGCTCGGCTCGCGTTACGTCGGCGGCATCCGTGTCATCAATTGGCCGCTCAAACGACTGATGCTCAGCCGGGGCGCGGGAAAATACGTCAAGCTGGTGACGGGCATGCCCTTCACCGACCCGACGGGAGGGTACAAATGTTTCTGCCGCAGCGCCTTGCAGGCCGTGAAACTCGATAAAATCCAGTCAAATGATTACAGTTTTCAAATTGAAGTGACGCATAAACTCTGGCGGCAGGGATTCAAAATCATCGAAGTACCGATCATTTTTACCGAGCGCACGGAAGGCCGCTCGAAAATGGCCGGCCACATTGTGAGTGAAGCGTTCTGGATGGTCTGGCGGCTCTGGTGGCAGAATGGTTTTCGGCGCCGCCCGCGTTTAAAAACCTGAACGTTCGCAGCGCAATTCCGTCAAACCCTGGAAACCCATGGAAAACAGCTTGAAAACAATTCTGATGGCCCTGCCCGCGGTCGCCGGCTTGATCTTGATGGCGGCCCCGGTGCAGGCAGCGCCGCGGCCCCAGGTCGGCGCCACCGCGCCGCTTTTTAGCGGCCAGGACCAGGACGGTAAAACGGTGGCGCTCGCCGATGCGATCGGTAAAAAGATCGTGCTGCTCTATTTTTACCCGAAGGACTTCACGTCCGGCTGTACGAGGGAGGCGTGCGGCTTTCGCGACCGCATGGATGAGTTGCAGAAAGACAACGTCGAGGTCGTGGGCGTCAGTTTTGATTCCGCCGGCAGCCACCAGAAATTCATGGCCCAATACAAGTTGAACTTTTCCCTGCTCGCTGACCCCGACGGAAAGATTGTGGACCTTTACGGCGTGCGGATGGACCACCTGAACCTGGCGCACCGGGTCAGTTTCCTCATCGGGTTGGATGGCAAAATCGTCCACGTTACCGACGCGGGCAATCCCAGCATTCATTTTGAACAGATGCAGGCGGCCATTGCCGCACTCGGGAAGAAGTAAATCCATATTTGTGCCACTTCAGATTGGTGACCGGCTGGACTTGACCATTGATGACATTGCGTTTGGCGGCGAAGGCGTCGGGCGCGTGAACGATTTTGTCGTGTTCGTCCCGTTCGTGCTCGTCGGTGAAGTGGTTGAAGCCGGGGTCATTGAGGTCAAAAAGCATTTCGCGCGGGCGAAACTGTTGCGGGTCGCGAAACCGTCACCGCACCGGGTTGAACCGGCGTGTCGTTACTTTGGCCGATGCGGCGGTTGCCAGTACCAGCACGTTGACTACCCGGCGCAATTGCAGCTTAAACAGAAGCAAATCGCGGATTTATTTGAACGGGTTGGAAAATTTTCGGCCGGCCTGGTCGGGGCGGTGATTCCCTGCCCGCGACCGTTCGGCTATCGCAATCGCATCATGGTTCGCAGCCAGTGGAACAAGCCGGAGCAAAAACTCAATATCGGTTTTGTCCGCTGGGACTGCGGTTTGGTCGAGGATATCGAGGAATGTCAGATCGCGGAGCCGGCCCTGAACGAACAACTCCGGCAGGTTCGCGCGCACCCGCCGCCCCGCGGCGGTTTGAAGGTCGTTCTGCGCACGTCGCCCGAAAACTGGGACGTCCCGCCGGACTCCTTTTTTCAGAATAATTTGTTTTTGTTGCCGAAGCTGGTGGAAACCGTGCGCGAATTTCTTTCCGCCGGTGGCGCGCGGCATTTGGTGGATTTGTATTGTGGCGTCGGCTTTTTTGGGATCGAGCTGGCCGGTGCGGTGGAATCCTTCCTGGGCGTGGAATATGACCAGCGCGCGATCAAATCGGCGCGGCGCAACGCTGCCACGCGCCAGATCAGCAACGGGGAGTTCATTGCCAAGGCGGTCGAGGAGGTGTTGCCGGAATTGTGGAAACGGTTCCCGCCGCAGACGACGACGGTTTTGCTGGACCCGCCGCGCAAGGGCTGTCTGCCCCCGACGTTGGCAGCGTTGCGGGCCGCCCGGCCGGCGCAGGTCATTTACGTCTCGTGTCACCCGGCGACGATGGCGCGGGACTTGAACATTTTGTGTGCCGAGGGTGTCTTTAAACTGGCCCGCGTGCAGCCGCTGGACATGTTTCCCCAGACCCAGCACGTGGAGTGTGTGGCGGATTTGCGCGCTGGAGAAAAGCTTGCCAAGCCGCCCGGCATGGATTCAACTGAGTGAACCCGATGATGATGGACGCGCAAACGGACCCGCGCAAAAATTTTGTGCTGCGGGTATTGCCGTGGTTGCTGGCGGCGATGGCATTGGTGGTTTATTTGCTCACCCTTAATTACGGGGTATCGCTCTTCAATCTCACAACGGTGGCTGAGCTGTCCGGTTGGACCTGGCAGCCGGAGGCGTTCCAGCCCATTTCCTTTGTGGTTACCTACCCGTTGCGCTGGCTGCCGGCCACCCAGATTCCGCTGGCGCTTGATTTGTTTTCCGCGGTTTGCGCGGCCGTAATACTGGGGTTGCTGGCGCGGTCGGTTGCCCTGTTGCCGCATGACCGGACGGAGGCCCAGCGTCGGCGCGAACAGAGCCCCTTTTCATTGTTGACCATTCGCAACGCCTGGTTGCCGCCAGTCTTCGCTGTGATGGTATGTGGGTTGCAATTCACGTTCTGGGAATACGCGACAAATCATACGGGCGAAATGTTCAACCTGTTGCTGTTCGCTTTTGTGATCTGGTCGCTGCTCGAATACCGCCTGGATGAACGCGAAGGGCGCCTGTTGCTGGCTGCCTTCGTGTATGGCGCCGGCATGACCAATGATTGGGCGATGGTGTGTTGCTGGCCGGTGTTTGTGGCCGCACTCGTCTGGATTCGCGGCCTGAGCTTTTTTAACTCGCGATTTTTCGGACGAATGGCGTTGTGCGGGCTGGTGGGAACGTTGTTTTATTTGTTGCTGCCGCTGTTGGTGGTGATCTCAGACAAGGTTCCGATCACGTTCTGGGCAATGTTGAAATTGAATCTTTCCTCGCAGTTCGCGGTGGTAAAAGCCTTTTTTATCAGCGGCGACGTGCGGGAAACCCTTGGGCTGTTGTCCTTGAGTTCACTGATTCCGATGTTCCTGCTGGCCATCCGCTGGCATGCGTCCTTTGGCGATAGCAGTCAGATGGGCCGGGCGCTGGCATCTTTCATGTTTCACCTTGTCCATGCGATTCTCCTGATCGTTTGCATCTGGGTGGTTTTCGACCCACCCTTCAGTCCGCGGCAAAAAGGCTTCGGTCTCACGCTTTACTATTTGAGTGCGCTCAGCGTGGGTTATTACAGCGGGTATTTTTTGCTCGTATTTCGAAAAGAGCTGGGCACCCGCTTTCAAAAGCTGGGGGCTTCCCCGTTTAATTTTTTGAATTTCCTGGCGGTGGCGGCGGTCGGGTTGCTTTTCCTGGCGGCGGCGGTGGGGTTGCTTTACAAAAACACCTCGCCCATCCGCGCGGTGAACGACAACACGTTTCAACGTTACCTGCCGCTCGCGTTGGAAAACCTGCCGGCCCAGGGCGGGATGCTGTTGAGCGATGACCCGCAGCGCTTGTATTTGAGCGAGGTGGCGCTTGCCCGCGAAGGCCGGGCGAAGGATTTTGTCTTTTTGGATACGCAATCCCTGATCTGGCCTGCTTATCACTGGTTTTTACACGGGAAATATCCGCATCGCTGGCCCGACACCATCAGCACCGGCGAGACCAACAACGTCAGCCCCCTGCGGTTGATTGTTCTGCTGACGGACCTGGCCAAAACCAACAAACTTTACTATTTGCATCCCAGCTTCGGTTATTACTTTGAACAATTTTATCTGGAGCCGCACGGCCTGGTTTATCAGCTCAAACCGTTGCCCGACGCTACGTTGTTGCCGCCGTTGCCCGACAAGGATGAGATTGCCGAAAACGAGGCGTTTTGGTCGCGTGCGGAACTGCAAGCCTTTGCCCCCATTGAACGCGCCCTGATCGTTCCCAAACCCGGCGAGTCCCAGCCATGGGGCGAGGCGGTGCTCGATTCGTTGCGCGCCGGGCGCGAGCAAAATGTAAATGCCCTCGTCGCGGGAAGTTTTTACTCGCGCAGCTTGAATTACTGGGGCGTCGAGCTGCAACGCTCCGGACAACTGGTCATTGCCGCGGAGCATTTTGCCACCGCCCAAAAACTCAATCCCGACAACGCCGTGGCCCAGATCAACCTCCAGTTCAATCACAGTCTTCAGGCGGGTGAAACGGTGCCGGTGGATGCGGCCAAAACCGCCCTGGATCAATTTGGCAGATACAATTCCTGGAGCAAACTGCTGGAGGCCTTCGGGCCGTTCGATGAACCGAGCTTTTGCTTTGTGAATGGACTCGTCTGGTTGCGCAATGGATTCTATCGCCAGGCACTGGCGTCGTTCACGCGCGTCTGCCAGCTCGAACCGGATGATCTGGACGCGCAACTTTGGCTCACGCAACTATATGATTTCAACCGCTTGCCCGACCGGGCGCTGGCCGTGATTCAAAACCTGCGCCGGCAGCCGGAAAAATTCCCGCTGGATGAGACCAATCAAATGCAACTCGCGATTATGGAGGCGGCGGCTTATTTCCAGAAAAACGATCTGTCGCACGGCACCCAACTGCTCAACGCCGAAATTTTGCGCAATCCGACCAACAACGACCTGCTGGTCACCGCCATGCAGTTTTATACGGCCAAGGGCCTCTTTGCCGATGCACTCACCGTGATTGACTCCCGATTGCAGGATGTCCCCGACGACGTAAACTGGCTGTTCAACAAGGGCTACGTCTGCCTCCAGCTCAAAGACTACGACCAGGCGATCGCCGCGCTGACCCGGGTTCTGTCCCTGCAACCCGACAATAGCAACGCGCGGTTCAATCGCGCCCTGGCCTGTCTGGGCAGCGACCGGCTGGACGATGCCCGTGCCGATTACGAGAATCTGAGCCAGACCTTCACCAACTCGTTCCGGATTGAATACGGCCTCGGCGAAATTGCCTGGCGCCAGCGCCAGACCAACGCCGCCATCAAGTATTACAACCTGTATCTGGCCAACGCGTATACCAATACCGCCGAGGCCACCAATGTCATCCGGCGGCTCCGCCAGCTCAAAAGTCAGTCGCCTTGAACTGGGTCTGCGGGCCCACGTGAGGTTTGCCGGGCGCCGTGCCGCCGTATCGCGTTCCCGGTTTGTTTCTTTCGTGTGTTGCCCCCGCTTCGCAGTTAAAATCGTCCCGTGAAACTGCTCTTCATCGGCGACATCGTGGGCCAACCCGGCCGGCGCGCGGTCACTGAACTGCTGCCCCGACTGCGCGAACAACACGCGCTCGATTTTGTCATCGCCAATGGCGAGAACTCCGCCGGCGGCTCCGGTATCACCCCCAAAACCGCCGCGGAAATTTTTTCCGCGGGCGTGGACGTCATCACCAGTGGTGACCATCTGTGGGACCAGAAGGAAGTGATGGAATTGCTGACCGGCGAAAAACGCTTTCTGCGCCCGCTCAATTATCCCGCGGGCGTGCCCGGCCGCGGCCACGGTGTCTTTGAAGTCCAAAGCCCCGGGTCCAAGGTGAAAGGTCCGCTTGCCGTCGCCGTTTTAAATGTGCAGGGCCGCACCTTCATGCAGCCGCAACTGGACAACCCGTTTCCGCTCGCGGCCGAGGCGGTGAAACGCCTGCGGGAACAGACGAAAATCGTCTTTGTGGATTTTCACGCCGAGGCAACTTCGGAGAAAATCGCGTTGGCGCGGTTCCTGGATGGACAGGTCAGCGCCGTGGTGGGCACGCACACACACGTGCAAACGGCGGACGAACAGATTTTCCCCGGCGGCACGGCCTACTTGAGCGACGCCGGTTTCACCGGTCCGCACGAAAGCGTTTTGGGCCGGGAAATCGAGCCGGTGATTAGAAAATTCCTCACCGCCATGCCTCAGCGATTTGAAGTGGCTAAAGACCGTGTGCTGCTCCATGGCGCCGTGATTGAAATTGACAATGTCAGCGGCCGGAGCCTGAAAATTCAGCGGGTGCAGGAAGGTTTTATTTAGTTGCATCCTTTTCCCCCTTGATTCCTCTGGTCGTCATGCAATGTGGGCCGACGTGAATTCGGGCGGCAAATGGAGGCACGCCGCCAGGCGGGGGACGAGCCGGGACAATTAAAGTGAGGTGTCTCTCCCAGCCCTCGCGCCGAGCCGCCACCACCGGCAGAACAAGGAGTCAGCTGTCAGGATTTAATTCCCATCGTATTTCTTTGCAAATTGGCATCGTAACGATTTGAGGTTTTGTCCCGTAGTGCCATCGTAGTTCGACGCCAAATCACCGCGCTCTGATGCGTGTCAACCATCTCCAAGACACACTGTCTCAATTCCGTTGATTGGGTTTGCCACCGGGCAAAGATCACAATCTCCCGTTGACGGAGGCAAACCCGGTGGTAGGTTCTGAGCGTACATTGGTAACCCTCAACCCATGAATAAGTCTTTAAAAGGTGGGAGTTTTGTCGTCAGAAACGGTTTGCGACGTATGAGAGGCATTGTGACCGGGGCGGTAGGGAATGCGGTTGTGAAAGGGCCGGTCCTGATGCTGCTGGCAATGTTCGTTGGAACCCTGCCGGCCACCGCCTTGACGTTCAATGTGACCTTCGACTCCAGCATCACGAGTCTGCCCAACGCGGCGCAGGTGGAGGCGGCGTTCACCGATGCCACTCAGGTGTTCCAGAATCTGTATACCAACGTCATCACAGTCAACTTGACTGTATATTTCAGCAGCAGCGTGGGTCTTGGCCAGAGCGGCACGCAATTGACCGGAAATCCCGCCTACTCCGATTTGGTCAACGCCCTGAGCGCCGCCAGCACGACGGTGGCGGACAGCAATGCCGTCGCCAGCCTGCCCGCGAGTGATCCCACCGGGAGCGGCACGTGGTGGATTCCGAGAGCAGAAGCCAAGGCACTCGGGTCGATCGGTGGCTTTGTGTACGTTGCCCCGGATGATCCCGGCCAGGACGGTTCGGTCTATTTCGCGTCCACCGTCAATTACGCTTTTAATCCCACCAACCGGGCGGTGGCGGGCGACTATGATTTCATCGCCGTGGCCGAACATGAAATTTCCGAGGTGCTTGGCCGCGGTGCAGGACTTGGTACGATCAGTGGTGGATATGTGCCTTACGACCTCTTCCGCTTTACGAGCAGCGGGGTACGCAGTCTCAATACCAATGATAGCGGGGTCTATTTTTCCGTTGATAACGGCGTGACGTCGCTGAAGGCCTTCAACCCCCCCGGCGGCGGCGACCTCCAGGATTGGCAGATGAGCAGCCCGGCGGATGCCTACGATGCCTTTCTGGTCGCTGGCCACAAAGCGGTGCTTTCCTCGGCCGACCTGACCGCGCTCGACATTTTGGGCTACAATCTGAATTTTGCTCCGCCGCATTTGACCGGCGCGAAATTGACCAATGGCACCTTCCAAATCACCTTCACCAACACACCCGGCGCCGGTTTTGTGGTTCAGGCCA
>Ga0187863_10004016_pt1 | contig 10625 bp, 9 predicted proteins | sample June2016WEW_11_1_FD_132975 | JGI IMG/M metagenome (GOLD analysis project Ga0187863, IMG submission 132975) | Peatland microbial communities from SPRUCE experiment site at the Marcell Experimental Forest, Minnesota, USA - June2016WEW_11_10 | ecosystem: Environmental > Terrestrial > Soil >...
AAACGCCCGCCGACGGCCGAAAAAACCTACGGCTACCATCGAGCGGGAATTCTTGCGGCGTTTGTGAACGCAATGCTGTTGGCAATCTTGTCGCTCTTCTTAGTCTACGAGTCCGTTGCGCGTTTGCGCCATCCGGTGGCAGTCCAAACCGGGATCATGCTGTGGGTTTCACTCTTTGCTCTCGTTATCAACAGCGGAATCACGCTGGCCGTTCACAGCGGCCGGCATGACCTGAACATCCGTGGCGTTTGGATTCATAATCTGGGAGATGCGCTTTCGAATGTAGCAATCGTAGTGGGTGCGCTTTCCATTCGCTGGACCGGAGCGCTCTGGATCGACCCGGTCATCGGCATTGGCATCGGCGTGATGGTGCTTTGGTCAGGAATCGGTATTCTGCGTGAAAGCAGCCACATCCTTTTGGAAGGGCTGCCCAGGCAAATGCGGCTCGATGCCGTGGCTGCCGCAGTGCTACGTGTGGAAGGCGTGCAAGAGGTCCACGATATTCACATCTGGACTTTGGGCACCGATTTGACCGCGCTGTCGTGCCACGTTTGCATTCCCGACATGCATATGGAAGATAGTGAAAGAGTCCTCAAACAGGTCCGCGACGTTTTGGCACAAGACTTCAAAATAACCCACACCACTATCCAATTCGAACGTGCAGGATTGCCGTCTGAAGCCGGGCTCTATATGCCTGAACCTGCCCGTCGCTCAGAACTGTAGGAAGATCTGAGGTGCTTGCCGATCGGAGTGGAAGCAAACTTCAGAGAGGCGACTGTAACGGTGTGCCGCGCTCTTGATTAACTCTTAGTGTGGAGTCTGAATCGAGTTCGTTCGCAGCGATCGTGTAACGGCTGCCTGCCGTGGTTATGTATACAATCGTGTCGTTAGAGTGCGTGAACGCGACGGCCTGAATCCATCTCCCGTCGTTTAGCACCAGGGTGAACTCTCCTTCATCAGGAAGCGGAGCCTGCGCTTCCGGGTCCGCAGCACTCTGCGGAGCGTACGAATCTTCCTCAGCAGACTGCGCTTCCTGGCCTTGCAGCGTCATAGCATTGGCATTCTGCGATCGGTTGCGGCTTGATTGGTCAAGCGATTGATCACCGCCTGTTTCATCCGCGTCCGCCTGATCGACGGTCGCCTGGTCGGAAGCCTCGTCGCCGTTGGTGGGAACCCAATACGTCCCTCCGCCATAAAGCAAATAATATCCGGTTGTCCGAACTGGATTTCTGGGCGACGGAGTGCGGACCGGTGGGAGTCTGGAGCCGGTGGAAATCGGATTGTTCTGCCACGAACGCACGCCGCTAGACGCAGCGAATGCGCGTACGGTCGCCCGATTCGACGTCGCTGTCCGCACGCTGCCTCCGTGTGAACCCACCACTGCGGAAGGACCAGGACGCGCCGCTACTGGAGCCGAACCGTGCGAGCCGCGCTGAGCCCGCGCAAGAGGACAAACTAAGAGGCCTGTAACAAGAATCGTGAGAACTGGCCCGGGTTGAAGCCTAACTTTCAAAGCTCTTCTCGCTCTTCTGATTTGACGCGCCGCACCGACTCGCGGTTGCTCGAATTCTACACTTTGGCCCACCACATTCATTATCCTCGCCGAGAGCCTTCATCTCCGCAATTTAGGGGAACTAAGCGCGCCCAGTGGTGTCTATAACCTGTGGTTCGCCTCTTGGACGTCTGTGGGACGTGTACCTATGCTTTTCCCTTAAGGCGGGATGTGCTATAAACATGCGTTCAAGGGCCGGCCAGGTATGTCACAGCCAAATGGAGCGAATCATCCGGAAGATCAAGCGGAGTCCCAAATCGGTCATGACTTGCCGAAACATGAGCCGGAAATTGCATCTGCGTTCTGTCCGAGTTGTTCGGCTCGGTTGGCGCAGCGAAGTTGCAAGTTGATTTGCCCCGCTTGTGGTTATTATATGTCTTGCTCTGATTTTTACTGAACAAGGCCACGCGGGAAGGTAAACTGTGTGTCTTCTCCGTATCACAAATAGGGAAAAACGCATTTAAGATTTCCAGGAGGCAAGAACGTGGCACTGAGGATGACGGATCAAGAAGTGAACGGCGTTACCGTGCTGGAGATTGAAGGGCGCATTGTGCTGGGCGAAGAGAGCAACGCGTTTCGCGAGAAAGTGAAAAGCCTGCTGGCTGCGGGCAAGAAAAAGATCGTGCTGAACCTCGCGAACGTCGGCTACATCGACAGCGCCGGTCTTGGTACGCTTGTGGCCACATTTCACAGCGCCCGCTCGCAAGGTGCCACGCTGAAACTGGCCAACCTGGGTTCGAAGTTTAAGGAAGTGCTCCAGGTCACGAAGCTCATGACCGTGTTCGACACCTACGACAGCGAGGCTCTTGCCGTCCAAAGCTTTGCCAAGTAACCCGGGCGGAAGCCTTTCGAATTGCGGCCCAGATCCAACTCTGGGCCGCGCCTGTCTTCAGTTATCGATCGACCTTTCCTTCAATACTATAGATAGCCAATCCGCTTAGCAGCTTGGGGTAGAAGTCCGTGGATTTTTGGGGTAGAACGTCACCGCCTAAAGCAATTTCGATAACCTGCTGCACACGCACCGGATTCAACAAACACGCCAATTGCGCGTCGCCGCGATCCACCGCTGCAATTGCAGTGTCGATTTCACGCTCGTAGCTGATGTTGCTCTCCGCTACGACAGCTTCGGTGGTGATGCCCAATCCTTTTTCCAAAATCAGACGGTGCAGTAATACCACATCCAGCGAACGCTGCGCTTCAGACAAATCCGGCAATACCGTTTCGAGATCCACGTCCCTCCGCAGCAAGAACAAATAGAATGCCCCGCTCCCATCGATCGCGCCTGGATAAATACCAATAGCCCGGCGGCCATGATTCTGGCTTCCCAAGTCTTTGCGGAACTCGGAGTAGCTTGTTACGCGTTCTTCAACCGTCAGAAAAGGATAAGAATACCAATCAAAAAATGGCGCAAGCGCTTTACGGAATTTCTCGAAGTCAAAATTCGAGACACAGCGAACCAGGCGATGGGTGGGTAGGATGGTTAATCCCCTCGAGTGCGAGTTGATAAACGTCATCATCGCAAATTCGTGAGCGGCGAGTGGATCGATTCTTCCGAGCTGCGCGCGGCACTCGTTGCGGAAATTCAGAGCGGTCTCGTAGCGGTGGTGGCCGTCTGCGATGATGATTTCTTTATTCGCCATGGCAGTTTGCACGCGGCGGATGACCGCGACATCGGTGACCGGCCACAGGCGGTGCTTCACACCGAATTCATCATGGATCTCGAACGGCGTGGGTATGCGCGCAATTTCTTCCAGGTAGACGTCAATCTGTCTGGGCGCATCATCGTAAAGCATGAAGAGCTGGCCTGTCTGGAGGTGTGTGTGACGCAGCAATTCAATGCGGTCCGCTTTGGGAGCGGAGAGTGTGCGCTCGTGAGGAAAAACGATCTTCGCGTCGTAATCCTCTAAGCGGCCCAGCGCGACGAATCCGATTCGCACCTTGCGGGTGTGCGTGCCGGGCACAAGATATTCCTGAGAGTAAACATATATCGCAGGCTCCGGGTCTTGGGTCAAAATCCCTTGTGCAATCCATTCCTTGATTTTCTCTCCCGCGCGCGTATAGACATTATTTTCGCTGGAATCATCAGCGTGCGAGATTCCCTTCTCGATTGCAATCAGATTGTATGGACTCGTAGCATAGTACCGCCCCTGCATGGCGGCAGTGATTTTGTCGTAGGGTTGGGTAACAACGTCGCCCAGCTTCACGCGATTGGTATCGTATCGCAGGGCGCGGAAGGGATGAATTTCTGCCATGGGGCCTCTCGTAGCGGTGCGAGCGCCACAGAAACAAAACATTGTAGCAGTGAGCGCCGGCTAGTTGTAGCCCATCTCCGAGGCACTTTTGCGTTCGACGGACGTGAAAGGTGACAACTCTGCTCGGTCCGCATAAAATCTCAGGGTTCTTGTACGACTTTCCATAGGAGCGACGCGCATGTCGGCCGAGGACAATCGCTTCTCCACTGTGCGAGCCCTGATCTTCGACCTCGACGGCACGCTCATCGATTCAAAACTGGACTTGGCGCTTTCTATTAATGCCATGCTCAAACGCATGGGCCGCGTGGAGCTAGCGCACCAAGAAATTTTCAGAATGGTAGGAAATGGCGCGCCCGTGCTTGTTCGCCGGGCGTTAGGAGCAGAAACCGTGAGCGATGAGGAAGCCGACGCAGGGCTCGCGTATTTTCTAAGCTATTACCGCAATCACATGCTCGACAACACGGTGACCTATCCGGGCGTTCGCGAAGGATTAGCGCTCCTGGAAAATCATCCCATGGCTGTCCTGACCAACAAACCTGTTAACTTCAGCCGCGCAATCCTCGATGGCTTGGGTCTCTCGCGCTATTTTCGAATTGTTTACGGCGGCAATAGTTTTGAGAAGAAGAAGCCTCATCCTATAGGCGTGGAAACTTTGTTACGTGAACTGGCGGCAAAGCCCGAGGAAGCGATGATTGTCGGAGATTCTGAAGTTGATATTCAGACGGCGCGCAACTCCGGCATTTGGGCCTGTGGAGTGACCTACGGTCTTGGAGCCGAAGGCTTGCGCTCGTTTCCGCCAGACTTAATGCTGGACAGTCTTACGGAGCTCCCCGCATTCCTTAACAGCCGCACGATCTGAGCCGCATCTCATTTCTTGCTGTATACGCTTTTGTACCACTGCCACGTGCGCTGTAAACCTTCCTCGAAATGAACTCGTGGCTCGTAGCCAAGCACTTTTCGTGCTAGCGAAATGTCAGCCTGAGAATCGCGAATGTCGCCCGCGCGCGGCGGATCGTACTTAGCCTGAATCTTTTCCCCCGTAATTTTCTCAAGAAGCTTTAGAACTTGATTCAACGTGATGCGCGCCCCGGTGCCGCCGTTAAATACCATACCCGATGCGTTCTTGGCTTCGCACGCGCGCAATGTTTCATCCACGATATTTTCGACAAAGGTGAAATCGCGCGATTGCTCCCCGTCTCCGTATACAACCGGGGATTGCCCCTGTATCGCTGCCAGCATGAATCGCGAGAGTACTCCGGAATATTGCGAGTTAGGGTCCTGTCGCGGACCGAAGACGTTGAAATAGCGAATACACACGTTCTCGAGGCCATAGACGCGGCCGAACACCCGCGCGTAGAGCTCGCCAACAAATTTTGTGATTCCATAAGGAGAAATAGGATCGGGCGGCATCGCCTCGGTTTTTGGAAGCGTTGGGGTCTCACCATAGGCGGAGGAGGAAGCGGCGTAAACCAAACGGCGTACCTTGGCATCCCGCGCTGCCACCAGGACGTTCAAAGTGCCATCAATATTTATGTGGTTCGTCTCGATGGGGTTTTCCACTGAGCGTGGAACCGACGTCCGCGCGGCCAAGTGAATCACGTAATCGGCACCGTGACATGCCGACTGCACAGTTGCCAAATCTGTGATGCTGCCTATGCGGAGGTCAATCTTCTCGCGAACATCGCTGAGGTTTGATTCCTTTCCCGCAGAAAGATCGTCCAGCACTACCACCTGCTGGCCTCGGCGAACAAGGTCGTCCACGATGTTTGAGCCTATGAATCCGGCGCCACCCGTAACCAGGTAACGCATTCAGGGACTCCTTAAACGGCAAGCTTCAGGGAATTGGCGTGTCAGAACGATTTACTATAGCTTGGCGCAGTGCGGCGGGACATAATTATTTGTCTTCTTATCGGTGAGCTAACTCAGTATCGAGATCAGCGTGTGCGGGTCTATGGCGACGAAGCCCAAAAAATTACGTTGGTATCTGGCCCTCACGGCGTCGTCACCATTCCTCATCTCCGCCATGTTTCTGCCGGCTTATTCCGCAAGAACTCAGGATGCGGCGGTCGGATTCGCTAAAACGAATGGCAGCACGAAAGGTCCCGTCGACGAAAAGTCCATGCCTTTCCGCATCGGCGAAACATTGAACTACCACGTTACCTGGGCAGGATTCTCAAGCGCGGCCGCGGTGGAGTTGAGCGTTCCGGAACATCGCCGGATTCTTGGCTGGAGTACTTGGCATTTTCGCGCGTCAGCCCATACGCTGAGGCCTTTCAGGTCTTTTCTCCCTGTTGACGACCAAATCGATTCCTATGCCGATGCCACAACGCTTGAGAGCCGCCAGTACGAAACACATCTCAACGAAATGGGCAGTGTTGAAAATCAGATCTTGCATCCTTCTCCCATAGGCCAGCCCCACCGGGCTGGCATTCCTGTGGTTGAGGTACTTCCGGGCACACTGGATCCGCTCGGAGTGTTATTCGTGCTTCGTACCGTAGATTGGCGGCAGACAGCCGAGTTTCGAGCGCCAGTCTATGATGGGGAGGATCTCCTCGAGGTTCGTGCTCGTCGGGAAGTTTCGAATGAAACCATAGCTGTTGACGCCGGTAATTTCTCGGCCGCGCGCATTTCTATACACCTCTACAAATCAGGCGTGGAGGCACCGCAGGAGAGCTTCACTATGTGGTTGGCTAACGATGTACCGCGGACCCCTGTTCTCTTGCAGGCCGAGCTGCCCTTGGGCAGCGTGAGAGTTGAACTGACTTTCGATTGGCGGTAATTTGCAATTTCCGGAGGCCTGCCAGAATTCAGTTTTCCGGCATGATCCAGTCTTCAGGTGGAAAATCAATTTGCCAGAAGCTAGGCGAAGGGCTTAAGAACTCAACGCCCATCTGCGCCTTGCCCGCCTGTGTGTTCCCTAGGTAAACGATCCGGCATTCTTCGGTCTCTTGCGTCGCATTGTTGGATACAAAGATCGTCTGGTTGGCGACAACCGGAGCCGCTAGTGAGATCAGTGCGCCGTGTGCGTTGACCACTAGAGTCCGCGTTTCTTCGCTAAAATCCTGATTCTGCACGGTTTTCCCGCTCACCGATATTGGCACGCTTAGAAGAACCCGCATGCTGCGGCGGCGGCCTGGATCGGTGATCCAGTTCTGCTTTTCTTTTTGGGTTGCAAGTGGAGCGCCCATAATCGATACCGTAGCGTTCCACTGCGTTGGGGGCAATAGGACTATCTTACTAGCTGCCTTCTTGAGTAAACAGGGCGAGAAACGGGCCTGCAAAGCCTGCTATCCGAATCATAGGCCGCCGGATCCCACACGCGGATCAAGGCAGGTCAGCAGTTGACGATTTTTTCACGATGTTGCTTCACATGGCGCGTGGCATTCCGCGTATCGACCACTAACTTGGCATTTTTCACGATTTCATTGAAATCATAAGTCGAGTGGTCGGTTGCAATCAGCACGCATTCATATTTCGCCAATCGCTCGGGGGTTAATTCCACTGATCGCATTTTCGAGAAATCGTAGTGGCGCATCTTAAATAGCGCCGGAAAATACGGGTCGTTGTAATCCAGCAGCGCCCCGCTCCCCGTAAGCAATTCGAGCAGTTTGAGAGAAGGAGATTCCCGCAAATCATCTACATCTTTCTTGTAAGCCATTCCCAGCAATAAAATTTTTGATCCCTTCAGACTTTTCTCTCGCTCATTCAATGCCTTCGCCAATGCATCCACCACGTGATACGGCATCGCGGTATTGATCTCGCCGGCAAGTTCAATAAAACGCGTTGCGAAATCATATTCCCGGGCTTTCCAGGAAAGATAGTAAGGATCAACGGGTATGCAGTGTCCCCCCAGACCCGGTCCCGGATAAAACGGCATAAAGCCGAAAGGCTTGGTTGCGGCGCTGTCAATCACTTCCCAGATGTCCAGATCCATCCGCAACGAGAGCTGCTTCAGCTCGTTTACGAGCGCGATGTTCACGCAGCGGAATATGTTCTCGAGCAACTTCACCATTTCCGCCGCGCGGGTGGAGCTCACCGGAACCACTTTCGAAACGATCTGCGCGTACAGTACCGCCGCTGCGCGCCCGCTAGCAGGATTGATGCCACCGACTATCTTGGGAATCTGCGCCAGGCCGTACTGTTTATTTCCAGGGTCCTCACGCTCGGGAGAAAATGCGAGATAAAAATCCGTTGCCACATTTTCTGACCCCTCGCCTTTTGCAATGGGGCAGTGCAAGCCGCCCTTTTGCAAAATCGGCAACACGAGCTCCTCGGTTGTGCCGGGATACGTCGTGCTTTCCAGAACGATCAGCTGATTGCGTTGCAGATTCGGCGCGATCGATTGCGCTGTTTTTTCCACGTAGCTCAGGTCCGGCTCTCGGCGTTCGTCTAGCGGCGTGGGCACGCAAATGAGCACCGCGTCCATTTCGCGCAACTTCGAAAAATCCGTAGTCGCATCAAACCGCTTTCCTTGAACGTGGTGCTGGATCTTGTCGGCGGGTATGTGCTGGATGTACGACTGCCCGGCGTTGAGTTTTTTTATTTTTTCCTGGTCGGTGTCAAATCCCGTCACGCGGTGACCCACATCCGCGAAACGCAGCGCCAGCGGAAGGCCCACGTAGCCGCACCCGATGATGCCGATTTTGATGTTCTTCCCTGCAAAAAACTCCGGCTTACGTTCCACGGCCATCCTGTTCCCTCTCTTTACGAGTTATGACGGCTGCTGCAAACCTCAAGAGCCGCAAAGTAAGTGCAATTCACTATAACAAGAATCCGAATGGGCATAAAGATTGCTGCGTGCAGGCGTGCGAAGGCTGCAATTCGCGTTTATCTGCCGGCATCGCGAATTGCGCACAGCTCCGCACCCGACTATGTTGGTCCACTTATACTCCTCTTGCGGGATCTAGGGATGAAGACGGAGGTTAGTAAGCGTTGCGGCCGATCACGGCGGAGATAATGGTCAGCACGATAATGCGAAGATCGAAAAAGAAGCTCCAATTCTGAAGGTAATATAAATCATATTCCAGGCGCTTCTGAATGGAAGTGTCCCCTCGCCACCCGTTCACTTGCGCCCACCCTGTAATTCCCGCCTTGAGCCAATGCCGGTTGTTATACCGGGTTATGTCGTTCAAAAATTTTTGAACGAAGTACGGCCGTTCCGGTCGCGGGCCCACCACACTCATGTCGCCCTTAAGAACATTGATGAACTGCGGCAGCTCATCCAGACTTGTCTTTCGCAAAAATGTGCCCAGGCTTGTTCGGCCCGCATCACTCTCAGTGGTCCAGTGTGTGTCGCTCTCCGAGCAGGCGCAAACCTTCATGGTACGAAACTTCAGCATGTGGAAAAGTTTCCCGTTAAGTCCCAGACGGTCCTGCCAGAAAAACACCGGCCCGGGCGACGTGTACCAAATTCCCAGCATGATTAGCGCAAACGCGGGCGCCGTCACGATCAGCACCGAAGCCGAAAACACGACGTCAAATGCCCGCTTCAGGAGATTGTAGTCCAGCGATTCGGCCGGCGTTGAGGTCAGGTCAAGCATTTGCATGCGCCCGAGCTGAAAGAGCCGTTCGCGCGCCACAATGCCTTCCCCCAGATCCACGATGGCGCGCATCGGAATTCTCAAGTGTTCTAGAGCTTTCAGTATCCTCGGCATTTCGTGAAACTCCGCTGGATCTATCGCAATTACTGCCTCATCGATACCTTGTTCCACGTCCAGTTCGCCCAGTTCTTCCAGCTCGTGCACGGGCTTATCGGTGACTGCCGCCTGCTGTCCTGGCAAACGTACAAAGGCAGCCACTTCGCACGATACCAGCGGCACCTGTTGTAGGCGGAATACAGCCCTGTGCGCGAACGTATCGGCGCCCACAACTACCAGGCGAACTCGCTTACCGTCACTGATTTTCAATCGAACGTAGATCCGAAAGCATGTTCGCATTACAACAGTCAAAACCAACAGAAGCACGGCCCAAATGGCGAACAACCCGCGCGGAAAAATAAAATCCTGGCTAAAAAAAAGTACGGCAAGCAGGACGGCGCTGGTCACTGCATTCGCAGCCAGTGCCGCGCGCGTGCCCGTGCGTTCCCGGAATAGCGTGTCAACATTCGTTACGCCGTAATGCTCAGCCAGAATCGCCCAGACCAATGCCGCCAAAGCCAATAATCTGAAGTGACCGAAAGAATCAAAGTCTGCCAAGCGCTCGAGACTCTTCCAAGCATTGGTCCACATCCGCCAGCCTAATTCGAAGGCTAGGAATGGAAGCAGATAAGTTACGACTCGAAGGCAAAACCGATAGTATTTCAGGCGAAGAATCATTAGCTGGTAGCTGGAATCCCTTGCTCTGCGTCTTTCGAATTTTCGCGAAATGAACGCCTACCGCAATCGAAGAACACGTTCATCCCATTTGACAAGCAGAGCGTGAAGGGGCTTTCTCTTTAGCGTTGTAGTTCGAGAGAGCCTCGAACTTGCGTACGAGTGAAGGGGCGGGTAGGAAAAGAACCTCACTCAACCCTCTGCGACTTCTTCTCGAGCAGGCGAGAACGCCGTGGTGAATAAAGTGTTCAGGAAAAGTTCATCGTAGGCCTGCAGCACGCTGGCCTTGGTGAAATGTTGTTCGGCATAAGCACGCCCGTTGGCCCCAAGCATGCGGCACAGCTCGGGGTCCTTTCGCAATGCAACCATCACGGCGGTGAGCGCTTCGGGATTCTCAGCCGGCACGATTACTCCACAACTCGCTTGGCGGATTATCCGAGCCGCTTCGCAATTCTCGTTCACGGCTGCGACGATCGGGCGTCCTGCAGCCATATAAGTCAAAAGCTTGCA
>Ga0187863_10004018_pt1 | contig 10620 bp, 7 predicted proteins | sample June2016WEW_11_1_FD_132975 | JGI IMG/M metagenome (GOLD analysis project Ga0187863, IMG submission 132975) | Peatland microbial communities from SPRUCE experiment site at the Marcell Experimental Forest, Minnesota, USA - June2016WEW_11_10 | ecosystem: Environmental > Terrestrial > Soil >...
GCCGAACGGGAAACTCAAAATCAAAAACGCGCCCTCTTCAGCCTCCACGCCAGGGCACGCACCCTCGGGTATCAACTCATCCCCTTGACCGCATCAACTTAATCAGTTCCTTAGAAGCCGAATGGTAAACGCTGGAGTACATGTACATTCAATGACATACAGAGGACAACAGAGGAAAATTCGGAGTCCTTTCGGCGCGCAATTGGACCAAATTCTGGACCAAGTTTCTCTCAACCGAATACCTTACGCAGCCTGGTTCTGTAAACCTGATCGTGGAGGAACCGGGAAGTCCAGATTGCTACGAGAGCAAAGTTTCAATTGTGGTATAAGCGGCAGTTGCCCGATCCACAACGTCGATTGGATCTGGGAACACCGGGGTGCCTGGCGACCAGAGCTCCACGTCTCCCGCGTGGATATCGTAGTACTCCGGACTGATTGTGATGCGGAGCTTCTTCATTCCCGGCATGACGTATTGGAACTCGCTGCTGCCTGTCGCTTCCAGCGTGGCATCGGGAAGGAATACCTCATGGTGGGAGAGGACATCACGAAGATCACCCAAGCCATACAAGGCCTCCGGCCGCTGATCCATCTCGAGCTCACCCGCAACTAGGCTGTCCAGATCGAACGAAGCTGCATCCCTTGTGGCGATATCCTCTTCAATGCCGGCTACGAGCCGATCCCTACCCGATGAAGTATCCATGCCTAAAACTGCCGCTGCAATTCTTTGGGATACGCTGGAAAGGATAGGTTGCAGCTTACCTACCACGGAGGTAAAGAACCCGATTCGTTGCTGCAGCACTCTGTAGACCTCCGTCTCAATGGTGTCCTCGTATTGGAGGTTCACAATCCGAATCTTCGGGTATTCTTGACCGACGCGGTCGATTCGCCCGATTCTTTGCTCAACTCGCATCGGGTTCCAAGGTAGATCGTAGTTGATCAAGGCTCCACAGAACTGAAAGTTAAGACCCTCGGCGGCAGCATCTGTGCATAGCAAAACGTCGGCTTCTCGTTTTCTAAACTTACGCTTTGCCTGGTCTCGCGGTATCACGGTCCATTCCGAGTCTCCAAGCGGAACCTCCCCGCCCCGGCCCGAATAGCACATCATCTTGAGGCCCGGCGTGGTCCGAAGTTGATTCCGCAAGAAATCCATTGTATCGGTGAACTGCGTGAACACCATTACCTGTCCGTACCCACTGGCTCGGAGTTCATCGATCACCGTCCGAAGCTTGAGAGCCTTGGTATCAGGTGGGAGGCTGCTTACACGAAGGAGCAAGTCCTCAATTGACGAACGCTCTTCAAAGTTCAAAGCTTCCCGCTCCATCTCCGTTATGTCTTCGGTGTCAAGCTGTTCCTCAGCAAGGTCGTCGTCAGGCAGGTCGTCATCCGTTGTGCCAGAGATGGACCCATCACCTTTCTTGATTGCAGCCAAATGCTTTTCCAATGTCTTGGTGAGTGCGTAAAAGCTGCTGGCGAGACGTTTGCGGTAGATCGTCATCACAAAGCCAACTGCGGTTCTTGTTGAGGCCGATGCCTTGTTGTAGGTTTCGCGAATGTAGGTCTCGACCAGTTCATAGATATGACGTTCATCGTCGCTCATGGTCAAGAACCGGTCATCCACTTCGCGGTCTGCAATCGGTGTCGAAATGAGGCCGTCTTTGAAGTACCGCCGCAAGAGGTCACGAGTGCTTCTGGAGATCAACCTGCCAACAGGCGAGTTCTGACGAAGGATACGCAGCGCGGTATCACGATCATTGGCGGTGAGCGCCCTGCGGGGCATGGTTGCTTCGTCTCGCAAGGTTCTTAGCAACTGCGTGGCTTTCATGCGGCTGGTCTGGTTCTTGGCCTGTACCACCTCGGCAGCAACCTCACCATACTGCACTTCGAACGCCCGGAAGAGTCTGGACATAGTCTCAAATTCCTCGTGTGAGGGGGAAGGCTTAGCCAGCGCGTCATAGAAGTTTACGAATGCGTGATCCGTCCACGCTGGTGGCATCCCAAGCAAGTTCAACAGATCCCAAACCTCTACGGGATGGACCTGGAGGGGAGTTGCCGTCAGGAGCACTAGCCCCTGGGTCTTTCCGCGCAGTCCAAGCATCAGACGCAGTAGTGCGTTTGGCCCCCGGCTATTTGTCGCACCGGGCGACTTGCGTCGCGCGTGATGTGCCTCATCGAGGATCACAAGATCCCAAGGCGCCGCTTGATCCAGAATCTCCCGCGCGCGCTCCGTCCGCCGCATGAGTTGGCTTGAAGCCAACACAATGGGTTCCTTGTGCCACTTGTCCGAGTCGACACTTTTGACATTTCTGCCGCGGAGGGCAGGCGATTCGTACCACTCCAAACGATGCCCATCATAGATTGGCCAGTTCAGGTTGAACTTCTCGCGGAGTTCCACCTGCCACTGCTTCAACACGGCCTTCGGTGCAAGAATCAGAATTCTCTTGGCCCGGCCGGCGAGCCATGCCTGCCGCAGCAGTAACCCCGCTTCGATGGTCTTCCCAAGGCCAACTTCGTCGGCAATCAAGAGTTTGGGGGGCCACTGGCGGTACATGCGCTCAAAGGCTTTTGTCTGATGGGGCCACGGCTCGACAGCGGCAGTCGCCTCTCCTACGCGCTCAGCGCCGGGTTGGTCGAAAGAGGGGGCATATTTGATGTACCCCCAAAGCAGTCTGCGCCTTTCTGCGGGGTCAAGCTCATCGCCATCGGGTGGAGCAGGGGCCTTGATCGGCTGGTCCACTGCATCCACCTTCTCCAGACGAGCGGGCATATCGTTTTCAGGCAGGAAGCGCAGGAGGTTCTGTTCGATTGCCGCGGGGACACCCAGTGTAAGGAGCCTTGGGCTGGTACCCGACCAAATGCGAGCAAAGTTTTGCTCCTCTTCATCCACCCGGCGCGTTTCCTGCTCCCATGACTGGAAGACGTTTATGCTCTCCCAGTTCTCCTGCCAACCGTATACCGTTTCGTTCAGGCTACCGTTCCATGCCAAGCGATGGCCTGCCTTATCCTCAATGATCCCCGCTTTCTCGTGGAAGATTCCATTGGTTGCGATTGGTTGCCGCTTCTGGTCGCAGGGCACAGCCACGCGCACGTCGAGGATTCCCTTGGCCACCATCCACGCCAGTAGTTCCAACGCGTCCTTCTCACCTGGATTGTCAGCCTGTAGTGGCATATTGCCGAGGTGCGCCTCAACAGTGGCGCGAAGCTCCTCGCCCTTGCGGATCGCCTCCACCTCTTCTTCATGGAGGGTACAGCCAACGATAAGCCGCATGTGTCCATCGTTGCGGACGAGGCCCTCGATGCCGCGGGCCGCCAAAGTCAACGCGGTCGCTGAGAAAAACCCCGTAGAGCGGTCGTACCGGGTGGCACATCGGAGCGCCGGAACATAGAAGCACTGCACCAGGTTGCCATCCTCTGGTGTGTACTTCAGCTTCCACTGAGAATCTACGAGAAGACTCACCCTACATCACCGCCTATTGCTAAAGGTTTATCCCAACAGCAGCTGCTTGTCTACGAAGGCTGTCCCGCGCTGCTGAGACGTGCTCATTCATTTGCTTGACCTTCGCGACAATGCTCTCGTGAAGAAACGTCACCTGAACACCGAAGTCCCTGATCAACTTTTCTCGCTGTTCCTCGATGTCCGACACTGCGTGCTGCCTTATCGCTTCTACTCCACGCTTTTGATTCTCCAACGCTGTCGAGAGGTCATCCATTCGTTCTTGAAGGCTAGTTAGCTCAAAGCTGAACTTCTGCAAGAAGCTCCTTACCTCCGGGAACAGCACCTTCAGGGTCCGTGGTTTCAGTTTCTGGTATGTGCGTAGTTCTCGGCCAACCGTCTTCCTTGTTCGACGAAACCATACCTTTACGGCATGGCGTCGTAGATCGACCTCAGTTGGAAAGATCCTGCCAAAGAAGCCCGAATATGGCATGGACGAGACAACATTGCGCTCCTCTGTCCTTAGCTGATGTCTCAGATCTTCAAGGAACATGGGAAACTCCAGGCAGAACTCCATCAATGTTCCGTCGTACCCAACACTCACGGCTTCGATCTGACCCTTTGCTCTAGCTTCGATCAGGTTCCGTATCTCCTGGAACTGTGCTTGGTATCCCTCCTGAAGATCGCGGATTCGCTGTCTTGAAGTCTTCATCTCGTCGTCGATTGATGACCGGGCCCACTCAACGGTCTTGTTGTATTCCTCACGTGCGGCCTTAAATGGCATCTTTCGAATGTTGGTAGACACCACCTTTCCAACGATCCCTCCAGCAAGCGTCCCCAATACTCCGCCGATGACCGTACCTGGGCCTGGGAAAACTGACCCTGCAATGGCACCTGTTTTCGCACCCAAAAGCGCTCCCACGCCAACGCCTGCCACATCCATGCCGACGTTCAGTAGTGCGCGATCAATCGTTGTGTGCTCATTGAACAGTAGCCTGGTCTCACGAAACGTGGAGAAAGCCAAGGTGATGACCGGAAAACTGAAGCCGGGGTCGAAGGTGCCGTCCAAGCCATCGACTGTGCCCGACAAAGCGCCATGGATTGAGTCCTTGTCTAGAACATCCAAACCATGGACCGACGGCATATCAATGGTTGCTGCGTCCGCCATGTTGGTGAAAACCGGGATATCAGGGTGAGCGAGCGCGAAGTCCTTGATGGCACGGAGGTGCTCTTTGATCTGGACTGCATGACCATCCACCAACATGTCCCATACAGGTTGATTCGCGACCGGCGCCATCACTACCTGGTGTCCCGTAAGCTCGAAGAAGCTGGCTGCCTTCTGTTCGGCAACGTATCCCGTCAGACGGTTGAACCACCCTTCGGCGGTTTCCATGGGGGCGGAGAAGAAGTGATCCTGCACGTAGGTGTGGAAGTCGGCGAGTCCGTGCAAATCCTGCACGGTCGAAAACTCCATCGCACTCAAAACCTGAGGGTCAATCTTGAGAAAAGATTCCAGAATGGACCACCCAGCCACAGCGCTGTCTGCCGCGGCTGACATACAGGCGCCTCTGAAGCGCCCAGCGCCTGGACATAATTGCAGGCCAAAACGAGAAAGGGATAACCTTTCCATTTGTCGTAAGCTCGTCCCCATCCTTCGGCTGGCCCGGCTTTGCCAAGACATCCCCCTATTTGCAATTCCACGATATTGATTCAATTCATATTCTTAATCCTTTCCTCGCCGTTTGGCCAGTTTTCTTCGTCCGATTGAAAGCCGAGCCCCCCTCCCGACCTGTTGAGAATCAAATTGCCAACCCGCTCAGACGGGACCGTTTGGTCCCATTATGTGGCTAAGTGTCATGGAATCAGTTAGATGCAATCAGAGCGACGAAGTGCCAGGGCGCTACGGCGTTTTCGAGGATCAATCCGTTGCCCCTCCCGCACAGCCGGTTAGGATCTCAGGCGACTTAGACAACGAGGTTCTCATATAATCGGAGGGAATCGCACAGACCGCTTGCCATGGGCCGACGAGGCGCAAGCCGGGCTACTTGGGGGAAAGATGGGAACCCTACATTTCCTTGACGTGGGGTGTGCCGATGCGAGCGTCATTATCTCTGACGCGGCAACATTCTTGGTGGATTGCCAAGGCATCGGCGACTATCCCCACCTCCTTCCCAAGAGCAGGAGGATTCGGGGCGTGTTTATGACCCACCAGCATTCCGACCATTATTCTGGTCTCGATTACCTGAGGAAGAATGAATACTCGATAGATTTTTTGATCTATAGCCCGTATGAGCGGCGATACAACGACGCCAGTGTGACACTCGATGAATGGAACGAATTCAATGACTACCGCGATTATTTCGTGGGCAGGGGAACTGAATTGCGCACGCCATTCAAACAGGAGGAGGGTTCTGGTCCGTGGAAAGAGCCCTTTTGGCAGGCGGAGAAGGGTCTGCGCTTCTGGATTCTCGGTCCCGAGAAAGGCGTGGCGTCCAGCGAATCTCGTGAACTCCACGACGCTTGCCTCGTCGTCAGAGCAGATCTTGGCGCCAGGATTTGTACCTTCACCGGCGACGCATCCGATGCGAATTTAGTATCTGTGGCCTCGGGCATCGACAACATTTGCGGCGATATATTGCACGCCAGCCACCACGGCAGCATAGAGGGCGCGAGCCTTGCTTTCCTCAAGAAATGCAGTCCGAAGTGGACCGTTATCTCGACAGCGAGCGGTAAATACCCGAACGTGCCTCATCCTGCCGCCCTGCAGAGGTACAAGGAGAACTCCTCTGAGGGGGTCTGGAGAACTGACGTCGACGGATCAGGGGAAATCAAGTTCTGAGAGAGGTGGAAAGAAATGGCGAACGAATACCTATTGAAGGAGTACGAACTCTGCTTCGAGCAGCTGCGATTTTATGATACCAGGCAGGAGAGCCTTCTCAAGTACCTATGTAGTTTGACTGCCGCAATTGCGACGGCGGAATTCTCGATCTATCAGCTTCTCCACGGAACGACGACCGAGTTCCTGACTTGCGAAGGCCTGCTTTCCGGCCTCGTGTTCATAGCCACGGCGTTGCTGTACCTTGCAATGCTGCAGAACCGTCTGTACTTCGTGTTCGTCGCGCGCCAGCTTAACGCCATCCGTGGCTACCTCATGAAGGTTGCAGCGGAAGGGTTCGAGAAGAATCAGATGTACACCTCGACCGACTTCCCCGCCTTGAAGCCTTTGAGTGTGCACACCTTCCAACTGCTCGGAGCGACCCTAATCTCCTCCTTGTTTGCCGGCGCTTCAGCATACGGGCTAATCTCGTTTCTTGGTTGCAAGTGGAATATCATAATGGCCTGGACGGCCTTTCTGGTAGTCCTCGTTGCTGAGGCGGGCGGGGGCGTGTTGCACCTTCATTTTCAGGGCCGAAAAACGGCGGACAAGGCAATTCACCTCACGAGAGACGAGAGCCACGATCCGGCCCCCGAGCAATCAAATCGGGAGGCGACGAAATAGCAAACAAGGCTCGCCGCGCGGACCCAGGAAAGGGTTCCACAATTCGCGGCATGAGCCCTCATCAGGGAGGACAAGTGGCAAGACCAACGCTTGAATTCATCTTTTGGGATGTTCGGCACGGTGCCGCGTGCTACATTCATACACCCAACGGCCGCCATATGGTGGTGGACCTCGGGATCGGCTCCTACGGTAACAACAAGCCATTCAGCCCGCTTCTCCACCTGAAGAATACATGGGGTGTCAAGCAACTCGACTATGTTGTAATCACGCACCCACACCGCGACCACATGGACGATATTTTCAACTTTGACGAACTTACCCCGAAGACGCTCAGGCACCCAGGATATCTTTCAAAGGAAGAGATTGTCGCGGGGAACAAGGGTGACGACAGCGATATCGTCGAGGAATACATGCGAATCCACAATCGGTTTACGGAAGACATATCGCCAGGCTCGGCTTTCGACGGAACCGCATCCGAGCATTGGGGAGGGGTGCAAATGTCTTTTTTTGCCACCCCGGCTTGCAATAGGAAATACCTAAACAATCACAGCATAGTTTCGATTTTCAAGTATGCGGACTCCAAGATTATAATCCCCGGCGATAACGAGCCGGAATCCTGGAAAATGCTGATCGAGAAGGGAAGATTCCTCGACGCAGCCAAGAATTGTGACATCCTACTCGCGCCCCATCATGGACGCAAATCAGGCTATTGCCCAGAGCTCTTTGAAGCGATCGGAAAGCCCTATTTGACTGTGATCTCCGACGGTCCCTACTGCGAAACGAGCGCTACTGGGAACTACGGAGCGCAGAGCAGGGGGTGGCTTGTGCATTATCCGGACGATTCGTCGGAGCGGAGACTCTGCGTAACCACTAGAAAGGACGGCGTGATCCATGTGCGTGCATACTACGGAGGCGACGGGAAGCCGAAACTGATCGTCCGCGCTCAGAAGGGGTCGGCAGGGGCGCAGTAAGGCGGCGGCAGAGGGCCGAAGGTCCCGCCCTTGACAACAGGCTCATGCGGCGATTGAGAAAGGGAGCCTTCGGCGTATTTCGGCAGAATCTGTTGGGCCGGTCACTGGAAACCATTAGCCGGCAGCCTTCATTCCTGGTGGTCAATTGGACGATCTGCCTTGTCCGGTGTTTTCTGAGCCGGGCGGGCGCTTGGCGCCGCCATTCGTCGAATTTGAAGGAGCGATGACCTCTGGTGTGCGGGCTTTGTTCGGTTGAACGGCCAGCCGCCTCTTCAGATTCCGCAGGAGTACCGGAACCGTTCTTGGATGAACCTGCCGGTTGAGGACGAACGCCGTATCCACGGCCCAGCTTACCCCCGCGATTGGCCGGGTGGTTAGTCCGGCATCCAAGACTGTTCCTTCGCGGATGAGAGCAAGGCCATATCCGGCCTTGACGAGAGCCTGCATCTCGGTCGGATGGGAAGCCCGCGCGAATTCTTCGATCTGGACTCCGGCCTCGCCGAGCCACTCCATGAGCTGTGCATGGGCTTCTGGATGCCGTTGCGGGTGGTAAAGGACCGCAAGGTTGCTTTGCAGGTCTGCCGGCCGAAGTACCATCTTGCTTGCAAGAGAATGGTTGGCGGGGAGACAAGCCACGAGCCGGTCTCGCCGGATTGCTTCCGCATAGAGGCGAGGATCGCTGATTGGCAGCGTCATGATCGCTGCGTCAATCGCTCCCGAAACGAGTTCCTCCACAAGTTGGGCGGCATCGTCATGCGTGGGCCGGATCAAGCAATCGGGAACGATCTCCTTGTGCATCTCGCAGACCGTCTGAAACAGCTCCGGATCGACAAAGGGGGCGCAGCCCAAGTTGAGTGTGCAGATCTGGCCGCGTTCGATGGCAATCAGCGCGGCAATGGCTTCGTCGCGGGCATCAAGGACTCCCTGGGCAATCGGCTTGAAGGCGATGCCGGTCTTGGTGAGCCGAATGCGGCCATCCTTGGCTTTGCGGAATAGCGTGATGGCAAAGGTTTCCTGAAACTGCTTTGCTTGAACGCTGAGATTCGGCTCGGCAGTGCGAAGGTGCTCCGCCGCGGCCCGCAATCCCATGTGCTCTACGATCGCCAACAAGTACTTGAAGTGTCGAAACTCAGCCGAATTGTTCACAAACGTACGCTCCTTGGGGACGGAGGTCGAGAGAAGCCCGGTCAGGCAAGCCGAGCACGAACGATGAAACCTGAACCTTGTGTGGCGCTCCTATCCAAAAACGATCTGGTTTTCAACTTGGTTTTTACTGGAGATTCATCATTTGGACGGGATTTCAACGATTCCGTAACGCTCCGTGAGCCGAGAAAATGGAGGTGATAGGCGAAACCTATCACCTGATAAATAAAAAGTACTGGACAAGACTTCCGATCCGCTGGAGGCTGGGATAAACGCTGGGCATCGCGCAGCGTCCGGGGTCGCGGCACGCTGGAACCCGGCAAAGGCGAGTCCCGAACGATCCCCCCGTGAGGTGAAAAATGTCAATCGCCACGAAGAGGAACGATTGTCTTCCACGCAGACAACCCGCAAACATGACTGTCGGCAATGTTCCGGATGTTGAATCCGCTGCTCGAACGCCGACGGTATACTTTCCGAGTCTCACTGGACCTGAAGCCCCGACAGAACGGAAACCGGTCACAACCGAACCGTTCATTCCGGAACCCCTTCTGGACACCGATCAAGCTGCCGCAATCATAAGAGTCCATCCCAAGACTTTGCAGAGATATGCTCGCGAAGGCATTGTGCGGGGATTTCAACTCGGCACGATGTGGCGATTCTCCGCGAGAGATATTGATCGGTGGATCTCTGAACGCATGGCGAGCTGAGATTCTGTTAGACCTCTGCCGCGCGTAGCGGTAAGCTAATAAAAGCCATCCGTTACGCCTTCACAAGGAGTCTTTATGACAAGGCGAACGCGATATCAGCAAGGAAGCGTGCAACGTGAAAAGCGGCAGAATGGGCCGGACGTTTGGATTTTCCGGTGGCGAGAAACTGGACCAGATGGAAGCAGCAAACAGCGAAAGGCCATCGTAGGAACGGTCGAAAGGCTCACTACGGAAGCGGCAGCCCTCAAAGCTGCACACGCATTGCGCATTGACGCCAACCAACAGACCCCGCAGACGGAGGGCGGGCCGAGTACTATTGCGGAGCTGATCGCCCATTACCGGCTCAAAGAGCTCGTTGGTGAGAATCAGGGACGCAGGGCGTTTTCGACACGAGCCACTTACGAATGTTACCTGAAGTTTTGGATACTTCCCCGCTGGGGAAGTCACAAGCTGGACCAGGTGAAACCAGTCGAGGTTGAAGAATGGCTGAACGGCATCAAGCGATCTAGAGGTACAAAGGCGAAGATTCGTAACCTGATGAGCGCAGTTTTCCATCACGCGATGCGGTACGAATGGGTTGATCGTAATCCAATTAAGCTCGTCCGCCAGAGCGCAAAACGGGAGAGAGCGCCAGAGGTTCTCGAACTTACTGAGCTTCAACTTCTCCTAGCCAAGTTGTCCGTCCGGGAGCGTACGTTGGCACTTCTCGATGCGGCAACTGGACTTCGGGTCAGCGAACTGCTTGCGCTTCGCTGGAGCGATGTTGATTTCGAGAACCTGGAGCTTCGCGTCACCCGATCTATCTGGCATCAGGTTGTGGGCGCCTGCAAGACAGAAGCGTCGGCGAAGCCTGTCCCCATTGACAGCTAC
>Ga0187863_10004020_pt1 | contig 10619 bp, 11 predicted proteins | sample June2016WEW_11_1_FD_132975 | JGI IMG/M metagenome (GOLD analysis project Ga0187863, IMG submission 132975) | Peatland microbial communities from SPRUCE experiment site at the Marcell Experimental Forest, Minnesota, USA - June2016WEW_11_10 | ecosystem: Environmental > Terrestrial > Soil >...
CACAAGGGAGATGAACATGAAGCAGAACGAGCAAATCAATGTCGAATTGCTCGCGTTTCTTTTCGGTGCAAGCAGCGAGGCCTGAGATCGTGCCGAAGCGAAATGAGTGGTCGGCGCGCCAAGAATACACAATAGTTCGATAAAGAATGGAGGATCGGATGACGATTTCAAATTCAGACAGTTGAGCGATGTATAGAGGAGTGTTTGTAGTGCTCACGCTGGTGCGCTCAATGCCGTGCTGAGTCCCTGGACCAGGATCCGACCATGATGAGGGACTGTATCCGGCTTTGTAACGAATGCCTTGAAGTGTGCCGAACCTGCGTAACCCTGCTTACGGGCAGCTCTGGATTCGCTCACCAGGTGTGCAGTATCTGTTCCGAGCTATGCGCAGCCTGTGCGGCAGAGTGCGGGAAATCCGAAGGTGAAACGATGAAGAAGTGTGCTCAAGCGTGCCGTCAATGCGCGGCTACATGCGCCGAGGTCGCACAAGCGGGCCCAATTCGGCGGGCTGCTGCCTAAAATGAAAGTCTGGCCTGCCTTGCCCCGCCCTGTGAGGGACGCATCTTCGGGTTGCCCGCGAAGGACGTAGGCACACATTCCAGCCTATTTCGTCGATGGCGTTCACCATACTGCGGCGAGAATTCTTGTAGAACGCTGAAAGTACGAGCTGAATGAACAACTGAATCAAGGATTCGCCTTTGTAGCACGCTTCAGGGCATTTTCAATCTTCACTCAAAGCTGAGACGTAGCCTCCCGACACCAAGGTAATTCTGAGAGGGAAGCTCGGCGGTTGCAACTAGGAGTACTGTGGTTGACGCACGCATTCGTAAGGCGTGTCGTGGCCTTCACCGCGCTCATGCTGGCGAACGGTATCTGGCTGCGATCACGATCACAGCATAAGTCCAATGATTGGCGAAATGGTGAGTGACTGAGATGCAGGGGCTGGCGAAGACAATTCTTTCGGTACAAGGGTTAACAGTAAACTTGGATGGGCGGAGCATTCTATCGGGTCTGAGTTTTGAGCTCCATGCGGGGGAGATGCTGGCTATCATCGGCCCCAACGGTGCGGGGAAGACGGTGCTGCTGAAAACCCTTCTGCACCTCCTCCCGTACCAAGGGGAGATTCACTGGGTGGAAAGTGCACGCATCGGTTATGTCCCGCAAAGGGTGGCCGCTGACCGGCAACTGCCACTGTCGGCGAGTGACTTGCTGAATGCCGAGGCCCGTTTCCTTAAATTGAGCCAGGCGGACATAGAGCGGGCGGCCACGGTGACCAATCTTACCGCTGAACTGCTGAGCGCGAACATCGGCATCCTGTCGGGTGGGCAGTTTCAAAAAATACTGATTGCCGCCGCACTTTTAGGGCGACCGAACGTGATCCTGTTCGACGAACCGACAGCCAGCCTCGATGAACTCACCGAGGAGCGCATCTATGAATTGCTCAACCGCATTAAAGAAGAGCAGGGCATAACCGTAGTTCTTGTCTCACACGACCTGAGTGTCGTCTACCGCTACGCCACAACGGTCCTGTGCATTGGCAAGGGGAAGCCTTGTTTTGGCCCACCGAAAGAAGTGCTCACTCCCGAGGCATTGGAGGCCCTTTACTCAGCTCCACCCAAGTTCTATCGGCACCTCCAGGACCACCACGGAGTCTGATTCCGACAACTTTATGTCATGGCTATCTCACACCAACGCCGGTTACTCGATAATGCTCGCCCTTCTCTTCGCCGTGGCAGCCGGCCTGGTCGGAAGTTTTGCCTTGATGAAACGCATGCTTCTTGCTGGAGACGTCATTTCTCATTTGGCCCTCCCCGGATTCGGACTGGCGTTCTTGCTGAAGATCAATCCGCTGCTTGGCGCCGCGACGACACTTTTTCTAGGAACGCTGTTGATATGGCAACTGCAGAAGAAAACGGGGCTGGCAACTGAGAGCGCGATCGGCGTTGTATTCGCAGCGGCGCTTGGAATTGGGGCTGCCATAACACCTAGCGATGAGTTGATCGAGGCTCTGTTCGGGGAAAATCATGCGACTTCGCTGCTTGGTTTTCTTCTGGGTGCTTTCGCAGTGGCTTTCATCATTGCCGCGATCTGGAAACTGCGAGACCAACTCGTGTTGACTCTGTTCTCTCCGGAACTGGCAATGGCGACTGGAGTAAAGGTCGATCGCGTCGACCTCTTCTTCCTCTTGCTCTTCAGCTTGACCATACTCGTGGGATTGCGCTTCATGGGGGCACTCCTGGCAGGTTCCTTGATTATCCTGCCGGCAGCCATTGGACGCCGTCTGACCAACAAGATGTCCCACTTTCTGATTGCTTCGTCAGTCGCGAGCGCCGTGTCGGTTGGGGCTGGGTTACTGCTGAACGCTATGGTTCCGAAATTTGGTGCTGGACCATCGATCGTCATGGTAGCGGCCTTATTGTTCGCGATCTGCCTGTTTAAGTGACCTTAGAAGTCTGGGCTCGACGCGTCTGCGCTGTTCGCAAAGCAGTTCTAACAGGAAGGCAAGGAACTCTTCAAGCGAGCGGATTTGATCTCGCGGTCGGTGTCGACTTCTTCGACACGGCCCTGGAACTTGCCCCGGGGGGATTTGAGTCCGGGCTTAACCGCAGAACGAATGCGCGTTCGTTTTCGATCGCCTGAAAGCATTAGCCCGCAACATTTGCGCTTCGTTCCCAACATCGCACCACCTTGTTCGAGAGTTTTGGGTCAAAACTCGCGGTACAAGAACGGTACAACCAAAGCCCGTTCCTCCGTGTTCTCAGTGGTTCCTCACACGGCATTGCAGTGCGACCGCTGTTTGTAATTACAATGTGATGCAGCCAATCAGCGCCCTTTCACAGCCGTAACACAGGTTCAAATCCCGTCGCGGACGGGCGCTTTCGAGGTGGTTCCTCGCGTCTTCAGGCGGACGGGCACCTTCGTTCTCGGCTTGTGCCTGGAAGGGGCGAACCACTTAGACGATAACGAGCGAGCGTCGGTTTCGACCGGGCTCTGCCGTGTGAAAGCACATCCGAAACTATGGTCCATTAACAGTCCACGAATTGTTTCCGAACCTTACTAAAACGTTTCTATAGCGCCATCCGTGCCGCGTGTTTTCAGTTAGTTACGGTTGAAGATTTCGCTGTCACGGCAGAGGCCGCGGGTTCGAGTCCCGTCGTCCCCGCCATTTCAAATCAAGCACTTACAGAAATGGCGTCATCCCGGCGTAGGCAAAAAAGGGTGCCGAATAGGCACAAGCTTAAGTGCCGAAAACAGCGCTCCTGACGCTTCCGACTGCTATTTCGGCCTGAGTGGTGCTCGCGTTTCTTCACTAGCTGGCCTTGCCTCTCTTCTTATTTCCGTACGAAAAAGCGACACCACGGCGGTTTGTGCAGCGCGCTCTCACTGGTAATGGCCTGGGTGTAGGTGTCCAGAGTGATGCAGATCGTTGAATGCCGCATCAGTTCATGCATGACCTTGAGCTGGGCTCTAGTAGCGCGGAGCAGGGTAGAGTATGTCCGGCGGAAGGTGTGCCACCCATTGGTACCGTGTTATAAATTCCCAAACTCAGACACGCTTATACGCTTGCCGTCGCTGAGTCAGCGATGCCTTCCTGCGGCAAGACGTCCGGCACGTCAAGGCGTGCCACGCCGATCCGGTAGTCAGCCATCCCGTAGTAAACATCGAAGCGGCTGGGTAAGCCGAGATCGTCGCGACGGTCGATGCCGGTGGGGAACACGACGTGAGCGACGGTGCCGTGACATTCCTCCGGCAACGTCGGGGTGAGCACTGGCTTCGCCGAGCGATAGCGGATCACTTGTGGATGCTCCTCCGAGAGCACCATTACGCCGGCCGAGTAGCAAAGCTCGTGTGCATCTTTGTTTCCACCCTCTGTGCTTGGATCCAGGATTTCGCTCACCCCGTGGTAGACAATGAGCCATCCATGCCGCGTCAGGATCGGCGGGGTACCGCAGCCAATTTTGAGCCGTTCCCAGGGCGATACTGGAGTTGCTAAACGATGATGCGAGAACTGTATTCGGAGACTTGGCTGAAAAGCTTCCATGGAAATGGGGCGATAGGAAATCCAGATGCTCTCGCGACCTATATCGAGGTCGCGGGCAGCGGGACCACACGCGGTTTCCTCGGGCCGAGTGCCGGGAAATAGAGGCCGGTGAAGCATGGCCAACTCCGGTTCGCCGGAAGGATTCGGAATGGCGGTTGGAAACAGACAGGCATCCTTGTCGTCAACGTTGCTGAGGTCGATCCCCTGATACGGAGCAAAAGGAACAAGCCCCAGGCGTTGCCAGTGGAAGAGGTCCTTCGAACTTGCGGCGGCGATCCGCGGGCCACGGGACGAAAAGGCCGTGTAAGTCATTATGTAACGGTGAAGCGGTTCCACAAACGTGATGCGGGGATCCTCGCAACCGCCACTGCCGTCGGGCTGCAGCTCATAATCGGCTTCAGGTTCCAGTGCAATGCCGAGCCGCTCGACGCCTGCCGGATCGCCGGCTTCATTGAACCGTACCCGGGCAATGCCGATGCGCGAGTAATTGCCCCGCGCAACCAGGCGCGGGAACAGGTAAAGTTCACCGTCCGGGCCACGAGCGGCAGCCGGATTCAGTACGCCTTCGATCTCCTGCGGATTCCCCGGCTGCGGCTCCATCAACATTGCCAAACGCCGCAACTTGAATCCGCCCATCAAGGCCTCAGCGATTCTCATCATGCGGCCTGATCGCGATCTGCTAAGCAAGCGATGATTGTTTGTATAACTCGCTTCGTCTCATCAGGACCCTTGACCGGGATGCAATCGACGCCTGCTTTTTCCGCGGGATAGTCATTCCCTCCCACGAACAAGGCATCGCCGATGTAAATCATCTCCTTCAATGAAACGTGCAGGAGGTCTCGCAGCTTTCCGATTCCGTATGCCTTGTCAATGCCGGGCTTCGTGATATCAATCGAGGTCGAACCGCCGATTCGGACAGAAAACTGGGGAATAATGTTGTCAAGAATCGCTTTGATCTTTTTCCGCTTGGCATAATCGGGATCCCATTTATTTTTTTCTTCTAGCGGCGCCTGCTGACCTAACGCGGAAAATGTTATCTGGCTTCCCCGGTCTTCGATGACTTCTCCCCAGGCCTTTGCGACTTTGTAACCAGCTTCTCCCAGCGCTTTGTTGAGGGAACTGAGTATCGTCGCTCGCTCATCCTTGGTGAAATCATCTTCATAAAGTTTTTTCCATTCCCCTGAGTACTGATAGAACTTTGTTCCACAAGTGGGAAGCAGCGATAGCTGCGTCAGGCGTGCGTCATTAGGAAGTTTGGACACCACCTGTTTTTCAAACTGCGGCCAATCCCCTCCGGAAATGATGGCTACTTTGACGATCGGGAGGAGGTCGTGCAGCAGTCCCGACATTTCGGGATCAAGAGCTGATTTACTTTCGGCAAGGGTTCCGTCGAGATCAAACACGATTAGCTTCTTCACCATGTTCCCCTTTCCGCCTCTGAATTCCTGGTATTTCAATCCGGCAGCGCAATTTCCAACAAGTTCACCGCGCTGCGGGGTTGAAAAGTGCAGGCACCGATCATCGCCGGCAACAGAAATACATCACCCTTTGCGACAGAGTAAGTAGCACCTCCGTGCTCGACCTGCCCACCGCCGCCGATGCATACCAGCACGCGCGGCACACCGGCTGCGCCGACGGAAAACGGCGACTGTCCGCGCAGGCGCCATAACGAGAAATGTTCGCAATGAAAAAGCCTCTCGCGCTCCACTGGGGTCTTCGTCTCCACCACGGGCATCACCCGACGGACCGGACCTTCGGCAAAATCAATGCAGGCAATCGCCTGATCCACTTGAAGCGACCGCGGCTTGCCCGTCTTTGCGTCAAGATGGTCCCAGTCATACAGGCGAAAGGTCACGTCGCTATTTTGCTGAATTTCGAACACGACGATATCGCCGCCCAGAGCGTGAACCGTCCCAGCCCGCAGGAAAATTCCGTCGCCGGGCTTCGGAGTGAACTCTGCGAGCTGGTTCACTACCGTCCCCTCCTTCAGCGCCAGCCGAAGAGCGGCTGCGGTTGTTCCGGCCTTCAGGCCTGCATAGATGCGGCTTTCCGGCCCCGCTTTAAGCACGACCCAGGCTTCGGTCTTCGCGGTCTCACCCGCGGGTAACAGGTTCTTGTTCGCTTTCGTCGGATGCACTTGAACCGAAAGCATTTCGTGTACATCGAGGAACTTCAGCAGCAGTGGAAATCGGGGAAAGCGCCCGGCCAGCTTTCCCAGCATTTGCTCCGGAAATTGCTGTAGCAATTGACCGATGGTCCGCCCTTTGAGCGATCCATTGGTGACGCAACTTTGATGGTCATCGCGGTCGCTGAGCAGCCAAGCTTCGCCAATAGGGCCGCTGGGCAGGGGTGCGGTGAGCAAGCTGGCGAAATGCCGGCCGCCCCACAGCCTATACTGATAGATCGGTTCGAATCGCAGAGGATAGAGAAGGGCTTGGTTCAATGCGCCTTCCCAGTCGTCGACAGCCAGGCTTACGGTGGTGTCGATCATGACCGGTCTGGGAATGTTGGCTCGGGAGAAGGCGAATCAGTTCTGTGCGTCCGTAGATCGTGCAGTTTGCCGAGCGTATGCTCGATCAACCTAGCTAATTTATCTGCGGCGCCATCGACGGCCAGGTCCAGAGTCGCAGCTTCGTCGATGACCGCGATCGGCTGGCGGCCTTCAAGGCGCGCCTCCATCATGCAACGTTTGTTATTCTTGCGGCTCTTAGGGCCGCTCTCGTCGATCAGGTGAACCTCCACCCGCGTAATGTGATCGCTCATTCGGCTCAAGGCATTCTCCACTACGCCCCTGATCCGAGCGGCCAGCGCCTCGTGACCTTCGATCGTATGGTCTGTATTGACTTGGATCTGCATGCTGATCTCCTGCCTAACTGTTTGATCAAGGATGTTTCTTGCGCTCATCTATTGCCGCTGAGCCGTTATGCACCATGAGCGCTTGAGCGTCTAATGCGCAGTTGCCAAGCTCAAACCTCTCGTCCACGAAGTTCATGGAACTCGGCTACCAGACGGCATCTGCTTCTGGCGGCCAGAAGGCACCATCGACAAGTCATTGGTTCCGACGTAGATACCGATGGCCACCAGCATGGCGATAAGGCCGAACCAGAAGCGCCAATCATGATGGGCACGCTTCCAGTAAGGAGTTTGGCCGTGGCTATGATGACTCTCGCCCATCGGATGCAGGTGTTCGGTGTTGTTCATCATGCTGGTCTCCAGAGGGAACGTTCAAAGTTGCGATGGGACGCTGCGTTACAAGCGAAAATCATTCGCAGCCGAGCTGCCGGTCTTAACCGTGAGATAACGGATAGCCCATGATTCGTCATCGAAATACAGTTGATCTACCGTTCCAATTTCGCCATCCGTGGCCCGGATTACAAGGCCCTTCAAATGGGTAGTGTTCGCTAACATTATTTGCCTCCTGGGTAGTTATTGACTGCATTTTCGGTCCTGCATATCGAGCTGCCATATTTGAGCTGTGCCGGTGCGAAAACTGCAGCAGTCGCAGTCACGAAATCGAGTGCAGAGGTTGTCATTAGAAGGTTCGTCTTGCTCTCTTCCCCAAGAATCCCACCTTACCAGCGGCGTTGCCATTCTTCTGAGCAAGAGTGCTCACCTGCGCCCGGCCAATCGGATGCGCCATCCGAAAGGCGGGTCTGTGGATCACAACGAGAATGCAGGAATGTGAACGTTTCGGGCAGAGAGGCCGACCACTGCCGGCCCGCGACGCTAATTCTCGCAAAACTGTGCTGGCGGAATTATGCGAGTCAGCGCCCTACACAGCCCTACACATTGGTCCATCCCAGAACTGAGAGGACGCGCCGCACGATCATTAGATCCGTGTTGGTCTGTAGGCCGCATACACCCATGCGCTCTCCGCCGACACTGTGCAATAAGGGACAGTTTCCTGGTGGGTGCGCTGTCATGATTCGGGTGGGACTTCGCTTGATCGTCTAAGAACGACATCGAGTCCCCGAGGAGACGAGGAAATGTCCAAAGAGAATTCAGTTGTCGCGGTGTATCACACTCATACGGAAGCGGATCAAGCAGTGAAAGAGCTGCAGCGCGGCGGGGTTGACCTGCATAAATTGTCGATTGTTGGAAAAGGCTACCACACAGATGAGCAGGTCGTGGGCTACTACAACACCGGCGACCGCATGAAGTATTGGGGCAAAGTTGGAGCGTTCTGGGGAGGTTTCTGGGGACTGTTGTTCGGCTCCGCTCTTTTCATTATTCCGGGGCTCGGACCAATCTTAGCTGCGGGACCGGTGGTGGCATGGATCGTGGCAGGGCTGGAAGGTGCGGTGGAGGTGGGAGCGTTGGGTGCCCTGGGAGCTGGCCTCTACAGCATAGGAATTCCTAAGGACAGCATCGTGAGGTACGAAACGGCACTCAAGACCGATCAGTTCCTGCTGATCGTGCACGGAACGGCGGCAGAGGTAGCGCAGGCCAGGGACATCATCAAAACTACGAATCCGGTCGAATTCTCATTGCACTCCGACGAAGCGGCAGTGGTAGCTGCTTAGTTTCCGCGCGTGTGTTGTATGGGCAAGGCTGCATCGGGTTTTGCGCGTTGTCGAAGTTCGTTTTGATGTTGATCCAGCACTCTCCGCGGCAACACTTCAGAGCGGAGAGTTGCAGGTCGTATTTCCCCGCTCACGCTAAGCAAGTCCTTTCAGTCACCGGGTCGCCACAGCATCTGACGAAGCCATCTTGAAGGGAAGTGCCGAGAAATCATGACCGACCAGAACCACCCTAACTCGACACACGGATATCTACCCACGGAAGTTGCGGGGTTCGATTCTCTCGCGGAGCTTGCGCTGGACCTGCGCTGGTCGTGGAACCATGCTGCCGACGGTGTGTGGATGACGCTTGATCCTACGCTGTGGGGACTCACACAAAACCCCTGGGTTGTACTGCAGACGGTCTCGCGCAGTCAGATTGAGCGCGTGCTCGCCGATCCTGCTTTCCGTAAGAACATCGACGAACTGCTCCGGGCCAAGCATCACGCGGCGGAGACTTCTGCATGGTTTCAGCAAAAGCATCCACAAGCCTCCTTGACCGGCGTCGCGTATTTCAGCATGGAATTCATGTTGAGTGAAGCGCTCCCCATCTATTCGGGAGGACTTGGCAATGTGGCCGGCGATCAACTCAAAGCAGCCAGCGACTTGGGCGTGCCGGTGGTTGGAGTTGGGCTGCTGTACCAGCAGGGTTATTTTCGCCAGGTGATCGATAAGGAGGGAGCGCAACAAGCTCTTTATCCTTACAACGATCCCGGACAGTTGCCGATCACTCCGTTGCGTCAACCAAATGGGGAGTGGTTGCGGCTAGAGATCGCGCTGCCTGGTTACTCGGTCTGGCTGCGCGCCTGGCAGGTGCAGGTGGGTAGAGTAAAGCTGTATCTGCTCGATAGTAATGACGCGGCGAACTTTCCGGCTCATCGCGGGATCACGAGCCAGCTCTATGGGGGCGGGCCGGAGCTGCGTCTCAAGCAGGAATTACTGCTCGGGATCGGCGGCTGGCGATTGCTCCGAGCGCTCGAACTTAAACCCGAGGTCTGTCACCTCAATGAAGGTCATGCGGCCTTCGCGGTGTTGGAGCGAGCCCGAAGTTTCATTGAAGAAACCGGGCAGTCTTTCGAGGTGGCGCTGGCCGCGACTCGGGTCGGCAATCTCTTCACCACTCACACCGCAGTGGCCGCCGGCTTTGACCGTTTCGATCCGGCGCTTATTGAGCAATACCTTGGTAATTATGCCAAGCAGAAACTCGGCATAGAACTCCGCGACTTGCTGGCCTTGGGCCGCCAGAACCCGAATGACTCCTCCGAGAGTTTCAACATGGCGTATCTCGCCATCCGCGGGAGCGGGTCGGTGAATGGCGTGAGTCGCTTGCATGGAAAAGTCAGCCGGCATCTCTTTGCGCCGCTTTTCCCGTACTGGCCGGAGGACGAAGTTCCGATCGGACACGTGACCAACGGAGTCCATATGCCGACCTGGGATTCGGCGGCGGCCGACGACCTTTGGACCTCAGCCTGTGGCAAGGGCCGTTGGCTGGGGACGACGGAGAACTTAGAGCAGGACATTCGTCGCGTCTCCGACTCCGCGCTCTGGAAATTCCGCAGCGCCGCCAGCGAGTCCCTCGTGCAATATGCTCGCGGGCGGCTATCTCGCCAACTGGCTGCTTCAGGCTTTTCGGCCGAGGCGCTTGACCGGGCGAAGCATCTCTTTGATCCGAACGCGTTGACCCTGGGCTTTGCCCGGCGCTTCGCAACCTACAAGCGACCGAACCTGCTGCTGCACGATCCGCAGCGACTGCTTCGTTTATTGAGTAATTCTGAGCGTCCCGTACAACTCATCATCGCGGGCAAGGCCCATCCCGAGGACCAGGCAGGGCAGGCGCTGATCCATGAATGGATAGATTTCATCCGCCAACCAGAGACCCGACCCCACATCGTCTTCCTGAGCGACTACGACATGCTGTTAACCGAACACCTGGTGCAGGGGGTGGACGTCTGGATCAACACGCCACGCCGGCCCTGGGAGGCTTGCGGGACGAGCGGCATGAAAGTGCTCGTCAATGG